>Ga0210033_1003308_pt1 | contig 13181 bp, 9 predicted proteins | sample CryGeymeta201501_FD_185465 | JGI IMG/M metagenome (GOLD analysis project Ga0210033, IMG submission 185465) | Groundwater microbial communities from Crystal Geyser aquifers in Utah, USA - Crystal Geyser metaG 2015-01 (SPAdes) (version 2) | ecosystem: Environmental > Aquatic > Deep subsurface >... | reverse complement strand
TCTTTAATTTAAAATTTGTTTTGTTAGCATCTAAACCAAACAATATTAATTTGTTAAATTTTATTCAAATAGACATCTTTTGTAGGTGAATGTATTTAATTTTTCTTTAAAAAACAAATTATTGTTATTAAATGTTTAGGTTTCCATTAGTCAATTATATTAAATATTTAATTGATATACAGTAGTTTAACACAATATTAAATTATTATTGTAAAATTAAATAAAAAAGTCCCGCTTTTCAGCGGGACAGTTTTCATAAGAAAAAGGTAATGCCTTTGTCCGAATAAACGCAGGCTACAATAAAGACGAAAATTTTAAATTAAGGTTGTCTCCAAGAAAAAATAATTACTTTTTCTTAATAAAATAAGACTTGGGCAATCTTAATTGGTCAAATGTGGCGAATTGAATGTAGGTAAATAATTCATTATTTAAGTAGCCATACATTCTATCTACATCATATAAAAATTCTACCCCATCGTGATTTAGAGTTGTTCTGAAATTAAGCATGTGGTAAGCTACCATTTTATTTCCTCCTCCCATAAAAATCTTTTACTTCAATACTAAAAAAGGCGGTGAAGCTATAATGGAATCAATTCTTTCTTTGGAAGATTCTACATCAATCATTTCATAGTATATTTTTTGATACCTTGAGACATACTCGGTCAATATCGAATTATCAACATTTTTTATTATTTCATTTGAACCTAAACTTGATATAGAAAATTTATTATCAGTATTTCTGATAATAAATGACTCCTCGGGTGATTCAAAATAATTTACTTCAATACTTTTAATTTCCTTCGGAGAATATTTAAATACAATAGCATCTCTCCATTGTTCTGGTTGCGTAAAAAATCGTGTAGTTAAATAACCATAAAACCCAGGTATGTGCATAATAAATGGAACGGTAGATTTTACACCCTCTGTTTCTAATAGCATATAAGTGCCTTGGTGGTCTAGGGTTGCTCCTCCAACATAATAAGTTTTACTTGGCAATTTTTTTCCTTGATATATTTCCACTTTAATTGCTCCTGTTGCAATTGATTTAACTACTGTATTAAAAGCAGCCTTTGGAACAGGAGATTTGACGGCAATTCTGCCGAAGGTTTTTATTAATAATCGAATATTATCTGGTCGGGCAATATACTTATTATCCACCATCCACACATTATTTATTTTTGAAAGAGTTACTGTCTTCCCTTGTGCATCGGCAATAAATATTTTATTAATACTAGTTGTATCAACAATTGCAAAATCAGATTTAGCACCTTCTTGTTCTCCTATTGTTCCCGATTTATTATTGAAATAATAATAAGCCGCTACTGCTGCTAAAGCAAGTAATAATAATATAATTAGTATTTTATTTTTTTTCATACTTCTAATCTATTTTAGTAAATTTCTTCTTTCTATCAAAATAATGTACAAAACCAAACAATACGATAAGACCAATTGGCAGAATGGTATTGATGAGTTGCCACTTAAATTTATCGTTTTTTAATGTCGTTTTATCCAATAATCGAATTTTTAGTTTTTTAGATCTAACGCTCATCAAACCACTATCGTCACATAAAAATCCAACAACATTTAACATAAAATCCCTATTACCAAACTCTTGTCGAGTAAAGCGATCAAATCCAAGAGCTAAATACTCATTTGTTCTTCTATTCACATAGTTTTTAGTAACATCACCATCTGCAATAACAACCATTTTGTTGATGACACTTTCAGCTTTAAAATTAATTTCATTTGCTTTTTCAATTTGAGGGGTAATTCTATTTTTAAAAACCGACTCAAATTTACCTTCTAATAAAACCGCAGCAACTTGCGAACCTTGGTTAAACTGGGCTGGATCTGGTTCGAAGCGTAGCATACCTAAACTTATTCGAGTTGGAGCATTGGTAACTTTGGAGTTTGGTGATGTTTTTAATAATCCTGTTTTTCTAATTCCTTTTTTGGCGATGGTATCTATAGAGCTCACAAACTCTCCTTTTAATGCATTTAAATTATTGACTATTGGATGATTATTAGCAGGAGTTAATAGTGGAAAGAAAAACCAAGGAAACATTTCCGTTTTTGGCTGGTTGCCTACCATACCTGTAATTACAGGAATTGGTGCAGCTTGAAGATCCTGAATAAGATTTGTATTTATCCTTACTCCATACGTAAACAGCTGATCATCTAAATTCAAATCTATAGGAACTGCCATAGAAACATCTGCTTTTTGTAAACTATCCATACTCGCAAAAACTGGGTCTATTAACCAAACCACTCTCCCTCCATACATGATGTATTGGTCAATAATAAATTTATCTTTTTCCAAGAACCTATCTAAAGGTTTTGCGATAATAATTACATTGTATTTAATTTTTACAACAAATGCTTTTGTGCTATCAACAATAACTCTTTCCGTTAAACTATTTAATTTTTCATCTAACGAAAGTCTATCTACAGTATAAAATTCCGCTAATGACTCGGCTAAAGAAGCGGTTTCATATTTATCTAATTCTCCATGTCCTTCAATAAAAGCAACACTAGGTTTGTTAATCGTTGTTAGATTATTAATCGCATTTGCAATTTCATATTCCAACGACTCAATGGAACTATTTAGCATCGATTCTGGACTGGCTCCAATTTGACTTTTTAATAATTGGACAGGATGTTCTTTCCCTTTATAAGTAAATATTGCTCCAGGCCAGATAATTTGATTGCTATAACCGTCTTCATTTTTGGTGTTTAAGTCTGTTGGTCTTAATCCTTGTTTATAAAGCTGTTTGTATATTTCGTTTCTTATTTTTTCGTCAGCACTTTCTGAAGGGTTGATGAACTGATATTCAATATTTCCTGATGAATACGCTCTAAACTCATCCAACATTTCTTTAGTTTCGTCTCGCAATCGCTTAAAACCTGCTGGAAATTCACCTTCTAAATATACTTTTACATAAACAATATCATCTAAATTTGAAGCTAGCTTTTCACTGGTTTCGGAAAGCGTATATCTGTTTTCTGACGTTAAATCAAAACGCTCAAAAATAAATGAACCAATATAATTTAACAGAATAATTATTAGTATTCCAACCATCAAAAAAGTGATATCTTTTTTTCTATTGACAATGCTTCTCTCTACCATTTCCTACTACTTAATGCCGTTTTTGTTAAGATTAGAAATAATGAAATTGTACTTAAGAAGTAGATGACATCGCGAGTATCTATCACACCTCTACTCATCGAAACGTAATGTTCGTTGATACCCAATTTCACAATAATATCATCAATACCACCAAAATATGCTAAGGAACTGATAGACTCAAAGCCAACATAACAGAAAAAACTTAAAAATACAGCTACAATAAAAGAGATAATCTGATTGTTAGTGATTGCACTTGCAAATATCCCTATTGCAACAAATACTCCTCCTAAAAATAATAAACCAAAATACGAACCCATAGTTCCTCCAACATCAATGTTACCAACTGGGCTTCCTAAATTATATACCGAATAAAAATAAATTAAGGTGGGTAGCAAGGAAAATAAAACCAATGAAAAACCAGCAATGTATTTTGCAAATACAATCTGAAAATCTGTTAACGGCTTTGTTAAGAGTAATTCTATCGTTCCTGTTCTGCTTTCTTCTGCAAACAAACGCATGGTAATTGCTGGGACTAAAAATAGATAAACCCAAGGAGCTATATAAAACAAGGCGTCAATATTGGCATAACCATTATCCAACACATTTGTTCCTCCAGGAAAAATCCACAGCATCAGACCAATAGTTGTTAAAAAAACGATGATTACAATATAGCCAATCAACGACCCTAAAAAACTTCGTATTTCCTTATTAATTAATGTTAACATTGACCATCTTATAGAATAACCAAAAGTAATGTTTTTTAAGGTGCTAAATTAAATAAAAAAAGCAGCCCCGAATATTCTAGGCTGCCTTTAAAGATATTTTAAAAACTGATTTTATCTAATCATTAATGATTCACTACCAGCTTTTTGATTTTCTTCCTGCCACTTTCATTGGTAACTTCTATAAAATAAACACCACTTAAATTTTTGGTTTTTATAGCAATGGTTTTGTTAAAAGTACCTTTTATTATTTCTTCACCCAACACATTCACTAAAACATAATTAAATAATTCATCATTGTTTGTGAAAATGTTAACGATTTCATTTGCTGGATTTGGATAAAGCGTAAAATCATCAACTGTTTTTTCCTCAGCAGTTACACCTGCAAAAATATCGTTTGGTAGATAGGACATCTTAGCATTTGGATCTACTGCGGCTGCTTTTATCGCTTTAGAAACCTGAATTCGGTGAACACCTTCGGTTTCTAACGCAAACACTTCATTGTTAACAGACCTTGCAGTCCAAGAACTATCGGTTGTGTCTTTGATAATTTCCACTGCCGAAAGGTCGTTAAATCCTAATCGTGTTAGCACCATATCTTCTACAACAAATGGGGCATTTGCATTCTCAAACGCATTACGCACATTAACTGCTGCATTAGACAAACCACCACCATTGCCCGGAAAAGTTGTGCCGGGACTAGTGTTGCAATCCATACACGAATTAACAGGAACACAAGTGGAGTAATTGGAACTAATGAGTGAAATATTAGTTCCTTGATTGGGTTTAGTAATACAAGTGTTACTTTCTTTGATGCGATAATTACCAGGTAAAATGTTTCCATTGCCCCAGTAATTTCCCTGTGCATTTATTTGTAAAGGAGCTACAGAAGGGATGACCTTGGTATAACAAATATCAAAAGTATAGGTACTGTTGTTATCAAATCGGTTGGGAATAACCTGACTTGGGATTCCTCTGTCGATGGCATGTTGTTCTGCATCAATGTTTAAAATAAAATCACGACCAGCAATTCCTATCACATTACCATATACGGAGCCACAACCTGCATCGCCCATGGTTAGCATGGAGGTATAATTTGCTCCTGCATAATCATAACTACCAAATAGCTCTACACCATTATCGCAATTGTGTACTTTCGAACCAGTTCTTAAAAAAACTAATGCATCTGTGCCGTATATTCCTGTGGCACTGTAATTAATATCGGAATTATTTAGATAAAAACCTTTCACATTATTTAACCGAACTCCGTTAGTGATTCCTAAAATTTCTGAGCTACTTACAATTATTCCAAAACTATTGTTGGCATTGATACCTGTTAACCCAGTTGAAAAATGACTGCCAGCAATTGTTATTTTTCCGACATTATCTAAATCAATTGCAGTAGTATTGTCCTTATAAGTACTTGCCAGCAAAAGCAAGGATGCCGAAGGAGCATTGGTTATTTTTATTGCTTTGTCGAAATAGAACCAATCACATTGATTGGTAATGAATGTTTTTGGGTCATCTGTTAAAATACCTGTGCTAGTTGGGCTACTTGTTGGTTGAGTATTAAATGTAACCGAAGTTCCATGAAAATCGGTCAATGTATTCATTTTAACGACTGCACCAGAACCGTATTGAACTAACCCTAAAGACCAGTTAACTACATTGCCATTTATTGTTAAAGTGGTAGCCGATTCCAGTTCTAAAAATTTAACTGTTTTTCCTAACCCTTTAAAAGTAATGGGTACGGTTGGCTGTACTGTCAATGTATGAGTAGAATGAAAACGGTAAAAACCATCACGGTAATGTTCCCATGATGAACCAGAAATAAAAGTCATATCTCCATACACTTCAACTATGGCAGGGTTACCAGTATTGGTAGTTGCCCCTACCAATAAACCTTTGTTGGCAGTGCTATTTTTGTAGGTGACGGTTGCACCTTCCTCAATTATTAATTGAGCACCTGGTTTAAGATTCAATTCTGCTCCGTCTTCGATAATTAAGGCACTGTTTTCAAATAGATGCAGTATCGCACCTGCTTCTAATTCCATTTTAGAGCCACTTAATAAACGCAAAGCACTTCCGTTAATTACATTTACGATAGCGTTGGGTTCTAAGTGGAAGTAAGAGCCTGATTCACAAGTTAATCGGGTTGGGTTAATAAAATCGTTGTCTGGCGATAAGGTGTGTCGGTTAGGTGTTCCGCTTTTGTCGATGGTTAAAGAAACATTGCTTTTAATGTTTAAAGAATACAATGATGAACCTACAGGTGCTGGTAAAGATAAATTACCAGTCCATCTCTTATCGTTTCTCATGTCATAATCATCAAAACTTATTTGAATGGTAACCTCTCCATTTAATAAGTTTTCTGAAACAACTTTTACAGATAATCCATTGATAATATAGGGTTCTTTCATTGAATTTATCATGTCATAAATCGGATAATTAAAGGCAGGAACTATTCCTGATAAACTTACTTCATCACCTGTTACAAATACATCTGTTCTTCTACCCAAAAGGTTAGTAGCTTCATAATTTAGACCTCCTGTATTTGCATAAGTAGAAACATCATTTATTCCATCATTTTCACGTAAAATAGGATGTGCCTCATAGCTCCCATTATTCCAATTACCACTATACGTAATCAGGTTATTAGATCCTCCGCTAGTAATTGTTGTAGGATAATCATCTGGATAATTTTGATAATTACTACAACCCTCAATTGGATTTTCTGCCATTCTTTTAAAATTAAAAACAGGGTTATACCACCACCAATTCCAATCAAGGATTCCAAACTCAGAGTGTTCATAATCAAAATTCCCATTGGCATTTAACAATTCTATTCCATTTACTTTATCTAAATCATCTACCATGCCTGTTGAAACATTATCTCTATCTCCATGAATTTTTTCTTTATACATATAAAGTCCTTTAGACATTTCAGGAATTAATTCTCCATTTGGTGATGGACTCAAACCTGCCCATGGTTTTTTATCGAATTGAGAGATACTTTGATGGTTTTCTAACCACAAATATTGGTCAATTGTATTGGGAATTTTAATACGAACCACATCTCCTGTAGTAACATAATCTCTTAAGGTGTAAATTCCATTATTGGTTAAATCTAAAGATGATTGAATATCGGTATTAATAGGGGTTGTTCCAACAGAAAGATTAATCCAACCTAACATCCACCTATCCCATCCATTTGCAGTAAAATTAAGGCTTCTGGTCATCATTCCCCAACCTGTAGAAGGAAAATTCCAATGTTCACCAAAAGTACCATTATTTCCACTTTGATGTGGACTACTGTATAACTCATGAGCCAATTCGTGTACAAACAAGCCTAATCTTTTTTCAGGGACACCTGCACCAGCAGGCATAGTAAACCCTGCACCATCAAAAGTATAACCATTGTAATTTACAGAACCTAATCCCGTGAGTGCAGAATATGCCCCTGTCGAAGGTACCCAATTATTCATTCCACTAAGTGGTTGACTACCCCAACCAGCAGAGTATCTATAAATAATTATCACGTAATCGGGTTTACTGTCTGGTAATGATACACTGTTGTCTGATAAAAAATTAGGCCAATTGGTTCTATTATCATAAAAACTCCAATCAAAAAGTGGGTATAACTGCTGCATTTTTGTTATCACTTTTAGATTGCACATTGTCCAATCAGTTGCTCCTGTAGGGTCTATATCTATTCTTACATATTGACTAGTTACTGGGTCTTTTAAAATATCACCATACATTTTAAATAAACCACCCGACATTTCGTAATAATACTCTGATAAATTATACTCACCGTTACCAAACTCATTGATATCATCATACATCCATTTATCCGGATTTATCATTAATGGTGTTGGGATTGCGAGTATCGGGTCAGTAATACTAGTAAGAGAAGTTCCCCAACTTTCCAATGGTTGGTCTTCAATAAATGATCCTCCAGAAGCATCATCATTGAACCCTGCAAAAATGGTCAATACTTTTAAATTACCTTTTGGGGTAAACACTTCCCCGTTGGGGCTTGCTCCTGTAAATTTTAGTGCAGAGCCCAATGGTAAAAGTTCGCAACGAAACTCTTCTTGTGCAAAAGATAAGGTGCTGATGACCGAAAATGTTAATGTGATGATACACTTCGGCAAAAATTTGTTGATTAAATTTTTCATAATTTTTGGTTCTTTATTGTTTAACTAATTTGTTAGTAAAAATGTTCTTCTCCGTTTTTATTTTAATAATGTATAAACCCTTAGGCAATGTTGAAACAGGTATTTTATGAGTGTTTGTGTGGTGGGTTTGATTGACCAAGATTTGCTGCCCTGCAAGGTTGTACAGATAGATTTGAGCAGTAGTCGGTTGGTTAAATTTTAGGGTGATGTTATCGTTAGCTGGGTTGGGGTATAACTCCACTTCGTTTTTAAAAAATTTACTTTCTTCTACTCCTATTGTGCCATTTTGGTCAGTTTTTACTATCCATAATCCGGCTCCTCCATTCATCATTACATAGCCATAATCGTTGGCTTGTACCACATCTATGTTATGGGTAGTGACCGACCAATACATTTCACCAAATTGTTGGTTGCCTAATGCATCGGTTTTTATTAAATAAATATTATTGACTATGGCATTCCAAGTATCGCCTATGATGGCATATCCTCCATCGGAAGTGTTGCAAATGTTGGTGTTGGCTTGAGATGTACCAGCCCCCCAACTAAACTCATATTCAGCAGCAGCATGATGCCATATAGAATCGCCCTGCCCTGTAACTATCCATAAATCGTTGGCTCCGTCAGCCATATTGCCATTTGCAGAAATAATTGCTATTGTAGTGGGTAGTGCATAAGCGTAGGTACTAAACAAAGTATCCATTTTTTTATACAGCACTCCCTCTCCTTTCCATTTTGCCAATATCAGCACAGAATCGTTAATGTCTTTAAGTAATCTGGGTGGGGCTGGGGATAAAAAGGTATCGGCATAATTAATGTTCAATAAGTTGCCGTCGTAATCATATTCGTAAATAAAAGTTTTTAGCGTATCGTAGGGTGGTATGAATAAAGCATCTAAAGCCCAAAATTTACTGTTAAAATCAATAAGGTTTGCACAAGCTGAAGAAAAACCTAAACATGCACCATTATAGCCATTATTTTTAACAACCCATAAAGTATCACCTAATAAATCAGTTTTTATTAATATACTACTTCTTTGCTTATTGGCACTACCATCAATAATGGCAACACTTAAAAGTAATTCTCCAGTAGATAGTTCAATAAAATCATTAACAGCAACATACGATGAATCCCGTATGTTAATTTTTTTATTAAAAACAATGTTACCGTTGGCATCTAATTTTACAATGGCTATTTTGTTATATTCTATATTTTGTGGGATATTCATAATAGTATCAACACGATTTAGGACAGTAACAAAACCACCATCAATGGTTTTTATCAGTTTAAAAGCTGATTCGGAACTGTTGTTAGGAGTAATTTGGGTTGTCCAAGTTTGAGCATAGTTTATTGTGGTAATAAAAAAAAGAAGTAGTATGGTAATTAGTTTTTTCATGAAATGAATTATAAATGTAAGTATATTTTTATTTAATGATTTGTTTAATTGTTTATCACAAGTTTTTTGGTGCTATTTTGATTTGCTGATTGTATAGTAACTATATATAAACCATTAGGTAGGTTTAAGGTGCTTTGATAGTGTTTTGTATTGATGAAGTTAGCTGTAAACACTTGTTGTCCTGCAATATTGTATATATTTAATTGAGCAGATGTTGGTTTAGTAAAAAGTAAGTTAAATTGGTTATTGGTTGGGTTTGGGTATAACACCACCTCGTTTTTTAAAAAATTACTTTTTTCCACTCCTATTGTGCCATTTTGGTCGGTTTTTACTATCCATAATCCGGCTCCTCCATTCATCATTACATAGCCATAATCGTTGGCTTGTACCACATCTATGTTATGGGTAGTAACCGACCAATACATTTCTCCAAATTGTTGGTTGCCTAACGCATCGGTTTTTATTAAATAAATATTATTGACTATGGCATTCCAAGTATCGCCTATGATGGCATATCCTCCATCGGAAGTGTTGCAAATGTTGGTGTTGGCTTGAGATGTACCCACCCCCCAACTAAACTCATATTCGGCAGCAGCATGATGCCATATCGAATCTATCTGTCCAGTAACTATGAATAAATCGTTGGCTCCGTCAGCCATATTGCCATTGGCAGAGATAGTTGTTTTAAAACTCATAAAAGGGGAAGGTGATAGATTAAATTTATTCAATAAGGCATCCATTTTTTTATATAATATTCCTTCTACTTTCCAGTCAGCCAATACCAATACCGTATCGTTTAGGTCTTTAAATAATTTAGGAGGAAAGCCATAACTAACCATTGTATCTTGGTAATTTATGTTTAGTAAATTACCATTGTAATCGTACTCGTAAATAAAATAATTTAAGGTATCAAAAGGTCCAGAAAGGAGAGCATCAACAGTCCAAAATCTATTGCTGAAGTCAATTAAATTTGGGCATCCATAAACACTATTACAGGCTCCACTTTTACCCGAATTTCTAACAATCCATAAAGTATCTCCCATAGCTGTAGTTTTAACTAAAATACTACTGGCTTGACCATTATATGTTTTTTCTATTATTCCTCCACTAAGTAAAAATTCTCCTGTCGGCAACTCAATAAAATCATTAATACGAACATCTGATGAATCCTGCACATTGATCTTTTTATTAAAAACTATATTGCCATTAACATCTAATTTTACAACGGCTATTTTATTGTAACTGATATTTTGAGGAATGTTATCTATCTCATCTACACCATCTAAAACAGTAACAAAACCACCGTCAATGGTTTTTATCAGTTTAAAAGCTGATTCGGAACTGTTGTTAGGGGTAATTTGGGTTGTCCAAGTTTGGGCATAGTTTATTGTGGTAATAAAAAAAGGAAGTAGTATGATAATTAGTTTTTTCATGAAATGAATTATAAATGTAAGTATATTTTTATTTAATGATTTGTTTAATTGCTCACTACGAGTTTTTTGGTGCTATTTTGATTTGCTGATTGTATAGTAACTATATATAAACCATTACATTTCATCAAATCGTCATTTGCATCATCAATACAAGTGGGGCAATTTATTTGCTGACTTTTACCTGAAAAACTAATACCCATTAAAATGAGCAGTATAGTGATGCTGTTAAGAATTTTCGTTTTCATAATGATTATTTTTTAAAGTTATTGAATTATTAATTTGCCATTTTCAATTAGTTCGTTGTTGTTGATTAGATGATAAAAATAAATACCCCCCAGTAAATTGCCTCTGTTGATTTTGGTTTGCTGCTGGGTGATTTCTGATTTCAAAACCAGATTGCCGAGTATATCATAAATTTTCAATTCGAAGTTTATTTTTTTTTGTTCATTATTTATTATATTAATTGTAGTTGAGTAATTAAATGGATTAGGATATATTTGTACTTGGAATTTCGATTTTTGATTTTCTTCTACACTCAAATATCGCCCCTCCCATGGGCGAACTACAATGTAAAGATTGGAGAGTTGGGTAAAAACTACACTATCTTTTCTTACGCATATTGCAAACCCACCTCCCGACCAAATAGTATCTGTTACCAAAAGAGGGTCTCCTGGACTCATGCAGGGTCCAGTGATATCGCTTGCATCACCCTGAAAATAGACCAGTCCGTCTGCACGTGGAGCTGGACTCTGGTCAGGAAATGGCAATGAGTCGCTGCGAAATAAATTGACATCCCAACTCATTTTTATGGGAAGCCAAGCATTTGAGGCTCCATAAATTTCAAACGATCCATCTCCACAAGAATTTACAGTTAGGTTAGTTAGATGTAACCATTGTTTTATTCACAGAATCTGGAAATAAACTTCCACAAAACTCCATGTTAAATTTAGAGGTATCTATTTTAATTAGTTTTTCGCCAAAAATCGTATCAGAGCCAATACCACTAAGGTTAGCATTTGCATCATATCCAATATAAACTGTATCTTTTTCTCCAAAAGCATTTTCGAACCAGATAGGAAACACCCAAGCGGGTTGCTGGGTTGCACCGGGTATGGTGTATTGTGCTTGCATTTTTCCTAATGCAATTACCAAAAAAATTAGTATCAGTTGTATTTTTCTCATGGTGTTTAATTTTTCAGTTAATTTTTACCTTGTAAAATCTAATTTTAAAAGGGTAATTTGTTTTTTTCTTTAGGTTTTCATACGCTTTTGCTTTATAAAAGTAATAAAAAATCCCAATATGTTAACGATGGTTTGGGTTTTTTCTCGCCTGCTCGCCATTTCAGGCGAGGTTGTTTTGTTTTACTAAAGTAAATCAAAAAAACTAAATTGTCAAATAAATAATACAACTTGTTATATTTTATAGACTATTATAAAATTTCGTACTGTTTTATTTTTTTGACTTTTGTTTACAAAATGATACACATTGGCAAAAAAATACACGATGTAGTTAAGGCTAAAGGTATTAGCGTAAGTGTTTTTGCTAAAAAAATAAACAAATCGAGAACAGTAGTTTATGATATTTTTGAACGAGAGTCGATAGACTCATTGTTGTTGTATAAAATTAGCGAAGAGCTGGATTTTAACTTTTTAAGTTTGTATGACATCACCCAACACGACCATAAGCTGGTAAATGAATCTGCTGTTTTTTATGGAGATGGTTGGAAGATAAAATATATGGAATTATTGGAAAAATACAATCAGCTTTTAGAGAAAAAAGTGGAAGATTATTTTAAAAACTCCTGAAAAATTTTTAATGAACGGTTAGTTTGAGTTAATAAAAGGAAAAATACCATAATGTTGTATTTGTAACAATTTTTTATATTTCTAAATTAAATACTTTTTGTAATTTTGAAAACTAAAATTTAGGGTAGTAATGTTAGTATTAAAATTTGGCGGAACATCTGTTGGCAATGCCGCACGAATAAAAGATGTTGCAAAACTCGTCCATAATGGTGATAAAAAAATAGTAGTACTTTCTGCGATGGCAGGGACTACTAACTCATTGGTAGAAATTGCAGGTTATTTGTATAAAAAAAATAACGACAGTGCCGACGAAGCTATCATTGAATTAAAAAACAACTATTATACTGTTGTAGAAGAATTATTTTCCACATCAGAATTTAAAGAAAAAGGAAGAGAGCTTATTTTATCTCATTTTAATTATATAAAATCCTTCACACAAGATATGTTTACCTTGTTTGAAGAAAAAGCAATTTTGGCTCAGGGTGAATTGTTATCTACCGCATTAATGCACTATTATTT
>Ga0210033_1003306_pt1 | contig 13182 bp, 12 predicted proteins | sample CryGeymeta201501_FD_185465 | JGI IMG/M metagenome (GOLD analysis project Ga0210033, IMG submission 185465) | Groundwater microbial communities from Crystal Geyser aquifers in Utah, USA - Crystal Geyser metaG 2015-01 (SPAdes) (version 2) | ecosystem: Environmental > Aquatic > Deep subsurface >... | reverse complement strand
TCCTCGGATACAACCCTAAAGATGATCTTGCAAAAATCATTGATGATGCGATCGAGTTTAGAGAATCAGGGAAAAAACGCCATCCAACCAAATATATTGGTTAAAGATAATTATAAAGGATAAGCCCGATGGCAAAATATAAATCGGTTATTTTAGGATGTGGTCCCAGAGCTGAAGCTCACATTAAGGCATACAAAGGAATAGATGAAATACACTTAAATGCTGTTTGCGATAAAAACGAGACAAGGCTCATTGAATATGGCAAAAGGTTTAAAATCCCTGCGCTCTATACCGATTTCGAAGAAATGCTTGAGAAAGAGCATCCCGATATTCTTCATATTGTCACCCCTCCCGCTATCAGGGAAGTGCCTATTGAAACTGCAGCACGATTTAGCGTTAGGGGAATTATTGTTGAAAAACCGATAGCCTTAAATCAGATACAGGTTCGGAAGATTAAGGAAACAGTTCAACGCACAGGTATTAAAATCGCTGTGAATATGCAAAGAAGGTATTTTAAGAGTTGCCAGGACCTTAAAAAGGTTTTAGATGAAAGGAAGATAGGAGATATTTATTTTATTCGTTGCGTAGCTAAGGGGAATATCCTTTCCTGGGGACCACATTTGATAGATCTTGTGCTCTATTTTCTCAATGATGTATATCCTGCTTATGTATGGGCAACTGCATATGGGATGAATGGTTACGACTATGGGCATCCTGCGCCGGCTAATATGATGATTAATTTTCTCTTTCCGGGGCAGATTACTGTTTACTGTGAGGATGCTGAAGATGCGGTTGGCGTATTGGGTGAAACAGATTTCTGGATGCATGGTGAGCTTGACTTCTGGGGTGCAAAAGGTCGTGCCTGGTGGACCCAGAACAGGGATTGGGGGTACCAATCTGAAAGTATGCTCAAGCCGTATCTGGAGAAAACCTCCTGGAATGAAGACGATATTCCAGGACAGAGAGAATTTACACGCGCAATGGCACAGTGGCTGGACAATGAAAGCAAGGTGCATCTGAATTGCCTGGATAACGCATTAAAGGGATTTGATGCAATTATGGCGGCCTTTCAGTCCGCCTATACTGGAAAGCGTATTAAACTGCCGGCAGATGCTCCGGACGATATCAATGAAAAGTTGGAGAAAAAAATAAAAAAGGGAAGATGAAGGTATTTATTAATCACTGCCATGTCTATCCGGAAGACCTCTGCCAGGAGTGGTGGGCAAAGGAGGGAACGATTCCTAATTTGAAGAGATGTAGCCAACAACCACCCTAACCTATCCATTATAATTGAGCATGTAGGTGGATATGCTTTTTTTCATGGTATATCCTCAGAGGAGAAGGAGAAGATATTGGGAGGCAACCTTGCCCAATTGATAAGGAGGAAAAATGGATAAAATAGGATACGGAGTTATCGGATTGGGGTTCTTTGGTGAAAAGCATGCTGAGGTGTTATCAAAGATGCCCAATGTAAAGATATTGGGTGTGTGTCGACGCTCAATTAAACCATTGAAGGAGATCGCTGCCAAATATGGAGTTCCCCATACCTACACCGACTATAATGAACTACTTGCCAATAAAGAAATAGAGGCGGTAAGTATCACCACGATGTGGGATCAGCACCTTGCTCCTACCCTTGCGGCCTTGAAGAGCGGAAAACATGTCTTTCTTGAAAAGCCCATGGCCTCAACGGTCCAGGAATGCAAAGAGATTATCCAAGCAGCAAAAGCAACGCAGCATTTCTTCATCGTTGGTCATATCTGCCGCTTTAACCCCAGGTATGCGATGGCCAAAAAAGAAATTTCGGAAGGGGCGATTGGCAAAATCGTCTCCATCTATGCCAGGCGGAATATCCCGGCGACTGTGAGCAAAGGGGTACTGGGAAAAATTGGCCCGATCATTGGCGATGGTGTCCACGACACCGACCTGATGCTCTGGTACACAAAAGCCAAAATTAAAACGGTATATGCCAATACAGTAAGCGTTAGAAAATTGGCTAATCCAGACATCGGCTGGACAGTGTATCGATTTGATACAGGAGCGGTCGGGGTCTGTGAGAATGTCTGGTTTCTCCCGGAGAAAACTCCATTCCAAATTGATGAGCGCATGGAGATTATTGGCACAGAAGGCTCCCTCCATATTCAGGAAGGATCTCCCAATTTCTCTGTCTGTGATAAAAATGGTTGGAGGTCGCCAGATACCACCTACTGGCCAATGCTTCATGGGGTTCGAGCCGGCGCTCTTCGGGAGGAGCTCTCCTACTTTGTGAACTGTATCCTTGAAAGTAAAAGACCCACCATCATCACTCCCGAGGAATCCCTGGCCGCGGTAGAGGCCTGCCTGGCGGCTGAAGAATCGGCCAGAACCAGTAAAATCATAACTTTATCGGAGAGATAATAAAATTTGATGCATAAAATTATAATGAAAAGATGATAAAGATTGGGGTGGTAAATATTGATACCTCGCATCCAGCCTCATTTGCCAGGATATTGCATAAAGAGAATCGGGCAAGATATACCGGAATTTACAATGACGGCTTTAGAACCGATGAAGAGATAGAAGAGTTTATCAGGGAATTCAATTTAGAGAAAAGGTATGATAGCGTAGAAGAACTTGCCCAAGCGGTAGATATTGTTTTTGTTCAGGGATGTAACTGGGATAGACATCTTGAATTAGCTGAGCCGGCGATAAAACTTAGGTAAATATTCAGCAAACCACGTCCAAATTTCTCCCATAAAAAACTAACCACAGAGAACACAGAGCTAAGGCAAAGAGTACAGAGAGAAAGAAGAACAAAGTCGAGCAAGCTCGACCACTACACAATACACCCTGATTTATGTAGTGGCAAAGCTTGCTTTGCTCTTTTTTTGACGAGCTGAATATTTACCAGAATTCTAATTGTAGGGGTTCAATTCATTGAACCCGAACAACGGGCTTGATAAATCAAGCCCCTACAATAGCAGAGCAAGCTCTGCCACTACAAATATGACGTGGTTTAGTGAATATTTACAAACTTGGCAAACCAGTATTTATTGATAAACCGATTGTGGGAAATTTAGGAGAAGAAATTAAACTTACCGAGTTTAAAACAGATGACCCTTCCCTTTCTGTCCTGGCCTTCTGGTTGATATATGCCAATGGTGGCATGAAATAAGTTTCCTGGTAAATACTCTTTCACCGCAATTCAGTCATGCGTGTGTCGCATTAAACGAGAATCTTGAACCCATAGGAAATTATACCTTCTTTATAATACTTCAGGTTATAAGAGGGGAATCAGTAAGGGGGCGACGAGAAGCCCCCTTATGCAGTAGAGGGGGTAACAGTGAACTTTAGTTCACGCCATAGGGGGTGTAAACCATAGGTGTAAACTTTTTGCCAAAATTTAACAAAAATTTCCTCATCTCCCCAAATCAAAAAGTCCGAATAATCCAACCTTAATAAGTTCCATCCCAAAATCATTTCTTTAAAATTAATCCTTCCCGCTGGCTTTCATTTTAAAAATGTGGTATAACGATAATGTATGGAAGAAAAAAGGTTTTTTCTGTATGGTAGAACTATACAGGAAGGTGATCTTGCTCTTATCCGCCAAACGATCAATCAGCATTGGGAAAAAGGTAGAACCTTTATTTCCCAGGAACTTTGTCGAATTTGGAATTGGAGACAACCCAATGGCTATCCTCCAGAGATGTCGTTTGTAGAAGCCTGCTTCTTTCTCTTTTTCGTTCTGGGCTTATTAATCTTCCCCCATATCTTCGAGCCAACTACCATAACCGTAATCGGAATCGCACTCCTCGTATCTTTACTCCAAAAACTTCCATCTCTACCGAACCTCTTTTAGGAAAGATCAAAGATTACCCCTGCCTTTCTCTTAAACTGGTTGTTAAGAGATCTCCTGATGAATCTCTCTGGAATTATCTTGTTCATAAATATCATTACCAGGGTTACCGATTCATTATCGGTTCTCACCTAAAGTATATCGCATATTTAGAAAACCGGCCAATTGCCTGTCTTGGCTGGGGTTCTGCTACCTGGAGTATTAAATCCAGGGACCAATTTATTGGTTGGTCTGCCTTCAGTTAAAACGAAAGAATCTACGTTTCATCGTTAATAATAGTCGCTTTTTAATTCTTCCCTGGGTCAGAATAAAACATTTAGCTTCCAAGCTTCTTGCAGCTAATGTTAGGGTTCTACCCTCAGATTGGTTGAATATTCATGGCCATCCTATCTATCTCCTGGAGACTTTTGTTGAAAGAGATCGTTTCAAAGGAACCTGTTACAAATCAGCCAATTGGAGCTATATTGGTCAAACCAAAGGGACATCCAAAAAAGGTCATAAACATTTCTCTCACGGAATAATAAAAGATATTTATCTTTACCCTTTGAGGAAAGACTTTAGAAAGTTTCTCCTTTAGGATACCAGGAGCAACGATTGAATAAAGAAAAACTATTAACTGAAAAACTGCAAATTTTTCAAACAATTCTCTCTACCCCAATTTTACTTGCTATTGCCCAGAGTACAGGTGCTATCTATCCCTATTCTTCCACGATTACATTGGTACCAATGTGACTTTAGCTTTTGTGCTCATTATACTTCAAGGAAAACGAGACGGCATCCTCTCTAAACTTTGCACCGCCTATATTGTCGCAGGTGGATCCATTAAGGCCAAAAGAAAGAAAACTTCCCTTACCAAGATGGCTTTTAGCAAAAAACTCAAAAATACTCCCTGGATATTTTTCAGAGAAATCTTCTATAATCTGGTGGAGAGGTATTTTCAGACTCCAGATAATGCTGAAGCCTTGCAGTGGATGAAACAATTTAATGAGGTTTATATTCATGATGCTACCACAATAACCTTAAACAAATTTTTCAAAGATCTTTTTCAGGCGGCTCGTTTTCAAGCAGCAAAGATATTCACCCTTTTCTCTCTTAAACACCCAGGAATTGACCCCATTGTCACAGGATTCATCCAGCCTACCTTCTTCCCAAATGTAGAAATGGTTAAATCTCTTACCGGTAAAAGGCTCTCTCAAGTGCTCAAACATATCAAGGGTAACTGGTTAGATATCGAAGTTACATTCTCTCAATCTTCCCAATTTTCTGGCATGACACTGCGTCTTCTTGGAAATCTCTATGAAGGAAAATGGCGCTTTTATATTACCAACCTCTTTTCTCCTTCACTTACCCCTTTAATTGTTTATAGACTTTATGCTCTCCGCTGGCAAATAGAAGTTTTCTACAATACACTCTCAAAAATACCCTTGGCCTGAAAACTATCTGGTTGAGAACCTATAACGGCATCCTGGCTGAAAGCTATGTTTCCTTTATCACCTATATCCTCACTATTTTGGCGATGCATAGAACCGCCGATGAATTACATGTACCTTTCTATGAGCTCAGCTTTAAGTATAGTTATGAGGCAACCTCTTCTACTTTACAGAAGAATCTATCCAAGATCTTCTCTAATCCTGATTTTGATTTTGATAAGTTCTTCAAAGAGGTTGTCAGAAATGTTAAGAGGGCTAACAAAATAAATACAAAGTATCTGAAAGATAAGAAACAAAATACCTTTGAGATTCTCCCACGGGCTCCCACTGAAGTCATTCAACCCTCTGTTTATATTTCTTCTCTTTATCAATATAAAGTAGAGAGAAGATTTGAAGAGATAGAGATTTTGACTACAGCATAGATAGGCAGATAGCTGCGATCTCGTATTAAACCTGTTCCTGACAGGTTCAGGAATACGGGACTGTATCGAATTCTCTTTCTTTCTGGTAACTACTTTTAATCCTCCAACTAAAAATACTCCAATCTTTCAAGATTGCTCCTCGCAACTAAAATTTCAAAATTATCTCCTCCTAATTGTCAAAGAGCGTCAGATTATGTTATACTCTATTATCTTTGAAATTCCGCTACTTACTAATCATGCCATCTTCAGGAGGAATATACGTAATTAGACATTCAGGTTAAGCATGTAGTAAATTAACTCCTTTTAATACTCTAAAAATACAAAAAGTTTACACCTATGATAGAGGAGGGGGGTGATTTTATTTCGGGAATGTAGGGTCCATAGATATATCCTTTGTCCTCGATGTAAAAATTTTCCTTTTGGGAAAGTAGTTTTGTTTTAAGAATATTATTCTTAAATTCCTCAAATCTTTTTTGCGAAAAGAATCCTACCAAATCTGCTCCTCTTTTTTTAGAGAATCTTCTTAAATCTTCCTTTTCTATCTTCGCTCTTTTCTCTTTCTTTACTTTCCAGGCAATCTCAGGCAATTTAGCATTGATCAAGACGGTGGTAAAACAGAAATCGCCTTCATAAACTCCTAATTGCCGAGCAACCAAATCATCGGCTATTTCCGTTCGGGTAATGACGGAATAGCCAATGATGTCCAAATAATGACCGATTTCAAACTCTACATAATTTAATCTCCTTAAGATTGCTCCTTTAAAATCAGGGTTTTCTTCGTTAGCCTCTTTTATCCCCAAGCAAATGATTGATTCGGCATCCGGCAGATGAAATTCTGGATGCACAAGTGGATGAGATTTGAAATCGCTTTTATTGCCGATAGCCAAAAGGTCAATAGAATTCTCTTTGGCTATTTCTTTGATTTTGTTGACAATTTCCCTGGCAGAAACATTTAATTTTTCTTTCCTTCTATGAGGAGCGGAGGTATATTTATTGTCATAGTATCTCCTCTCTGGAACCATACAATATTTAAGGCAACTTCCTGCCTCGCCCCCACGCCGACCATACTTTTCCATCGTATGCAAAATTACCTTTTCATCCACTTTCTCTGGAATTTTTAGGTCTAAACTCAGCGCAAAATTCTCCGCCCAGGCACAGCGCCATTTATTGGTATCCGGGAATTTAAAGATTTTTCCGCCAATTTCAATCTTATTGATTCTCTTTACCTCTTTACGGAAGGCATCGGTAGGACAGTGCTTCACGCATTCCATGCACTTATCACATAAAGGTTTCCCAGAATAGATTGGGTCGGGAGTAAGTTCGGCTTCGGTAATGATGGAGTTTATCCGTTGCCGGGGACCAAATTGCGGGGAAAGGAATAATCCGCTCCAGCCAATCTCCCCTAATCCGGCAGCTACCGCCGCATAGCGATGCGCCAAATCAGGAGCAAAGTCAACTTTCAAATCTTTATACCCTTTATACCGCCAGATGTTGGTAACCGGAATAGGCAGGGTTATATATCCCTTCTCTTCCAAAAAACGTCCCAGAAGAAAAGCGATATCATCCAATTTGGGGTTCATCGCAGTACATTGAATGTCATAAGGACCGGTATCGTGAGGAGATGGTTCTCCTCCCAGTTCTACTGAAGCATCCAGATGATGAATTCCGACAACAATTACCGATTTAGCCGAGGGCAGAAGGTCTTTCGGGCTCATCCTTGCTGGTGCATTCTTAAACCTCTCCACCGGCGCAATCCCCACTAAATCCGCTCCACACTTCTTAGCATATTCCTTTACTTCTTTTGTCAATCTATCCATATTTTTTATTTTCTCCTTTCTACTTTCGCTGGTAAAAGCCAGCGTTCTCGTTTAATAAAATCTCCGTTGTTGAAGGTCTGCTCAATTAAATTTTTCTTTTCCAGGTAATTAAAGCAACTGCGCATACAACCGCGGGAGCCTCCAATGCCATAACTTCCTCCCACCCCCCATTTTGAAATCATTTTGTGGCCCTCAATGATATAGCCAGAGGGGAATTCCTCTGTCTTTCGCCATTCTCCGAGAGAAAGAGTCCAGCAGAACTTATAGGCGGCTTCTTCGGAAAAGTTCTGTTTTTTTGCAGCAATATCCCATCCTGGAAAGGACTTATGAATAAATGGAGAAACTCGTGAGTCACCTCCATGATAACTTAAAGTACATTTGCCCATATCAACGTCAGCCCATTCATAGGTATAACTTCCTATCTTAATCTTTATGGTTTTATTTTCCTTAAGATGAGGGATAGCTGCCGAAGGACATCCCTTTACACACTCCATACATCTTTTACAGATGGTTTTCGGTTTAACCAAAGGGTCAGGTTCTATCGGTAAATCGGTAATGATTGCGGCTAATCTTTGTCGGGGACCAAACTTCTTCGTTAAGAAAACTTTAGACCAGCCCATCTCTCCTATGCCGGCGGCAGTTCCAGCAATTCTAATTGCTAAATGCACGTTGGGAGGAACTCCTCCTGGTCTTAATGGCTTAACAGGGGGTTGAGATTCCGGCACTCCAGGATAATAAGGGACCGCTTCATAGCCAAAATCCTCAATAAAGCAACATATCTCATAAAGCGGGAGATGAATAAATAAAGTATTCAGCAAACCGTGGTAATCAAAGTAGGTATAACTTGGCCAATAGGCTCCCTCCTCAATTCCTCTCCAGCCACCGCGCAAGATTCGTTTACCTACCACAATGACCGAGCGGGCCTCGGGAAAGATACTGGCCGGATGCATCCTTTTAGGCGCATCCTTAAATCTTTCAATGTTGGCTACGCCAAATAAATCAAGTCCCTGAGATAAAGCGAACTTTTTTATGCTTTCTTTGGTTAATTTCTTCATTTTCTTCCTTTTATATTTTGTAGAAATCCATCTCCCTTTTTCCTATCTTCCAGGGAGCACGTTTTCTGAAAGAACTCTGAAATCTATTCTTTAATTTATTCATTTTTTCTAAATGGTCTATGCAACTGCGAACACAGATTGCAGCTAATCTGTCCGGGTTTCCTGCGGGATGATACCTATTGGGTGAAGCACCATTTTTACAGGTGGTGCATTTTGCATAATCTATCTCAGCTACAAGCATTTTTTTGCCGCAGATATTTATTTCTTTTTCTTTTGTAGAATCGATAGCATCTAAGGGGCAATTCTTTATGCATTCCATACATCTATCGCATATTTTTTGTTTCAAAAGAGGATTAGGTTCTAATTTTGCATCGGTTAAGATTATCTGAAATCTTTGTCTGGGTCCAAATTCAGGAGTAAGCAATATCCCGCAGTAGCCAATCTCTCCTAATCCTGCTCGCATCGCGGCATCATCAAAATCAACCATCACATTAGGAGGAGGCTGATCAGGTCTAACCGCAATCCCCATCGGTGGTACTTGAGGAGGCAAATTTGGTAAGGGAACTGCCTCATACCTATTATCTTCCAGAAATTCTGCTATCTTAAAAGTTGTCATCGCTAAAAAACGATCCTGCAGCCAGACATCTCCATAAAGACTATAAAGGTCAAACTGGGTGCCTTCCTCCACGCCGCGCAAAGTGCCACGGGTTATTCTTCTCCCAATTACAATTATTGATTTTGCCTCGGGGAAAATGGAAGATGGGTTATGCTGAGCAGGAACATCCTTAAACCGCTCTATACTGGCAATCCCTATTAAATCGGCTCCACACTTCTTGGCATATTCCTTTACTTCTTTTGAGTTAATCATCTCTCCTCCCTCAATAATTAAACCTGATTGAGGCTTCCTTAGCCGCATCCTTTAATCCTTTGATAATTTCTCTTTTGTGCTTTCCTTTGAATCTCACTGAAGGTAGGTATATTCCCAGAGAGGCAATTAATTCTTCCCCAATAATAGAAACGGCAAGAGCGCAGATTTGTTTATCCTGACGAATTGCCATTTTCTCCCGCTTAATTTTTATCAATTCTCTCTGCAGGGAGACGAAATTATTGATTCCGTTCCACTTCTCACCGGGAAATCTATGACGTTTGGTATAATCCTTTAACTCTTTATCGGTAAGCTGGCTGAGGAGAGTTCTGCCGGTAACACTCCCGTAGGCATCAGGAGCAAGGGAAAAACTCGTATCTACCTTCAAGGGTTGCCGGCTTTCTACCTTAGAGATAACGAATCTTTCTCCCTGGTAGTAGACCGCCAGGACAATGGATTCATTAATCTTTTGACTGAGATTAAGCATCGCCGGTTCGGCCGCTTTTGCCAATCTATTAGTGATTAATTTTTCCTTCACTAAATTATAGCAACTTTGCCCCAGTCGATATTTTTTTGTTTCCTCTATCTTCTCCACATATTGATGCTGAAGCAGAGTCTTTAGAAGGTTATGAACGGTAGAACTTTTTAATTCAAGGATTCTACTTAATTCTAAAACGCCAATGCCTTTGGATTCGTCCTTAATGCGCCTTAATTCCTCTAAGATATTTAATGCCCGTTCTACCGATTGCACCATTCTTTTTTCAACTCCAATTTAGTCAACATTATTGAATGATATCCAACTATGTTGAATTATACCCCAAAAAAATAATTTGTCAAGTCAAAATCTATTCTCCATTACTTTCTCCCGCAGCAGTGCTTGTATTTCTTGCCGCTGCCACAGGGGCAGGGTTCGTTGCGGCCAATCTTTTTCCCCTCCCGGTGGTAAGGGTCTATTTTGGCGGAGGGTCCTGCGTGAGAAAGATTAGAGGAAACGGTTTTTCCCCCGGCAACCAGGACCTTTTCGTCAAAGGAGCCAACCTCGGAATGGACCAAAGAAATCGGTGTTTCCGCTCCTCTTTTTTCCTCTTCGGAGACTACCTCAACCTTAAAGAGGTAGTTGATGGTTTCTTCGCGGATAGCGTCATTCATCTGGTCAAAGAGGAGGTAACTTTCCTGCTTATAGGCAACGATGGGGTCATGCTGGCCGTAAGCGCGCAGTCCAATCCCTTCACGCAGAGCGTCCATATCATAGAGATGGCTCTTCCAGCGGTTATCAATCACCTGGAGAAGGATGCTGCGCTCCAGATGGGACATCAATTCTTCTCCCAGCCGTTTCTCCTTTTCCCGGTAGGCGTTCTCCACTTTCTCCAGCAGGGATTCCTTTATTCTTTCCTGAGCCAGACCAGGGTTTCTTTCATCCAACGGCTCGGGGGCAAAAGAAAATTGGAAGGTGGCTTTAGCCCATTTGCTTAATTCTCCGAGGTCCCATTCTCCGGGTTTAACCTGAAGGTTAAGACAGGAGTTAATTCCGCTTTCTACTTCTTCCAGGAGAAGGTTGCGAATGTACTGGGTGAGATCTTCCCCTTCCAGAATTGCCCTTCTTAAATCGTAGACCACGGTTCTTTGCTCGTTCATCACGTTATCAAAATCAACCAACTGTTTTCTGATTTCAAAGTTTCTGCCCTCTACCCGTTTTTGCGCATTTTCAATAGCCCGGGTAATCAAGGGGTGCTGAATCTCCTGCCCCTCCGGCAGCCGGTTCATAATTCCGGTTAGCCTTTCCCCTCCGAAGATGCGCATTAAATCGTCCTCTAAGGAAAGATAAAAACGGGAACTTCCCGGGTCCCCCTGCCTTCCGGCGCGCCCGCGCAATTGATTGTCAATCCTTCTGGCTTCATGCCGTTCGGAGCCAATGACGTGCAAGCCCTCCATTCTGGCTACGCCTTCGCCGAGAACTATATCGGTTCCCCGGCCCGCCATATTGGTGGCGATAGTAACGGCATACTTTTCTCCGGCTTTAGCGATTATTTTAGCTTCCATCTCATGGTATTTGGCATTTAAAATCTGATGAGGGACCCCTCTTTTTTCCAGAAATCCGCTTAATTTTTCATTCTTAGCCACCGAGGTTGTTCCTACCAGAACCGGCCGGCCCTTTTTGTGGAGTTCTTCAATTTCTTTAACGATGGCAAAGTACTTTTCTTTTTCGCTTTTATAAATTAAGTCAGGATAATAATAACGGATTAAAGGTTTATTGGTAGGGATGACCACGGTATCAAGTTTATAGATTTCCTGAAATTCGGCGGCTTCGGTGAAAGCGGTTCCGGTCATCCCGGCCAATTTTTGGTAAAGTTTAAAATAGTTCTGAAAAGTAATCGTGGCTAAGGTTTGGTTCTCGTTTTCTATTTTTACGCCTTCGCTGGCTTCCTTGGCTTCGATGGCCTGATGGAGACCATCGCTCCAGCGCCTTCCCGGCATCAAGCGACCGGTAAACTCATCAACAATAATCACTTGAGCATCTTTGACCATATATTCGTCATCGCGATTAAAGAAGATGTGAGCGCGCAGCATCTGGTTGATGTAGTGGGGCCATTCACTGGCAGGGTCTTCGTAAAGGTCTCCTTTTCCCAGGAGTTTTTCGCATTTAGATACGCCTTCCTCGGTAAGAACCACGGTTTGAGTTTCTTCGTTGGCAAGGTAATCATATCCGGCCTCAAGGTCTTTGCCGGCACCTTTAGCGTAGGTTTCTTCTTTGCTCTTGGTGATGGTTTTTCCTTTTAGGCGAGAAAAGAGCCGGTCAACAATATAATACTTCTCGCTGGATTTCTCGGCCGGACCGGAAATAATTAAAGGAGTCCGGGCCTCATCAATAAGGATGGAATCAACCTCATCAACAATGGCAAAGTGAAGTTTTCTCTGGACCCGGTCGGCCGCAGAAATTGCCATATTGTCCCTGAGATAGTCAAAGCCAAATTCATTATTGGTGCCATAGGTAATATCAGAATTATAGGCCCTTTGTCTTTCTGCGGTAGGCAGATCATGTTGGATTACCCCTACCGACAACCCCAATGATTCATAGACCGGACCCATCCATTCCCTGTCCCTTTTGGCTAAATAGTCATTGACCGTCACCAGATGGGCGCCTTTTCCCTGGAGAGCGGTGAGATAAAGAGGAAGGGTAGCCACCAGGGTTTTGCCTTCTCCGGTGGCCATCTCGGCAATTTTCCCCTGGAAAAGAATAATCCCCCCTAAAATCTGCACGTCAAAATGCCGCATCTTAATCTTTCTTTTGGCAACCTCTCTCACTACCGCAAAGGCCTCGGGAAGAATTTCTTCCGGAGTTACTCCCCGGGAAAGTTTTTCTTTGAATCCCGGGGTTTTATCCGAGAGCTGGGAATCAGAGAGTTTGCTTATCTGCGCTTCAAGGTCGTTGATTCTTGCCAACAAGGGTAGGAGGTTCTTAATCACCCTTTCCGAGCGGGTGGAAACGAATTTCCAGAAAAATCCTCTTCTTTGTTTTTTGGCTTCAAGAAGAATGTTTTTAAACCTTTCTTGCGGTTTCATAATTTAAAATTGCATAGGAATTTCCTTTTAAAACATTTACCACGAAAGCACGAAGACACGAAATAATAATAACCACGAATTTATCGAATTTCACGAATTAAAAGAACAATATTTTAAAGTTCTTAATTAGAATAATTCGCGTAATTCGTGGTTAGAGTATCTATGTTTATTTCGTGCTTTCAAGTTTTCTGTCTTCG
>Ga0210033_1003301_pt1 | contig 13195 bp, 25 predicted proteins | sample CryGeymeta201501_FD_185465 | JGI IMG/M metagenome (GOLD analysis project Ga0210033, IMG submission 185465) | Groundwater microbial communities from Crystal Geyser aquifers in Utah, USA - Crystal Geyser metaG 2015-01 (SPAdes) (version 2) | ecosystem: Environmental > Aquatic > Deep subsurface >... | reverse complement strand
TCTACCCTGATTTCCGGCGTTCAAGCCGGACAGCATTGAAGCACGAATGCGTGCGCCTCTTCAAACGCGGCAGGTGCCCCTGATTTCCGGCGTTCAAGCCGGACAGCATTGAAGCCAGTTTCCGGTGGCGACAGTGCGGTCCCGCCGACTCCTGATTTCCGGCGTTCAAGCCGGACAGCATTGAAGCTAGAAGGACGCCTTTTCGGCCTCCTTCGCCATCAGCGGCCTGATTTCCGGCGTTCAAGCCGGACAGCATTGAAGCCAGACCTCGCCGTCGCGAGCGCAGTGGACGCCCGCTTGCCTGATTTCCGGCGTTCAAGCCGGACAGCATTGAAGCGTCGCCGAGGAGCCTGAAGGCGACTTGCTCGACCCCCCTGATTTCCGGCGTTCAAGCCGGACAGCATTGAAGCATTAAAGGGCACCTAAGCGTGTCCAAGGACCGGGCCCTGATTTCCGGCGTTCAAGCCGGACAGCATTGAAGCTGACATTGAGGGGGCTGTCGCAGCGGGCAGTATCAGCCTGATTTCCGGCGTTCAAGCCGGACAGCATTGAAGCCCCGGGCCAGACCACCAGCCGCACGTGCCCGCCCGACCCTGATTTCCGGCGTTCAAGCCGGACAGCATTGAAGCGAGGGTTGCAGAACTGGTGGTACCAGATCTGCGTGGCCCCTGATTTCCGGCGTTCAAGCCGGACAGCATTGAAGCCATGCTGTGGGGTGCCTGCATGCGCTCGCGGGCCTCGAAGCCTGATTTCCGGCGTTCAAGCCGGACAGCATTGAAGCTCTGCTGCTTGCGCGGCGGCGGACAAACTAGCCTCACCCTGATTTCCGGCGTTCAAGCCGGACAGCATTGAAGCCAGGAACGAGCTCGCCGGGCGTTCCGTCGTCTATGGACCTGATTTCCGGCGTTCAAGCCGGACAGCATTGAAGCCTCGCTGGCGATCATCGACGAGGCCCACGGCAGCGAGGCCCTGATTTCCGGCGTTCAAGCCGGACAGCATTGAAGCGCCTAGCGACGACGCGGCCGCCGCCGCCGAGCTCCAGGCCCTGATTTCCGGCGTTCAAGCCGGACAGCATTGAAGCAAGCATGGCTCTCTCTACCGTAATCAAAACCCTCAACCCTGATTTCCGGCGTTCAAGCCGGACAGCATTGAAGCGAGATGGAGGGGCTCGACCCGCTCATGAGCTATCTGGCCTGATTTCCGGCGTTCAAGCCGGACAGCATTGAAGCCGGGCTGTCCTCTCGGGCGCTGCCGCAGCCCTGGCCGTCCTGATTTCCGGCGTTCAAGCCGGACAGCATTGAAGCTGCTACCCGTCGCTCCAGAATCTCGTCGACGCACTCCTGATTTCCGGCGTTCAAGCCGGACAGCATTGAAGCCAGGGCTTCAGCGACCTCGTCAATCCGTCCAGGGCCCCTGATTTCCGGCGTTCAAGCCGGACAGCATTGAAGCCGCGCAGGCGGTGGTGCCCGATCGTCCACTCTGAGCCTGATTTCCGGCGTTCAAGCCGGACAGCATTGAAGCCAGCCCAGCCCCGCGCCGCGGACAGCGATGATGCCCTGATTTCCGGCGTTCAAGCCGGACAGCATTGAAGCGACGGCGCAGGCCTCGGCGATGGCGACGACCTGCTGCCTGATTTCCGGCGTTCAAGCCGGACAGCATTGAAGCCGCGGAGCTCTATCTCGCGAGCGGAGGCCCTCGCGGCCTGATTTCCGGCGTTCAAGCCGGACAGCATTGAAGCCCGATGTACCAGGCTCGCAGCACCGTCTCGGGGCGCCTGATTTCCGGCGTTCAAGCCGGACAGCATTGAAGCCGTCCGATGATCTGGAGGATGCTCGATCGCGACATCGGCCCTGATTTCCGGCGTTCAAGCCGGACAGCATTGAAGCGGGCCCAGATCTGCGCGGCCATGGAGCCATGGGAGCCCCTGATTTCCGGCGTTCAAGCCGGACAGCATTGAAGCGTGGCCCAGAGGCCGAGGACCGAGACGCCAGCGGACCTGATTTCCGGCGTTCAAGCCGGACAGCATTGAAGCGATGTAGATCGCCTCGATCTCGGCCTCGATGCGGCCCTGATTTCCGGCGTTCAAGCCGGACAGCATTGAAGCTTGGAAGGCCAGCTCCCGGCCCTCACGCCGCGGGAGCCCTGATTTCCGGCGTTCAAGCCGGACAGCATTGAAGCACGGCCCCCTTCCGCGCGCCGGCCACGATTCAGTGACCTGATTTCCGGCGTTCAAGCCGGACAGCATTGAAGCATAGCCCTCTGGGACGGGTCCCCGCGTCCTCCGCGCCCTGATTTCCGGCGTTCAAGCCGGACAGCATTGAAGCGGCATCCAGACGCTGGCGGTCGCCGACGTCGGCCAGGCCCCTGATTTCCGGCGTTCAAGCCGGACAGCATTGAAGCGATGAAGTGGCTAGGCAACTGGGTCGCTGCCGCCTTGTCCTGATTTCCGGCGTTCAAGCCGGACAGCATTGAAGCACGGACAAGTAGCCGTAGGTCATCCGCGTGGCCAGCCCCTGATTTCCGGCGTTCAAGCCGGACAGCATTGAAGCGCAGGGTCGACGCCCGCCCCGTCCAGCATTGCGAACCTGATTTCCGGCGTTCAAGCCGGACAGCATTGAAGCGCCGCTCGTGACGCGGACCGGGCGATCAGCGGCGGACCTGATTTCCGGCGTTCAAGCCGGACAGCATTGAAGCGAGGAAGCGCTCACGACTAGCGAGTGCTCGCGCGCCTGATTTCCGGCGTTCAAGCCGGACAGCATTGAAGCCGCCGCCGAGCCGTCATCCGCCTTCGCCTTCGCCTTCCCTGATTTCCGGCGTTCAAGCCGGACAGCATTGAAGCAGCCGCAACCGGCTGGCTAACCGCGTCCACCGGCTCCTGATTTCCGGCGTTCAAGCCGGACAGCATTGAAGCCACGGGAGTGCACCAGCGCGCTGAGGTCTCAAAGATGCCTGATTTCCGGCGTTCAAGCCGGACAGCATTGAAGCCGCCATCCGGTGCGCCGTCTCCTCGCCCGCCGCGCGCCTGATTTCCGGCGTTCAAGCCGGACAGCATTGAAGCGGCGGCGATGGCGCGCGGCGCAGTCAGGCATGGATCCCTGATTTCCGGCGTTCAAGCCGGACAGCATTGAAGCCGCTCGGCGAGCAGGCCCTGGACGCGCTGCGCGACCCCTGATTTCCGGCGTTCAAGCCGGACAGCATTGAAGCCTTGCGGTGTCCATGTTCTTCCGGCCCATTTTTTTCCTGATTTCCGGCGTTCAAGCCGGACAGCATTGAAGCTCGGCTCGCGCTCGCGGACGCCCACCCGGATCGCCCTGATTTCCGGCGTTCAAGCCGGACAGCATTGAAGCAATCACAGAGATTGTGGCCGCGCTAGCCAGCAGCCACCCTGATTTCCGGCGTTCAAGCCGGACAGCATTGAAGCAAATGCGATTCGTTGGACCGGGGTCGGTTCTTTTGTGTCCTGATTTCCGGCGTTCAAGCCGGACAGCATTGAAGCATCTCCTCCTCGGCCACCGCGCACCATGCGTCGGTGCCTGATTTCCGGCGTTCAAGCCGGACAGCATTGAAGCCAGGTCGACCGCCAGTGCAGCGGGCGTCCCGTCTGCCCCTGATTTCCGGCGTTCAAGCCGGACAGCATTGAAGCGCGAAGGCCACTGGCCTGCCAGCGCTCCTGCTCCTCCCTGATTTCCGGCGTTCAAGCCGGACAGCATTGAAGCGCTGTACCCGTCCAGGAGCATGCCGCCCACCTGCAAAACCTGATTTCCGGCGTTCAAGCCGGACAGCATTGAAGCGCTGGTAGTCGTAGGACAGCGCCATGACCTCGATGGTTCCTGATTTCCGGCGTTCAAGCCGGACAGCATTGAAGCCCATCCGTCACTCACTTCTTGCCGCTCCTTCGCGGTGCCTGATTTCCGGCGTTCAAGCCGGACAGCATTGAAGCCGCCATGCGGTGTGCCGTCTCCTCGCCCGCCGCGCGATCCTGATTTCCGGCGTTCAAGCCGGACAGCATTGAAGCGCCGACATGTGGTGGTCTCTGCGCGCGGTAGCGCCCCCTGATTTCCGGCGTTCAAGCCGGACAGCATTGAAGCATGGCTCCGACACTTGCCACCTCGACATCGGCTGCACCTGATTTCCGGCGTTCAAGCCGGACAGCATTGAAGCCTCGATGGCCCCGCGCTGCGTCAGCCCCATCAGGTACCCTGATTTCCGGCGTTCAAGCCGGACAGCATTGAAGCGGAGCAGAACGCGCTGCGCTTGATCGCGCGCTGCACCTGATTTCCGGCGTTCAAGCCGGACAGCATTGAAGCGTGGGCGCTCGAGTCGACGAGCGTCGCCGACATGTCCTGATTTCCGGCGTTCAAGCCGGACAGCATTGAAGCCATAGAGAAGGTGTGCATAGAGTCTCCGGGGGCGCCCCCTGATTTCCGGCGTTCAAGCCGGACAGCATTGAAGCACGCCGCCTCCGCCGCGGACGCCACCGGCGCCTCCGCCTGATTTCCGGCGTTCAAGCCGGACAGCATTGAAGCCGCCCTGCCGCGGCGGATCGCCGAGCTCGCGTCGGTCCCCTGATTTCCGGCGTTCAAGCCGGACAGCATTGAAGCCCCCCAGTTTCGCCGTAGGGCTCCTCCTCGGTGCCCCCCCTGATTTCCGGCGTTCAAGCCGGACAGCATTGAAGCGTACGAGGCGGAGATAGCGCGTGCGGCGGTGGCGGCCCTGATTTCCGGCGTTCAAGCCGGACAGCATTGAAGCACGTAGGTGGCGTCGGCGGCGGCGTAGGCGGCGCGCAAGCCTGATTTCCGGCGTTCAAGCCGGACAGCATTGAAGCGGCGCTGCGCTCGACGAGCGTCGCCGACATGTGGTGGTCCCTGATTTCCGGCGTTCAAGCCGGACAGCATTGAAGCTACGCGTGTACCCCACGTCTTGCACGCCGGACCCGCCCCTGATTTCCGGCGTTCAAGCCGGACAGCATTGAAGCGCTAACGGTGGTGGTCGTGGACGAGGCGCGGGTGTGCCTGATTTCCGGCGTTCAAGCCGGACAGCATTGAAGCCGATGATGAGCTGCGTGCATCCGATGGCTCGCAGGCGCCTGATTTCCGGCGTTCAAGCCGGACAGCATTGAAGCAGAATCGGCGAGGTCTTCCCGGTCGGCATGAGATCACCTGATTTCCGGCGTTCAAGCCGGACAGCATTGAAGCACGTGACGGCAGCATGTCAGACGCGGAACGTGTAGGTCCTGATTTCCGGCGTTCAAGCCGGACAGCATTGAAGCGACCCTATCGTGTAGTGCTCTCCGAGCCGGTACCCCCCTGATTTCCGGCGTTCAAGCCGGACAGCATTGAAGCCTGTAGACGACGACGTAGGGGCGCTCGACGTCGGCACCTGATTTCCGGCGTTCAAGCCGGACAGCATTGAAGCCCGCGTCGCGATTGCCGCTCAGGCGAGCTTGGCGACCTGATTTCCGGCGTTCAAGCCGGACAGCATTGAAGCCGTCTGTCAGTGCGATACGTGCGGCGCGTGGCGGGCCTGATTTCCGGCGTTCAAGCCGGACAGCATTGAAGCGCCTACAGTGACGATCGCTGCGATGGGGGTGTCGAGTGCCTGATTTCCGGCGTTCACGCCGGACAGCATTGAAGCCGGACCGGGCTGGTCCGCCGCCCGTCGCGCGGCTGGCCTGATTTCCGGCGTTCAAGCCGGACAGCATTGAAGCATTACCTGCCCGTGGAACTCGCGGCGATGAGTCTGGCCTGATTTCCGGCGTTCAAGCCGGACAGCATTGAAGCCTGTCGCGAGAGCAGGAGAGGAGCGCCGTCGGATCTTTCCTGATTTCCGGCGTTCAAGCCGGACAGCATTGAAGCACCCTCTCCGCTCCCACTCCTGAGGACAGCTGGCGCTGCCTGATTTCCGGCGTTCAAGCCGGACAGCATTGAAGCTGATGGAGGACGCGGCGAGCGGCACGAGTCACCGCCCTGATTTCCGGCGTTCAAGCCGGACAGCATTGAAGCGCTGACCTTTCGGTCTCGCGCGAGGCGGAGCGCCTCCCTGATTTCCGGCGTTCAAGCCGGACAGCATTGAAGCCTCACAGCACGCATGAAGTCCGCTAGTAACTGCGGGGACCTGATTTCCGGCGTTCAAGCCGGACAGCATTGAAGCCACAAGGCACCCTGCTGCATATGCTTGGATGGCCTCTGCCCTGATTTCCGGCGTTCAAGCCGGACAGCATTGAAGCGCAATGAAGCTGCCCTACACCAGCTCAATAAGTCTGGCCTGATTTCCGGCGTTCAAGCCGGACAGCATTGAAGCGTCATCGGCGGCGGAGATCTGGACGGACACCAGCAGGCCTGATTTCCGGCGTTCAAGCCGGACAGCATTGAAGCGGAGCCCGCGCTCCAGCATTGAGCGGTCGGCATCCCCTGATTTCCGGCGTTCAAGCCGGACAGCATTGAAGCTCTGCGATCTCGTCTGGGTCGCGGTCGGTACCCCCAGCCTGATTTCCGGCGTTCAAGCCGGACAGCATTGAAGCATTATCTAGCTTCGGGGGGGATGATATGGCGAAGGGCCTGATTTCCGGCGTTCAAGCCGGACAGCATTGAAGCTAGCGCGGAGTAGCCGCCCCAGCGGACGCCGCGCACCTCGCCTGATTTCCGGCGTTCAAGCCGGACAGCATTGAAGCGCGATCGGGGAGCGCATCCGCGTCTCATCGTCCGGCCCTGATTTCCGGCGTTCAAGCCGGACAGCATTGAAGCCAGACGATCGTCGGCTACAGCCATGGCAGACCTCCCCTGATTTCCGGCGTTCAAGCCGGACAGCATTGAAGCCATCCCGACGCCCGCAAACTCGCGCCGCTCTCCGACGCCCTGATTTCCGGCGTTCAAGCCGGACAGCATTGAAGCTCCTGCACGTACAGTTGACCGACGACCTCATCTGATGCCTGATTTCCGGCGTTCAAGCCGGACAGCATTGAAGCCATGCTGTCGCCGCCGACCTGATCGCGCGGACCCATCCTGATTTCCGGCGTTCAAGCCGGACAGCATTGAAGCTGGCAAGATCAAGATCGTGATCCCTGCTCAAACCACCCTGATTTCCGGCGTTCAAGCCGGACAGCATTGAAGCACGGACCAGCCGGCGCCGTTCACGATGACCCAGTCGGCCCTGATTTCCGGCGTTCAAGCCGGACAGCATTGAAGCGTTGCGTCCGTGCGCCTGGGACAAGAAACGGGAAACCTGATTTCCGGCGTTCAAGCCGGACAGCATTGAAGCCCCTGATCACCGGCATTGGCCGTGCCCTTCTCACCGGCCTGATTTCCGGCGTTCAAGCCGGACAGCATTGAAGCACGCCCAGCGCGACCGCTGTAGCGGCACCGAGCGCGCCTGATTTCCGGCGTTCAAGCCGGACAGCATTGAAGCATCCACCTCGCCTCTCGCGGCGGCGCGCCACTCGGACCTGATTTCCGGCGTTCAAGCCGGACAGCATTGAAGCAGGACGACTTCAGAGCTGCCGAATGCGGTGTTGCTCTCCTGATTTCCGGCGTTCAAGCCGGACAGCATTGAAGCCAGGCGTCGCGCCTCGCGCCTCGCGTGGGTCCTCGCCCCTGATTTCCGGCGTTCAAGCCGGACAGCATTGAAGCAGGGGAAACATCCACCACGATGGTCTGCTCCGTGGTGCCTGATTTCCGGCGTTCAAGCCGGACAGCATTGAAGCCCGATCATGGCCGCTCGGCGGTCGCGCGCCGCGTCGAGCCCTGATTTCCGGCGTTCAAGCCGGACAGCATTGAAGCGCGACCCTGCTGGTCCCGGGAGACACTGATGTGCCCCCTGATTTCCGGCGTTCAAGCCGGACAGCATTGAAGCCCGACGTCGCAATTCCAGGCTCGCCAAGCCAACTACCCTGATTTCCGGCGTTCAAGCCGGACAGCATTGAAGCGCGATCTTCCAGTCCTCTGCGACGAGCGCAGGCCCCCCTGATTTCCGGCGTTCAAGCCGGACAGCATTGAAGCCCCAGCGCAGTGCCGACGCCCGGCAGCGCCGAGCCCCTGATTTCCGGCGTTCAAGCCGGACAGCATTGAAGCCCATGGCCGCTGGCGCGTAGCGCGCGGATACGCCGGCCCTGATTTCCGGCGTTCAAGCCGGACAGCATTGAAGCAGCCGCTGTGACCGCATGCTTGGAGCTCATTGTTCGACTCCTGATTTCCGGCGTTCAAGCCGGACAGCATTGAAGCAATCCCGGCGGCGGGTGCCCCGGTGCTGTCGCAGACCTGATTTCCGGCGTTCAAGCCGGACAGCATTGAAGCCTGACCCACATGCTCTCCGAGGCAGGGGAGCGCGTCCCTGATTTCCGGCGTTCAAGCCGGACAGCATTGAAGCAGCGGCGCGATCGTCATCGTGGCCGTCAAGCTCGTCCCTGATTTCCGGCGTTCAAGCCGGACAGCATTGAAGCCGAGACGTGCGGCGCGTGGCGGGTTCGGCATGTGGAGGCCCCTGATTTCCGGCGTTCAAGCCGGACAGCATTGAAGCGTCGTCCGCGCCGAAAGGAAGTGGGGTCAACGGCACTTCCTGATTTCCGGCGTTCAAGCCGGACAGCATTGAAGCGCTGCCAGAGCTCTGCAGGTGCTCGCCTTAGGGGTCCTGATTTCCGGCGTTCAAGCCGGACAGCATTGAAGCTCGTGACAACATGGTAGCGTGACCGCGCGGCGCGTGTCCTGATTTCCGGCGTTCAAGCCGGACAGCATTGAAGCCCCCGATCACCGGCATTGGCCGTGCCACCTTCACCGGCCTGATTTCCGGCGTTCAAGCCGGACAGCATTGAAGCGGTCACATCGCGCCCCCCGTCGCTCTCCGCGTCGATCCTGATTTCCGGCGTTCAAGCCGGACAGCATTGAAGCCCGCAAAGGTCCTCCTAAGCCACGTGGAGGTCGAGTCCTGATTTCCGGCGTTCAAGCCGGACAGCATTGAAGCAGCATGGCGGCAAGTCCTCCGCCAACGCCGGCAACTCCTGATTTCCGGCGTTCAAGCCGGACAGCATTGAAGCCCAGACCTGCGGCGCGTGGCGGGTTCGGCATGTGGAGGCCTGATTTCCGGCGTTCAAGCCGGACAGCATTGAAGCAGCGGACTGGAGCGGCCAACCGCCGCCGCAGCAGGGGGCCTGATTTCCGGCGTTCAAGCCGGACAGCATTGAAGCCGCCGGCGCCGCACCGCCTCCTACCTCGAGGCCTCCCTGATTTCCGGCGTTCAAGCCGGACAGCATTGAAGCAGCGGAGCCCACCACTGATGGGGTCGAGGCGCTGGACCTGATTTCCGGCGTTCAAGCCGGACAGCATTGAAGCGCGGAGGGCGAGGCGATGACGCGCGCCTCTTGCACCCCCTGATTTCCGGCGTTCAAGCCGGACAGCATTGAAGCGGCGAGTCCGCTTGGAGCGAGATGTATCGGGAGTGGGGCCCTGATTTCCGGCGTTCAAGCCGGACAGCATTGAAGCCCATCGTACGGGTCCGCGGCCCACGTGTCCGTGGTCCTGATTTCCGGCGTTCAAGCCGGACAGCATTGAAGCACAAACCATCCGATGGCCCTGCGTGCCATCGTACGGCCTGATTTCCGGCGTTCAAGCCGGACAGCATTGAAGCGTCGAGACATCCGGAGCACCCATGCCGAGAGAGCCATCCTGATTTCCGGCGTTCAAGCCGGACAGCATTGAAGCCTTGCGGTGTCCATGTTCTTGCGAGCCATCTCTTCTCCCCTGATTTCCGGCGTTCAAGCCGGACAGCATTGAAGCGGGTCGGGCTAGCCATGATGGGTGGCGCGACCGCCCTGATTTCCGGCGTTCAAGCCGGACAGCATTGAAGCTCCGGAGTCGCCAGGCGCGTGGTGATCGCACCGCCCCTCCTGATTTCCGGCGTTCAAGCCGGACAGCATTGAAGCGGGACGGGATGAGAAAAGCATCCATGCGCCACGCATCCTGATTTCCGGCGTTCAAGCCGGACAGCATTGAAGCCGTCTGCCAGTGCGTGACGTGCGGCGCGTGGCGGGTCCCCTGATTTCCGGCGTTCAAGCCGTACAGCATTGAAGCGCCTACGACGGCTGCGACGGCTGCGATGGGGGCGCGGCCTGATTTCCGGCGTTCAAGCCGGACAGCATTGAAGCAAAACCACGCGAGCGCGTGGTTTTCACGGGATGCGACCTGATTTCCGGCGTTCAAGCCGGACAGCATTGAAGCTCTCCCCCATCCGTGCGGCCCATGCGTCGTCCCATGACCTGATTTCCGGCGTTCAAGCCGGACAGCATTGAAGCGGCAGGACAGCATTGAAGCCGGGATAAGGGAAGACATTCCTGATTTCCGGCGTTCAAGCCGGACAGCATTGAAGCAGCGGACTCATGGCTCGTAGCCGCCGGCGTATCCGCGCCTGATTTCCGGCGTTCAAGCCGGACAGCATTGAAGCCCCAGTCGAAGTGAGCGGCGGCACCGCAACACGACGCCTGATTTCCGGCGTTCAAGCCGGACAGCATTGAAGCTGTCAGATCTACGTGAACAACGAGCCGTTGCTCGAGGTCCTGATTTCCGGCGTTCAAGCCGGACAGCATTGAAGCCGAAGTGAGGACGCTCCAATACGCTGCGCTGATGCTATCCTGATTTCCGGCGTTCAAGCCGGACAGCATTGAAGCTAGAACGCCGCCTTCTCGGCCTCCGCGCCCACCAGCCCTGATTTCCGGCGTTCAAGCCGGACAGCATTGAAGCGTATCCTAGGCCAGGAGGTCTCATGGCCCTGTCTCTCCTGATTTCCGGCGTTCAAGCCGGACAGCATTGAAGCGCTATGGGCGGAGCGCGACGCGCGGCGCCGCCGCACCCTGATTTCCGGCGTTCAAGCCGGACAGCATTGAAGCCCGCCGCACCACTGGCACGCGCCACCGGACTCGCACCCTGATTTCCGGCGTTCAAGCCGGACAGCATTGAAGCCGCGAGCGATGCGATCAGGTTCGTGAGCAGCATGCCCCTGATTTCCGGCGTTCAAGCCGGACAGCATTGAAGCCGTGCTCGGCTAATCGTCATCACGCCCCCCCAGCTCGGACCTGATTTCCGGCGTTCAAGCCGGACAGCATTGAAGCCAGCTGGCCGATGACGTCATCGGTGCCGGCGAACGCTCCTGATTTCCGGCGTTCAAGCCGGACAGCATTGAAGCCGAGATATCGCATGTTGCCTCCATGGGGGGGGACGTCCTGATTTCCGGCGTTCAAGCCGGACAGCATTGAAGCGCATGCTCGACGCCATCCTCGAGGGGCAGCGCATCACCTGATTTCCGGCGTTCAAGCCGGACAGCATTGAAGCGGATGTCTCGCTGGTGGCGCGTCCGTCTTCGCCCCGCGCCTGATTTCCGGCGTTCAAGCCGGACAGCATTGAAGCAGGACATCGTAGTCGTGCGCAGCAAAATCGGTGGAGCCTGATTTCCGGCGTTCAAGCCGGACAGCATTGAAGCAGTCGAGAGCACGCGGCGCGCCGCGCCGACGAGGCGCCTGATTTCCGGCGTTCAAGCCGGACAGCATTGAAGCGCCCAGGCGATCGAGGTCGCCGCGTTTTTTTTCGACCCTGATTTCCGGCGTTCAAGCCGGACAGCATTGAAGCCCGAGCTCGACGGGCGCGCCCAGCACGCGCTGGCGCCCTGATTTCCGGCGTTCAAGCCGGACAGCATTGAAGCCGGTTGCTGGCGGGCTCGTCACGTGGACCCGACGGCCTGATTTCCGGCGTTCAAGCCGGACAGCATTGAAGCGCTGGCCGACCCCTGCGAGGCGACCGCCGACGCCGCGCCCTGATTTCCGGCGTTCAAGCTGGACAGCATTGAAGCGCCGGCGTCGCGTCGATGGGGGGCCTGGGCGAGTGCCTGATTTCCGGCGTTCAAGCCGGACAGCATTGAAGCGTCTACACGCGGCCGATGCTGTATGGGGTCGTGGATGCCTGATTTCCGGCGTTCAAGCCGGACAGCATTGAAGCTCGCGCGATCGCGCGGGCAGCGACGACTGCGCTGGGCCTGATTTCCGGCGTTCAAGCCGGACAGCATTGAAGCAGCTCAAGCCGCCCGCCGACACCGGCGCCGGGGGGTGCCTGATTTCCGGCGTTCAAGCCGGACAGCATTGAAGCGGTGCTCGTCGACCACGAAGAGGTCGAGTACCTGCTCCTGATTTCCGGCGTTCAAGCCGGACAGCATTGAAGCGACGCTCGCCAGCAGGTCGATGCGCGCCTGGCCGTACCTGATTTCCGGCGTTCAAGCCGGACAGCATTGAAGCCGGAGCTGGGACCAGGCCCACCAGGCGATCACGCCCCCCTGATTTCCGGCGTTCAAGCCGGACAGCATTGAAGCATAGCCTCTGCGGCGGCGGCGGCTGCGGCGCGCGTCGCCTGATTTCCGGCGTTCAAGCCGGACAGCATTGAAGCGATGCCGACGAGGCCTGCGGCGGCAGCCCAGCCGGACCTGATTTCCGGCGTTCAAGCCGGACAGCATTGAAGCGTCTTCACACCAAAGTCTCCGTCCACGGTGATGTCAGCCTGATTTCCGGCGTTCAAGCCGGACAGCATTGAAGCTCCGCTGCCCTCGCGGCCGACGCGGTACGACCTCACCTGATTTCCGGCGTTCAAGCCGGACAGCATTGAAGCTCCTTCAGATCCGGCGCGGCCGGATCCTGTTGGGTCCCTGATTTCCGGCGTTCAAGCCGGACAGCATTGAAGCGGCTGGTCTACCAGCAGAGCCAGGCCCAGCAGGCCCAGGCAGTCCCTGATTTCCGGCGTTCAAGCCGGACAGCATTGAAGCGGCGTCTACCTTTCTATCGCTGCCCCGGCGCTGCACCTGATTTCCGGCGTTCAAGCCGGACAGCATTGAAGCGCGCCCGAACCGGTTGCGCGCGACCTCCTCGGCGCTCACCTGATTTCCGGCGTTCAAGCCGGACAGCATTGAAGCCCCATCGGCCGCGTCGAGGCCACGGGCGACTACCCCCTGATTTCCGGCGTTCAAGCCGGACAGCATTGAAGAGGTCCATCGGCAATGAATGCCGATCGGACGCGCGGCGCAGCGCGGCGTGATTACAGGCGTTCGTCCGTGTGCGCCGTCCCGCGTGCGCGCCCCGGCGGCGGCGCAGTCGCTCAGCGGCTCGGCGCTCGCGGCGCGGACAGATGACTCGGGGCGCACCCGTCCTCGCGAGCGCCTCGTTGCGAGGTGCCCT
>Ga0210033_1003295_pt1 | contig 13203 bp, 20 predicted proteins | sample CryGeymeta201501_FD_185465 | JGI IMG/M metagenome (GOLD analysis project Ga0210033, IMG submission 185465) | Groundwater microbial communities from Crystal Geyser aquifers in Utah, USA - Crystal Geyser metaG 2015-01 (SPAdes) (version 2) | ecosystem: Environmental > Aquatic > Deep subsurface >... | reverse complement strand
GCAAGATATGGGGCTTTTCCCCCGAAAGAATGATGCGGTAAAGGCATATTCCAAGGGAATGAAGCAGCGTCTCATCCTATGCATGGCTCTTGTAAGCGACCCAGAGGTGCTCTTTCTGGATGAGCCCACCTCTGGTTTGGATGTGCAGAGCGCCCGCCTGATCAAGGACCTGCTCCGTAGCCTGAATGCTAGAGGGAAGACCATCTTCCTCACCACCCATGACATGGACGAGGCAAACCAGCTCTGCGACCGGGTGGCTATCATCAACAAAGGGAGAATAGTGGCCATAGATGCCCCGGAAAAGCTGAGGATGGCCACTAGCGCCACACATTCGGTTGAGGTCAGCTTTGATAATGTGGTGAGCCCTGAGGTCCTGGTGAATATTCCTGGAGTGAACACAGTAAAGAAGCTGGGGGACAAGTATCGGCTGTACACCGCCAATCCCGGGGAACTAGTGGTATCGCTGGTCAATTACTCCAGCTCACACGGTTTGAAGGTGATATCCCTTAACATACTTGAGCCTTCCCTGGAAGACGCCTTTGTTGCTCTCACGGAAAAGGAGGCGAAACATGGCTGACATGGCGATAATACTTCAACAGGCACAGCGTTCCCTGGTAATAGCTCGTAAAGACATCCGCATCTACTATTCCAAGGGACCGGTAGTAATCTTCGGTATTCTTTTCCCCGTTTTCCTGTTCCTCTCCTTCACCATTGGCAGGCAATTGGCTGTTGATTTCATGATACCCGGACTCGTGGGCATGATCCTCTTCTTCACTGCGACATCAATATCTCCGATAGTGGTGCCGTGGGAAGCACAGGCAAGAACGCTAGAGCGGCTGATGTCCTGCCCAGTTAGGATTGAGACCATTATTATAGGAGATATCCTGGCTTCCTTTGCCTTCGGGGTTGGCATCTCAGTGCTACCCATTATCCTTGGCCTTTTTCTGGGAGTGACAATATCAAATTCTGTCATTTTCGCGCTAGCACTTATTCTGGCGGCCTTCTGTTTCGCTTCTCTGGGTAATGTCTTCTCCATTCCTCCCACCAACATGCCATCTACAGTGAACATGATTTCCTCAGTGGTCAAGTTTCCGGTAGTCTTCATTAGCGGCATCTTTATTCCGCTAGATCAGCTCCCTGCCTGGGGACAGGCGATTGCCTATATCTCGCCTCTAACTTACTTCACCGATATTGCCCGGGGGTGTATTCAGGGTCGGGCGCATCTGCCCGTAGCTGTGGATCTTTTAGTTTTGCTGGCTTTCACCGCCCTTTTTCTGGTGGTAGCCATGAAACTGCATCAAAAGACAATGCCCAGGAGAATATGACATGGTACAACCGAATAGAAGCCAAGGCTATGCCAGAGAGCAGAAGTATGACATAGACCAGTTTGTGAAGTTTATCACGGGTGACAGAACCAAGAGCGATGTGTTCAAAGGCAAGCACTTCAATATAGTGGTCATATGTTTAGACGATGGATATGAAATACCTCCTCACCATGAGCCCTATGATGTTTTCTTCTATGTTGTGTCGGGTAGGGGCATCTTCGCTGCCGGCGAAAAGCAGTGGGCGGCTAAATCAGGCTCGATGGTCTTCGCGCCTGCTGGCGTTAGAGGCATAAAATGCATTGAGCGGCTGACCGTCCTGGGGATTCAAGAGCCGCATTAGATAGGGTGAGACGATGCCTTCGCTATTTTGATGCTTCTCCCCACCGGTTGTTACCGAGTGAAGGATACTAGCAGTACCTTGTCAAGTGCAATGGTCAGAATACGGGACAGATCCTCAAAAAATTTTTGTAAAATCTGGCAATAATCTCCTGGCGCACACGCATCCTTGACTTGACAAGCAAGAGCTTCGGGGATAGAATACTGTTTTGAATGCGAATATGCGAATATATGCATATTAGATACAACAATGAGAGATTTCGCGAAGTTGTTTAAAGCTCTGTCTGATGAGACCAGGATCAGGATTTTGAAAGCCCTCCTGGAAAGGGAGTGCTGTGTCTGTGAGGTTACGCAGGCACTAGATATTTCGCAATCTCGTGCCTCACGCAATTTGGGTATGCTTGAAGAGGCTGGCTTTGTTAAATCCAGGAGATATGGGCCGTGGATGATCTATTCTATCGCTGAGCAAACGACAAATAGCTACGCTACTCCTCTAATTGAAATGCTCCGTGGTTCCTTGATTAATGAGGAGATTATTTTGCAGGACAGGGAAAGGTTAAGCCACGCTGTGCGAGTCGGCCCAAGGGCGATACCCAAATAATTTTTGGCCAGTTGTATGCGCTTATACGTATTTAGTGAAGGAGGTAGGATATGCCATTAGTTATTGAACTTCTTAAAGGTGGTGTGGCTACTCTCAAGGATTATCTCCTGGTTCATCTTCCCTTTGTGGTGCCCGCTTTCTTCTTAGCCGGGGCACTCTACGCGCTTTTCCCCAAAGAGAGAATCCTCCGTTACCTCGGGTCACACTCGCCAAAGTATATCTCTTATCCTATGTCAGTTGCGGCTGGACTGTGCCTGGCTGTTTGCTCCTGTACTATACTGCCGCTGTTTGCCGGAATACGGAAAAGCGGGGCTGGCCTTGGACCAGCAATTGTCTTTCTTTATACTGCCCCAGCTACCAATATCCTGGCTATCATCTATACCTCAGCGCTGATTGGTGTGGACGTTGCTCTGGCCCGAATTATCCTTTCTGTCAGCTTTGCTGTCATCATCGGCACCAGCATGGCTGCTCTATTCCCTGACAAAATATCTGGGAATGCACCCGATGTGGCAGCAGGACAGGCCTTTCCCCTAGCCGGGAATAGAAGTACCTCCAAGTGGCTCTGGGTGTTCTTTGGGCTTCTGCTTGCCATCTTGTTGTGGGGAGCTTCGCCCGCGATACAAATTCTTAAGGTGAAATTGATTGGGCTTGCTCCGCTCTTTATAGCGCTTGTATTAGTAGCGCGGCGTGCATTAAGTCGAGATAATGTGCTGAGCTGGATGCGGGAAACATGGGTTTTTGTCCGCATCATTGTTCCTTTGTTGCTGGTGGGTGTTTTTGGGGCAGGTATGCTCAGGGTAGTCATTCCGGCTGAGTTTGTCAGTCAGCATTTCGGAGGTACAACGGTGGGAGCCACGCTGGCGGCAGTCTTGTTTGGGGTTGTCGCATACTTCCCAACGCTGGTGGAAGTGCCCATGGCACGTTTGTTTTTAGACCTTGGCATGGGGAGAGGACCTCTGCTGGCTTACTTGCTTTCTGACCCGGTGATCTCTCTGCCCAGCATACTTGTCATTCGGCGGTTAATTGGAAACAGGAGGCTTTTCTGGTATGTAGTCATAATAATAGTATGTTGTACCGCGGCGGGATTGATATATGGTTTTGTCACCAGCTTATAAGACTTGGGTACCTAGGGAAAAGCAGGTTAGTTTTTAGGAAATTGAAAAGGAGGCACAAGAATGAACATAAAAATTTTAGGGACTGGATGTGCCAGATGTCACCAGATAGAGAAGACCACCAAAGAGGTGGTGAAAGAGCTGGGCATTGAGGCCACTGTAGAAGAGGTCAAGGACATCAAGAAAATAGTGGAGTATTCAATCCTGACCACTCCCGGCTTGGTAATCAACGAAGAGTTGGTCTGTGCCGGGCGAGTACCCACCAAGGCAGAGGTTACTCAGTTTATCGCTAACGCCCTAACCAAAGAAGATAACACCAGGAGGTAGAAGATTAATCTCAGTACAGGAGCCGTGCGACTATTATACGGAGGAGAAAATGCCAGGAGAAAAACTGTGTTGCCCTGCAGCTGCGGCAAGGATGGTGAAGAAGCTGACTTTGGCGGATGGTTTTCAGGTAGGCATCGTGAACTTGGAAAGCATCCTTAAGGAAGTTGCCGACTTGAAATTAGCCGATAATGAGTCCATCAAAAAAGAATTGCTCCAAAGGGTTAAGATTTACAATTATGTTGCGCCTGGTGCCGATGATAATTACTCGAAGGCGTTGCTTGGTGAATACGAAAAGCTATTTGGGAGGCAGGTATGCACTTAGCTATAGAGGAACTGGGGAATAGGGTTAAGATGGCCCAAGGAAAGTTTGAACTCCTAAGATTGCGGGAGGATATTACTACGTTTATGAATAGTCCTCCATTCCAGCAGCTTTCCCAAAACGATAAGAATCGTGTTGAAGATTTGCTTGTGGAGGTACTGGCCAAGGAAGAGCAGTACAAAGGATGTGACCCTTTGAGAACTATCCTCGGCTACTGAAGGACTCAAAGTGCAACCCTTCAAATTGAAATCAAGAGGGAGAAAATAAAATAAGGAGGAGAACTAAAATGGCAGAAATGAAAGAATGGGAAGAGGGGATGAAGACACACGAGAATGTGATATTTTCGTGTTACGGCGGCATGTCAAACACCGGTATAACCAGTGCCCTGGCTTGTCTGGAGGCAGTTAAGGAGCTGGGGCTGGAGAAGGTGGTTATCGGTTGTTTAGCTGGATTGGCACTGAAGGTAAAACCGGTTGTGGGCAAGACCAGAGCAGCGAAAAAGGTTATCACCGTGGACGGCTGCCCATTTCAATGCGGCCGGAAGACTGTGGAGCAGTCCGGCTTCAAGCTGACCAAGAGCATTGTGCTCACCAGAGATATAGGCATGAAGAAGAAGGCTCTGCACGAGGACATCGGTGAGGACATTAAAGGCGTTATGCAGTATATCTCTGAGGATGAGGTGAGGAGGGCAAAGGAGCTTATTGTGAAGACCATACTGGAAGAATGAAGAAGTCCATTACCATACTTAACTGATAAATAGTCGTATGCGGAGGTAGGAAATGAACAATAACAGAAGTGTAAGGATTTTTATGATGCCCCAGCAGTCTTCCTGCTGCGGTCCTGCGGTGGGTCAAACAGAGGAGGAGATTCAGAGCCTCAAAAGCACGATTGAAAAAGAGACAGGCTGCCAGGTAGCAGTGTCAAATTTATTCAACGGCGGTGACTTGACTGACTATCCTCAGATTGTACGGATTCTGAACTCCTTCGGTACAGGGGCTTTGCCCATCATTGCGCTGGATGGTGGTGTCGTTTCAATGGGCACCCCAACTCCTGAGCAGGCAGTCTTGGCAATCAAGGAAAAAATAAATCAGACTTAGGACGGTGAAATGTGCCAACCTATGAATATGTTTGTCTGGAATGCCAGGAAAAGGCGGAAATAAGGGCTACCATCTCCGAGAAAGAAAAAGGGCTGAAAGTAACCTGTCCCAAATGCGGCAGCAACAATATGATTCAGGTCTTTGGGAATTTCATGGTCATGAGTACTTCTTGCTCCCTATCGTGTCGACCCACTGATGGCTCCACCTGCTGTGGCTAGCACTCCATTTACAATAAAAAGTATGCTAACCCGAAGGAGAGATATTGTCGGTACGCCAAGGTGTTAGTATCCGGGAAACAAATATAGGCCTATTACAAGCAAGTGCCGGAAACTGAATAGTGGAAGAATACGGGATGATATTACCGTGAAAATTGTACTCTTCGTCTGCGTCCCAACTCAAGCCGAAGCCAGATGGCCGAGGACTTCTTTAATCAGATGGCTGAAGGGAAGGCACAGGCATTCTCGGCGGGTACTCAGTCTGCCCAAAGTGTCAACCCAGCAATGCTGGAAAGTGAAGGGGTTCAGCTTGAGGAGAAGAGGTGTAATGAAGAAATACGTACCGCTATTAATAGCGTTACTGGTTTGTGCCGCGTTAGCGGCAGGCTGTGCCACATCGCCTGGTAAGCCTGTGCCATCCGCTAGCGGTGAGCTACCAGCCTACCAGATACAAATTGACTTGCTGGGTAAGAAGCGGGAAATAACGGTGAACAGCCAGCATAAGCTGATTACAAGTGTTCAGTTCATCTCTAATGACAGCAGGGTCAGCCTGGCAATAGATAAAGGCACAAGACTTCTAGACAAAGACGGAAGGCCCCTTGAGCATATCCAGGTAACAACTACCCAGAGCTTACCACTCCCGCCAGAGGGTGCTTATATCGTTGGTGCTGTCTATGAGCTGGATCCGCAAGGAGCTACCGTTGATCCGCCGCTGCGCCTTACCCTTAGCTACGACCCAGAGGAGCTGCCAGAAGGTGTACGTGAGGGTGATGTTTACATTGCGCCTTACGACGAAGGTATGGGATGGAGTAAGTCCTATTACAAGAGTGTAGACACCAAGAACCACAGAGTAACTACCCAGGTAAATCACTTTGCAAAGTTTGCCGTTCTAGCGCCAATAATGCCAACCTCACCTCAACTCACACCGAAACCTCCACCTGGACCGGACCTTACTTCAATACCGCTTCAGCAGGCTCTATCCAGCGGAAAGCCAACGCTAGCGGAGTTCGGCTGGAGAACCTGTATCCCCTGCAAGCAGATGAAGCCTATCTTGGAGGAACTGGCAGTTGAATATGAGGGCAAATTAAATGTGGTTATTGTGGAAGTCTACGAGCAGAGAGCTCTGACTCAACAGTACAGCATAATGGCGATACCCACCCAGATAGTCTTTGACAGTAGTGGCAAAGAAGTAACCAGACATATCGGCTTGTGGCCCAAGAAAGAAATTACCACCCAGCTAAAAAAGATGGGGGTAAACTAGTGGAAGAACTATTTAGCTATATCGGTGAACTTATCCAGACCCAAGGCTGGCTGGCTTTTCCCGCCTGCTTCCTGGGAGGCATTGTCTCCAGCGCCAGCCCCTGTGTTCTGGCGATGATACCGCTTGTCATAGGCTACGTTGGTGGTTACGCCGAAGGTTCTCAGAAGAAGGCCATTCAGTATTCTCTTGTTTTTGTCCTTGGTCTAACTATAACCTTCACCGTTCTGGGAATAATAGCCGGCGCCATGGGCAGGCTGTTTGGCGATGTTGGCAGCTTCTGGAACTATGTTCTGCCACCAGTCGCTATCCTGCTGGGACTGTACCTTTTGCTTTCAGAAGTATTGAACTTCAATATTGGCATATCGCAGCGATTTCTGCCCAAGAAGAAGGCACTGATAGGAGCTTTTCTTATTGGACTCTTCTTTGGAATAGTAGCGTCACCCTGCGCCACCCCGGTGCTGGCAGTGATTCTGACCTTCGCCGCTGTTCAGAAAGATATTGCCTACAGCGGAGGACTGCTGCTGGCATATGCCGTGGGACACTGGGTGCTGGTATTAGGTGCTGGAATCTCTGTAGGTTTTGCCCAGAGGGTGCTGGAATCGAAAGGTATCAGCAATTTTTCCAGTTACTCGAAGAGGGCGGCAGGGGTAATCTTGATAGGAGTAGGCGTGTATTTGCTGACTTATTTGTTCTAAATAAATGTGGTAGCAGAGCGCCTAAGTAGAACTAAGGAGACAGGTAGACAGATGAAAGCAATATTAGCCTACGCTAAATTCGTCAGAGAGAAGTATACCTACATAATTATAACCACACTGGTCATTGCCGTGATAGTGGGGCTTTTCACTTCCAGTCCTGGTCTCCATATTCGTCAGTTCAACACTACTCTCATCGTAATCATGATAGCCGCCATGGGCTTTACCATCACCTTTAGGAGTCTGGGGGCAGCGGCCAGGGACTGGAAAGGGTTCTCCTTCGGGTTGGTGCTGAACTTCCTTTTTGCTCCTTTCTTGTGCTGGGTTCTAGCCAGGCTTTTCCTATCTTCTCATTCTGACCTAGCTACCGGTCTGATTCTAATCGGCGTGGTCCCCTGCGCCGGCATGGCTCTGGTTTGGGCTGGTCTCCTCAAGGGAGACGTCCCCTTAGCCACGGTAATCAATGCTGCCACCATGATTCTGGCTCCGTTCCTCATCCCACTCCTCATGTCCCTTTTTGCCGGCAAGTTCGTTACCATCAATGCCTGGGGAATGTTCCAGCAGCTTATCTACACTGTGCTCTTACCGGTGCTGGGTGGCGTCGCCTTAAGGGAGTTGTTGGAAAGGCGCATTAATGTTCAAAAAATACTGCCGGTTATGCCAGCTATCTCCGCTACTATGGCTGTGCTGCTGATGTTTATGGCGATTAACACGAACATTTCGCCAATCATGAAAAACGTGGGGCTGATAGGCCCCCTGGTGGTATCCACTATTCTGATTTTCCCCATTTTGTTTGTGGTAGCCTATTTAGTAAGCATTAAGCTTTTCCCTAGGGGCAAGAACATAACCATTACCTATTCATCTGGGATGAAGAACCTGCCTATTGCCATCGGCATAGCTGCTATGAGCTTTAAGGGGTTGGAGATGCTACCGGTGGCAGTGGGCTTTGCTTTCCAGATGCTGACTGCGGTTACTTTTTATCAGATATTTCGTCGAGGCACGACGGAGAAGGAGAGATAGTGTGATATCCATAGGAGTAGACCCCGTGGCCTTTACCATAGGTTCCTTTAGCCTGAGGTGGTACGGGGTGATGGTGCTCCTGGCTATAGCCTTTCTAGTCTGGTGGAGCACTCGCTCCGCCAAAGCGGCAGGCTACAATAAAGACTTCGTTCTTGAGGGGGCTCTGTGGGCGATACCACTTGGGTTTATTGGCGCTAAGCTTGTTCACGTGGTGGACAATATGAGCCACTACCTCGACTATCCGTTCGACATGCTGAACCCCGCTGGCCTCGCCATATTTGGCGCTATTCTCGGCAGTATGCTGGGTATATGGGCTTATTGCCAGTGGAAGCATATTCCGTTCGCTGCCTTCGCTGACTCGGCCGCACCGGGTATTATCCTGGCCCAGGCTATCGGCAGGGTTGGCTGCACAATCAACGGCTGCTGTTACGGAAGGCCCAGTTCGCTACCCTGGGCAGTGACCTGGACTCACCCTAATACTTACGCACCACTTGGAATAGCAGTACAACCTACCCAAATCTATGAGCTTCTATGGGACCTGCTGGTCTTTGCTATCCTCTGGTGGCTTCTTCGTGGGCGGCTTAAGCAGCCAGGGGCTCTGTTCGCGGCTTATCTAGCCCTTTATTCACTGGGCAGCTTCCTTATCAGATTTTTGCGAGGAGATGTAAGTTCTTTTGTAGGCACAATGAATGAGGGTCAGTTTATTTCGCTGCTGATGTTCATGGTGGCGACCGGGTTCCTGGTAAGACAATTTTGGGCTTTGAGACGTCCTGTTTGGCGAGACTAGGCTTGCAACTGATGAATAAGCAAAGAGACAGCAAGGGTTGAAAGGAGTGAGAATATGAAGAAAGAAGAACATGTCCCAGAGAACGCAATCTTCTGTTGTTTTGGCTGTATGTCCAGCGTTGGCACGCTAACCGGTGTGGCGACGCTGGAAGCTTATAGGAAGCTAGACAAGGAGAAGAATGGCCTATTTTGTACATCGGCCATAGCGGCTGAAGTGCCCAAACACAGAAAAACAACCGAGAAAGCCAAGACCATAATTGCCATAGATGGCTGTTATAACAAATGCACAAAGAAGATTCTGGAAAAGGAAGGCATTAAGATAGACAAATACCTTAACCTGCTGCTTGACCTGAAAATACCCAAAATAGGGCCGTTCAAGCCCTTTGACTATAAAGAAGAAGACCTGGAGAGGACGGTAAATGAAATAATTAAACTGTGTAAGGAGGCAGAATGAAGGTTACAATTGTATTAGATGGTGGTCTGAAGTCATGCTGCACGACATATCCTCCAGAGTCTGTGCGTGAGATGGTGGAAAGCTGGCTCAAGGAGGCAGGCGAGGTCGAGGTGATAGATAAACAACAGGGGAATTGGAGCCCGGATGCTCTAGCTTCTGTCGCGGAGAAATATTTCGGTGATGGGATGTATCCTTTAGTCTACTGCGGGGACGCCTTGGCGACCATCGGCTACCTCCCTGACGCAGATACTCTGGTAGCGATGGCCACCAACCAGGCAAAGTTCGGCGTAACCGAGGAGGATATCAGGGAAGCGGCTAAAAGGTATGGGCTCCTGAAGGAGGAATAAAAATGTTCACGAGAATACTGTACCCGACCGATTTTTCAGAAGTATCAAGGAAAGCCCTGGAGTATGTAAAAAAAGTTGAAGGAAGCTGGAACCAGGGAGGTCGTAATCCTGCATATCATTGATGAGAGGGAAATCATGAGGTTTCCTCTACAGATTGCCTGGGCTCGAGAGCGTCTCAAAGAAGTTGAGGGGGAACTGCAAGAGCAAATGGAAAAGGCAGTCAAAGAAGAACTGCAGGTCATAGAGTCCGAGCTTAAGGAGAAGGGCTTTGCTGTCAAAGTAAGAATTGAAAAGGGCAGCCCCTTCAGAGAGATATTGAGGGTGGAGAACGAAGAAGATGTCTCTGCCATAGTCATCGGTTCTCACGGCAGTAGCAACATCAAAGAAATGCTGCTGGGCTCCGTTTCGGAGCATATCATCAGGCACTGCAAGAAACCTGTCCTAGTCGTAAAGAGGTAATAAAGGAGGATAAAGAACATGACTAGTCAACATATTCCCCCGGAATGGGCATTTGAGTTTCATGGTCACCGTTGTCCGTTTATGCCCATTGGTTACCGAATGGGCAAACTGGCAATGGAATATCTCGGCGTAGAACATGAGAAAGACCATGGCTTCTTTGTATTTCCTGAAATCGGTGAAGGACACCCCCAGACCTGTATGGTAGATGGGATACAAATAGCCACTGGTGCTACCTATGGCAAGGTACTCATTGCCAAGACTTTCTACGGCAAACTCGCGGCTACTTTCTATCATCCACAGAAGGGAGCTATGCGTTACTCTCTCACACCTGATTTCATAGACGAGATGGGTAAATATGAGTTTTTTGTATATCGCAAAAAGGGAGTTGAGCCATCTCAGATTCCACAACCAGTTACAGAAGAGGTCATTAACTGGGTATATGAGCAATCAGATGACTTTATGTTTAAGATTGAACCTAAACCCGATTTCAAGTTTACTCCGGCTAAAGGCTCATTCAATAAAGCCAAATGCAGCATTTGTGGTGAATATGTGTTTGAAAGGTATTTACGGATGAAAGATGGAAAGCCTGTGTGTATCCCGTGCTCCGGCTTCACGAAATCAATGCCGGGTGCCTAAGAGGCATGCAGTAGGGGAACCAACAATATGGATATTAGTATTACGCTTCTGTACATTGTTATCCTTGCCTTTGTAATAGCTTTTCTATTCTCAATGTTTGGCCAGGGCGGCGGGTCCGTATACTCGCCAGTGCTGCTTCTGTTTGGTTACGTGGCAGTGGTTTCTACCTCCACATCTCTGGTATTGAATCTAATAACATCAATGTCTGCGGGTTATGTTTTTTACCGTAACAAGATGATTGACTTCAAAGCGTCCTTCCTGTTCGTGCCGGGTATCGTCGCTGGCGCCTTTGCAGGGGGATATCTGTCCCCATTTGTTAATACTGCCATTTTACTATGGTTGTTCGTGTTTTTCCTGGTTGGTGTGGGAGCGAGGATGGTCTATACCTATTGGGAAAAGGGAAAGGTCGAGGAAAAGCCAAAAAGGCTGTCCCCTGCCATGCACGTGCTCATCGTGTTTTTCAGTCTTGGCGTGGGATTAATCTCCGGATTGCTGGGAGTCGGCGGCGGTGTATTGATCGTTCCTTTCATGACCTATGTCTGCAAGTATCCAACAAAAATGGCAGCGGGGTCGTCGCACTTGATTATCTCCTTCTCGGCACTTGCCGGAATAATAGGACATGCGGCATCTCATCGTCTCGATATTCCATTGATTGCGGCCACTGGCATTGTCGTTCTTATCGGTGGAATTCTCGGAGCGAGAACCAGCATGAGAGTCAAACCTAAAATGATAAGGGCTGGGCTCGGGCTTATAATGTGGGGGCTTGCAGCCATGCTCCTGATGAAACTCCTGTGATATATGTGAGGGGTACATGAAAAGTTTGTATCCAATGCTCAGAATATTAGGAGGTGTATAATGCTTCTCCGTGACTACAAGATAACCAAAGTTGGCCGCAGTTTCTGCAATCCCGAATGGATTGCGGTGAAAGCTGAGATTAGCGATGATATCAGGGAAGTTTTTCCTTACCTCAACGCTATCCTTAAGAATGCGGTATATACCCCCGGGGTGCCAAACCTTAATTTCAAAATGGAATCAGGGTTCATAAGCCTTATGCCGCGGGAGATAGATGTGGGGCAGGTGCTGTCTGAGGAGGATGCTATAAAGGTTCTGGATTATCTCAAGAAGTTGATAAATGGTGTCTGGCAGAAGCGGGAAAGCATCACCCCCATTTATGAAAGAAAGGGAGAGATAAAGGCGAAGGATATACTCGACTTTTTGCCCAGAACCAATTGTCATGATTGTGGGCTTCCCACCTGCTTTGCTTTCGCCATGGCTATGATGAGGGGGCAAAAACACTTGAAGGACTGCGCTGTTTTAAATGAACCTGAATTTGCCCAAGATAAGGAGGCGCTGGTGAAGCTGCTCCAGATGGTTGGCTCGGAGGAGGCAGCAAAGTGAAAGAGTCAGCATCAAGGAAGGCCTAATGGGAGGTAGGCTAATGAAAAAAGAGAGATGTCTGCTAACTATGATAGCAGTAATTATGCTGTTGGTTCCTTCTTGCGAAGTAGCTAACCACCCGCCACTGATCACAAGCCTCAAAGCTGAGTCAAACGCAGTTTATACTTCCGGGAGTTGCCAGATTGAGTGCATTGCTACGGATGAGGATGGCGATGAGTTGAGCTATGAATGGTCAGCTAGCAAAGGCAACATACATGGCAGCGGAGCTACTGTTACTTGGACTGCTCCTGAGTCCGAAGGCGTCTATAATGTTGCGGTCACAGTGACCGATGGCCGTGGTGGCAAAGTTACGGATTATGTAACCGTCACGGTAAAAGTCAATAGTCCACCAGTCATCAACACCTTGATCGCCGACGCAGACTGGATTACTCCTTCGGGTAGTCTCCAAGTGAAGTGTGATGCTGAAGACCCTGACGGTGACGAGCTAAGCTATGAGTGGTCAACTAGTGAAGGTGATATTTCTGGCACGGGGCCTGAAGTTACCTGGACCGCTCCTGAGGCAGTGGGTACTTGCACCATCACAGTTGCAGTTACCGATGCACATGGTGAGAAGTACACAAGATCAGTAACCATTGGTGTGGTGCCAAACACCCCACCGACTATCGAAGACCTAATTGTCACTGCTGCACATATGTTCTTCAGGAAGCAATCTAGCAGTTACCTAATCGGTAAAGCAACAAGCTGTCAAATCGAGTGTCTTGCTTCTGCCCCCAAGGGCAGTGGGCTACACTATGAATGGTCAGCTAGCGGGGGTGAGC
>Ga0210033_1003286_pt1 | contig 13228 bp, 11 predicted proteins | sample CryGeymeta201501_FD_185465 | JGI IMG/M metagenome (GOLD analysis project Ga0210033, IMG submission 185465) | Groundwater microbial communities from Crystal Geyser aquifers in Utah, USA - Crystal Geyser metaG 2015-01 (SPAdes) (version 2) | ecosystem: Environmental > Aquatic > Deep subsurface >... | reverse complement strand
CTCCGCCCGCGCGGCGGGTTTCAATCCCCTCTGTAGCGGGGCGGGGTCTGCGACCCCTCGTGGCGTGGCATCCGGCGCTGGTCTCGGGTTTCAATCCCCTCTGTAGCGGGGCGGGGTCTGCGACTCGGACGGAGATGGACTGGCAGTTTGGCTGGTCTCGCTTCCAGTTTCAATCCCCTCTGTAGCGGGGCGGGGTCTGCGACTCCTGGCCTTCTGGATCGCGTGGCCATGCGGGTCCTGGGTGCCCTCTGCGGGGACCTGGTCTCGCAGCCGTTGACGTGTCAACGGGGCGGGTGGGCATCGAGCGGGAAGGCATGAAGATCACGAGGTTTCCTGGTGCGGGGGGCGGAACGCGGTTGCTGCACTTACGGGGCTGAACGGAGCTCCCCGCACGGGCGGGGCGGCCCCGGCCGCCGGGGGGTCCATGAGCCAGCGCCGGCGGCGGGTTGCTGTCGGGTTGTTAGAGAGCGCAGCCCTTGGCGGCCGTGGGCAAACCATTCGCCGCTTGCAGTATAGCCTGCATGCGGGTTGGCTGGGTTCACACGACGATGGGGCCTTGGACCTCTTCGACGGAGCGGGCGATGCCCAGGAGGAGGGTGCTGGCGACGCAGGCCTTGCAGACCAGGTACACCCGGACGTCATCCTTGCGCGGGTCGATGGTGTGGCGGATGGCGGCCAGCAGGGGGGGGAGCCGCGCGGTGGGCAGGGGGCCTTCGAAGACGGAGCGCTGGACCGGGCGCAGGAAGCCGACCAGGCGCTTGCGGAGGCGGGCCCGGCGGCCGTTGGCGGGGATGTCGTAGCAGACGATGACGTGCATGGCTCAGCGCCAGGGGAAGGGCTGGTAGGAGAGGGCGGGGTCCTGGAAGCAGGCGGAGAGGTGGCGGGCCTGCTGGTCGAGGATGTCGCGCAGCGCCCAGCGTCCGTCGAGGTGGGACGAGGTGCTGCGCTCGCGCAGCCGCTGGTCCCAGGCGTGCAGGACGATGCTGCGGGCGATGTTGCCCAGGTGGACGCCGCCAGCGACAGCCTCGGGCTCTGCGTCGGGCTCTGCGTCGGGCTCCGCCTCGGGCGGGGCGGCGGGGGCGGGCCGGGTCGCCGCGAGGTGAACGAAGTCGTCGGGCCCCACCTGGGCCTGGTTGAAGATGCGCAGGACGACGGCGTCGACGATGGGCCGCCACTCCTCGGCGAGGTCGAGTGCCAGGGCCGGCTTGCCTCGCCCGACATCGTGGAGCAGGCCAACGTACGGGTCGAGGCCGGCGAGGTGGGCGGCGCGCTGGGTGCGAGTACAGAGCAGGGTGTACAGGAAGCTGAGGGCGGCGTTGACGGGGTCCCGGGGCGGGCGCCGGCTTCGTGACGTGAAGGAGAAGGCGGGGTTGCGGAGCATCTGCCGCATGGCGCCGAAGTACACGCGGGCGCCGTAGCCTTCCAGGCCTCGCAGGACGTCCAGGTCGGGCGCCGACCGGGCGGCGTCGGCGGTGGCGGCGATGGCGACCTGGGCGTCGACCAGCGCCTCGTGGGGGGCGGCCCGGTGTGCGCGGCGCAGGGGCACGAGCTGGTTGATGAGCTTGCCGACCACGATGTCGCGCGCCAGGGCGAGGCGCCGGTCGGTGTCAAGCACAGTGCGAAGCTGGGCCAGCCGCCGGTCGCCCGCCGAGCTCGCGGGGCCTTGCAGGATGCCGCGGAGCTGGCCCGACGGGGACAGGAAGAGCACAGGGATGTCCGCTTGGAGCAGGACCCGGCGGGCCATGGGGGTCAGGACGGCGTCTCCGAGCAGGTGGACCTCTTCGACCTCGGTTGGGTGCAGCCGCCCCACCTCCTCGTCCCGCAGGAAGAGCACCAGGTGACCGTCGCGGCTGCCCAGGCTGCGCTCGTGCCCCTGGAGGACCAGCCAGCGCATCAGGTGGCGGGGTGGGCTTCGAAGCGGACGACGGGCATGCCGTCGTGCTCCTCGACCCACCACGCGCCCTCGGGAGCGACCAGGCGTCGCCCCGGAAGCTGCATCAGCCGGTCGGCGACGTGGCGACGAAGCAGGTCCCGCTCCTCCTCGAGCCGGCGCAAGCGCGCCTCCAGGCGGCCCAGGGCCGCGACCTGGTCTTCGAGCAAGGCGGGCGGGGGCGGTGCCGTGGGCTCGACGCCGCCGAGGTGGAGCAGGGGGTGCGGGTAGCGATGCTCCCCCTCGAAGGAGCAGGCGCAGGGCACGGACTGGGTGACGCCCGGCAGGCGCTGGCGGATCCGCGCGCAGGAGATGGGGCTGCCGCGGTGCGGGCTGCCCATGCGCAGCTCGGCGCCGCTGCAGACCTTGCCCAGGTAGTTGACCGCGTCCACTCCCTCTGCCAGGTGGCCCAGGGAGTGCTCGAGCACGACGGCGGCCTCGGCGTCGACGCGCAGCGTGTTGAGCGCCTGGTCAATGACCTCGCGCAGGACCGGACAGCCGCGGCGCAGGGCGACCAGCCGCGGCTGGGCGTCCAGGTCGGCCTCGCAGAAGGGCGGCGCGGGGGGCGCGGCCTCCGCGGGCAGCTCAGGGGTTGGCTCCGGGGAGGACGGCGGCAGGGGAGCGTGGCGGGCTCGCCCGGCGGGCAGGGTGGTCCGGCGGACGGCCCGCAGCGTGGGCCAGGGATCGGGGAGCGGGAGTCCGGCCTCGTCGAGCAGCGCTGAGCGGCGGCCCGAGCGCAGGTGGACCCCCAGGGGCAGCTTGACCAGGTTGCCGAGACCCCCGGGGCGGACCTGGTCTTGCTTGGGGAAGACCTCGACGGAGACCTCTGCCGCCAGGCGAGGGGCACCGTGCAGCAGCGCGTGGCCGGCGGCGCGGACATCGGCGGCCAGCGGCTCCCCATCGACAAAGCACCAGAGGTGACGGCCCTTGAAGCCCGAGTCGACGAGAAGGGGCGCCAGGCCCTGGCCGCGCAGGTGCTCGCGCAGCATCAGGCCGGTCCGGTGCAGGGTCTCCCGCAGTGCGTCGGCGCGCTGGGGATGGCCCCAGGCCCGCTCCAGGGCCTCGGGGGTGGCGTCGAGGTCGAAGACGAGCTGGGCGCTGCGGTCTCCGTGGCGGACCAGGTAGCTGCCCAGCGTCAGGTCCCCGCGCAGGTGCGAGGCCACCAGGTCCGGGCCCAGGGGTGTGTCGACGGGGCTCCAGCCGACCTCAGCGCGCTGCCCGCTGCCGCGCAGCCACTGGCGGGCGTGCACGCCGGCCCGCCCCCCGAAGAGGTCGACGAAGCGCAGCAGGTCGGCGTGGGTCGCCGTCGGCGGGCCGGGGGGCGGCGCGTCCTCGAGGTCCGGGTCGAAGTCTGGCGGTGCCTCCTCGGCCGGGTCCGTCTCGGCGGGCCCCCCCAAGGCCGCCAGGCGGGCCCGGCTGGCGGCGGCGCGGGCCGCATCGCCGCGGGCGCCGTAGAGCAGGGCCAGGCGCTCCAGGGGCAGGGGGGCTTGGGGTTGCTCCGCGTGGGCGGCTTGCCAGCACTGGATGGCGAGCAGCGATGCTCCCAACAGCTCGGCGAGGCGGGCCCAGGCTGCGGGATCCTGGCCCGCTGGGAGCCCATCGGCCAGCGCGTCGGTCAGGGCCTCGCGGGCGGTCTGTGGTGAGTCGGACCAGGCCAGTCGCTGGATGGCGGGCAGGTCGAGGGCGGGGTCGGTCATGGTCGCTCCTCCGGTCCCAGGGACGGCCGGAGAGGCGCAGATCTGACAGCAGGCTCTACAGTCGACGGCGCTGCGGGCGCGCGTCAGCTCCAGTGTACCGTGTAGCTGCCGAGCCCCTCGCTGGTGTGCCGGCCGACCTGCAGCACCTCGCCGATGGCCAGCAGGTCGGCGTAAGGAGCAATCTCGGGTCCCACCGACAGGCTGCCTACCCAGCCCGACAGGTCGACCTGCTGCCCCTGGCGTTGGCTGGCGCGCGAGGCCTCTTCGAAGCGAAGCTCGTCCAGGGTTGCCAGGTCCGATGAATCAGGCCAGCGCGGCTCGGCGGGCAGGTCCAGGCTCCGCTGGACGGCGCGCAACCGGTGGACCAGGGCCCGCACGAGCAGGGGCAGAGTGGGCCGGGTGTGGGCCCGATCGAGCTGCAGGCGCGACCGGAGCCTGAGGGTGGCGCTATGCACAGTGGTCGGCAGCCGGATCCGATCCTGTAGCGAGCCGGGCGCCGGCCACTCCGCGCGCACCCGGCCGCCGTCCACGACCACTGCCGGCTCGCCGGCGCCGTGGACGACCAGCGTCGCCAGCTCCCAGGTCGCCGTGTCCTGTCGACCCAGGCGCCGCGCTGCGGCTCGGAAGGCATCAACCAGCAGCAGGCCGGGGAGGGTGCCGACCCACACGGTGTCGAGGACCAAGACTGGTGGAGCGCCCGAGCCACTCTGAACCGACCTGGGCGGGTGAATGACGAAGGGCCGAACCGCCTGGCGACCGGCGCGCCCCGGGTCGTACCAGGTGGGGATCCTGCACGAGTCCACGAGGTCGCAGCCGACGCAGGTACGGGGTCCGCCCCGCTCGCAGAGGGCGCCCATCATGGCGGCGCCGAGCGCACCGCGGGTGGCCGCCGCCAGGTCGCCGGGCAAGGTGGGGCGGCCGATGGGTGCGAGGTGGGCTTGGATGCGGGTGAGGGGGAGGGGAAGGGTCATGGCGGTGGGGCCTGAACTGGGAGGCGCACGAGGGTCGCTGCCTGGTTCACAAGCTTGGTGAGCGCTTTGCGGATGCTGGCGGCCTTGGCAGGGTCCGACCGCAAGCCGGCGTGGAGCACGTCGTTGCGTTGGTCTCCCACAGCAGCGAACAGTGATGCCCACGGGTCGATGTCCACGGATGGCACGTCGTGGGCCTGCTCGTTCAGCCAGTCCTCGGCCTCGTCGACCTGTGCCTTCCAGCGCTCGGTCTGGTCGGGCTGTGCTGGTTGCACCCGCGATTGTGGTGGCACCTGGGACAGTGTGGCCGCGATGACCGCTCCTTCCCGCAGCACCGCCAGGCAGGCCGCGAAGCGCTCGGTCTCCAGGCAGAGGCGCGCCACCTGGACGGTCGCCTGCAAGCCCGCGTCCGAGACCACCTTGTCAGCCTGTAGCGTTCGGGCCCATGCTGCGAGGTCGGCCAGCGGGCCCGCCACCGCGGGACCCTCGGTGGCCACCAGGGGGCCGGCGCGGTCGAGGTAGTCCAAAAAGACTGCGCTGTCCCGTGTCAGCAGGGCGGGGAGGCGGACACAGGCCAGGTCGTCCGCGAGGGTGCGGGCGGCGCGCCCCAGGCCCACAAGAGAGTCTCGTTGTGCGCGGAGCTGGAGGTCCTGGTGGCGCGTTCCCAGGCGCCGCTGTCCCAGCGCCTCGCAGAGGTGACAGAAGGCGTCTGCTCGGCCATGGGCCCGGAAGCCATGGATCGCGCTGGACCATGCGTGCTGGGAGAGCAGCCCGGTCAAGTCCCACACGGGGGTGCGGGTGGTGCGGAGGTCGCGAGCCTCCCAGGCGGCGTATACCACCTCCAGGATCGGCGTGCGGCCTTGGCGCAGGTCCTCGTCCAACGTGGCCTCGACCGCCGACGTGGCGAGCATGGACTGCGCCCGGAACCCGTGGGTGATGTCGAAGACGATGCGCGTCGGGGCTGGGTCGTCTTCCGAGAGCGGTGCGGGGCGCAGCAGCGGCTGCACCAGGGTGACGAAGGCGGGTGCATCCCCTGGGTCCGAGCCAGAGGGGGCCAGCCGGAAGCTGGGGACGACATCCGCCAGCTCATGCTTCGCCAGGATGTCTGCCAGCAGGCCTGAGGTGATCCACCGTGCCTGCACCTCGGCGGTGCCGATGACCTCTACGGTGGGGAGTGCCCCATCCCGGGCGCGCGCCTCCTCGATGTGCAAGACCAGCGCGAGTGGCGAGGGACCATCCGCTTGGAAGCCCTCCGCAGCCCGGTGGTAGACGGCGGGGTGGTACCAGGGCGGCTCCTTGGCGGGGCCAAGCCCCAGCAGAAGCACGATCCGGGTGTGGGGGGGACCGATGATCACCTTTCCGACCCGCGCAAGGTGGCGAGCTTGGTCTCGAGGCCTGCGAGGTCGCGGTCCTTCGCCTTCGCCTCCTTCAGCGCGTCGATGGCCCGTTGCAGCGAGTCGACATCCAGGGGCAGGTCCAAGAAGGTCTTTGCGATCTTGTCGAAGCGGTACGCGTGCTTCCCGCTGTTCCAGTTGCGACGGAAGATGGTTTGGATCTCCGCGTCGGACTTTGTGAGCAGGGTCGTGTCCTCGCCAGGGCCCACAACATGATCATCTTGCTTGTCGAACGCATCCTTGAGGCCACGCTCCACCCAGTCCTGCCACACCGCGGCGCTCGCCTTCTTGAGGCCGGAACCATGACCGGCCTCGAAAAGACGGTGCGCGGCCGCGACCACTTGCGCCTCTTCGGCCACCAGGTCGTCCAGCGGGGGCTGGCCAGCGCTTTTGAGCCACGCCACCAGGCCATCGGACCCTTCTCCGGGCCAGGTGGAGGCGATCACATCCGCCGCACGACCGGGCGGGTCCATCGCCCGTCGGGCCGCGAGTTGTTGCTGCCGCACTTGTTCTCGCTGGCGACGCTGGAGTTCCTGGACCACGGTCGTCTCCGCCCAATCCGGCAGCCCCACCCGCCCGTAGCCGGCGTTGGTCTTGGCGCCGATGCCGTGGTGGGCAAGCCCAGCCCGCAGCGCCTGCCACGCCGCCTCCAGCCAGTGCAGGTGTTCGTCGGTGCGCAGCAGCGCGGGGTGCAACTCAAGGGCGACCAGGAACTCGCCGCTGGCGGTCAGGAAAGGGACGGGGATGGGGCTGTCCGTGTCTGAGGGCGCCGCGTCACGCTGGTAGTAGTCCGGATGGTGAACGGTCAGCACATCCCGGTGCAGGCCATTGGTGCGGTCCATGCGGGGCACCAGCCAGGCGTCGTGAAAGATGACGGCTCCCTGCTCCTCGACGTCGCCGAACAGTGCGTCGTAGGCGTTGGGACCGCCATCTCGGGCCTTTGCGTGGCTGGGGCGCCGCCGCCACGTGTCGCCCTCCAGGTAGCAATGGGCGCCCAGCGCCGCGATGCCCTTGAGCGAAGAGCCGGGGAGGATCGGCATACCCCAGGTGTGGTGCAGGCTGATGCCGAACTCGGCGGGCCCCTTCTGGCCGATGCCGATGATGACCCGGCCCGGTGCCGTTGCGGTCGCCGTCGCGACCCGGAGCTTGTCGCCGTTGGACAGTTCCTGCTTCCAGGCGTCGAAGGCGACCTTGTACCCCTGGGGCAATGCCTTCTGGGCGACCTGGTCGATCAGCACGTCCTTGGCACGGCGCGCGACCTCCTTGTCGTATCCCGTAGGTGCGCCCTCCCCGTGCCAGGTCTGGTGGCTCAGGTACCGCGAGATCCACAGCCCCACGTGCTGCGACCCGTCGGGCTGCAGGCCGGCAAGTCCGGGCCGGCGACCTTCATTCAGCGCCATTGTCGTCATCCTCTTCCACGTCCTTCAGCTCGATCTGCGCGAAGCGGCGGAACCACTGCGCCACTTCGGACAGGTCCCGGGTCAGCGCCATGTACGGCCGAAGCTCCAGCCGCTGGGCGTGCTCGATGAGGGTGCGGTGGTTGGCCGTGTCCTGGCCGAACCAGGCCTGGGCCAGGTGATCGACGTAGCGTTCGCCGTGCTTGTCGCGGGCCACTTGGAAGACCAGGGCCTGGAGCACCCCGCTCTGGTGGATCAGGCTGGGCATCTTCATGCAGGAGGTCTTGTACTTGCTGGTGGCGGCCTGGTCGCCCTGAACCTTCTCACCGGAGACCTTCTGGTAGGCCAGCGCCGACCACCCTTGTGCACGCGTCGGCATCTCAGTTTCCTCCCTGGACGAGGCGCAGCGCGCAGCGGCCGCGGCCCACCGTGGCCTTGCCGCCGAGCTGGATGGGCGTGGACAACAGCTTGGCCTGGACCCGGTCGAGGTAGCTGCCGGCCGGAACCGTCCGTCGCGTGCCGGTCGGGACCTCTTCCACCAGGCTCACCAGCACGGTCTCGGCAGGGAGGTTCTCTTCGGTCCAGAGCTGGCCCTTCTTGGCGGTTCCGGTGTCCGGGTTGATGCTGACCCGGGTCACGACCTCGGTGGCGTGCAGCGACAGGAAGCTCATGGTGTCGTCGTGGACGATGCACAGCCGCTGCTTCAGCAGCTCCTGCCAGGCGAGGTCCTGGAACACGAGCGGCGCCAGGGCCGTGCCCCAGTCGTCTGCCCGGACCTTGCGCTCCAGGTCGAACTCCTCGAGCACCACCTTGAGCCCCTTGGCGGGGCCCTTGTCGATGTCGACGCCCAGCAGCGTGCCCGTGGTCACCCAGGCTTCCTTGGACGGCACAGCAGGGGCGTCCTTGGGAAGCGTGGTGATGCCAGCCAACAGGGCCTCGCGGGCGAAGGAAGCCAGGATGTAGGGGGAGGTCACCCACGCGAAGGTGCCGGCCACCGAGCGGACCGGGAGCAACAGCAGCCGCGCGTCGGTGAAGGCCAGGCTGCCGGCGTGGTCGCTGGCGTTCTCGGTCTCGGGGCCGAAGACGACGATGGTCTCGTCGTCCTTCAGCGTGTCTCGCGCCCGCGCCCGCAGCGACCCCTTGATGGAGCTTCCCGGCAGCAGCGGGTAGGCGGTCGCTCGGTCCCGGGCGATGGGCAGGTCGACGGCGGCCGTGGCCTGGCCTGTGCCAGCGTGCAGCGGCGACCGGGCGTGGACGACGAGGAGGCGGGTCGTGGACATGGACAGATGCTCCGGTCGGATGGGTCAGGACTCGAAGTGATTGAAGAAGGGCAGGAAGACCGCGTCGACGCCGGCGGCAGGGGCCGAGCGGTGGTGGCGGAGGGGGTTGATGGCGTCTTGCTCCTTGGGGGTCAGGAGGCCGGACACCGTTGCAGGGCGATCACCGAGTTGGAGTGCCTTCAGGACCCCCTCGAGCCGGGCGCTGCCGGGCAGGCGTAGGGCCACGGCGTGGATTGCGCCGCGTGGATCGCGCACGGGGCGAAGGACGAGCGGGGAGGCCAGGCGCTCTGCACCCGCAGGGTGCAGGGTCGATTCCTTCGGATCCAGGCGGCTCTGGAAGTGGAAGATGATGGGCATTCCAAAGGCTGCCCGTGGGAACTTGTGCACCACCACAGTAGGTACGGCATGCTTGGGATCCGTGGGACCAATCACCTTGCGCAGCTCGTCCGCCTCGGGCCACAGGCTGCGGCCGGGGACCTTGGGGTCATCCGTGCCGGGGTTGCGCGCCCTGCCGGGATCAGCCGTTCCCTGTCGAAATGAGCGGAGGCGCTCCAGCACCCTGGCGTGGGCAGCGTCTGCCGTGGTGAACGTCCCCTTGGACCTGGCGCAGCGATTCTGCCACCCCAGGGTCTCCAGCGCTTGATCGAGCGACATTGCTCCCTCGCCCACCACCCGCACCGCACCGAAACCACGCCGGGTTCGGCCGCCGAGCCCCCCGAAGGTGACGAAGGCGCGCCAGGTCTTCTCGACCTCGGCCCACAGCTTTCCAAGGTCGCCACCGCCCGCGCGCTCCGCGTCGAGCATGACATGGACCTCAAACGTGCCCAGCCACTGGGTAAGCGTGCCGGACTCGAACCGGGAGGGCTGCCCGTCCTTGCCCTTGATGGGGAATGCGCCGTAGGCGAGCTCTGCCAAGCCGCCTTGCGGTCGGGCATACCACTTGGTCCGTTCGCGGTTCGGTTGGCAGTCGTAGACCGTGACCGGTTTCGGCTTGAGTTCGTGTGTGTCAACAGCCAGCGAGACCAGCCCACGTGCTGGGTCCTTCGGGGTGCTCGCCCACCCCCACAGCACCTTCTCCCGCTTCTGCATCTCCGCCGGGTCCATCCCGTCACAGCAGGCCCGCCGCCACCACTCCCGGAGCTGTCCGCGCAGGGAGGCGCCGCGCACCGGGGTGATTACGTCGGGCTCCTTGAGATGCGGATTGTCACTGTTCAGCCGGACGCCGCCGCCGAACATCGGGGCGATGAACTCCAGCGTCGCCTCCAGGTGGTACTTCTCCCGGCCGTCCTTCACCCGGATCTCAGGCTTCAGCGTGCGGCGCGCATCGCGTTGCCTCATGCCCACACCCCCACGGCGGCCAGGCCGAAGCCATCCCGCTGGTCTTGTTCCTGGTCCGAGATCGACTGGAAGTGAACCTTCTTTGCCCAGTCGGACGGCGCGTTGTTTGCGGGAAGCTCCACCCAGTAGACGCTGCCTGCGGGGGCCATGCGGCGCGTTGCCTTGGGCCCCCGGACTGCCATGTCCCAGCCCGACACCACCTGGGGACGGCCCACCGCGGCGGCGACCACCGTGGCACCCGCGATCGTGGCCGGTATGGCCCCGCTGTCGAAGAGCGCGGGGGTCAAGAGGACGACACGAGCGCGCCGACTTTCGCCCAACGAGGGTGCGGCCCAGGTTGGGTCCGATGCAAGGGGTTGAAGGACGGACAGGCGGCGCTCTCCCCCGAGCGTGGCCAGGCCGGGGCGCAGGGCGGGGTCATCACAGCGGATGGCGACGGCCAGGCGCTCCACCTGGAAGGGCGGGCCCACATGCTGCTCGAAGCGCAGTCCGTCGGTCTGGAACAGCTTGCCGTCCTCGGCCGTGCCGGTGTGCGGGTCGATGGCGACGTGGATCCGTCGCTCGTGGACCAGGGCGGGTCGAGTGCGGCTCCTCTCGAGGGTGTCGGGGGAGGGCGCAGGCGCGGCAAGCCACGATTCCAGCTCTTTGGCGGTCCAGAAGGCGGGGCCGGCCGCCGCCTTGGCCGCTGGCATCTCCGCAACGGGGACGACGGCGGCCAAGGACGCTGGCAGGCTGCTGGGGCGCGGCTCACCGGGCACGGCCTGGGGGGCGAGGCGATGCCGCTCCCACTGGTCTTCGCGGCCCTCGACGGGAAAGAGCACGCAGTCGCGTGGGGCCGCGAGCAGCAAGGTAGGGGCCTCGGTGGAGGGTCCGGAGAGAGACAGGAGCAGTGGCCCCTGGACCGAGATGGCACGGGCCTGTCCCGGGCTGAGGCCGAAGGTGCCGTCCTGGCCCTTGGCGAAGCCGATGCGGGACCGGACCATGCCGGCGGTGACGGAGGGAGGAGGGAAGTCCTGCGACCGGGCTCCCTCGGTGTCCAGTCCGAAGGGGCGGCCGTCGCGCACCATCAAGGGGTCGCGCGGCTCGATGGTGAACCAGCTCATGACGACGTCTCCGAAGAGGGAATGGGCGCGTCCTGGTCCTCGACGGGGGGCGGCTGGACCCGGCCTGCGTCCCGTCGGGCCTGCCACAGCAGGCGCGCCACTTGCAGCTCGGCGGACAGGGCATGGACCTGGTCGACGGGGGTCGGGCCGGCAGCCGCGCCACCGCCGCTCCTCACCACGCGCTCCAACAAGCCGTCGATGACTGTGGCGTCCTGGTGGTCACCACCGCGCACCTGTTTGCGGCTCAGCACCTGGCGGGTCAACGCCAGGATCTCGGATTCACGGGCCCACTGCGTGGCAGCGTCCAGACCCTGGTAGTGCGCTGCCACTGTCTCCAGGTCATGCGCCGTCTTGGCGGAGAGCTCCTCGGCGTCCATGACCGGGTGCCACGCCGCCAGGCGCGCATCCAGGGCAGGGTCCTCGTCCCAGGAACCGACCAGCTCCAGGTCGCCACCGCTGCGCTTGGCGACGATGATCGCGAGGGCGTTCTTGCCGGGGTGCGTCTTGGCCAGGGTCTCGGCCCGCTTGGCCAGGGCTCGGGCATCGGACATCGGCTCCCGACAGTGGGAGATCCCCAGACCCACGGACAGCGCCGGGTGCGGGCGGTCCTTGGCGTCGGGCAAGAGCATGCCGACCACGTCGTCCACGGCCTTGAAGCGGTCGGCCAGGGCACGCGCACAGAGCACGGCAGTATGCAGGGGCAAGAGCGCGAGCACGTCGTCACCACCGGCGAAGATCAGCGTGCCGTGGTGCTCGTCGACGATGGTCCTGCAGGACTGGGCAAACTCGTTGAGGGCGCCTCCCAGCTTCTGGTGGCCCTCGAGGCTGTCGATGGCGTCGATGGCCTTGCCCATGTTGTCGCCGTCGGCCAGCAGGAAGGCGTAGTAGGGGCAGGGTTCGCCGACCTGGCCCGTCTCCTTCAAGAGGGCCCGAAGCGCCTTGCGGATTGGATCCAAGGTCGCGCGCTGGTCCTGCACAGTTCGTTCCGCGAAGCCTTCCACCTCCTGCTCGAAGTGATCGGCCAGGCGGCTCTCCAGCAGCAGCACGCCGTCGTGTCCCAGCAAGGTGGGCGGGCCGCCAACCGCAACCCGGAGCCGGTCTGTGGGCAGCCCCTTCTTGCGAAGTGCGCTGAGGTATTTCCTGGCCTGGGCCGGCCCATCCGGGTGCGCCTCCAGGCGCTCGATGACGGGGACCATGGCGATGTGCGAGGTGCTGTGGAAGGGCGGTCGCCCGCGCGGCCCGAAGACGTCGCCGGGGTCGTCGAGCACGGAGCCCAGGCGCTTGAGCACCCCGATTCCGCACAGACGCTCCATGCCCTTGAGTCCGAAGGCCTGCCGCCGTTGGTTGGCGTCCAAGGCCCCGGGGCGGCCGCGTTGGGGAAAGACAGCCTCGGCGATGACGCTCTCGCGCTCGCCGTCGAGGGAGCTCTTCGGCTGGCCCGCACCGAGCTGGGCGGTCCAGGGGGGCTGGGACCACAGGCGCGTGTTCTTGATGGCGGCGAGCTGCCGGTAGACCCTGCCCCGGTCAGCCCGGTAGTCGCCGGTCACCGGAACGCTGGTCCACAGGAACTCCATCAACTCGTCGAGCTGGGCCTTTGCCACCTCCCGCTTGAAGTGCGGGTCCGTCAGTCCCTTCCACGCGCGGTCCGCGACGAGGTGCAGGCGCTCGTTCATGGCGTCCTGTGCACCTTTGGCAAGCCCGCCGGGGTCCGCGTCCATCGGGAGCTGCGCCAGGATGAGATTGGCCACGCCTGGGTTGGGCTGGTCTTGCGCGCTGGACGCGGCGAGCCCTGCCGGGAAGATGACCGTCGCGCCCGCCACTCCCTGAACGTGCTCGGCGACCACGCGCGAGAGATCGGAGAGTAGCCACGAGCCGAACCAGAGATCCTGGCAGCGCCGCGCGCTGGCGATGAAGTCCTGGATCGGGCCAAGGCTGATGAGGAGAAACGAGTGCGTGGTGGCCATCAATTCCGTCTCCCGGGAGAACCGGGCTGGGGTGACGAGTTCTTGTACCTGCACTTGCCTAACTCTGTCCATCCGCGATTGAACTGAAACCCCGAACAACCCTGGGGTGGTCTTCGCGGAGGAGGACAGCGACCATGAAGTCACCCCGTACCTACAC
>Ga0210033_1003278_pt1 | contig 13260 bp, 8 predicted proteins | sample CryGeymeta201501_FD_185465 | JGI IMG/M metagenome (GOLD analysis project Ga0210033, IMG submission 185465) | Groundwater microbial communities from Crystal Geyser aquifers in Utah, USA - Crystal Geyser metaG 2015-01 (SPAdes) (version 2) | ecosystem: Environmental > Aquatic > Deep subsurface >... | reverse complement strand
TATGACGGCACACAAGCACTGTCATTTGGAGAGGGTCTGTGGGCAGTGCCTTTGGGCAGACCATGCCTTTCCGTCTTCTCAAAAATTTATAAGAAATAAGCCTCTAGCCCTTATAAATACTGGGTAAGCAGCTATGCTAAATATAGCACTTAATGCAAATACTGGTGCGGGCTTTCCAGGCTTTGTTCGCAATGCATCAGCCACGGCTCGGCCAGGTAGCGGATTTGTGCGTCGTTGTTCAAGATGCGCTGCATGATGCGGGTTTTTTCCACGCGCTGCTCGGGGGCGAGTTCCTCGTTGTGGGCGCGCGCGCGCAGCTGCTCGATCAGCACCGCGCACGCACCTTCAAAGCGCATCACCTGATCCCAATCTTCTGACTTGGCGGCATCAAGCATGCGGGCGCTGCTGTCTTCTATGGCTTTGTAATAGTCGATTAATAGTTGCGACATGGCTCATGCTCCCGCCAAGGAAAAATCCGCATACGCGTTCATGCTCCTGTGCTGGGCTGAACCAAACCCAGTATGCGCAACGGTTGCGGCAGTTACAGCAGGTTCAGTGGCTGCAGGTGCCGCTTTACTTGGTGGGTACATTCCCTTCCACCCTTGCAACACGGGCTCGATAAGGCGCTGCACTTCTTGAAAAATAACATCGTCATTACGCGCATTGGCCAGAATCAATCTATTTATGCAGTAGTCGTAAAGTGCTTCCAAGTTGGCCGCCAACTCGCCACCGTCCACTTTGTCAAGGCCTGTTGACAAGCCTTCTTGCAAAATGCGCAGCGCTTTAGAAACAGCAGCACATTTGGCCGACACATCTTTTCGTACCAATGCACCACGGGCAGTGCCTATTGACTCCATCAGCCCGTCAAGCAGCAAGCTCACAATTTGGTGCTTGTCAATGGTATGCATGCTGGTTTCAATATTGATGCGCTGATATGTGGCGGTAGCACGTGGGTTGTAAGAGTTGAACATGATCTATGTCCTTTTCCTGGTCATTAACTATTGATTTAATTATCGACAGAACAGCTAAAAACTAAAGCATTTACCGCTATCAAACTCATCAAGCCGTTGACTTATTCCAAGTGATTACTTGCTGTGCCACATAGGCATTCAAAGCGTTCAGGCTGGCCATTTTTGCATCCAGTGCGCTATAGCGGGCGTTCAGGGATGTCTCTAGCCTAGTGGCTTTGTCATTCACTGAAGCCTGGCTCTTGGCGTTGCTCGCCAGGGCTGCCTTAAGGCTGTAGTCTTTGGTGCTAAAAAACCCGTTGCTGGACAACAAAGTGGAAGCCAGCGCCTTCATCTGTACCGCCACACCATTGGCTGCCCCAGTGCCAGTGGCACTGAACATTTTTTTCAGTTCATCCATGTTGTCCATGGCACTTGTCAGCTTGGTGCTATCTACCTCCAAGTTGCCTCCACGCAACTGGGTAATGCCCACATCAGCCAAGCGCCCATATTTGGACGAGCCCGTGGTTAAAGACTGCACGGCAATGCGCAAACTGTTTTGCAGCGCAATGGCCGTCGAATCACCTTGCAGCAATCCAGCAGTTTTGGTTGCTGAGTCGTACTTGGTGGCATCGGCCAGAAGCTGATTGATGTCGTTGTAGGCCTTCACAAACGCGTCGATATTCGTACGCACAGCAGCCGTATCCTTGGTCACACTGATCTCAATCGGCCCGGTTGTGAGCTTAACGGCATTAAACGTTACGCCTGATATGGTGCTTGCAAACGTATTACTGGACGAGGTAACAGCAATGCCGTTGACAGTGGCCTTTGCATCGGCAGCCGCTTGGGTCGTGATGGGGTCTTCGGTGGTGACGACGCTGGTGACCGGGTCGGTGTAAGTGGTGCCTGCCACAAGGCGTGAAAGGCCAGCCCTGTCCGCCACGTTACCATCGGTATCAGCAGTCACGGCCAAAGTAAACGCCGCAGCCAACCCAGTGGCGGTGCTGCGCAACAGCAGCCGGTCGCCCGATGCATCGGTCAGCACGGTAGCTGTCACCCCTGCACCTGCACCATTGATGCTGCTGGCAATGTCTGCAACGGTGTCGGTCGCAGATACGGTAATTGGCACCGCTGTGCCGCTCCCCACGGTTAGACTCAGTGTGCCCTCACCCACTGCCGCACCGGTTGGAAGCGCGGCCGACGCAGTAGCCTTGGCCTTGGCAAGCGCCTGCACTTCTACATTAAAAGTGGTGGACTGCGCGCCGCCAATGGCACTGACACTGACGAAAGTGCTGTCTGATGAAGCAGTAGTTACCGCGTTCCAGCCGGTCACACTGCTCAGCTTGCCAGCAGCGTCCGACAAGGCAGACACCAACGACTTGACCTGGCCAAACGCTGAAATTTTGGTCGATACCGTGGCGGCCTGAACCTTCAAGGAGTCAAGCGGCTTTTTTTCAAGCGCGACCAATTGTGAAACGATGCTTTTCACATCCAGACCGCTGCCAATACCTTGCGATGAAATAGTTGCCATGACTGACTCCTGAAATGCCCGTGTAACACCCAAAACCAAAAAGATTATGCGGCGCTTAGAACAAGCCGTAGGTTCGAATAAGTGGCGAAAAACCAAACAACAACCAACCACAGCCAGAATTCGGCTTGTCTCATCTCTATTTACGGCAAACGAGCAGATTACTAAAGGCTTGTATGTGAAAAAGCGGCATCAGAACCATGTCTGATGCCGCTTTAGGGTTTGACTCAGGGCGCAGCCCCTGATCAGTTCTGCATGATTAACGCAGCAGTGCCAAGATACCTTGAGGCAACTGGTTGGCCTGCGCCACCATAGCCGTGCCAGCTTGTTGCAAGATCTGGGCACGAGACAGATTGGCCGTTTCTGCGGCAAAGTCAGCATCCTGAATGCGGCTGCGTGAAGCGCTAGCGTTTTCAGAGGTACTTTGCAGGTTGGCTACCGTGGTGTCAAAGCGGGACTGCAAGGCACCGAAACTAGCACGTTGGCCATTGACGTTTGATAGTGCTGCATCCACAATTTTCAGTGCCTTGGTAGCCCCGTCAACAGTACCTACGTCAATGGTGTTAACTGCCTGCAGCGTCGAAGATGTAGCCGGTGCTGTTGCATAACTGCCACTCAGCACGTAGCCCTTGTCTGATGCGAACTCAATGGTGCCTTGGGTTACCAGGGTGTTACCAGCCGTCAAAGCGACAGCAGCGGTAAACGTTTGCGTTCCAGTTGTACTGCTTAGGGTTGCGGGCGCATCCAGCGAGGCCAGGGACGCTGCTGCGCTGCCCGTTTGGCTCTGCAAACTGATGTCTGCACCGGATTCGTTCGTCAAAATGATACCGTCAGCCCCACTGTTCAACTTCGCGGTGATGCCAGTTTGAGATGCGACATCGTTAAATCCTTTAACTGCCTCTGCCAAGCCTGCAGCTGTGCCAGTTGCAGAAACATTGAAAGTAACGTTGGCCGCAGCCGTGTTGTCCCCGTTGACAGCCATGGAAACAGCACCAGAGGCTGTGAACTTTAATTCAGACACGTTACGGGCAGAGGCCGTGACACCGGTTGAATCTGCCACGGCGTTAACGGCAGCAGCTACTGATGCAGCAGTGCCTGATGCCGCAATGTTGACGGTTTTGGTTTCTAAACCCGCCACAACCACTGTGCCAGATGCATTTGCAACCGACCCAGAAGCAGTTGCTACCACTGCCTTTGACTCATTCAACTGTGCTCCGTAAGTTGAAGTACGGAAGTTGCCGGTGGTAGCCGTAATGGTCTGATTCGCGTTGGCGCCCACCTGAAAGGTGGCTGAACCAAAAGCACCATCCAGCAGCTTTTGACTGTTGAATTCGGTAGTGGTAGCCACCCGGTCTAATTCCGACAACAACTGGCCAACCTCAGCCTGAATCGCCTTGCGGTTACCTGCGGAATAGGTGGCGTTTGCAGACTCCACCGAAAGTTCACGCACACGCTGCAAGATGTCGCCAGAAGCCTTAAGCGCGCCCTCAGCTGTTTGAGCAAGTGAGATGCCGTCATTGGCGTTGCGCACAGCTTGGTTCAAGCCGCGAATTTGAGAGGTAAAGCGCTCAGAAATTGCCAAACCAGCTGCGTCATCCTTGGCGCTGTTAATGCGCAGGCCAGACGACAGACGCTGAATGGACGTTGTCAATGCCGTCGAACTCGTGCCCAAGTTGCGTTGTGCAGTAAGCGAACTGATGTTGGTGTTGATGGTGGAAGCCATGATAAATCTCCTGAAAGAAACTGACTGAAATTGGCGTTTCCGCCAGCCACGACATCTGTTGGCGCTTTATCGTTAGTCCAGTCTAACCGTCGAAGGTTTGAGCGGGCTAGCAAGTGCGTGTCAAGCATCGTTAGGTTTGTTTTCGGGTGTTCTGGCAAAAACTTAAGTCCGAAACTAAAAAGTTAGACGGTTTTTATGGCGTTTATCAACGAAACACCGTTTGATGCCCTCTTCACAATAAACCCCATCGCGCTACTTTTGTCTGCCTTGGTGTGCAAGTTTGAACGGGTAGCAATGTGCTTTTCCAATTTTTAAGGAGTTTGCAATGGCTTCCACCATCAACACCAACATCAGTTCTCTCACGGCTCAGCGCAACCTGAGCAGTAGTCAAATGTCATTAAGCTCGGCTATTCAACGCCTCTCATCGGGGCTGCGTATTAACAGTGCAAAAGATGACGCTGCCGGTTTGGCAATTTCAGAACGCTTTACCAGTCAAATACGTGGCCAAAACCAGGCCGCGCGCAATGCGAACGACGGCATCTCGCTTGCACAAACGGCTGAAGGTGCGTTGGCTGGTTCAAGTAACATTTTGCAACGCGTTCGCGAGTTAGCTGTGCAATCAGCTAACGCGACCAACTCTGCAAGCGACCGCAAGGCGATTCAAGCCGAGGTTGGGCAGCTCCTCTCAGAATTGGATCGTATTGCGGTCAGTACTGAATTTAATGGTCAAAAGCTGCTGGATGGTGCTTTTGGTTCAGCCACCTTTCAAGTGGGTGCCAACGCTAACCAGACCATTACGGCTACCACCGGTAACTTCCGCACTTCGACTTACGGTGCGCAACTGAATGAATCAAAGGCAGTGGCAGCAACTGCCTCTGGGTCCGTTGCTAATGCATCAGGCACGGTAGTTGTGGCGGGTTTACAAACCAAAACCGTCAACATCGCCGCATCAGGCACTGCTGCATCAGTAGCTGCTGCCGTTAACGCCGTGGCAGACTCCACCGGTGTCACGGCCTCTGCCCGTAACGTGTCTGAATTAAAGTTCACAGCCTCTGGTGCTGTTTCCATGGCAGTCAAGGGGGATAACACGGCCGTGGCCAACGTTACTTTCAATGTTTCTGCAACTGGCACAGCTGCAGGCTTGGCAGAGGCAGTTAAAGGATTTAACGATGTCGCATCTCAAACTGGCATCACCGCGAAGTTGAACAGTGGGGCTGACGGTATCATTTTGACGAACGAATCCGGTGCAGATATCAGCTTGGCGAACGCAACAGGCAGTGCAGCAGCCACCTTGGCCTCATTAGATGCACCCGCAACTCTGAGTAGCACAACCGGCACGCAAATGTTTACCGCTGCTGGCACTTTGGGCGCTGCCACGACACTCGTGACCCAGGGCACGATTGAGTTCGCGTCTGATAAGGGATATGTGCTGGGCGGCACTTACACCACAGCACCGGCCACATCCTCAACCTTACAAGCGGTGAACACTGTAAATGTCGACTCAGTGGATGGGGCCACGAAAGCCCTGAAGGTCATAGATGCTGCATTGGCCGCAACCAATGGCCAACGCGCAAGCTTCGGTGCGCTACAGTCTCGATTTGACACAGCCATTGCCAACCTGCAAATATCTGCTGAAAATCAGTCTGCTGCGCGCAGCCGCATTCAAGATGCCGACTTTGCCGCAGAGACAGCAAGCCTGTCTCGCGCCCAGATCCTGCAACAAGCGGGTACGGCGATGGTGGCGCAAGCTAACCAGATTCCACAAGGGGTGCTGGCGTTGCTGCAATAAGGAAGCAGCACAGAAACAACTTTTGCTGAGTACTATGCACACGTAAGCGTGGGTAAGCGTGGGTAAGCGACCGGCATAGCAAGATACGGTCATAAAATTGGCAATTGTTTATGTCAAAACCTATTTACGTTACCCAGCCTTTTCTTCCTCCTTTGGAGGAATTTATTCCTTACCTTGAGGAAATATGGGCTAGCAAGATTTTGACCAACGGTGGTCCATTTCACCAACAGCTTGAAGCCGCGCTTTGTGAACATCTTGGCGTAGGACATATTTCGTTGTTCACTAACGGTACTGTGGCGCTGGTGACTGCGCTGCAGGCCCTGCGCATCACCGGCGAAGTGATCACTACGCCATATTCCTTTGTTGCAACATCGCATTCACTGCTGTGGAACGGCATCAAGCCCGTGTTTGTTGATATTGATCCAGACACGTTGAATCTTGATCCAACCAAGATAGAAGCGGCTATCACACCGCAAACCACAGCCATCATGCCCGTGCACTGCTACGGCCACCCGTGTGACGTGGATGCCATTCAAAAAATTGCCGACAACTACAACCTGAAAGTGATTTACGACGCAGCACACGCGTTTGGCGTTAAGGACGCGGGGGGCAGTATCCTGAGGCACGGTGATCTGTCAGTTTTGAGTTTTCACGCCACCAAAGTTTTTAACACCTTTGAGGGTGGCGCCATCATTTGCCCCGATGCCAAAACCAAACAACGCATTGACCACCTGAAAAATTTTGGCTTTGTGGATGAAGTTACCGTGGTGGCGCCGGGCATCAATGGCAAGATGAGCGAGATTAACGCCGCCTTCGGAATGTTGCAGTTGCAACATATCAATACAGCACTGGCTAAGCGCCAAGGCATCGATGCCAGCTACCGCGAAGCGCTGAGTAACATTAAAGGCATTCGATGCCTGCAGAAAGCTGCAGAAAAAGTAGCCAACTACGCATACTTTCCGATTTTGGTTGACACCGACTACCCGCTCAGCCGAGACGCCCTGTATCAAAAATTCAAAGACTGCAACATCCACGCCCGCCGATACTTTTATCCATTGATATCGGAGTTTCCGATGTACCGAGGCATGCCATCAGCACGCAGAGAAAATCTAGCAACCGCCACAACAGCATCGCAAAAAGTGCTTTGCCTACCCATTTTTCCAACGCTGTCAACTGACGATCAACAACGCATCATCCGAATCTTGCAAGGAGACTGAACTATGGCCATGCTGAGCCGCGAAGCAATCGAAAACATGGGGTTCGCATCGATAGGTGAAAACGTTCAAATTTCTGATCGGGCATCGTTTTATGGCACAAATCGAATTGCATTGGGAAGTAACGTTCGAATCGATGATTTTTGTGTTTTTTCGGCTGGTGTGGGTGGCATTGAACTTGGAAACTACATTCATGTCGCTGTTTACACGTCACTAATAGGTGCAGGGAAAATTAAGTTGTCTGACTTCTGCAACATCTCATCTAGAGTGTCCATTTACTCTAGTAATGACGACTACTCCGGCACCACCCTGACAAATCCTACCGTCCCCAGAAAATATACCGGTGTCACCCATGCTGATGTTTTTTTAGGAAAACACGTCATCATTGGAACAGGTAGCGTCATTTTGCCAGGGGTCACGATGGAAGAGGGTGTAGCCGTTGGAGCACTCAGTTTGATTAACAAGCGATGCCAGGCTTTTGGAATTTATTCCGGCAACCCGGCTCGACGAATCAGTGAACGTAAACGTGACTTACTGGATTTGGAAATCGACTTCATGAATGAAAAAATGAAATCTCTCGGAATTTAATCCCATGCGCACCTGCCCTGTTTGCTCTACAAGTTTCCCTAACTTTCTTCCGCTGCCAACACATTACTTTGAAGTTGCCAATCAGTTGGGTGCGCGCTATTCACTGGATGACTACGAAACACTGAACATCGGCCAATATTCTTGCCCGGCGTGTGGTGCATCCGATAGGGATCGCCTTTATGCACTGTATATTAAATATTTTTTAATAAAATCAACTACTGGACAATTAAAAGTACTGGAAATAGCGCCTGCACAAGGGCTTTCCAAATTCATCCGTGCCATACCATTGGTGCAATATAGATCGGCTGATCTTTGTTCACCACTTGCAGATGATAAAGTCGACATCATGGACATGCATATCTACAGAGATATGTCTTTCGATTTTATTATTTGCTCACACGTACTAGAGCATGTCCGAGATGATGGTGCAGCGATGCGTGAGATATTTCGCGTGCTGGCACATCGTGGGAAAGCCATTATTATGGTTCCGATAGTTAAGAATCTCGATAGGATTGATGAGGATGCTGACGAATTAGATCCTAAAAAACGAATTATCAGATTTGGCCAAGACGACCATATTCGACAATATTCTAGTCGAGAATTTACGACGCGTTTAGAGCACCAAGGTTTTTCGGTACAAAAGCTTGATTTATATAGTTTTGAAGATATTTTGACGCATGGTAAATCTGTCTTTAAGATGCATGGCATTAATGATGGCTCAGTACTTTATATTGCATGCAAAGGACAACAGAAACTGACTTCAAAATCTGATATCTCTCAAGAAGAGTCCAAACCGAATTTTAAAGAAATTTACGAACCGCATAAAATGATGTCCTCACGCACCCTTCAAAAGATGGGAGAAATTGATGCGATAGACTTCAAAGTGACAGTCGCAATACCCGCATACAAAGCCAACTACTTAGATGCAGCTTTGCGTAGTGCACTCTCACAGAATTTTGAGAACTTTGAAATATTAATTTGTGATGATTGTCGTGATAATTCAGTTGCGAAAAATGTACTGCCTTATTTAGAGATTCAAGACGGACCACCGATACGTTATTTCTATAACGAAACGCAGCTTGGCGAGGCAAAGAATTGCAACAAATGCGTTGACTTGGCACGTGGAAAATACATTAAGTTTCTTTACGACGATGACGTTTTATTACCTGGTGTTCTGGCTGCACAAGCTGCGATTCTTGACTCTCATCCTGAAATTTCGCTGGTGACATCACGACGTCAACTTATTGATGAAAAAGGCCAATTACTTGCTGATACCATCGCCACACTGAGTCCGTTTGATACAGACGTTTGCGTTAATGGTTATGATCTTGTGTCCTTTTTGGCGGAATATACGGTAAATTTCATAGGCGAACCAGTTTGTGTGATGGCAAGAAGGGTGCAGTTGATTTCATGTGGACCAGACCTGATGAGCCTAGCTGGTATACCAATTGAGTGGGTTGGGGATTTGACGATTTATACCAAATTGTTGCGTTTGGGCAATCTAGCGATGCTAAGCGAGTTAGGCGCTTGTTTCCGCATTTCAGACGCTCAGTTTAGCAAGCAGAGTCGTGTGAATCCAAGCATCGGCAACGAGAGCCACATGAATTTTAAGCGCCTTCTGGTAGATTTGGGTTGGCGGCGGCCCACAGATAACCAAATGGTGGGCGTGTCCCGACTCGCAGCATCTATGCAGTTCGATCAGGTCGATTTACTAGCGCGACTCTCTCACATGTGGACAATAATTAAGTCTGCGCATTGCTTTGAAGCCAATTTACCTGCAAGCGATCTAAAATCCACAGAAAATTTGAAGAACAAGGCAATTAAATCCGAGCGTTTCGCTTGCATTATTCATCTTTACTACACCGAGATGTTTAATGAGATTTCAGAATATCTTGATAATTTACCAAAGGATAGTGAATTATTTTTTAGCTTATGTAGCGACGAATCCAATAAAGCAACTCAAATTATTCTTGAAAAATATCCCAAGGCCAATGTTTATGTTTTCGAAAACAGAGGACGAGATATTTACCCGTTTTTAAAAATATTGACCGAAATCATTAATCTTGGTTACAAGGCAATCTGCAAGATACATACAAAAAAATCAATTCACAACGGAAACGCTGGAAACAACTGGCGAACTAATTTATTCGAAGCACTTTTAGGCAACTGTATTAATGTGGCCAGATGTTTAAAAAAATTAGACCAAGGCGCAGGAATTGTTGGAGCTACAGATTATATGTTCTCTTGCAAAGAAGTTATTGGAAGAAATGAAAATAGATTCTTTGAACTACTGCAGCGGCTAAATATAGCAGCCGATTTTTGTGCTGATTTAAAATTTCCAGCAGGTAGTATGTTTTGGTTTACACCAGAAGCCCTTCGCCCAGTCATCGATCTTAATCTAAAAATTCAGGACTTTGAAGAAGAACAAGGACAGTTAGATGGAACGCTCGCGCATGCACTCGAACGCGCTTTTGCTGTTGGCTGCGCCAAGGTTGGCTATCAAATCATGGATAGTTCTGACGCTCACAGTATCTGGCTTGAAAATTTTGAACTGCAGTTAGTAAAGGGATTAAAGGCATATCAAAAGACGGCGGCGATCCATGTCATCATCTCTGGTTCGGAGAACATGAACGCAGCGAATTTCACCATAGACTCCTTGCGTAAACAGTTATCAATGCCGGCATCTTTTTCCTTACTTCAAAATAACGAAAAATTAATTGATATAATCGATATCTCCATCTCTTCTTGGATATTATTATTGCATGCTGGTGATTATCTGTGTAAATCTGCTTTAGCAGTTCTTGACAAAGAGTCCGCACAAATAAATGATGGTTCTGTAAAGATTTTGTACTTTGACAGCGATGAACTTGACTCTGAAAATGTGCCAAGGAATCCAAATTTAAAGCCTGACTTTAATTATGATCTTTTGCTCAGTTATCCATATATTAGCCGGTCAATTTTAGTCCGAACAGATTGGCTTAAAGATAATCTAGGCAAGTCTTTTACCTGTGATTTAGAGTTGGCCTATCGCTTGGCACTGGCAGCATATCGTGAATCTGGTTCTGCAGGATTTCTTCATGTACCTGCAGTCTTATCGCATTTAACAAGTGAGAGTCCACAAGTCTTTGCACCGGACAGTGAAACATGGCAGGTGCTTGCGAGCACTCTCCAAGAGCATGTGGCAGCAGTCCACCCTGGTGGCCATGTTCTGGAAGGCTCTGCACCTGGGACGTTTAATGTTATTCATCCTTTGCCAGCGACTCCTCTTGTAAGCATCATCATCCCGACGAAGGATCAGCTGCCGTTTCTAACAAGATGCCTTGAATCAGTACTGGAAAAAACCAGCTATCCCAACTTTGAAATTTTGATCGTTGACAACGATAGCCAGTCCGTTGAAGCCAAAGATTATTTGCTCGGTCTAGCAGCTTTGGATTCAGACAAAATTCGTATTTATTCATTGCCCGGTGTGTTCAATTTTTCAAAAATGAACAACCTAGCGGTACAGCAATCCCGCGGTGAATTTGTATTGCTACTTAACAACGACACCGCAGCACTTCAACCAGATTGGTTGGGACATCTGATGCGCCATGCGCTACGCAAGGATGTGGGTGTTGTTGGGGCTCGCTTGGTCTTCCCAGACGGAAAGCTGCAACATGCAGGCATCATTTTGGGCTTACGCGGGCCAGCTGAACATCCTTTTATTGGCACAAGTGCTGCAGAACCTGGCTACATGTACCGTGCCCAGGTAACTCAGAACTTTTCTGCGGTGACTGCAGCCTGCCTACTGGTGTCCAAAGCCCTGTATCAAGAGGTTGGCGGCTTGGATGAAGACACGTTTGGCGTGTCTTACAACGATGTCGACTTTTGCCTGCGCGTAGGCGCCACGGGTAAACGCATTGTTTGGACTCCCCTTGCAACACTTCTGCACGAGGGCAGTGCCAGCCAAAGAGCCGACGTTGAGAACTCAAAAGGTGACCATAAGGTCAAACGCTTTTCAAAAGAGCAATCCAGCATGTATCAACGTTGGCCCAAGCAAATTGCAACTGATCCAGCCTACAACCCAAATTTGTCATTAGTGGAAAGTGGCTTTGAAATTGAAACTAACCCCCTGCTTCGGTTTAGCGAGCTGCACGCTATCACCCCACACCGGGTTGTAGCGTTTGCCGCTGATGAGACGGGTTGCGGCCACTACCGCATCTTCCAACCCATGCAGGCCATGAGTGACGCTGGCCTCTGCACAGGCGGCGCATCGCCAGAGATGCTCGGGCCTAATTTGGTTTTGCGCAGTGGGGCAGACCGGCTGATTTTCCAGAGACCATACCTTGACTCTGACCTAGATTTACTGAATTCTTTGCTGCCCCTTAAGGGCATCAAAAAAATTTACGAGCTAGACGACAACATCACTCGTGTGCCGATCAAAAGCGCCCACCACGGCCAGTTTTCCAAAGATATCCGGGGGCGCATCAGCAAAGCAATTGGTTTGTGCGACCGTTTGGTCGTGTCCACGGAGCCCCTTGCGCATGAGTTAAGGGGCAAAAACGACGACATCCGGGTCATTCAGAACCGGCTTGCAACAAAAATGTGGGGGGATAACCCGCCAATCCGGCAGCGCCTCGACAGACCTAAGGGAATAAAGCCTAGGGTTGCATGGGCTGGCGGTATTGGGCACTCGGGCGACCTTGAGATGATTGGCGATGTGATCAAAGAACTTTCCAACCAAATTGATTGGATTTTCTTTGGCATGTGCCCAGATTCTCTCAAGCCGTTCGTTAGCGAATTCCATGTTGGGGTGACAACACTTGAATACCCTTATAGGATGATGGAACTCTCCAAAACCTGGGATTTGGCTATTGCGCCTTTGGAGATCAATTCATTCAATGAATGCAAATCCAACCTGAAGTTGCTTGAGTATGGCTGGTGCGGCGTGCCAGTGGTCTGCTCCGACATCACGCCTTACCAAGGCGACCTGCCTTGCAAGAGGGTGAAGAATCGTTTTGCAGACTGGCGAAGTGCGATTTTGTCAATGACCTCTGACCTGGAAGCGTGTAGCCATCAAGGTTTGCAACTACAACAAGCCGTTGAAGCATCTTGGATGCTGAAAGGGGAAAACTTGCAGGCTTGGTATGAGGCATGGACAGATTGAATAGACACTGGCTCTAAATTTGTCTGTGTTGCCTTTGGCTGTTTAGTTGCTGGAGCACGCCACAGGTCGTGCCTAAATACCCTGATGATCTCATTGCCCAACCCTCACATCACAAGTTTGACACTTCCTGAAGGTAAGTTGGGTTCACGCGAACAGTTACGACAATTCTCTGAGCAAAAAAAGCACAATAAATTGAGCCTAGTCCTTAACGTGAAACAACGCCCACAGCCGACAAGAATGGCGTGCCGTAGGGCCGACTTTAGTCGGCCATGGCGGGCTGAAGCCCGCCCTACGCAGGGCACGCGTGTTTCATGCTTTGGGGTTTCCT
>Ga0210033_1003255_pt1 | contig 13327 bp, 14 predicted proteins | sample CryGeymeta201501_FD_185465 | JGI IMG/M metagenome (GOLD analysis project Ga0210033, IMG submission 185465) | Groundwater microbial communities from Crystal Geyser aquifers in Utah, USA - Crystal Geyser metaG 2015-01 (SPAdes) (version 2) | ecosystem: Environmental > Aquatic > Deep subsurface >... | reverse complement strand
TCTTGAGGGGGACGCCACGCGCCCCCCTCGCCACCCGGCCCATGGCCGGGTCGCTTCACCCCCCGTGGATGGCGGCCCCCCACCCGCCATCCGACCCTCCGGAGCGTCCCGCTCCAGACGGCCTTTTCTTGAGGGGGACACCACGCGCCCCCCTCGCCACCCGGCCCATGGCCGGGTCGCTTCACCCCCCGTGGATGGCGGCCCCACACCCGCCATCCGACCCTCCGGAGCGTCCCGCTCCAGACGGCCTTTTCTTGAGGGGGACGCCACGCGCCCCCCTCGCCACCTTCCACCCCTCCGCCTGGCTACACCCGAGGCCGCGGGCGGGCTCTAATCCGCCTGCGCACCGCCGGGAGCTCCCGCGCCAGCCACCCTTCACCCTGGAGCCTCTAACTATGCACCGCATCGCCCTCACCCTCGGCCTCCTCGCCTGCTGCTCCCTCGTCCACCCGCCGCTCGCCGCCGCGCAGGAGCCGGGCAAACCGGTCACCCTCCGCGAGCAGACCCAGCGCTCCGTGGACCGCGCCCTGCGCTGGCTACGCAGCGAGCAGGGCCAGGACGGCGCGTGGTCCGGCCACCCGGGGATCACCTCTCTGGTCGCCCTCGCCTACCTGCGCTCGCCGCGCCAGTACAGCGAGGGCGACGGCCCGTTCGTCGACCGCGCGGTCGCCTACCTCATCAGCAAGGCCCACCCGAACGGCGCCATCTACGATCGCGATAACCCCGGCTACAACACCGCCCTCGCGATCCAGCTCCTGGCGGAGAGCGGCAACCCCGCCCACCGCCCCCTGATCGACCACGCCTCCGCCTACCTGCGCGGGATCCAGGCGGACGACGCGACCGGCTACCCGCAGAGCCACAAGTACTACGGCGGCATCGGCTATGGCGGCGACGAGCGGCCCGACCTCTCCAACCTTCAGATCGCGGTGGAGGCCCTGGCCGCCGCCGCCACCGACCCGCAGGACCCGGCGTGGGGGCGCGCCATCCAGTTCATCTCCCGCTGCCAGAACCGCAGCGAGTCGAATGACCAGCCGTGGGCGGCAAACGACGGTGGCTTCGTCTACGCCCCGGGCGAGTCGTTCGCCGGCGCCACCCGCTCGTACGGCTCGATGACCTTCGCCGGGATCAAGTCGCTCCTCTTCGCCCACGTCGATAAGAGCGACCCGCGGGTGGTGGCGGGAGTCGACTGGGCACGCAGCCACTACTCGGTGGAGGAGAACCCGGGCCTTGGCCAGCAGGGGTACTACTACTATGTGGACACCTTCGCCCGCACCCTGGCGCTCCTCGGCGAGCCGACCTTCAAGTCCGCCGACAACACCGCCCACCAGTGGGCGGAGGAGCTGGCCCGGCGGCTCCTCGCCCTGCAGGACGAGGCGGGCTGGTGGTCCAACCCGGTGGGGCGCTGGTGGGAGGGGAACAAGCACCTCGCCACCGCCCACGCCTGCCTGGCCCTCGCCGCCTGCTACCCCTTCCTCGCGGACGAGGCGAAGTAGTCCATGGGTGGGTGGGCCGGACCCCTCCTCGCCCTCCTCCTCCCGGCCCTCGCCGGGTCCGCGCCGGGGGCGGTGAGCACCGCGCCGGTGGCGGTGGCGGCGACCCTCCACCGCCCCCCCGGAGGGGCGCTGCTCGCCGCGGTGACCGTCACCAACCGCAGCGCGACGCCGGAGGTCGTCGAGGTGGAGGTTGTGGGGACGCGCATCACCCGCCGCCTCGACCTCCCCGGCCTCGCGACGCGCCAGTTCGACCTCCTCGCGCCGGTCCCTGGCGGGCCGGTGGTCCTCCGCGCGCGGGCGGCGGGGCAGGAGGTGACGACCGAAGCGGAGCCCCTGCCGCCGGTGGCACAAGCCACAACCGTCGCCACCGTCGCCGGTAGTCCCACCCCGCCCCCGGCCGAGCGCTTCACCACCCTGCCAGACCACTGGGCCGTACTCCTCGCCTACCCCGCCTGGGCGGTAGACGAGGCAACCCTTGTTGGGGCCACCCCAACCCAGGCGGCATCCATCACTGCCGCCCGTGGCCTCGGCACCCCCATCGCCCCGGCGGTGGCGGGGGTCGCCGCCCCCCTCCTGCCGCTTCCGGCCGCGGCCACCGCTGCCGCCTTTCCCGCACCGCTGGCCACCGCCCTCCGGCGGCTCGCCATCCTCTTCGGCGTGGCCGCCTCCGGCGTGCTCCTCACCGCCTTCCTCGGCCGTGGTCCCCTCCCGGTGGCCGCCGCCGTCATCGTCGCCACGATGGTTGTGGCCCCCCGCCTCGCCCCGCCAGCCACCACCGCCAGCCGCTACCTTGCCGCCCCGCCCCTGCAACGGGCGACGCTCACCATCGCCGGCTTCGGCCACGGCCCCCTCCTCGCCGCCCCAACCTCGGCATGGGCGCCGGAGGTTGCCCCACCCGGCCTGCGCTGGCTGGTCACCGAGGAGCTCCTCCTCCTCGAACAGACCGGGCCGCTGGCGGCGCCGGTCCAAGCGGGGGCCGTGGGGCTGCCCTCCGCCCCCCCCTTCCGCGAGGTGAGCCGTGGCCGTTGAGCTTGACCACCTCACCCTGGTGGCCGGCGGCCGGCCACTAGTCGACGACGTCACCCTCCGCCTCGCCGCCGGGGGCGTCCACGGGATCGTGGGCCGCAATGGCAGCGGCAAGTCCGCCCTCCTCGCCTGCCTCGCCGGGCTGCTCCCGCCAACCCAAGGCACGGTGCGCACCCTCGGCCAGCCGCCCGGCGCCCGCTGCCTGCGCGGGCGGGTCGCCGTCCTCTTCCAAGACGAGGAGCCCTACCCCAGCCAACGGGTCAGCGACTACCTCAAGGGGTACGCCCAAGCCATTGGTGGGCTGGGGAACAACTGGCTTGACAGTGTTGCGGAGTTCATCCGCCACCTGAGCCCCATCCCCCTCGGGTCCATGCGCCTCGATCGCCTCTCGCCCGGCCAGCGACGGGCGGTGGCGATCGCCCGCGCCCTCCTCGGCAGACCGGAGCTTCTCCTTCTCGACGACCCCTTCGACCGCCTCGATGCGATCGTGGCCGTCCAGGTGGCGCGGCGGTTGGAGGCGGTGGCCGCAGGCGGGGCGACGGTGGTGGTCGCCACTAACGGCTTCGCCCCGCTGGCCGCCTGCGCCACCACTTGTTGGGTGGTCCGCGACCGTGGCTTGGTGGAGGTGGCGGCGGAGGTGGCTCCGATCACCGCCTCTCTGGCGGAGGCGACCCCGTGAGGCGCGCCCTGCTCCTCCCCGCCGCCGCCCTGCTCGCCGAGGCCGCGGTGGTCTTGCCCCTCCTCGCCCGTCTCGCCCCAGGGATCGACGGGGGGGCGGTCGCAACCGCCCTCGCCACCGGGTCCGGCTGGGCGGTGGCGGCGGTGGTCTCCATGGGCGCGCCGCCTTTGGTCAGCGCCGCGCTGGCATCGACCGCCCCGCCCCACGCACCGCTCGGGGCGATCGCCGGGGGTCAGGGAGGCGCCATCGCCGTCGCCCTCGCCAGCGGCGTGCTCGCCGTCGCCGCCGCCCTCCCCGCCGCCCTCCTCGCGTGGCGCCTGGGTGGCTCCCCCACCGCCGCCCTCCTCCCGGGGGGGTGCGCCCTCGCCACCGCGGTCGTTGCCACCCTCCTCGGGCGGCGTCTCGCCGCCGCCCCCCGCCTCGCCCTCGCCTACGCGGCGGTGGCCGCGATTCTCACCCTCTTGGGGGAGGCCGGATGAGCCCAGCGATCGCCCCACGCGCGCCGGCGCCGCTTGTCGCGCGTGCCACTCCTTGGGGGGGCCGGATGGGGCCAGCGGTCGCCCCACCCCCCCGCGCGCGCCGCCCGGGATGGGCCCGCCGCGGAGGGATCGGATGAGTGGTGCGGTAGACCACCTCCTCGCCCGCGCCCAGCGCCGCCAGCTCCAGATCGAGGCCATCCGGCGCTTTGCGCTCGGTCTTGCCGCCGGGGGCGCGGTGGCTGTCGGTCTCCGCCTCGCCGGTCTGCCCCTCGCCTTCCCGGTCGCGGCGGGGGTCGCCGGCTCCCTCCTGGGTTTGGCCACCGTGCGGCGGGTGGACGACCTCACCCTCGCCGCCCGGCTCGACCGCGCCGCCGGCCTGGGCTCGGCGCTCACCGCGGCGGTCGAGTTCCGCCACCGCCACGACCCATGGGCCACCGCCCAGCGGGCCGCCACCGCCCCTCGCCTCGCCCACCTCGACCTGGCCACGCTCCTGCCGTGGCGCGGCCACGCCTGGGGAATCGTGGCCGCCGCCCTCGGCGCGGCCACCCTGCTCGTGCCCGACCTTCGCCACGCCACAAGGGTCCCACCGCCACCCACCCCACTGGGGGAGAGTATTGCCGGGACCGCCCGCCCGACCGGTGCGGGGTACGCGCCCCAGCCACGCCTGCACACCCCAGCCGAGCCACCGATCACGCCGCTTTCCCACGCGGGTGCCAACGGCGATGGGGGCGCCACCGCCGAGACCGGGAAGGGGGTCGGCGAGCGGGCCGGCAGCGGGGGTGGTGGGGGCGGCGCCGGTCTCGGCAACGCCCCGGCCAGCGGGGGGCTGGTCGCCGCGACCCCACGCCCGGAACTCCAGGGCTCCGGCCCCACGGTGGCGGTGGCGACCACCGGCCGCGGCCCCCTCCCCACGCCGCTGGCCGCCGCCCCACCCCCCGCCCCGACCGCAGCCGGCCGCCTCGCCCCCGACCCGCTCGCCGCCCTCCCCCTGTACCGGCGGGCGGCGGTGGCGCGGTATTTTGAGCTCCTCCGCGCCGCGGAGGGCAGATGATGGGGGGCGCGCGCAGAGCCGTGGACGCGGACCACGCCACGGTCCATCCACGGCCCGCGGTTCAACCCCTCCTCGCCCCATCGCTCGACCCCACGCGGACACCCAACCCGCCCGCGCACCTGCCAAGGAGCACCCGGTGACCCGCCCACCCGATCCGATCGCGAGCCGCGCCAGCGGCCACCCCACCCCCGATCCCCCCTCCCTCACCCCCCAGCCTCCCGCCCCCCGCCCCCTCTCCCCCGACCGCGCCGCCGCCGCCATGGCCCAGCTCCAGGCCCAGGTAGGGCGGTGGGTGGTGGGCCAGCCGCGCCCCCTCTTCGAGCTCACCGTGGCCTTGGCGTGCAACGGCCACTGCCTGATCGAGGGGGTGCCGGGGCTCGGCAAGACCCTCCTCGTGCACACGGTGGCGCGCTCTCTCGGCCTGCGCTTCGCGCGTGTCCAGTGCACCCCGGACCTCATGCCCGGCGACATCACCGGCACCGCCTTGCTCCTCGACGAGCGCGGCCACGAGCGGTTCGAGTTCCAGCCTGGCCCCCTGTTCGCCAACCTCTGCCTGGCGGACGAGATCAACCGCGCCACCCCGCGCACCCAGTCCGCCTTCCTAGAGGCGATGCAAGAGGGACAGGTGACGGTGATGGGCGAGAGCCACCCCCTGCCCCACCCCTTCCTCCTCCTCGCCACCCAAAACCCCATCGAGATGGAGGGGACCTACCCCCTGCCCGAGGCCCAGCTCGACCGTTTCTTCTTCAAGATCTGCCTGACCGATCCCGCGCCAGCCGATCTCCAGAAAGTCCTCACCCTGCCCGCCACCGACGACCGCGCGGTGGTGGCGACGATCGACCTTGCCCCCCTCCAGGCGGCGGTGGAAGAGGTCCTCCTGCCCACCCCGGTGGTCGCCTACGCCACCCGCCTGCTCCTCGCCAGCCGCCCCAAGGGCGCGCACTCCGCCACCGCCGCGGCCAGCCTGCGCCTCGGTATCTCGCCGCGCGGCGGCCGCTTCTGGGTGCGCGCGGCGCGCGGCGTGGCCCTGGGAGCCGGCCGCCACCAGGTCGACTTCACCGACCTGCGCGCAATCGCCGCCCCCGCCCTGCGCCACCGCCTGCTGCTGAAGCTCGAAGCGGAGATGGAGGGGACCACCGCCGACCAGGTGGTGGACCAGCTCTTGGAGGAGGTCCAGCCGTGAGGCAGGCGGCGGGAGGTTCGCCGACCACCGTCTGCCCGCCCTCGACAGGTGGCCCGGGCGCGCACGCGCGGGTAGGGGGCGACCGCGCCCATCCGATCGCCACCCCAAGCCAACGCCTTGCGCCCCCCGCGGCCGGGGGGTGGATGCAAAGGGCTGGGGCGGGGAGACCCCCGCGCACCGGCTGAGAGGCGCGCCGCTGGACCTCGGCACAGAGATCAGTCGCCCTCCCCATCGATCTCCCCACCCCCGATTCCCTATCCCCATGGCCCTCTCCCCCGCCCTCCTCGCCCGCTTGCGCCGCCTCGACCGGTGGCTGCGGGAGGGCCACGGCGCGACCCGACCCGGGCTGGCCGGCCGGGCCCGCACGCCGGCGGCGGAGGTTGCGGAGTACCGGCCGTACCAGCCGGGCGACGATCCGCGCTACCTCGACTGGCGGGTGCTCGCGCGCCTGCGCCGCCCCTTCATCCGGCATGGCGAGGCGCGCCGCGCCACGGTGGTCGTCGTGGCGGTCGACTGCTCGGCCTCCATGGGGTTGGATCGCAAGTTTGAGGTTGCCACCGAAATCGCCACCGCCCTCGCTTACCTCGCCTTGGAGGGCGAGGCGCGCCTCTTCCTGCACCTCCTTGGAACCAACCCGACCCCCGTCGCTGGCGGAAGCGGCCGCGCCCTTCTCGGGCTCCTGGCCGCCGCCTTGGAGGCGGCGAAACCGGCGGGGGAGGTGGCGGTGGCGGCGGCGCTCTACGGCGGCTCGGTGGCCTGGCCGCCGGGCGCCCAGGTGGTCCTCCTCTCCGACCTTCTGGAGCCGGTGGAGCGCCTTGCCCCCCTCGGCGACCTCGCCCGCCGCGGCCACCCGGTCGAGGTGATCCAACTCCTGGGCGAGGGTGACCTCCACCCCGCCCCGACCGGCCCCTGCCTGCTGCTCGACGTGGAGTCGGGGGAGGGCCGCGCGGCGGTGGCGGACTTGGCCACGGTGGCGCGCTATCAGGCCGCCCTCGCCCGCCACCAGGAGGGGGTGGCCGCTCTCGCCCGCCGCCACCGGATCGGGCTGGTGGTGGCGCAGGCGGCGGCGGGGGCGGAGGCGGCCCTGTTCGCCTACCTGCGCCACGGGGGAGGCGGACGGTGACCCTCCTCCACCCCCTCTGGCTCGCCGCTTACCCCCCACTGCTTTTCCTTTGGTGGATCCGGCCGCGGGGTGGCCCGGCACGGCGGGTCGCCGCCCTCTTCCTGTGGGAGGGGGCGGCGGCGGGCGGGGGGCGGCGGAGGCTGACCATCCGCCCCACCGGCGGGCGGGTTCCCCTCCTGTTGCTCCTCCTCGTCCTCGCCCTCGCCGCCCCCCAGGGAGAGACCGCCGGACCGGACGCCGCCGCTACCCCACCCTCTTTCGGGGTGGTGTGCGAAGGAGCGCTCCCCGCCCCCCTGCGCGCCTACCTCGCAGAGCTTGGGGCCCCGTGCGTCGCCGCCGCGCCGTGGACCGTGGAGGTCCACCCGGGCACCGCGTCCGGCCGGGTGGAGTGGGCGGTGGACGATCCCCTCTTCGACGGTCTCCCCGCCGATCCGGTGGCCGCGACGGAGCTTCGCCCCTTGGAGGTTGGGGAGTGGGACCGCGTCTTGGCCACCACTGCGGCGGGGCCGGTCGTCTCCCTCCACCCCACCGCCACCGGCGGCCACCTGCGGATCGGCGCCGACCTCGCGACCCCCGGCCTGCGCGACGCGCCGCCTCTTCCCCACCTGCTCGCGGCGTGGATCGAGGAGATCCGCGATGCGCCGCCGCTCCCCCCGCCGGAGCGGACCGTCCCCCGCTGGCGCTGGCCGGTGGGCGCGGCGCTCCTCCTCCTCTGGCTCCCCTGGCCGCGCCAGCCGCGCTGGGGAGCGGCCGCCACCCTCCCCCTTGTTGCCGCCCTCCTCTTCCCCGGCGGCGGGGTGCGGGCGGTGGTCCTCGACCTCTCACCGAGTTGCACTGGCGCCGACCTCGCGCTCGCGGCGGCCGCGGCGATGGAGGGGAGCCGGCGGGTGGTGGTGGTGGCCGCGGCCGCGGAGGCCGAGGTGTGGGTCGGGGAGGCGAGCCGGCCGGGGGTAGCGATCGCCACCGTGCGCCGCCTCCTTGCCGCGCCCCGGCCGGCCAGCCGCGCCACCCCGCTCGCGGCTGCGGTGGCCCGCGGCCTCGCCCTCGCCCCCGAGGGGGTGGTGGTGAGCGACGGCCGCGCCGCCGCGTTCGCCGCGCCGGCCGGGAGCCGGCTCCACTGTCGACTCCTCCCCTCCGCCGCCCTCTCCCTCCACCTGCCTAGCCGCCTCCCCGAGGGGGCGGCCGCGGTGGCGGTCGCAGCCCTCACCGGGGTCACCGGCGCCGCCCGGCTCCTTTGGCGGATCGACGGCACGGTGGCCGGGGAGGGGGTGATCGAACCACCGGGCGTGAGCCGCCTCCCCCTCCTGCTCTCCTCGGGCTCCCACCGGATCGAGGCGCAGGTGGCGGGTCTGCCGCCGGCGGCCGGTCGGGTGGAGGTGGAGGGGCGGCCGCGGTTGGCGGTGGTGGGCGAGCCCGCCCTCGCCACCGTGGCCGGGGCGGAGCAGGTCGTGGCAAGTCTCGACCTGGGGCGCCTCCTCGCCGCGCCGCCCGGGGGGCTGGTCGTGGCGAGCGGCGCCAAGCTCGACGACGCCGGGCGCCAGGCGATCGTCCGGGCGGTGGCGGCAGGGATGGGGCTGTTGTGGGTGGGCGAGCCGCCCTTGGCGGGCGACCCCTTGGCCCCCCTCCTCCCTTTGCAACCCGGGGCCGAGGGGGGACGGCCGCCGGTAGCGGTCGTGGTGGTCCTCGACCGCTCCGGCTCGATGGCCGAGGCGGGGGAGGGGGCGGGCTCCTCCCTCGACCTCGGAGTCGCCGCCACCCTGGCGGTGCGCCGCGCCCTCGGACCCGCGGACCGGTGGGGGCTGATCGCCTTTGACCGCGACCTCCACCTCCTCGACCCCCTCGGGGCGCCACCGGTGGAGGCAGAACTGCGCCATCGCCTCGCCCTGCTCACCGGCGCGGGCGGCACCGACCCATGGCGCGCGGTGGCCGCGGCCGAGGCGCTGCTTGGAGCGACCCCCGGCGAGGGGGAGATCGTCTTGATCACCGACGGCCGGGTGGGACCGCCGCCGGTGGCGCCCGGTGGAGGGGTGCGGATCACCGCCATTCAGGTGGGCGACCGGCCGCCGGAGCCCGCCCTCGCCCGTCTCTGTGCGGCCACCGGCGGCCACTGGCTGCACGCCGCCACCGCGGCCGAGCTCCCCACCGTGCTCACCTTCGCCCCGCCCGCCCCCCTCTCCGCCCGCGGACCCACAACGGCAGCGGTGGCCGCGGAAGCCCCCTTTCCCCTGAGAGGCGGCGCGGCGGTGACCCGCGGCTGGCCCACCCACCCCAACGCCACCGCGCGGGTGGTCCTGCGCGCCGGTGGTGACCCGCTCCTCGCCCTCGACCGGTACGGCCTCGGCCGCACCGCCCAGTGGGTTGGTCCCGCAGGCGAGCTTGCCGCCGCCCCCGAGATCGTCCGCCCCCTCCTCGCCTGGCTCGCCCCCCACGCCGGCGGGCTGGAGGCGGGGATCGCGGGCGACGACCTGTGGGTCGGGATTGCCGGCGCCGGGGGGTCCGCACCGGTGTGCACCGTACGCCCGGCGGCCAGCCCGCCCCGCCCGCTGCCCCTCCACCGGGTGGTGGGTGGCTTCCGAGGTGCGACCTCTCTGGCGACCGGCGGGGTGTGGGAGATCGAGGTGGAAGGCGGTGGTGGGGCGAGCCCGCGCCGGATCGTCGAGATGGGCGACCCCGAGTGGGCGATCCCCCCGGCGGCGGGCAAGGCGCGCCTCGCCCGCCTCGCCCGCACCACCGGCGGCAAACTCCTCACCGCCAATGACCCCCCCCCACCCCCCCCGCCCGCCCCCGCTCCCGCACCGCTCCCGCTGCTCCTCGCCGCCTGCTGCCTCCTCCTTAGCCCGCGGCCGGGGCGGGGCGATGCCATCTGACCCCTGGCTCAGCCCCACTCGCCCCCCAAGTCGAACGAGAGGTGACGGAGGAGGAGGTAGTCGCCGGTAAGGTCCTCGCGCGCCTCCGTGGCCGCTCCGAGGCACTCGCGTCACCGGTGGTACCGCGCCCAGCCGGGGAGACCGGCCCCGGTTCGGGATCACCACACCCAACCACCGCTCCGCCCGGCGGACGAAGGAGTCTCCCGCGCCACCACCAGGGTGAGGTGGACGTGCTGCCGCTCCAGCCGGTGGGCGTGGTCGAGGCGACGTGGATCGAGGAGCGCCCCATCGCTCTCCCCGTTGCGGGTGAGGATCTTCTCGCTGCCGCCCCGCACCGCCTCGACAAGCTCCATGAGACGGGGCCGGAGCTGGCGCAGGGCGAGGATCTCCTGCGTGGCGGGGGCCATGGGAGGAGCTCTGCCGAAGGGTTGCATGGGCAGGTGAACGCAACCGTGAGCAAAGGCCGCTCGTCACCCGGCGATCCGCAACCTCCGCCCCTCGGCGGGCGGCGCAGGCCACGGCGTGGTCGAGGCGACGTGGATCGAGGAGCGCCCCATCGCTCTCCCCGTTGCGGGTGAGGATCTTCTCGCTGCCGCCCCGCACCGCCTCGACAAGCTCCATGAGACGGGGCCGGAGCTGGCGCAGGGCGAGGATCTCCTGCGTGGCGGGGGCCATGGGAGGAGCTCTGCCGAAGGGTTGCATGGGCAGGTGAACGCAACCGTGAGCAAAGGCCGCTCGTCACCCGGCGATCCGCAACCTCCGCCCCTCGGCGGGCGGCGCAGGCCACGGTAAGGTGGCGGCCATGGAGCTCGCCTTCTCCACCAACGCCTTCACCCGCACCTCGTTGGAGGTGGCGTGTACGGCGATCGCCGCGGCCGGCTATGGCGCGGTCGAGCTCCTCGCGGACCGCCCGCATTTATGGCCGCCGGAGATCGACCGCGGTGGGGTCGCCAAGCTGCGCCGCACCCTCGCTGACCTCGGCCTGACGGTGGCCGCGCTCAACGCGAACACCGCGGTGGGCTACTATCCCGCGCCGCCGGACGAGCCGCTCTTCGGCCCTGACCTGTGCCACCCGGACCCGGAGCGGCGGAGCTGGCGCAGCGCCTTTACCCACCGCGCCCTGCAGGTGGCGGCGGAGCTCGGCGCGGGGGTGGTGACGATCACCGCCGGCCGCGCCCGGCCGGGCTGGTCGCCCGAGGCGGCGTGGCCGCTGCTGGTGGACACGGTGGGCGCGCTGGCCACGGTGGCTTCGGAGCTCGGCGTGCGCCTCGCCTTGGAGTACGAGCCGGGGCTGCTGATCGAGCGGGCGAGCCAGGCAGTGCAGCTCTTCGCGGCGGTGGCGAGTCCAGCCCTGGGGCTCAACCTCGACGTCGGCCATGCCTGGGTGGTGGGCGAGGAGCCGGCGGCGGTGGCCCGCGCGCTGAAAACGGCGCGGCTGTTTCACCTCCACCTCGAAGACATCCGGGACCGGGTCCACTACCACCGGATCCCGGGGGAGGGGGAGATCGACTTCGCCGCCTTGTTCGCCGCCCTCGCCGAGATCGGTTACGACCGCGCCGCGGCGGTGGAGCTCTACACCTGCATCGACGCCCCCGAGGCCGCGGCGCGGGCGGCGCGCGCCTACTTGCGCCGGTGGTTCCCATGAACGGTGGCGCGGCTCCATTGCGCGTCGCGAGCGGTGCGATGTGCGACCTCCTCCGGTGGGGGTTGCGATGACCCGCGGCCACGCCACGGCGCGGGCGTGGGGGCGGCTGTTGCGCCTCCCCAACCTGTGCACCGCGGTGGCGGACGTGGCCGCCGGCCTCGCCCTCGCGGGTGGCCCGATCGCCCTCGGCCGCGGAGCCCTGCTCCTCGCCGCCGGTCCCTGCCTGTACGCCGGCGGGGTGGTCCTCAACGACTGGTTCGACCGCCACCTCGACGCCACCGAGCGGCCCACCCGGCCACTCCCCGCGGGCGAGATCGCCCCGTTCGCGGCCCTCGCCGCCGGCCTGTTGCTGCTCGCCGCCGGGGTTCTCCTCGGGCGCGCGGCCGGCCGGATCCCCGGGGCGATCGCCGCCGCCATCGCCCTCGCCGCCCTCGCCTACGACGCCGGCCTGAAGCGTCAGGCGGTGGCCTCCACGGTGGCGATCGCCCTCTGCCGGCTGCTCGACGTTGGCCTCGGGATCGCCGCCACCCCGGTGGGCCACGGCGACCTCCTCCTCGCCCTCCCCCTCGCGTGGTACGTGGCGGCGGTGATGCCCCTGAGCCGGGTGGAGGTGAAAGGCGGCCCCCGCTGGGCGCCACTCACCTCTCTCGTCCTTTTGATGGCCAGCGCCGCCACGGGCGGATTCCTCGTCTGGGCGAGGCTCTTTGCCCTGACCGGCGGCGTGGCGATCGCGACGGTGGCCACGGCGGCCGGGCTCTGTCTCCTTCCGCCCCTCGTTGACCCGTCCCCGGTTCGCCTCCAGCAAGCGATCTCTCGTATCCTCCTCGGCATCATTCCGCTCGACGCGGCCCTCTGCCTGGGCGGCGAGCGGCCGTGGGTCGCCCTCCCCATCCTCCTCCTCTTCCTGCCGGCGCGCGCCTTGGCGCGCCGGATCGCCATGACATGAGCCTGCTCGCCACGACCGACGACTGCCTCCTCGCCCTCCTCCGCCCGCGGCTCACCGCCGCCGCCTGGGCGGCCCTGGAGGGGGCGCGCCGCGCCGCCCGGGTAGGCGAAGAGCCGCGGGGGGTGGCACATTGCTTTGCCGCCCTCGACCGGCAGGTGGGACACGGGTCGCTCCCCGCCACCACCCCGCCCCTCGCCGGGGGTACCGACTCGATCCCGGTGGCCGGTTGGTCGTTGGCCACCGCGGCCCGCGCCTCGTTGCTCCTCGCCGTCGCACGCGGCCCCGGCCGCGGCCTGGAGGCGGCGGTCGCCCTCTACGACCGGGGCGAGATCGGCGAGCGGATCGCCTGCCTGCGCGCCCTGCCCCTGTTGGAGGCGAACGACACCGGGCTGGTGGCGATCGCGGACGGCTGCCGCTCCAACGTCCTGCCCCTGTTCGACGCCGCCACGGTCAACCCGTACGCCTCGCGTTGGCTCGACGACGACGCCTTCGCCCACGCGGTGTTGAAGCGCGCCACCCTCGGACTACCGCTCGCCAGCGTGGTCCGCCTCGACGAACGCGGTACCCCGGAGCTGGCGCGGATGCTCCGCTCCCTGATCCGCGAACGCGAGATCTCCGCCCGCCCCTGGCCCGCGGAGGCGGCGGCGGTCGCCGCCCGCCTGGAGGCCAAGGGTTAGCCGCCCACCCCTCCCTTTCCACTCCCCTTCCTCCTTCTTCCTTCCTCCTTCTTCCTTCCCTCCCCCCATGAACATCTTCGATCCCCACATCCACATGTTTAGCCGCACCACCGACGACTACCAGCGGATGCGTGAGCGTGGCATTCGCATCGTCAACG
>Ga0210033_1003254_pt1 | contig 13329 bp, 14 predicted proteins | sample CryGeymeta201501_FD_185465 | JGI IMG/M metagenome (GOLD analysis project Ga0210033, IMG submission 185465) | Groundwater microbial communities from Crystal Geyser aquifers in Utah, USA - Crystal Geyser metaG 2015-01 (SPAdes) (version 2) | ecosystem: Environmental > Aquatic > Deep subsurface >... | reverse complement strand
GACAGCGCACCAGATTTGCGTCTTCACGGCGTTCTCGCTGTTGCCGATGAAACGCTTGATGCGCAAGTGCTGCTTGATCCACTTGAAGAACAACTCGACTTGCCATCGGCTCTTGTACAGCGCGGCGATGGTCAGTGCAGGCAAGGCGGTATTGTTGGGCATAGCTACAGCGTATGGTGGAGAGGATGGGATGTTTCAATCCTCGCCCGCGCCGAGGCGCGGGCGCTACGCCCGTGGGTTGAACATAACGGGCAAATCTACGCTGTTTCAATCCTCGCCCGCGCCGAGGCGCGGGCGCTACTTTGGAATGCTCTAGCAAAGAAAATTTCAGACGATGTTTCAATCCTCGCCCGCGCCGAGGCGCGGGCGCTACATTGGTGTCTAATCTGCGTTATACGTACTCAATCTGTTTCAATCCTCGCCCGCGCCGAGGCGCGGGCGCTACATCGTACCAACGGTAAGTATTTGCGGGTCTATGAGTTTCAATCCTCGCCCGCGCCGAGGCGCGGGCGCTACACCAGCAAAAACGATAACTTCACCGGGGCGAATAGTTTCAATCCTCGCCCGCGCCGAGGCGCGGGCGCTACCCCCTACGTCGGCCCTCCACTTGCTCCCGCGCTAGTTTCAATCCTCGCCCGCGCCGAGGCGCGGGCGCTACGGCTTACGTCGGACGGAACAAACTATTACATCCTGTTTCAATCCTCGCCCGCGCCGAGGCGCGGGCGCTACCTCATCATCTCTTCGTTCATCGCGTTCATCACGGCGTTTCAATCCTCGCCCGCGCCGAGGCGCGGGCGCTACCGAGATCAGCATCACCTTCCGCCATAAGACGCAGGTTTCAATCCTCGCCCGCGCCGAGGCGCGGGCGCTACAGTGCTGAATCGAACCATATCGCCATTTACTTTTGTTTCAATCCTCGCCCGCGCCGAGGCGCGGGCGCTACGTTCAGTATCAATATTTGCCTTTATCCCTAATGTTGTTTCAATCCTCGCCCGCGCCGAGGCGCGGGCGCTACATGTTCTCCACCGGATGCGAATGCAGACCTTCTTGGTTTCAATCCTCGCCCGCGCCGAGGCGCGGGCGCTACAAACACAGACCCCGACATTTTCCCCGGCATGATTGTTTCAATCCTCGCCCGCGCCGAGGCGCGGGCGCTACCGTCGTACTTCACCCGCAAGCAAGAACACTCGCTGGTTTCAATCCTCGCCCGCGCCGAGGCGCGGGCGCTACTCGGCAGCATCGCCGCCGTTCACGACAGCGGAAAGTTTCAATCCTCGCCCGCGCCGAGGCGCGGGCGCTACTCATAGTCTTAAACAGGATGGCGCCGTTGATGCAGTTTCAATCCTCGCCCGCGCCGAGGCGCGGGCGCTACACGGCAAGTTCTACCTTGAGACTCAAAACATGGCGTTTCAATCCTCGCCCGCGCCGAGGCGCGGGCGCTACGATGTGATCGACGTGCCGGTGGCATACACCGAGATCGTTTCAATCCTCGCCCGCGCCGAGGCGCGGGCGCTACGATGTGATCGACGTGCCGGTGGCATACACCGAGATCGTTTCAATCCTCGCCCGCGCCGAGGCGCGGGCGCTACGGCCCGCCGCCGAATTCGCGTGAAATGCGCAGTTTGTTTCAATCCTCGCCCGCGCCGAGGCGCGGGCGCTACTCCAACACTGCCGCCATCACCGTTGTGGCCGACGCGTTTCAATCCTCGCCCGCGCCGAGGCGCGGGCGCTACTCGGCAGCATCGCCGCCGTTCACGACAGCGGCAAGTTTCAATCCTCGCCCGCGCCGAGGCGCGGGCGCTACCCAACACGCCAGCCGCCAGCGACGGCGTGCAGTTCGTTTCAATCCTCGCCCGCGCCGAGGCGCGGGCGCTACCAATCGTCGTTGTGCATATTGATACTGTTGGATAAGTTTCAATCCTCGCCCGCGCCGAGGCGCGGGCGCTACTCTGTGCCCAACAAATCATTCCAGCGGGACGGGCGTTTCAATCCTCGCCCGCGCCGAGGCGCGGGCGCTACTCCAACACTGCCGCCATCACCGTTGTGGCCGACGCGTTTCAATCCTCGCCCGCGCCGAGGCGCGGGCGCTACCGCAACAGAATCGCATCTGCCAATTGGTTGTAGTGTTTCAATCCTCGCCCGCGCCGAGGCGCGGGCGCTACATTTTGTATTCTGCTTCAAAATCCATTCAGAGTTGTTTCAATCCTCGCCCGCGCCGAGGCGCGGGCGCTACGCCAAGCGCGTAAGTTGTTCCAGCGTTATAGGCAGTTTCAATCCTCGCCCGCGCCGAGGCGCGGGCGCTACGGAATTCTTTGGAATCTTTACCAATCAAAGTAATGTTTCAATCCTCGCCCGCGCCGAGGCGCGGGCGCTACCTTTTATTGACACCATATTCAGATAGCTTCTTTTGTTTCAATCCTCGCCCGCGCCGAGGCGCGGGCGCTACTCCAACACTTCCACTCATAACAGGCACGTTACCTGTTTCAATCCTCGCCCGCGCCGAGGCGCGGGCGCTACCTTTTCAGGCACAAAATAAAGCGCTTACATGTGAGTTTCAATCCTCGCCCGCGCCGAGGCGCGGGCGCTACTTATCTCTCGCTGCATTTTCGGCGATAAGATTTGGTTTCAATCCTCGCCCGCGCCGAGGCGCGGGCGCTACGCCGTAATCATATCGCTTGTTACAGGTTCTCTAAAGTTTCAATCCTCGCCCGCGCCGAGGCGCGGGCGCTACAGTTCGCATTCAACGCCCTGAATTGCAACGTTTAAAAGCGGACTTTGCGCGAACTCCAAAAAAATTGCTTTCCAGAATCCCGCACAATTCTTGTTGCTGAGCAATAAATCTACTTTTCTCAATGTGTTACGCGATGCGCGAACCGGCCGGGTTTGGGGCATCGCTTGGGGTTCGCACGCATTCATATTACCAGTGGCCCTTCGAAATCCACGGAGCGGAAGTGACCGTGTTCTTTGATGTGCAATTCTACCGGTTCGGTGAGTCGGTATAGGCGCAAGTTGTCTTCTTTGTCGTTGATTTCGGCGAGCAGGTTGCGTTCGAGTTCTTCGTATTGCATTTGGTTGACGCGGCATTCGAACACGGAATTTTGTACGCGCTGGCCTATGCCCTCGCAAACCTTGGCCACGCGGCGCAAGCGGCGGCGGCCTTCTTTGGTTTCGGTGGATACGTCGTAGGCGACGATGATGAGCATGTCAGCGCGCCAAGAAAGGAAGGTAGGTTTCGGTTTCGCCGCGTATGTGGCGGGCAAGCAGGCGCGCCTGAATTTGCGGTAAGAGGCCGATGGGCATCTTGGTTTCCAGCAGAGGATGGGTGATTTCTTCCTGTTTGCGCTCCTGATAGGCGACCACGACGGCGCGTCTGGCATCGCCTTCTAATAAAACCGCGCCGCCTTCGCGTTCCACAAAATCATTCGCGCCGATCTGGCCGCGATTGATGAGAGTGAGCACCAAGCGGTCGGCCATGACGGCGCGAAATTCTTCCATTAAATCCAGCGCCAGCGCGGCGCGACCGGGGCGCACGGCGTGGAGGAATCCGAGTTGCGGATCGAGGCCGACGGCTTCGAGCGCGGAGCGGCAGTCGTTCATCAGCATGGAATAAAGAAACGAGAGCAGGGCGTTGATGCGGTCGCGCGGCGGACGGCGGGTGCGGCCATCCATGGCGAATGTGCTGCGCGCATCGCGCCGGACGATGCCGTTCATGGCGGAGAAATACACTTTTGCCGCATCGCCTTCGATGCCGCGCACGCTGTCGAGATCGGCGGCCTGCGGCAGGTTGCGCACGGAAGCGCGCAGTGCGGTCGCCGCTGCAGCGAGCGTTTTAGCATCTGTTTCATTCGCCGCTTCGCGCGCACCGCGCAGCAAGACTTGGCGCGCATTGCGCAATTTGCCGGCGATCATGGCGCGGGATACATTCAGCGCGAAAACGACATCGCCCGCCTGACGATGTTGCGCTTGCCTCAACAGGATGTTGCCGGAAACCGCGCCTTCCAGTCGCGCCTTGAATCGTCCGTTGCCGTCGAGTAATACGAGGCTGATACCGTCATCCGCGCAACGGTGCATCAGGGCAGGGGAGAGCATGATGTTGCCCAGACACACCACGCTGCCCAGATGATGCAACGGCACCTGCAGCTTCTTTTCGCGTTCCACATCTACGCGCAGCGTGTCGTTCTCCAGATGCAGATAGGAGTGAGGCGTCATCACATAGAGGGTGTTGAGTATCTGGCGCGCCATCAGTCCTCCGGCTCAAAAAGGTGTTGTTCAATGAGTTTATGCGCGGAACTGGCGGCCATCGCCTGCGGCTGGCAGATGTCGATCAGCGAACACTCTTTGCAGCGCGCGTCGTTGACTGGCGGCGGCAGTTTTCCCGAAACAAGCATGGCGTGAATGGCGGCGACAGTCTCTTCAACGTGCTGCCGCAATGTCGGCGTGATGGCAACTTCGCGCCGGCGGCGCGAGGTGTGGTGGTAAATCGCGCCCTGCGTGACGGGCCTGTTGAACATCTCTTCCAGGCACATCGCTTGTGCGGCCAGTTGGAGGTCGTCATGTACCTGCAACTTTTTCCTGCCATGTTTGTATTCCACCGGGTAGATTTTTCCATCGGGGTGAAACTCGACCACATCGCATTTGCCCACCAGCCCAAGACGATCAGACCATACCGGCAATGCGCGTTCGCTCCGCACCCCCTCGAAAGTCTCAAAACCCGGCTCATCCACCCGCGCATGCGCCGCATTGCCGCGCATGGTGTGAACGTTCTCGTCGAAGGCTTGTTCCAGGTGAATCAAGGCACACTGGCGCGGGCAATAGCTCCAGTGCTGGAGCGCGGAAAGCATGATGGGGTCGTCTGTTTCGCTCATGGCTGCAGTGCTATCATTCGTCCGTATCAACCACGTTTACGGAGGCCACCATGGGCGTCATGCTGGAAGTACTGGAAAACCAGGCACTGCAACTCTCACCAAAAGAGCGGGGCGAATTGATCCACCGCCTGATCGTCAGCCTCGAAAGCGAGCCGGAAGATACGCCGGAAGCCATTGCAAAGGCGTGGGATGAGGAAATCGCACGGCGTGTGGCAGACATGGACGCCGGGAAGACGGTCTGGATTCCGGCAGAAGAAGTTTTTGCCCGGCTCGACGCCATCATCGAAAACGCGCGTTGATCGATGCGCCTCTCGTTCAACCCTGAGGCGCTCGCCGAAGCAGAAGAGGCGACACGCTGGTATCGGGATAATGGCGGCACCTTACCCAGCCGCGCTTTCGTCCAGGAAATGCGGCGCGTCACCCAGTTGGCAACAGAGCAACCCGGTATCGGTGTCCCCGGACTGCAAGGAACGGTTCGTTTGTATTTCAAGCGTTTTCCATACACATTGATCTTCCGAATTCAGGAATCAACCGTCAGAGTAATCGCCATCGCCCATCAAAGCCGCCGTCCGGCGTACTGGGCCGGGCGGCGCTGAGTTCAGCCGACGATCTTCTGTAGCGTCACACCTTGGGGCAATCCGGCTTCATCCACCGTCACCGAGTAATCGCCGAAATCGCGCGGCACGGAATCTCTGTCCTTGAGTGTGGGCTGGATGCGAGCAAACAGGCTATGGGCGGGCGCGTTGCCAAGTTGGCTATCGTGCTTGAACACATACAGCCCGCGAGTCGTCATTTCGCCGCGCGCGGCGGAGCGGTCATGCTCGAACATTTGTGCCAGTGCTTGCCATAACAATTCGAGATCTTCCTCACCGAAGCCGGTCTGGTTGGCGAGGTGGGCAGAGACGAAACCGTGGGCGACATAGAGGCCGTAGGGGATGGTGAATTTGCGGCCCATGGTGCGGTTGTCGCCATCCTGCTTTTCGGCTTCGGCCTTGGTGGCGACGGCCATGCGGGTGATGGAGTGTTCCTGCGCCACAACAGGATCGACAGAGCGGGCGAAGGTCAGTTGTACCGGGCCGCGCACCTGGCCGCAATTTACGCCCGTGGACATCACCGCGCCGAAAGTACGCACGTCGTAGAAGTTCTTGCACATCCAGTCACGCGCTTCGCTGACGGCATCGCCGCCTTTGCGTTTTTTGTCGTCGCCCTTGAGCAGATCAGCTTTGCCGATACCCACATAGGCGCGTTCGTTTTGATCGTTGAGGATGGCTTTTTCCTTGACGTAAATCTCAAACGGCGGCTGTTCGCCTTTGACGAGGCCGGCAAAGTTGCGCACCTTGCGCTTGAGGCTCACGTCCGTCACCAGCCCGCGCCCGGTTTCCGCATCGACGCGCGGCAGGTTGCCCGCATCGGGGTCGCCGTTGGGGTTGCCATCTTTCACGTCGAAAAGCAAAACGAAGTCGTAACGATTGTTCAGTGCCATGATGATTACTCTCCCTTGTTGGTGGATTCGGATTTGGTGAAGAAGGCTTGCCGCTGGTGGTAGTAACCGATGGCAAAGCGCCCCTGATTTTGCAGGTCGAGGTGCGCGGGGAAATCGGCGATGCCGTCCATAATCTGCCCGAGCAGTTTCTCGTAATTAACCGCTTCGCCTTTGTTATCCAGCTTGGCGAGGTGATGGTTCTTCAACTTGAGCAGCGTCGAAAAAACCGTGACGGGCGTACTCGACGCCGCACCGTAATAGCGGTCGCGTATCGTTGCGTTGAGGTTGGGGCTGGCGCGCTCCTGTATGCGTTCCAGTACCGCAAACAGCCGGCCCAGCCGGTAAGCGGTATTCGTATTGTTTTCGTCCAGAGACACCTTGAGTTCCTCCTTTCCAGAGTAACGGTTGATGCACGCCTTGATGATCGCGGCGCGCGGGTAACTTACATTGGGGATTGGCTTTCCAGTCCGCTCATCTTTTTTTGCCTGTTCGGCGCGGATGCGGCGAATCGCACCGGACAGAAGGGTTTGCGGGTAGGGCAGATTTTCGATCACGCTGCGCATCACATCGCCGCCGAGGTTGGGCGGAATGTTCTCCGCCTTGCCCAGCGTGGCTGTTGAAACCAGCAGTCGGAACAGCGAAAGCGTGTCCGGTTCGTGCGGTGCGTGGGCGATGCTGAGGGCGTCAAAGTGTTTGCGAATATTGACGGCCAATTCGCCAACAGTCTTGACGTGCCAGAAGCGCACGGCGATGCGGGCAGCATTGGGGGCGAGGCCCAGCACATAGAAGCGGGTGTCATCGTCCTCGAAACTGCCGGCGCCGGTCTTCGGAGCGTTCAGCAAGGTGGCGACAGCACCCACGCCGAGATCGGGATTGTCCTTGGATGGCTCGCCGAAGAATCCTGGAAACAGTTCTTCCATCGGATGTCCCGGCGTCGCGGCCCAGAACACCGTTGAGGCGTCGCCCACTTGGATGCGCTGCTTTGAGCCTTTTGCCAACAGGTGGTTGAGCGCGGTGGTGTAGGCGAACACGGCACGCTTGCCGATGGGGGCGTTATTACCCTGCGACTTGCCGTAGGAACTGAACGCATCGAGATTGAACGAGACCACGCTGGCCCCCGAGCTTTGCGCACCCCACACGCCCTTGACGGAAGGGTGCAGGCGTTCGATGACGTCCACCTCACCCGATACCAGACACAATGCTTTCTCACCGGAGATTTCGGCATCGGCGGCAGCGAGTGCCTCCACTACCGCTTCACGCTCACAAATGGGGCAGGCATCGCCCTCCAGCCGGAAGGTCAGGTTGGCACCGGTTTCCAGAATTTCTGTCCACAGCGGATGCTCGAACACCTTGGCAAAATCACCGCGTTCGAGGAAGGCCAGCACGGCGCGGATGCCTGAGTCGTCGGATTCGGAGAAGCGCGAGCGTATGGCCTCGACGAAGGCCTGTTGTTGTTCGCGGGCGCGTTCTGGCTTGCCTTTGCTGTCTATGCCGAACACATAGCCGGGGTTGTCCCAGAGCAGATTCGCCATCACGCCGGAGGATCGCTTGATACCTTGCGGCATGAGGAAAGACTTGGCGACTTTCTTCTTGCCTTCGCCTTCCCGCGTGTCGTCAAATCCGGCGAAATCGCCCTTTGTCGTCAGCACCACAAGAAAGGGAATCCCCTTGTGCTCGAAGCCGGGCGGCGCAAGGTCGCTGTCAGGCATGCGGGCCTTGCGCTGGTAATACTCGTTGAGCGCTTGCAGGATCATCCTCGTACCTCCTCGCTATCCCATGCCGGGATGTGCAACACACCGTTTTTCAATGCGGCGCGGAAGAAGCGTGGCTGTGGGTCGTTGGGCTTGGTGTAGTCCATGTCGTGCAGCATCCAGCCGAGGTCGCGCGTTTCTGCGATGGGAGCAGCAGCTTGCTGCTTGCTGTCGATCAGGCGGAAATCGCAGGCGAATTCGCGGCAGCCTAGGTAGGGCTGATTCACGCATTGCCCTTTCTCGGCGCGCCGCTCGAACATGTCGAGGAATTTACCCATGGTGTTGTTCTCCCCTGCATTGGGTAGCAGTTCGAAATGCGCGTGGATGCGGTAGGCCACGTCGCGCAGAAAAAGCCCGGCGCGTTGCTGGCGTTCGTCCTCGATGTTCAGGCCAAGTGCGCCGGAGCCCTTGTTCATCGCCTCCTGCGCATTGCGCACCGAGACGACCGCACCGACTTCATTGCGCCGGATGGAAACCCAGCGTATCGGTTTGAGCACTTCGATCTTATCGACGTGCCAGCGGATGGCCGGTTTCCACAGGATGGACTCGAACACCGCACGGGCGGATGAAGGCGTCATCACGTCGTAGCTCACTCGTTCGACTTTCATCTCCGGCCGGGTGAAACAGGCGAAATCGCCGCTGACTTCAAGGCAATAGGTCCTTTTCATTTTCACCTCACATCCAACACTCGCATAAACCCGGCTTTGCCGTATTCCACCAAACGTTCGTCCGCGGTCGCCAGCACAGCACCGCGCGCTCTGGCCGTGGCTGCCAGGATGCGATCCGCCGGGTCGCCGTGTATTTCGCCCGGCAGGCGCGAGCTGGCGATGGCAATTTCCGGTTCCAGCCCGACCAGGCGTAGGCCGGGCAAGGTCAGAGCGGTCGTCACCCATTTTTCGCAGGGCATTCCGAGGACGATGCGTCCTTTGGCTTCCAGCATGCCGATTTCCCATACCGAAATGGCCGAAACGACAAGTGTGCCTCCATGCGTGGCAGTCACGATTCTTTTTCGCACTGGGGCAGCCAGACGTTCGGCATCGCCCAAGGCAAACCAGAGCCAAACGTGGGTGTCCAGCAATAGGAGGGGTGCGGCGGATGTCATGTGCCGCTCCCCGCTTCCCATTCCACATCGACTGGCGCAACGATATCGCCACGCACGATTGCGGTGTTTGCCATGTAGCCGAACAACGGCGTGTCCGGCGTTGGCATCACTGGCACCATCATGGCGACTGGCTTGCCGTGTTTGGTGATGGTCAGCGGCTCGTGGGTGCTCGCCACATTGTCCATTAACTTTAGGCACTTGGCCTTGAATTCTCCGGCTGAAATTTCCATTGCGCTCTCCATGGTCACAAAATTGTGGTCATATAATACGCCATTTCATGGGGTGAGACTTGCGGCAGATAGCGGCTCGTCCATGACCAAGCCGATGTCCTGTCGGTAAAGCCCATCCGATGTCAGCACGAAAATTCCGGGGAAGACTTCCTGCACATCTTTGTTGTTCATCAGTTTCTTGCATTCCTGCTCGCGGATATTGACCGTGTAGCGTTGCAACTTGCGCAGTATGGCGCGGCGCTGATGCGGCTCCATGTTCTGGCTGGCTTCGAGAGATTCGATTAACTTGGGGCTTTCGCCGTAGCGCACGATGACGGCGGTCTGGCCTTCTTCCTTGATGAGCCGGAATTTTTCGGCAGCGGTGCGGAAGTTGAATTCGGCTCTTCTTGCCTCTGTCTGGTTGTGCATATCCAGCAGGCCGATGATGCCTTCTTCGTCCAGACTGTTGAGGCTCGCGTAGTAGTGAAGGAAATAAGCCTCGAAGCGTTCGCGCGTGAGCGGATCGCGCGTTTGGGTGACTGAATTGATCGGGGTCAGGCGCATGATTTCCTGTCCGCTTTGTTGTGCCTTGCGTAGCAGGCCGGGGGCGGCGGGTTTTGGCGGTACGAATACGACGACACGGCCCATGCCCGGCAACGCGCCTTCGCGGTTGCATCGACCGGCGGCTTGAGCCACAGCGTCCAGCCCGGCCAAGGCGCGATAGACCACCGGGAAATCCATATCCACCCCGGCCTCGACCAGTTGGGTGCTGATGACGCGCGTCGGGATGCCGTCTTTCAGGCGCTGCTTGATGTTTGCGATCACCTCGCTGCGATGTTGCCCGCACATCAGCGCGGAAAGGTGGATGGTGTCCTTGGGCATCAACGCGTGAAGTTCGCGGCAATCCTTGCGCGAGTTGACGATGCACAGTACGGATTCGTATTGCTGCAATTCGTCGGCGATGGATTCCAGGGGGCGCGATGCATTGAAATCACACGGCAGTTCGGCTTCAACTCGCTTGAGGTCGGCATAGAGTTGCTCCGGGTCATCCATCAGTTCGCGCACATCCTTGAGTCCGGCAAATTTCGGTCGCGGTGAAAAGGCGGGCTGTGTCGCGGTGGAGAGCACGAAGCTGATCTTGTAGTTGCGCGACAGGTCTTGTATCACATGCAAAATGGGCGCGAGGAATTCCGGTGGCAGCAACTGCGCTTCGTCCAGCACGACCACGCTGTTGATGATGTTGTGCAATTTGCGGCAGCGGCTGGTACGCGAGGCAAACAGCGACTCGAAGAATTGTACGTTGGTGGTGACGACGACAGGGGCATCCCAGTTTTCTGTTGCCAGCCGCGAGCGTGAATCCTCTTTGTTGGGATCAAGGTTGCTGTGGTGCTCGATGACATTGTCTTTGCCGAAGATGCCGCGAAAGATTTCCGCTGTCTGTTCGAGGATGCTGGTGTAGGGAATGACGTAAATCACGCGGCTTTTGCCGTGATGCACGGCATGATTTAGCGCAAACGCCATGCTGGAAAGCGTCTTGCCGCCGCCGGTCGGCACGGTGAGCGAGAACAGGCCGGAGGGCAGGGTGGCCTTGTCGCGGCATTGGCGAAGCACCTTGGCGCGGAGGCGGTTGATCGGGGTGTCGCTTGCCCTGGTGGCTTTATCTGTCATGTGCCGGTCGAATGCGGCTTTCAGTTCTGCCAGTGGCGGGTACCCGGCGCGCAATCCGCTCTTGTGCCCATCCATGAATGCTTCAGTGTCGAGAAAATCCGCATCCGTCAGGCAGGAAAACAGCATTCTGATCCACAGTGCCCACGAGCCTTGTGGCGGCAACGAGGCTGGGCGGGGCTGTTCGAGGATGCTGGTGGCTGGCGCAGCACGCAGCGCCTCTTGCAGATAGCCTTTCTTATTTCCATCTTCAACTCTTTGCAGGAGCGAAGACTGCCCACTTTCAAGACTGTTCCAGTCGGGCAGCCCGGCATGATGCCCTGCAATCAGGTAGGCGAGGATGCGTCCCTGCGGCCCCAGCTTTTCGATGGCGTGGATGGCGCCTGCGGTGGAGTGGTCGACACGGCCGGTCGCCCCCTCGATGTGCGCCTCGGCGTCGTATCCGCTGACGGTCTTGATGTATTGCTGGAACTTTTCACGGAACTTCCCAAGGTCGTGCCACACGCCGGAAAGCCGCGCCCAGTCCTGGCTGTTGAAGGCAGAAGCGAAGTTTGCCGCGAGTTCGGCGACGGCGAGCAGGTGCTCATCCAGATAATGTTCGACCCACTTTCCATCCGGCAACTGCCGTACATGAGCCAGCGGTTTGTTCGTCACACCAGCCATCTCACTTCCACCCCAACCCGCTCCGGCGGATTTCTGCTCTCGTTCAACCAGGCGATTGCGTCATCCAATCTTTCCCCGCGATCCATCAATTGCGACAAGGCGGCGTTATCCAGTCGTGGGATATAGCCAAGCTTGCGGCCTTGCCATGCCACGCGCACGGCGCGGTCGTCGTGGCGATTGTCCGGTTCGCGCACCAGTTGCAGCGGCAGGCCGACGGCGAGTTGTGGCCAGAGCGCTTCACCTTGGTGGTACTGGAATCCGGCCACAGGGAAGCGCTGCAAGGTTTTCGACGTGCTCAGGCTGGGCTTGGCGTGCGCAATCGCGGGCAGGGCGAATCTGCCGACCAGTGCCGTGAATGATTTCAGGAATGCGCGCCGCGACATGATGCCCCCTTTGGTCGATGTCGCCTTCTATTGTCCATACCCACAAGCTCAAAACTTGAGCTAGTCCCCATCATTTTTCATACTTCCCCAACGCGCTGCGCAATTGTTCATGCACCAACTCCCGCAGCGATTCCGGTTCCATCACTTCTACCTCTGTACCATGTTTGAGGATGTCCATCACCAATTCGCGCGGGTCGGCGTAGGGGAAGCTCAGTTCGTAGCTGCCGTCTGCCTGCATCAGCCCTTTTTGTTGCGGATGCCATTGTTCTTCTGCCACCCATCGGGCGCGTTCGTGGGTGAAGCGCAATATTGCAGTGTGCTTGGGTTTGCCGGCGAAGATGCCGTAGCTGGAGGCGAAGTGCGCGTCCAATTCCTTTTCGGCGATGTCTTCGGCGCGCTTCTCCAGCACCTTTGCCTCGAGCAAGCGGTCCACGGCAAAGCTGCGCAGGCCGTTGCGCTGGTGGCACCATGCGTCCAGATACCAGTTGTCACGGTAGTGGGTAAGGCGTTGCGGCGAGATTTCACGTTGCGTTTCTTTGTTGTTGCTGCGGTTGTGGTAACGGATGTGCAGGCGTTGGCGTTGCAGTAGCGCGCCGGCCACCGTCTGGAAGTGTTCGCCGGAGGTGTCGCGTCCGGCCATGCGCAGGATGCGCACGCGCTTGGCGATTTCGTTTCCGTCCAATTGCGCTGAAGTAAGGAGCCTTTCGATGCGTGTTTTTAACGGTTTGAGGTGGTTATCCAACAGACCGGGTTGCGCTTGTTCGAGCAGTTGCTGGGTGGTGAGCAAGGCGTATAGCTCGGCGGCGTTGAACCAGACACCGGGCAATTCGAAAGTTTGGTTATTCTGAGTGTCGTAGTAGTAACCGTTACGCTCGCGGTCGAACTTGATGGGAGCGTTGAAGTACAGGCGCATTTCCTGAATGATGCGGTTGACCGTGGCGCGCGAACATTCGAGCCTTTCCTGCAATACCCGATGCGCTACCGGCAAGTGATGCGCTGCAATGATCTGATGAAACTTGTAGATGCGTTGCAGGCGATCCATGGTTTTTGTAGTTCCTACAACAGCACCAGATTATCCCGGTGAATCAGTTCCGGTTCGTCGATATAGCCGAGGATGGCTTCGATCTCGCTGCTGGGTTTTTTGGCGATGAGGCGGGCTTCGTCGGCGCTGTAGTTGACCAGGCCGCGCGCGATGTCGCGGCTGTCGC
>Ga0210033_1003253_pt1 | contig 13337 bp, 4 predicted proteins | sample CryGeymeta201501_FD_185465 | JGI IMG/M metagenome (GOLD analysis project Ga0210033, IMG submission 185465) | Groundwater microbial communities from Crystal Geyser aquifers in Utah, USA - Crystal Geyser metaG 2015-01 (SPAdes) (version 2) | ecosystem: Environmental > Aquatic > Deep subsurface >... | reverse complement strand
TGTCCCCAGGTGTGTCTTCTGCTCGGTCATGGGCCTCTGGGCCCACTCCCTCACATCAGACGCCACCTGGAAACAGAATCTACGTCGGATCCATCGGCATCTATTTTCCGAATGGCTTCTCAACAGGTCTGGGCGTCGAGTGGACCGCCGGACGCCGTCCTCGCGCCGCGCTGTGGCGCCATCACGGGAACCTCACCCCTCGCCGAACTGGCGGGGTAGCGTCCTTGCAAGAGAACTCGACGAGGACGGCAGGTGTGGTCGCGGCCTTCGGCTCGGCGGGGTAGAAGACGGCCTGCATCGCGAGGCTTCGCTTGCCTTCGGCGACGCCGGTCTTGTCCTGACCGCACCCGGCGAAGACGAGGTCCTGGCCGACGCCCGTCCAGCTTCGTCCGACGGGGACGCGGCTGCATATCGAGGCCCGCGGCGAGTAGCCGGAGGCGCCGTCGATGAGGGTCGAGAAGACGAGGAGCTGCCTGAACTTCTCGGCGGCCTCCGGCAGGACGAGCTTGAGCGCTGCCTGTGGGACGCGCACCTCATCCGAGCAGCTCGCGCCGCGCGACACGCGGAGGAGGTCGACCTTGACGGGCGCGACCTCCAGCTTGAGGTCCTTGTCGGTGAGCCGCAGCTCCTCGTCGACGACCGTCATGTCGAGGAAGCTCATCTTCGTGGCGCCATCGAGGGTGCCGCCCTCTCGAAACGGGCTGTATCGCGAGGTCGCGAAGCGGTAGGTGTGACCCACCGTGAGGCCCCCGGTGGGGTGGACCATCCAAAGCCCCTCGGCGATGTCGAGGAGCTCGAAGGGCACGGGCGTGGGTTTGGCGGCCTTGCCCTCCCTGGCCGGGGCGAGGTCGGAGACGGCGAAGTCCTTGAGCTCGGGGCGTTGGTCGCCGTGCCAGAGGAGTCCCGTGGCGTTCTTCGGCATGGGGCCGTTGGCGTCAGCCAGGAAGCCCCAGTGGGGCACCCAGGCACACGAGCAGGCCGCAGCGGTCGAGGGGGCCGCGGCGAACGCGGCGAGTAGGATTGTGGCGGCGAGGATGGCAACGGCGGGTCGAAGGTTCATCGGAGGCTCCAGGCGGTAGGGGCAGGGCGAGCGGCCTGGGGTTCGCCCATGGGATCGGTTGCAGGACGCCACGATACGCTGTTCCTTACAGAGGACCAAGCGCGCGAAGAATCGAGTGTGCCTGTTCCCAGCGGCGAGTCGGACCATTTATATTGCGCGCCGCCCCTTGTGAGGACGGCATGGTGAGACTACCCACCTGTCGTTGTCCGAATCCACCCTTCAGGAGATGGAACATGTCCAGGTCTGGAAACTTCTCTTCAATGGTGATCCTCGTCGCCGCGCTGCTTGGTGTCTCCAGCGTGGCTCATGCCTTCGACATCGTGCCGGACGGAGATCCCGGGGAGTGGAACCTGGGGCGGACGGCGCCGTCGGCTGACCTTGGCATCGTCGTGCGGAACGCGGCGGGGCAGGGGGAGTTCGTCTGGGTCGACAAGCTGGGCGACGAGCGCACCGACTTTGCGAGCCCGGACAGCACGGTGGACATGACCGGGGTGCGCGTGACGGGTGGGCCGGCGGGGCTCGGGATCCTGGTTCAGGGGCCGACGATGGCGATGGACGCCGCAGGGCCGATCCAGCTCCAGGTGGCGCTCGACCTCGACGGCGTGTCGGGCTCGGGGCAGACGTTCTTTGGTGGGTTCTGCGACACGAGCGTCCCGCCTGAGGCGGCGTGGGAGTATCTGATCCAGACACGCTTCGCCGGCACGCCTGGGACGGCCTTCTTGTGGGACAAGAACTTCTCCGTCGTGAACGGGGCGATCGTGGCCGAGCAGGGCCCCTCGGGGGCGGTGGAGATCTTCGTGCCCTGGGCGGATCTGGGGCTGGCGGGTCCGCCGACGGCGCCGGTGCGCTTCTCCGTCCTCGCCGCGCGCGCGGACGTGAACGACGATTGCAACGACGTCGGCGGCCCGGGGTTCTCCGACGCGCTCGACGTCGTGACGGACTATGGCGACCCCGGCACGGTGACCAACACCTTCACCGAGGTGAGCGACCAGGTCGTGAACTACCACTTCGACGTGTGGTTCCATGGGACCTCGGGCGAGGTCTACGCGCCGCTGGTCATTCAGCGGTTCATGTCGAACGGGGTGCCGACGCTGGCCGAGTTCATCGCGGTCCGCAACGTCTCTCCGGGCACGCTTGCGCTCGATCAGTTCAAGCTCGGAGACGACGAGCTGGTGAACAGCACCGAGGGGATGGACAGCTTCCCGGCGGGCGCGATGCTGGCGCCAGGAGCCGACTTCGTGGTGGCGGGGAGCGGCGCGGACTACCTCACCGCCTTTGGCGTGCTGCCGGACGCCGAGGTCGCCAACGTGGCCGCCGCACCGCCGAATATGGTGGACTTCCCGCTGTGGGCCTCGGGGGCCACGGCGCTGACCAACACCGGTGACCAGCTGCTGGTGCTCGGGCCGGCCAACACCGTGCTGGATGTCCAGTCCTATGGGAACCAGTCGTATCTGGGCATCGTGGCGATCACGTCGGCGCCGGGCGCGGGGGTCATCCTCACCCGCAACGGGGCGTCGCGGGACACGGACGATGGCACGGTCGACTTTGGCCTGCCGGCGGTGGACCTCGCGGTCCTGGTCCATGTGCCTGGCGCGAACGCGATCGACGTGACGCCCGGCGGCACGATCACGATCCGGTTCAACTCGGACATCGACGTGGCGACCGTCCCGGGCAACCTCGTGATCTACGGCGACCAGACCGGGGTGGCAGGCTATGCGCCCACGGTGGCGGGGACCTCGCTGACGCTGGACCCGGTGGCCGACTTCGCCGAGGGGGAGCTGGTGACGGTGGTGCTGGAGACCGGGCTGGCGAACGTGGGCGGGGGCACGCTGACGGAGCCGCTGGTGTTCCAGTTCTTCGTGGGCGCGGTGTCGGGCTTCGGCGCGTTCAGCGCGAGCGCCCAGATGCTGTCGGCCGACGTGGGGTCGCATGTCGCCCTTGGCGACGTGGATGGCGATGGCGATCTGGACGCGTTCGTGGCGAACGCAGCGGGTCCAGCGAGGGTGTACTTCGGGGATGGGGCGGGCTCGTTCGTGGACAGCGGTCAGTTCATCTTCACGTTCCAGGCGCTCGCCGTGGCGCTGGGCGACATCGATGACGACGGCGATCTGGACGCGGTCCTGCCGAGCCGCAACGAGCTGTACATCTGGGTCAACGACGGCGCAGGTGTATTCAGCCAGGTCGGGTTGCTGCCATTTCCGCTTCCGGCGGTGATGCCGATCATCAGCGGTGTTGCCCTTGGGGATCTCGATGGGGACGGCGACCTCGACATGGTTGAGTCGGTCCGTGGCGGTGGCGACCTTGTGTACTTCAATGACGGCTCGGGCAACTTCACCTTCAGCGGCCTGGTGCTTGCGGGCGATCACGCCGACGTGAGCCTCGGCGACCTCGACGGGGACGGGGATCTCGACGTGCTTGTCTCGGGCGCGGGCGATGTGGTCACTCTGCGCAACGACGGTGCGGGCGTCTTGACCACCTTCTCGACCGTCGCGGTAGCGGGCGCCGATGGCGACATCGAGCTCGGCGACCTCGATGGGGACGGCGATCTCGACGCGTGGGTCACGGCGGCGATGGGGGCTGACGCGATCCTCGTCAACGATGGCGCGGGCAACTTCAGCGACACCATGCAGGGCACGGGGGTCGCGGGTGCGGGTGTGAGCCTCGGTGACCTCGACGCGGACGGCGATCTGGACGCCTTCGTCACCGTCGCGGCGCCGGCGGCGGTCAGCATCTGGCTCAACGATGGTGCGGGCGGCTTCAGCCCGACGATGCAGCAGCTCGCCGTGCCCGGCCCGATGCTCGCTGTGGACCTCGGCGACTTCGGCGGGGACGGCGACCTGGACGCCTTCACGGTCGGTGGCCCGGCCAGCCGGGACATGGTCTGGTTCAACACGCTCCCGAACACCGCGCCGACGTTCACTTCGATGGCGAATGTCGCTGCGACCCAGGACCAGCCCTACCTGTACGCCGTGCAGGCCGACGACGCCGACGCAGGTGACACCCTCACGCTGACCGCGCCCACCCTGCCTGGCTGGCTCACCTTCACGGACAACGGGGACCGCACAGGCACGCTCTCCGGAACCCCGACGAACGCCGAGGTCGGCTCCCACGCCGTGGTGTTGACGGTCAGCGACGGCAACGGCGGGACGGCCAGCCAGTCCTTCACGGTCGTCGTCGGCAACGTCAACGACGCCCCGACCTTCGTGGCACCGACGCCGGCCGAAGGCGCTAACGTGGCCTCCACCGAGGACGTCGCCCTCACCATCAGCCTCGCGGCCGCCGACGTCGACACCGGTGACACCCTCGTGATCACGGCCCCGACGAAGCCCGCGTGGCTGACCTTGAACGACAACGGCGACGGCACGGCCACCCTCACCGGCACGCCCACCAACGCCAACGTCGGCGATCACGTGGTGCGTGTGATCGTCACCGATGTCGTGGGCGCGATGGACGTGCGCAACTTCACCGTGCGTGTGGCCAACGTCAACGATCCTCCGATCTTCATCGCGCCGACGCCCGCCGAGGGCAGCGTCGTCGTCGTGACGCAGGACGTGGCCCTCACGATCAGCCTCGCCGCCACGGACGTGGACGCGGGCGATTCTCTGACGATCACGGTCCCGACGGTGCCCGCGTGGTTGAACCTGACGGACAACGGGGACGGCACGGCCACCCTCATCGGTACGCCCGTCGCCGCCAACCTCGGCGATCACGCGGTGCGGGTGATCGTCACCGACGGGCTTGGCGCGATCGCCGTGCGCAACTTCACCGTGCGCGTCGTCCCGTCCAACCTTTCGCCGGTCTTCGTGCCTCCGACGCCGCTTGACGCGTCCACCCTGCCCGGCATCGAGGACCAGGCGCTCACGATCGCGCTGGCCGCTACCGATCCCGACGCCGACGTGCTCGTGTTCAGCGCCCCGATGCTGCCGATGTGGCTGACCCTGTCAGACCACGGCGACGGCACGGCGACCCTGACGGGCGCGCCCGCCAACGCCGACGTCGGCGCCCACACCGTCCAGGTCGTCGTGACGGACTCGGTGGGCGCCATCGCCACGCGCACGTTCGTCATCCAGGTCACGAACACGAACGACGCGCCGACCTTCGTGGCGCCGACGCCCGCCGAGGGCGCGAACGTGGCCTCCACCGAGGACCTCGCGCTGACCATCCTGCTCGCCGCCACCGACGTCGACGCCGGTGACACCCTGGTGATCACGGCCCCGACGAAGCCCGCGTGGCTGACCTTGAACGACAACGGCGACGGCACCGCGGCCCTCACAGGCACGCCAACGAACGCCAACGTCGGCGACCACGCCGTCACGATCCGGGTCACCGACGCCTTTGGCGCGACGGCGGTTCGCAGCTTCGTGGTGCGCGTCGCCAACACGAACGACGCCCCGATCTTCGTCGGTCCGACCCCGGCCGAAGGTGCCAATGTGGCCTCCACCGAGGACCTCGCCCTCACCATCAGCCTCGCCGCCACCGACGTCGACACCGGTGATACCCTGGTGATCACGGCCCCGACGAAGCCCGCGTGGCTGACCTTCAACGACAACGGGAACGGCACGGCCACCCTCACCGGCACGCCCACCAACGCCAACGTCGGCGACCACACCGTCCGCGTCGTCGTCACCGACGCCCTGGGCGCGACCGCGGTTCGCAACTTCGTGGTGCGCGTCGCCAACACGAACGACGCCCCGATCTTCGTCGGTCCGACCCCGGCCGAGGGTGCCAACGTGGCCTCCACCGAGGACGTCGCCCTCACCGTCAACCTCGCTGCCACCGACGTCGACACCGGTGACACGCTGGTGGTCACGGCCCCTACGAAGCCCGCGTGGCTGGCCTTCACCGACAGCGGGAACGGCACGGCCACCCTCACAGGCACGCCCACCAACGGCCAGATCGGCGACCATGCCGTCACGGTGCGGGTCACCGATGGCATGGGTGCCACCGCCGTGCGCAGCTTCATCGTGCGCGTCGTCAACACCAACGATGCCCCGACGTTCGTGTCCGTGCCGATCCTGGGCGGCTCTCAGGGCAGCCTCTACACCTACGATGTGGAGGCGCTGGACGTCGATCCGGGCGACTCGCTCACGGTCACCGCGCCGACCCTGCCGGCGTGGCTGGGCTTCACGGACCATGGCGACGGCACGGCCACCCTCACCGGGACGCCCGCCAACGCGGACGTCGGCGATCACGCTGTGGTCCTCGTGGTGACGGACGCCGATGGCGCCACCGCCAACCAGTCCTTCAACATCCACGTCAGCGACTCCAACGACCCGCCTTCGATCACCTCGGTGGCGATCACGGAGGGCACCGAGGGCGTGGTGTATACCTACGAGGTCACCGCGACCGACCCTGACGTCAGCGACGTCCTGACGATCACGGCGCCCACGCTGCCCGGCTGGCTGACCCTGACCGATCACGGCGACGGCACGGCCACCCTCACCGGCACCCCCGGCGATGGCGACGTCGGCCCCCAGACCGTCACCCTGCGCGTCACCGACAGCGCCCTTGAGGCAGGGACGCAGACGTTCACCCTGACCGTCACCAACGTCAACGACGCGCCGACCTTCGTCTCGACCCCCTCCACCCCGGCGACCGAGGACGTGGGCTGGACCTACGATGTGACGGCCTTCGACGCCGATGCCGGCGACACCCTGACGCTCACCGCGCCGACGTTGCCAGCCTGGCTGACCTTCACCGACAACGGCGACGGCACGGCCACCCTCACCGGCACGCCCACCAACGACGAGGTCGGTGACCACGCCGTTGAGCTGGTCGTCACCGACGCCGACGGCGCGTTCGCCACGCAGGCGTTCACCCTCACCGTCGGCAACGTCAACGACGCGCCGAGCTTCACCTCCACCGCGCCGGCCAGCGCGACCGAGGGGGTCGCGTTCACCTGGGACGTCGCCACCGACGACGTCGATGCCGCCGACGTCTTGACGATCACGGCGCCGACGTTGCCGGCCTGGCTGACGCTCACCGACAACGGCGATGGCACGGCCACCCTCACCGGCACGCCCACCAACGACGAGGTCGGTGACCACGCTGTTGAGCTGGTCGTCACCGACGCGGCTGGCGCGTTCGGCACGCAGGCGTTCACCCTCACCGTCGGCAACGTCAACGACGCGCCGAGCTTCACCTCCACGCCGATCCTGGCCGCGATTGAGGATCTCGCCTACACGGCCCCCGTGACCGCCTCCGACCCCGACGCGGGCGACGTGCTGATGATCGGCGCGACCACGCTGCCGTCCTGGCTCTCTCTGACGGACAACGGCGATGGCACCGCCACCCTGACGGGCACCCCCACCAACGACGAGGTGGGCGACCACCTAATCGAGCTCGTCGTGGTCGACGTCGCTGGCGCCTCGGACAGTCAGGCCTTCACGCTCACGGTCAGCAACGTGAACGACGCGCCCACCTTCACCTCGACCGCGCCGACCGATGCGGCCGCGGGTGTCGCCTTCACCTACGCCGTCACCGCCGAGGATGTCGACGCGGGCGATGTGCTCGCCATCACCGCGGGGACGCTGCCGGGCTGGCTGACCCTGACCGACCACGGCGACGGCACGGCCACCCTCACCGGCACCGCTGGCCTGACCGATCTCGGCAGCGTGAGCCTCCAGCTCGTCGTCACCGACGTCGAGGGGGCTACAGACATCCAGGCCGTCACCCTGACCGTGACCAACCCGAACGACCCGCCCGTCTTCGTCGCGCCGACCCCCGAGGACGCCGCGGTGCTCAGCGCCCCGGAGGGCGTCGAGCTGACGTTCACGGTCGCTGCCACCGACCCGGACGCCGATGTGTTGACCCTCGGCGCAGCCACGCTGCCCGACGGCGCGACCTTCGACCCCGCGACCGGTATCTTCGCCTGGACGCCGGGCTGGGAGGACGTGGGCACCGTGTCGCTCGCGCTCACCGCCACCGACGGGCAGGTCACCATCACCCGCACCGTCAGCCTCGTCGTGACCTGGACCGATGGCGACGGCGATGGCCTCCCCGACACCTGGGAGACCTCCGTCAGCCTCGACCCGAACACCAACGACTCCGACGACGACGGCATCGACGACCTCACCGAGGTCCTCGGCACCCAGGACCCGACCGTCCTGGCCGAGCTGCTCGCTGCGCTCGCCGCTCCCCAGAACACCGACGGCGACGACGCCCTCGACGCCCTTGACGACGACTCCGACGGCGATGGCGTCGCCGACGCCGCAGAGGCCGGCGACGACGACCTCACCACCGCCCCCGTCGACACCGACGGCGACGGCACCCCCGACTTCCGCGACACCGACAGCGACGACGACCTCATCCTCGACGGCGCCGACAACTGCCGCCTCGTCGCCAACGCCGATCAGGCCGACCTCGACCAGGACGGCCTCGGTGACGCGTGCGACGACGACCTCGACGGCGACGGCCTCGCCAACACCGTCGAGGACGCCATCGGGACCGACCCCGCCGACCGCGACTCGGACGACGACACCATCGACGACGGCACGGAGGTCGGCGACATCGGCGCGCCGGCGAACACGGACGGCGAGGGCGAGATCGACGCGCTGGACGACGACTCGGACGGTGACGGCATCACGGACGCCGAGGAGGCCGGGGACACCGACCTCGACACCGCCCCCATCGACACCGACGGCGACGGCGACCCCGACTACATCGACACGGACAGCGACGACGACGGCATCCTTGACGCTGCCGACAACTGCCGCCTCGTCGCCAACGCCGATCAGGGCGACGTCGACACCGACGGCGACGGCGACCTCTGCGACGACGACGCCGACGGCGACACCGTCGCCAACGACTTCGACAGCTGCCCCTTCATCCCCAACACCGACCGGATCGACTTCGATGGCGACGGCGACGGCGATGTCTGCGACGCGGACGCCGACGGTGATGGCGTGAACGACGACGTCGACAACTGCTTGCGCCTCAACCAGCCCGACCAGACCGACACCGACGGCGACGACCTGGGTGACGCCTGCGACCCCGACCTCGACGGTGACGGCGCGGACAACGACGTCGACAACTGCCCCGAGGTGGCCAACGCCGATCAGACCGACGCCGACAACGACAACATCGGTGACGCCTGTGACGAGCCCATCGTCGACGGCGACGGCGACGGCGTGGATGACGCGGTCGACAACTGCCGGGACGTGGCCAACACCGACCAGGCCGACGTCGATGGCGACGGTCTCGGCGACGCCTGTGACCCCCCCGTCAGCTCCGACACCGACGGGGATGGCGTCCTCAACGCGCTCGACAACTGCCCGGAGGTGGCCAACGCCGACCAGGTCGACATCGATGGCGACGGGGTCGGCGACGCGTGCGACGAGGGTACGACCGGCTACACGGTCCGCGGGGGCAGCGGCCTGTTCAGCTGTGCGGTGTCTGCGCCTGCGGGCGACCGGTCCGTGGGCGCTGCCCTCCTGGTGTTCGGGCTGCTGCTCGGCGCCCTCGTGGTGCGTCGGCGTCGGTAGCGGCGCTGTGGACAGCTCGTGGGTCATCCCGGCCGGCCCCTGAACCATGCGGTGCGAGTAGCTATGAATCTGGTCGTTCGACTTCGTGAGTCACCGTGGCTGCAGCTCGTGCTGCTGCTCGGTCTGACGGCGGCCGTCCTGGTGACCAAGTTCGGCAATGGCCTGATCTACGACGACCACGCCATGATCGAGGTCAGCGACCGGATCCACCAGCTCAGCAACATCCCTGCGTTCTTCAGCCACAACACGATGTGGGGGGCGAGCGGCGAGGGCCTCGCGGATCACCTGACCCAGCTGGACACGTGGCGCCCGGTCACGATGACGACGTTTGCGCTGGACGCGCAGCTGTCGGGACGTGAGCCCTGGGCGTACCACCTGACGAACCTGGTGTGGCACCTCATGGCCGTCGCGCTGGTGTTCGCGCTGGGACGGTCCGTCCTTCGCGTCGAGGAGCGACCGTGGGCGTTGGTGGGCGCGGCGTTCTTCGCGTTTCATCCGGCGCTGACCGAGGCCCATGTGTGGATCAACGGCCGGTCGGACGTGCTGGCGGGGGTGTTCGGCCTGGCGGCGCTGGTCTTGTCGCTGCGGGCGACCGCGGCGTCGAGTCGTGGACGGGCGGTCGGGCTGTCGGTGGCGGTGGGCGGCGCGCTGCTGCTGGGGTGTCTCTCCAAAGAGGTCGTGCTGATGATGACCCCGCTGCTGCCGCTGTCCGCCTGGATGTTCGCGGACGCGGGCGCGACGTGGAGGACGAGGCTGCGGTCTGCGCTCGCCGCGAGCATCGCCCCCGCCGTCGCGGGGGGCCTCTACCTCATCACACGGACGACCGTGCTGTCGGGCATGAAGGCGTTCGGTGACGCCTCGGACCGGCTGAATGCGCTGTCTCGCCTTCCGCTCGTGCTGCTCTCCGGGCTCAGCACCGCGGTGGTGCCGCGCAACCTGTACTTCCGGCACCTCTTCGAGGAGTTCTCGGGGCTGGATGCCTGGGTGTTTGTCGCGGCTGCGGCGGGGTTGATCGGGATCGCCGTCGCGGCGTTTGTGCTTCGTCGTCGCGCTCCGGCGCTGGTGTGGGGACTTGCTGGCTTTGCGCTGGTGCTGCTCCCGGCGTCGGTGATCGCGGTCACGTCCGGGTGGTGGGGCTTCAATCGCTACCTGTATGTCCCGGTTGCGCTGCTGGCGCCAGGGCTCGCCCAGCTGGTGGCGATGACGGTCGCCTGGCTCCGCGCGGAGGGGCGTGAGCCGGCGGTTCGATGGGTGAGCTATGGGCTGATCGCGTACCTGGGGCTGGAGGTGGGGCTGACCCTGCTGTGCATCGGCGAGTATCACGACGAGGTGCGGTTCTATCAGGCGATCGTGGACCAGGCACCAGAGTCTTCACACGGCCATGCGGGGTTGGGCGTCGCGCTGGTACAGCAGCAGCGCTTTGAGGAGGCGGCCTCGGAGCTGCGCATCGCGATGGCGATACAGCCGGACTACGTCCCGACGCGGGCCAACCTGATCGTGGCGCTGACGGAGGTCGGGGCGATCGACGAGGCGCGGGCCGTCGCCGAGCGATCGGTGGAGCTGTGGCCGCAGGATCTGAGCTTCCGTCAGCTCCTGGCGCGTACGTGGATGCCGGACAATCCGTCGGTGGGCGTTGAGATCCTGCTCACGTGCCTGGTCATTGAGCCGGAGCGTGAGGACGCCCGCGGTGATCTCTGGTTCGCGATCACCGAGCACCCGCGCCATGTTGAGCTTCAAGCGGTCGTCGCCGGGCTGCTGCGTGAGCCGCGGTTCGTGTCGATCGCACCACAGGTGGGCACGCTGTTGGAGAAGGCGCGCAGCCTCCCCGCGGCGGCGCCCTGACGGCCTTGCGGTGGGATGCGACACAGATTGTCGCAGGTCGGTGTCAGTAGAGGAGTGTGGAGCGACTCTCTGTCCACGACACCCCTGACCCGGAGCACCACGCCGTGGAAACCCGCCTCGACCTCCGTGATCCCTCCTCCCACCCGAGCCCTGACCGCGCGGCCTCGCCCCACCCTCCCACCCCCCAGCCAGCTCGCGCGGCCCTGTCCTCGCCCGAGCTCGGCGCGCTCGCCGACAGCTTCGAGACCCTCCTCGGCGACCGGCCACTGGCAGACGCGCTCGAACGCGTCACCACGGTCTACGACGCCATCACCCGGTTCCCGTGGTCCGGCTCGCCCCTTGACTACCGCGCCTCTCGGGCGCGCTTCGATGCCCTCGACGCCGACTATCGGTCGGCGGTGTTCGCCCTCGGCACGGCCCTGCACGCCCTGCACGTCCGCGTCCTGGCCGCTCCCGCCCCTGCCCCGACCCGCGCTGCACCGCCGTCTCCGATCGCCTCGGAGCGCGCTGCTGCGAGAGCTCCCGCGGAGCAGGCCCCCGCGGTCCCCGAGGCGCCCGTCCCGCGCGCGGAGCCTCCTGCCTCCGACGAGCCTCTCACGCCCCCATCGACCCCGCGCGTCGCGTCCGCGCAGACGCCGCCCGCGCCAGCCCCTGCGTCGGCGCCCGCGTCCCCCGTGGTGACCGTGACGGCGTCCATCCGGGGCGCGCTCGAAGCGAGCTTGAAGCAGCCGGCCTGGCGCGAGGTCTGCGGCCCGTCTCATGACGCGACCGACGCCGTCTGCCACATCAAGGCGCTCGTCGGAGCACCGCCGCCGGATCTGGCAGCCCCCGGCGCGATCACGACCGAGCGCGGGATGCTGCGCAAGGCGACCGAGGACACCGAGCGCAACGTCTGGCGCCGCCTCCCCGACCCGGTTCACCACGCCTACCTGTCGATGCTCGTCGCCCGCGCGCGGGCGGTCCAGGAGCAGCACCCCGCCGGCGATCCGCAGCTGTTGCTGGTGTTCGGCCGGCTCACGACCTGGTTGACGAGCTTAAATGTCAATCATATCAACGGATTGCGGCGTGAGCATGGGCCTGGGCTCGGGAGCCGCTGGGTGCATGACGCCCGGGAGTGGCATCGGCGTTTCCTCGCCCTGTGCGCGTCCTGGCTGCCCGCCGCGCAGCACCCGCCCCAGCTCTCACCCGGCGACGCGAAGCGGAGGCTTGAGGCGCTGGTGCAGCAGGAGCTCGATCCGGCCATCTTCCGCTTCGAGGTGCTCGATCTCCTCGACGCAGGCATGGAGGCCGACACCGCCGTCTGCCGCCTGCTGGCCGGGTGCCTCGACGACCTCTCGGGCCACAAGGACCTCGCGCCGCTGCGCAAGGCCGTTCGGCAACAGATCGAGCTCGACGGCGCGCGCGAGCTGGCCACACCGGTGTCGCTCGGGCCGTCGTGGTCGGGGTGGACGGCCACCGAGGGGCGGTCGGGCGTCATTGTCGGCGGCAGCCCCCGAGAGGACGTGCGGGCGAAGCTGGAGGCGGTGTTTGGCTTTACCACGCTCGACTGGATCGCCATCAAAGGCGCGCGCCGCGTCCAGGCGCTCGAGCAGAGCGTGCGGAGCGGCGGGGTCGACGTGGTCTTCGCGCTGATCGACTTCGTTCCGCACGCCGTGACCGAGCGGCTCCGGACCGGGCGCGAGCCGTTGGTCCTCCACGTGCCGCACGGGTACGGGGCGAGCGCGCTGCGGGCTGCGATCGAGCGGGCAGTTCAGTGAGAAGCCATTCGGAAAATAGATGCCGATGGATCCGACGTAGATTCTGTGCCCAGGTGGCGTCTGATGTGAGGGAGTGGGCCCAGAGGCCCATGACCGAGCAGAAGACACACCTGTGGACAACCCCGTCTGCATCTCGGTTGAGCCCGCAGGGCAGGGGGTTCTGTGAGCGATAGCTCGCAGAACCCCCTGCATCGC
>Ga0210033_1003246_pt1 | contig 13354 bp, 13 predicted proteins | sample CryGeymeta201501_FD_185465 | JGI IMG/M metagenome (GOLD analysis project Ga0210033, IMG submission 185465) | Groundwater microbial communities from Crystal Geyser aquifers in Utah, USA - Crystal Geyser metaG 2015-01 (SPAdes) (version 2) | ecosystem: Environmental > Aquatic > Deep subsurface >... | reverse complement strand
TGGCGGAGCGGACGGGACTCGAACCCGCGACCCCCGGCGTGACAGGCCGGTATTCTAACCAACTGAACTACCACTCCTGGTAGCTAACGTTTAGCTTTTTCAAGCTCAAGTCATTTGCCTTTAACAGCAAACCGTTACCGACTTGCGCCGCATTATCTTGCGATAACTTGGCGACCCCACGGGGATTCGAACCCCGGTACTCACCGTGAAAGGGTGATGTCCTAGGCCTCTAGACGATGGGGTCAAAACCTTTTGGACTTTCGTCACTCTTGGCAACTATGGTGGAGATAAGCAGGATCGAACTGCTGACCTCTTGCATGCCATGCAAGCGCTCTCCCAGCTGAGCTATACCCCCAAATTGACATTGCTTTGATTAGAAGCAGCGTTAATTTCCAAGCCTCAAATTATAGCGTTAATTTAAGCAACTTTCAAACGGCTGATAACTTTTTCGCGTTCAAACAGTTCCAAAACTGCATCCAGCGATGGCGTGTGGGCATTGCCCACCACCAAAACACGCACCGGCATGGCCAGTTGCGGCATTTTCAGGCCACAGGCTTTGAGCACTTCCTTGATTTCTGCGGCAATGCTGGCTTTGTCCCAGCTACAAATACCCAACTTCTCAGCCAGCATCGCCAGCGCGGGCTTGACCGCTTCGGTGACATACTGGGCCAGGTCAGCTTCTGAAGCTTTCACGTCGGCATAAAACACCGCGGCCCAATCGGCCAACACCACAGTGGTGTCACAGCGGTCTTTGAACAGCGCGCAAATACCGGTCAAACGGTCGTCAGCGGTGATGCCACGTTTTTGCAACTGGGCTTGTACCAAGGGTGCCAGCACGTTGTCAGAGGTGATCTTGATGTGCTGGGCATTGACCCAGCGCAGCTTGGCTTCGTCAAACTGCGCCGCGCTCTTGCCCAGGTGATCCAGGTTAAACCACTCGATGAATTGCGCGCGACTGAAAATTTCATCATCGCCATGGCTCCAGCCCAGGCGCGCCAGGTAGTTCACCATCGCGTCGGCCAAATAGCCTTCTTCACGGTACTGGGTCACCGCCTTGGCACCGTTGCGTTTGCTCATTTTTTCACCCTGCTCGTTGAGCACGGTGGGCAAATGGGCGTACACCGGTGGCTCTTTGCCAAGAGCTTTGAAAATGTTGATCTGGCGCGGCGTGTTGTTGACATGGTCGTCACCACGGATGACGTGGGTGATGGCCATGTCCAGGTCGTCCACCACCACACAAAAGTTATAGGTGGGCGTGCCGTCCGGGCGGGCAATGACCAGATCATCCAACTCGTCGTTGCTGATTTCGATGCGGCCTTTGACCTTGTCTTCCCACACCACCGAGCCGCCCTGCGGGTTCTTGAAGCGCAGCACCGGTTGCACACCTTCAGGAATGGCTGGCAGCAGTTTGCCCGGTGCGGGCCGCCAGGTGCCGTCGTAACGCGGCTTTTCTTTTGCAGCCGTCTGGCGCTCACGCAAGGCATCCAGTTCCGCCATGCTCATGTAGCAGGGGTACACATGACCGGCTGCCACCAACTCGGCCAGCACCGACTTGTAGCGATCCATGCGCTGCATTTGGTAGAACGGGCCTTCGTCATGATCCAGGCCGAGCCAAGCCATGCCCTCGATGATCACGTCGACCGAGGCCTGGGTGGAACGCTCCAGATCAGTGTCTTCAATGCGCAAGATGAAATCACCACCGGTCGAGCGGGCAAACGCCCAAGGGTAAAGCGCCGAGCGGATGTTGCCCAGGTGGATGAAGCCGGTAGGCGACGGGGCGAAACGGGTGCGTGTTTTTTGGGTCATTTCAATGTGTTCAAGGTGTGCAAGCCGCGCAACAAGTCGGCTTTAAGGTCGTCAATGTGGTCCAAGCCAACGGCCATGCGGATCAGTCCCTGGCCAATGCCTGCTGCCTGGCGTTGGTCTTCGGTCAATCGGCCATGCGAGGTGGTGGCCGGGTGGGCAATGGTGGTTTTGGTGTCACCCAGGTTGGTGGTGATGGAGCAGACTTGGGTGCTGTCAATCACATGAAACGCGCGTTGCCGGGCTTGGCCTGCATCGGCCGTGCGCACATCAAAGGACAACACCGCACCGCCCAAGCCACTTTGCTGGCGCATGGCCAAGTCGTGCTGCGGGTGCGATGCCAAACCGGGGTAGTACACCCGCGACACCTCAGGCTGATCTTGCAACCAGGTCGCCAGCGCCAGGGCGTTGGCGCACTGGGCTTGCATGCGCAGCGACAAGGTTTCCAGGCCTTTGGTGACCACCCAGGCGTTGAACGGAGACAGCACCACGCCCACGGTTCGGTTAATCGGCCAGAACACATCGTTAACAAACTTGTGACTACCGCAAATCGCCCCGGCCACCACCCTGCCCTGACCGTCCAGGTATTTGGTGCCGGAATGGATGACAAAGTCAGCGCCAAATTCCGTCGGACGCTGCAGTGCCGGAGTGCAAAAACAGTTGTCCACCGCCAGCAAGGCCCCGCCCTCGTGTGCCACGGCAGCCAGCGCGGCGATGTCACAAATGTCGGTCAACGGGTTGGTGGGGGTTTCGGCAAACAGCAGTTTGGTATTGGGGCGCATGGCGGCGCGCCACTGGGCCACGTCGGTTTGCGAAACAAAGGTGGTCTGCACGCCAAACTTGGCAAACTCACCGGCAAACAGCCGCAAGGTGGAGCCAAACACCGACTGCGAGCACACCACATGGTCACCCGCCTTGAGCAAGCCCATGCCCAGCAGCAAGATCGCCGACATGCCGCTGCTGGTGGCCATGGCTGCCTCCGTGCCTTCCAGGGCGGCCAAGCGTTGCTCCATGCCCGTTACGGTGGGGTTGCCGACACGGGTGTAGGTGTAGCCGTCTTCCTCGTTGGCAAAGCGCTTGCGCGCGGTTTCGGCATCGGGTTGCAGAAAACTGCTGGTGAGGTACAGCGCCTCGGAGTTTTCACCGTATTGGCTAGGCGCAATGCCCGCGCGCACCGCCAGCGTGTCGCGGTGCAGGTGGTTGGGAAGTTTTTTGGCCGTCATCGTTCAATCTTCATGGTTGGGTAGCGCCAAGCGCGAATTGTCTTCGGCAGATTCATCGGCCACCACCCGGTTGGCGTTCAGACGCACGATGTCTTCCAGCGTCACATCACCGGTCACGTACACGCCGTCAAAGCAGGAGGCATCAAAGTTCTTGATAGCCGGGTTGAGCGCGCCAATGGCTTTTTTCATGGCCTCCACGTCCTGATAAATCAGTGCGTCACAGCCGATGATCTGGCGTATTTCTTCCACCGTGCGGTTGTGCGCCACCAGCTCTTGCGGGGTCGGCATGTCGATGCCGTACACATTCGGAAAACGCACCGGCGGCGCGGCACTGGCCATGTAGACCTTGCGCGCACCGGCATCACGCGCCATCTGCACAATTTCTTTGGAGGTGGTGCCGCGCACGATGGAATCGTCCACCAGCAGCACATTGCGGCCCTTGAATTCGCTGGCGATCACGTTGAGCTTTTGGCGCACCGATTTCTTGCGCACGTTCTGCCCCGGCATGATGAAGGTGCGACCCACATAGCGGTTTTTGACAAAACCTTCACGGTACGGCAAGCCCAGCAATTGCGCCAGTTGTGCGGCGCTGGGACGGCTCGACTCAGGGATCGGAATGACCACGTCAATTTCATTCGGTGGCACGGTGGATATCACCCGTTTGGCCAGGGTTTCACCCAGGTTCAAGCGCGCCTGGTAGACCGAGATGCCATCCATCACCGAATCGGGTCGAGCCAGGTAGACAAACTCAAAGATGCACGGGTTGTGCACCGGGTGCTCGGCGCATTGCTGACTGTGAATGTTGCCGTCCAGGTCAATGAACACGGCCTCGCCGGGCTCCACGTTGCGTTCAAACTGGTGCGATGTGCCTTCCAGCGCCACCGATTCACTGGCCAGCATCCAGGTGTCTTCGCAGCGCCCCAGGCACAGCGGACGAATGCCATGCGGGTCGCGAAACGCCAGCACGCCATGCCCGGCAATCAGGGCAATCACGGCATACGAACCTCTAATGCGCTTGTGTACTTTACGCACCGCGTTGAATACATCACCCGGGGTTAGCGGCAAGCCACGGGTGGTCTCACCAATTTCGTGCGCCAGCACGTTGAGCAAGACCTCGGAGTCGCTCTCGGTATTGATATGGCGATGGTCTTGGGTGAACAACTCGGTTTTCAGGGCGTGGGCGTTGGTCAGGTTGCCGTTGTGCACCAGCACAATGCCAAACGGCGCGTTGACGTAAAACGGCTGCGCTTCTTCTTCACTAAAAGCATTGCCCGCTGTCGGGTAGCGCACCTGACCCAAGCCACAGTTACCGGGCAGCGAGCGCATGTTGCGGGTGCGAAACACGTCACGCACCATGCCCTTGGCTTTGTGCATGAAAAATTTGCGATTGAGCTGCGTCACAATGCCTGCCGCATCCTGGCCACGGTGCTGCAACAGCAGCAAAGCGTCGTAAATCAGTTGGTTCACCGGAGCGTTACTGACAACGCCAACAATTCCACACATTTACATGTCCAATCTTTTCAACGACTTTTACACGGGTAAAAACTTTTCAAACTCGGTCGGCATCAACGGCTTGATGCCTTTGAGCACCACCACCGCCACCGCCACCCCGTTTGACTCTTGCCAGGTGACACTGGTTTTCATCGGGGTCATGTCGGCCAGCAGGGTGGCTGACAGCAGCAGCAACACGCCACGAAATGCGCCAAACGCAGCCCCCAGGGCGCGGTCAAACGGACTCAAGCCTACCGAAGACACCAGCTTTTTGACCACCACGGCCACCAAGCCACCAACCATGACCGTGACAATGAACACCAGCACAAACCCGGCGCCATAGCGCAACACCTCGCTGGAGCCCCCCATGGGCAAATAGCCAGCCACATCCAGCGCCAACCACTGCGCCAGCACAAAGGCCGCCACCCAGCTCAGCAAAGACAACACCTCAAACACCAAGCCGCGCCAGGCTCCCAGCAACAAGGACGCGAGCAACACGCCGACAAATATCCAGTCCAGTGCAGGCATGGGTGAAGCGTCAGAGCGTCAGCAGCGCGGCTGGCAAATTGAGTTTTTTGATTTTTTCAGCGGTTTTCTCGGCCTCAGCCTTGGCCGTGAAAGGGCCAACCCGCACCCGAATGCGCTTGCCGTCTTTGGTGTCTGCAACATGGGTATAGGTTTTAAGGCCCGCACGCTCCAGCTTCAGCCGCACCTCATGCGCCCGGGTAGCATCCGCAAAAGCGCCCACCTGCAGCACGTAGCGCCCGGCTTGTGCGCTGGCGGCATCGGCTGGTTTGGCATCAAGCAACGCCTTGACCTTGGCTGCATCACCTGGTTTGACCGGCGCACTGGCTGCCGGTTTGACTGGTTTGGATGCCTCTACCGCTTTGTTTTTTGAAGCAGTATCCTTTTGTTTTACCGGGGCTACAGCCACTTTTTTATCTGCAACCTCGGTAACCACCACAGGCGCACTGGCCACCACAGCCGCTTCTGCTGCCACTTCTGCTGCCGCAATCGGTTTGGAAGCTGCGGCAGCTGCAGAAGCTGGCAACACAGGCATCACCAATGCCGGGGCGGCAGGCAAGGTCAAGGGCAGCACCTTGTTGCGGTCAGGAATGTTGATCGGCGTGTCGATCGCAATCGGGCGTGGTTGCTTGTCAAACAACAGGGGAAAGCCAATTACCCCCAGCACCACCAACACCGTCGCCCCAACCAACCGGTGTTTGGCGCGCTGGCGCATGGCCTCAACGCTTTGCGGCTGAGGTGGCGCGCTGGCGGATTCGTCGGCAGCTTTACGAAACTTGAAGAAAGCCATGCTGGGTCAGTGGTTGGAAATCAGGAAAAATCAGGAGCCGGGCAAATGTTTGGCCTGCAGCCGGGGCACACCGTCTTTGAGCACGCCGCCCACGGTAAAGAAGGATCCGAAGACGACGATTCTATCAGCGGGGTCGGCTCCAGCCAGCGCTGCCTGCAACGCTGACTCAGGGTCTGGATAGACGCTGGCGCTGGCATCCTTGCGCTTGTTTTGTGCTTGCCAAGCCAGCAGCAACTGCACTGCTGTGGCGGCGCGTGGCGTGGGTAAATCGGCGAAATACCACTTGTCAATCAACGGGTTCATGCGCTTGATGAGGGCCACCACATCTTTGTCCGCCATGGCGCCAAAGACACCGTGGGTGGTCGGAAAAAAACCCATGGCATCCAGGTTAACGGCCAGCGCCGCCACCGCATGCGGGTTGTGCGCCACATCCAGCACCAGGGTTGGCTGACCCGGCACAATTTGAAAGCGTCCCGGCAAATCAACAAACACCAGGCCGTTGCGCACCGCTTGCGCTGTGACCGGCAGTACGTCGCGCAAGGCCGTCAACGCCGCCAGCACGCCACCGGCATTGACCAGCTGGTTAGCCCCGCGCAGCGCTGGATAAGCCATACCGCTGTAACGCCGCCCGCGCCCAGCCCAGCCCCATTGCTGCTTGTCGCCAGTGACATTAAAGTCCACACCCACACGCCACAGGTCGGCCTGCACCTCCAGCGCCCGGTCCAGCACGCTTTGCGGCGGCAGCGGGTCGCTCACCACCACTGGCTTGTTGGTGCGCATGATGCCGGCTTTCTCGTAGCCAATGGCTTCGCGGGTTTCACCCAGCAAGGCCATGTGGTCGAGGTCAATGCTGGTGATGATGGCGCAGTCGGGCTCGATGATGTTGACGGCATCCAGTCGGCCCCCCAGCCCCACCTCCAGAATCACCACGTCCAGCCCGGATGCGGCCAGCACGTCCAGAATGGCCAGTGTGGTGAACTCAAAATAGGTCAGCGAAATTTCTTCATCATTTAAGCATCTAGCCCTTTCAACACGTGCGCAAGCAGCTACTAATTGTGTAGCGTCTACCGGATCACCGTTGAGCCGCAGGCGTTCTTCAAAATGCACCAGATGGGGCGAGGTGTAGACCCCGGTGTGGTAACCGGCCTCCAGCAAAATTGCTTCCAGCATGGCACAGGTGGAGCCTTTGCCGTTGGTGCCCGCCACCGTGATCACCGGGCAGGCAAAACGAATGTCCATGCGCTCGGCCACGGTGCGCACACGCTCCAGGCCAAGGTCAATGGTGACAGGGTGCAGGCGCTCGCAGTGCGACAGCCAATCTTGAATGGTAAGAGGTGCAGATTTCATAAGTGGCCGAATTGTCTCCCAGCGCGAGGCCTGGGGGCTGTGCAGGCATCAAATTTCAGTCGTCATGGCATGATGCAGGCATGAACACCAGCCCCACGCTCTACGGCATCCCCAACTGCGACAGCGTCAAAAAAGCCCGCACCTGGCTGACCGAACACGGTGTAGACAACACCTTTTACGACTTCAAAAAACTGGGCGTGCCCGCAGCTCTGCTGCCGGGCTGGCTGGCCGCAGTTGGCTGGCAGACACTGGTGAACCGCAAGGGCACGACCTGGCGCAAGCTTGACGAAACCACGCGCTTGGCGGTGGTGGATGATGCGTCGGCCACCGCACTGATGCTGGCGCAGCCCAGCGTGATCAAGCGCCCGGTGGTGCTGTGGGGCAATGGCCGCATCAGCGTGGGGTTTGATGTGGAGGTGTTTGAGATGCAGGCTCAAAAGTGCCGAAATGCCTCGCTTTGAGCCCGCGTGGCAGACCGTGTGGGCAACTTCCTCCTGCTGGCGTACCAGAAATCGTCAGTCGCCCACACGGTCTGCCCCGCTTGCCGCATTGGTGAGCCAAGCGCTCGATGGAGCCCGCTTCCCGCTCACCTAAAATCGTCTCTTTTCATCGTTCTGAAGCCTTTGCACCATGACCACCACCCAACTCAGCGGCGTCACCGTCGCCACCCAAGCCAGCGTTTTTTTTGACGGCAAATGCGTCAGCCACCAGCTCACTTTGGCCGACGGCACCAAGAAGTCGGTGGGTGTGGTGCTACCCGCCACGCTGACCTTCAACACCGGTGCACCCGAGACCATGGAATGCGTGGCTGGCGGCTGCGAATACAAACTCAAAGGCACCGATGCCTGGCTAAAGTCCAGCCCGGGCGACAAATTCAGCATCCCCGGCAACTCCAGCTTTGAGATTCGCGTCACCGAGGCCTATCACTACATTTGCCACTTCGGTTGATTAACATTAATTTTTATAGCTACTCACGCTTATTTCATAAGGGCTAGAGGCCAATTTTATGTCTAACACAATTCTTCAAAATATTCCCGTTGGCCAAAAGGTTGGCATCGCCTTTTCAGGTGGACTTGACACCAGCGCTGCGCTGCACTGGATGAAGCTCAAAGGTGCCGTTCCTTATGCCTACACCGCCAACCTGGGCCAGCCCGACGAGTCCGACTACGACGACATCCCCAAAAAAGCCATGGAATATGGCGCTGAAAAAGCCCGTCTGATCGACTGCCGCGCGCAACTGGCCGCTGAAGGCCTGGCTGCGCTGCAAAGTGGCGCGTTTCACATCTCAACCGCCGGCGTGACCTACTTCAACACCACGCCGATTGGCCGCGCCGTGACCGGCACCATGCTGGTGGCCGCCATGCGCGAGGATGACGTGAACATCTGGGGCGACGGCAGCACCTTCAAGGGCAACGACATCGAGCGTTTTTACCGCTACGGCCTGCTGACCAACCCGGCGCTCAAAATCTACAAGCCCTGGCTGGATCAGCAATTCATTGACGAGCTCGGTGGCCGCGCCGAGATGAGCGCCTTCATGACGGCACACGGTTTCGGCTACAAGATGAGCGCCGAAAAAGCCTACAGCACCGACAGCAACATGCTCGGCGCCACGCACGAGGCCAAAGACCTGGAGTTTCTGAACAGCGGCATCAAAATCGTCAACCCGATCATGGGCGTGCCGTTCTGGAAAGACGACTGTGTGGTCAAGGCCGAAGAAGTGTCGGTGCGGTTTGAAGAAGGCCGTCCGGTGGCTTTGAACGGCGTGGCATACCCCGACCTGGTGAGCCTGATTCTGGAAGCCAACCGCATCGGCGGCCGCCACGGCCTGGGCATGAGCGACCAGATTGAGAACCGCATCATCGAAGCCAAGAGCCGAGGCATTTACGAAGCGCCCGGCCTGGCGCTGCTGTTCATCGCCTACGAGCGCCTGGTCACCGGCATCCACAACGAAGACACCATTGAGCAATACCGCAGCAGTGGCCGCAAACTCGGTCGCCTGCTGTACCAGGGGCGTTGGTTTGATTCGCAAGCCATCATGTTGCGTGAAACCGCCCAGCGCTGGGTGGCCAGCGCCATCACCGGAGAGGTGACACTGGAGCTGCGCCGCGGCAATGACTACAGCCTGCTCAACACCGAAAGCCCCAACCTCACCTATGCGGCTGAACGGCTGAGCATGGAAAAGGTGGAAGACGCACCGTTCAGCCCCGCAGACCGCATTGGTCAGCTGACCATGCGCAACCTGGACATTGTGGACACCCGCGCCAAGCTGGGCATGTATGCCAAGAGCGGCTTGCTGTCGCTGGGCACCGGCGGGGATTTGCTCCGCCTGACCGGCGACCAGGTCAAGCCCAGTTAACTTGCATGGTCATCAACACCGCCCTGAAGCAGGGCATTCCGTAGGGCGGACTTTAGTCCGCCATGGCCGACTGAAGTCGGCCCTACAAATGCCATGCTTTGAACGTTATTTCACACTTAGGTAAGCCTGGGCCACCGGCTCCAGGGCTGCCGCATGAATGCCAAGCGCATCCAGATCGGGAAATTTACCGCTGGCCACGTTGTCGATTTTCATGGAATCCAGGTTGTCCAGGCTCATCAACGGCTCGCCTGGCGCAAAACCCATCAACGTGGCCTGCAACCTGCCAGCCCAGTCTGGCAAAGGCAACACCGGCCGCCCCCGCCCAGCACAAGTCCCACTGAGTTGCGCAGCAAGCTGTACCAATTGCTTCAAGGTAAACACTTGGGGGCCTGCAAGCTCAATGGTGCGGGGTGACGGTAGCCCCACATCGGACTGAAGACAGGCCACCACGGCGCTGGCCACATCCTCCACCCACACCGGTTGAAAGCGTGCCGAAGCGCCAGCCAGTGGCATCACAGGAAGAATCTTTTGCAGCTTGGCAAACAGGTTTAAAAACTTGTCCTGGGCACCAAATATGACGCTCGGGCGCAGAATACTCAAATCAAAACCCTTGTCTGCAGCCGCCCCCGCGCTGCCACCTTGAGCCGCCTGCAACAGCACCGCTTCGCCCTCGCTTTTGGTGCGCAAATACATCGATGGCAGCCGGGCCGGCTGCAACGCATCTGCCCCCAGTGCGCTCACATGCACCACTTGCGCCACACCCGCTGCCAGGCAAACCCGGGCCAGCTTTTGCGGCAGTGCCACATGCACATGCTCAAACGTGGCCTGGTCGCCGTGCAAGATTGCCACCAGGTTAACCACCGCGTCTTGCCCCGCCACGGCTGATGCCAAAGCCGCCTCGTCATGCACATTGAGCTCCAGCACCGTCAGCCCCGGCAGGTGCTGCACGGCCAAGGCATTGGCTCTGCGCCGGGTGGGCACAGTCACTTGCCAGCCGTGACGCGCCAGTTTTTCACAAACATGCGCACCGACAAAGCCAGTGCCACCTAAAACAAGAATTTTTTTCATAAGCGAATGATGCCCCCTAAAAGATACCGTGGCGAGCTTGCGGGTTAAATCCAATGGATTAAACCACCACCGGTTCGGTCTCCAACAACAGGCCAAAGCGCTCGTAGACGCTGGTCTGGATGGCTTTGGCCAGGGTCATGACCTCGCCACCGGTGGCACCGTTGCTGCCATCCACAGCACCACGGTTCACCAGCACCAGCGCCTGTTTTTCATACACCCCGGCTTGCCCAACCGATTTGCCGCGCCAGCCGCAAGCATCTATCAACCAGCCTGCGGCCAGCTTGACCGAGCCGTCGGCCAGCAGGTAATGCACTACCTTGGGGTCGCGGGCAATGATGTCCTCGCACTGCTCCGTGCTCACCGTGGGGTTTTTGAAGAAACTGCCCGCGTTGCCGATCAAATCCGGGTTGGGGAGCTTGGCACGGCGAATCTCGCACACCCAGTCAAACAGCTGCTGCGCCGTGGGTTGATTGCAGCCGCATTGAGCCATTTTTTTGTCAAGATCGGCATAGCCCAGCACCGGTTTCCAACGCTTGGGCAAGGCAAAACGCACACGCAAGATGAGCGCAGAATTTTTCAATCCAATCGCCTTGTAGCCCTTATTTTTATTGGCTTCACTGCTATGCTTAAAGACAGAATCGCGGTAGCCAAAAGCGCACTGCGCCGCATTCAGGGTAAACAGTTGCCCGGTGCGCAGGTCGATGGCATCCAGGGAATCAAACCGGTCTTGCAGCTCCACCCCATAAGCACCAATGTTTTGCACTGGCGAGGCGCCTACCGTGCCGGGAATCAAGGCCAGGTTTTCCAGACCCGGGTAGCCTTGGGCCAGCGTCCAGGCGACAAATTCATGCCAGTTTTCACCCGCACCCGCTTGCACAATGAAAGCCTTGGCGGTTTCACCCACCAGTTGGCGGCCTTTGACCTCGACCTTGAGCACCAGCGGTTTGACGTCGCCGGTCAACACGATGTTGCTGCCGCCGCCGAGTACAAATTTGGGTTGATCTGCCCATTCGGGCGCGGCTAAAAGCGACTGAACATCAGCCTCATGTGCGATGCGCGCCAACGCTTGTGCACGGGCAATGATGTGAAAGGTATTGAGGGCCTGCAGAGGCACGTTTTTCTGGACTAACATGGCGGGATTGTCGAACATTTAGCGAGAACCCTTATGCCCTCTTTTGATACCGTTTGCGAAGCCAAGATGGTGGACGTGAAGCATGCCATCGAGAACACTTCCAAAGAAATTTCAACCCGCTTTGACTTCAAGGGCACGCCCGCTGCGATTGAACTCAAGGACAAGGAAATGACGCTGATCGGCAACGCCGATTTTCAGCTCAGCCAGATTGAGGACATTTTGCGCAACAAGCTCACCAAGCAAAACGTGGATGTGCGTTTTCTGGACAAGGGCGAGGTACAAAAAATCGGTGGCGATAAGGTCAAAATGGTGATCAAGGTGCGCGACGGCATCGAGACCGAGTTGGCCAAAAAAATCCAGCGCAGCATCAAGGACAGCAAGATCAAGGTGCAAGCCGCCATTCAGGACGGCAAATTGCGCGTCACAGGCAAAGACCGCGACGACCTGCAAGCCGCCCAGGCCTTGGTGCGCAAGGAATTTTCTGACATGCCGTTGAGCTTTGACAATTACCGCGATTGACCATACTTCAGTGTCATGCGTCCTGACATCAAGACCGAAGACGAATACGAAGACCTGCTGGGTCAGTGGTCTGACCTGGAATCTGGCTTGGCGGTTGTATTGAGACACCCGAACAGCGCCCAGGAATTTGAGGCGCGTATTTACCAGTACGACCGCTGGATGCAAGACCTGATCCAGCGCAACACCGACTTGGCGCTGTACCTGCTGTTTCAATTGGCCGCCCAATCGCGCGCCGGCTACAGCACCTCCCATGCATTGATGTGTGCTGTGCTGTGCCATCTGCTGGTGCCAGGATTTGCCCTGCCGCAAAACGAACGCAACAGCCTGGTGCGAGCCGCCCTGACCATGAACATTGCCATGACAGCGATGCAGGACGAACTGGCCACGCAGCGTGACAAACCCAGCCCGCAACAGCAAGCCACCATTGCTGCACATGCCGACCTGAGTGCCACACTACTGAGCCAGCTTGGCATTCACAACGAACTTTGGCTAGACACCGTGATCCTGCATCATCATGAAGCGTGGCCGCAGGCCGACTTGCAAAGCCTGATGCCGGCGCAGCGACTGGCGCACGTACTACATGTGGTTGACCGCTACGCCGCCATGATCAGCCCACGTCAATCGCGTGAAGGACGCAGCGCTGCAGAATCCGCGAACAGCATCCTGCATGGAAACAACACGCAGGACAACCCCGTGGGTCATGCCCTGCTGCACATCGTGGGGCTTTGCCCACCGGGCACGTTTGTTCAACTGTCGAGTGATGAAGTTGCGGTGGTGTTACGCCGCAGCGCCCATCCCAACCAGCCGGATGTGGTCATCGTGCTCGACAGCAAGAGGCGGGGTGTCAGACCACCGGTTTTGCAGCATATGGCCGAAGTGGGCTCCGAGATTCTGGGTTTTGTGCCGGCCTCTGCCATACAGGAGCGGGTCAATCACCATGTGATTTTGCAACTGGGCATGCAGTAAATCAGCGTGATCAAGACCACTCCAATGTCACAAAGCAATGTCACCGGCCAGATCAATGTCTCTGACGCTGATGCCGTTGCTGCCGAAATTTGCAACATTATTGGCGCGCGCCATGCAAACTTTGACGAGCAGCC
>Ga0210033_1003233_pt1 | contig 13375 bp, 8 predicted proteins | sample CryGeymeta201501_FD_185465 | JGI IMG/M metagenome (GOLD analysis project Ga0210033, IMG submission 185465) | Groundwater microbial communities from Crystal Geyser aquifers in Utah, USA - Crystal Geyser metaG 2015-01 (SPAdes) (version 2) | ecosystem: Environmental > Aquatic > Deep subsurface >... | reverse complement strand
TTTTTATTAATTTATTATTTACACACCCCTCCCCCTCTCAAGAGGGGAATCCAAACACACTAGCCCACTAATTTCATTGCATTATTAATTCCTTTTATCAACCTTTCCATCTCCTCATCAGAAATTACGGAGCATAAAAACCAAGCTTCAAACTGACTTGGCGGAATGTATATGCCATTTTCAATCATTCCCCAGAAAAATTTGGTAAATTGTTCGGTGTTACATTCTTGAGCTTCAGCAAAATTGGTGATTTTTTTATTGGAGAAAAACGGGTTAAACATTGAACCAAAATGATTCACAGTTAAGCCAATTCCATTTTCATTAGCTGCATCTAACAAAGCTTTTTCGAGTTGTTCAGCTTGTCGATTAAATTTATCGTACGGATTTTGTGCTTTTAGTTCTGTTAAGGTTGCTATCCCAGCAGCCATCGCCACGGGGTTTCCTGATAAAGTACCTGCCTGATACACATCGCCCAAAGGAGATACCATGTTCATAATTTCATTTCTTGCTCCATAAGCCCCTACAGGAAAACCTCCTCCAACTACTTTTCCTAAACAAGTAATATCGGCTTCAATACCTAATAACTCCTGAGCCCCTCCAAATTTAGAACGAAATCCAGTCATTACTTCATCTACTACCAATAAAATTCCTGCTTCTTTGGTGATTTTTCGTAATTCTTTAATAAAGGCATCAGTTGGTAAAACTACCCCCATGTTACCTGCAATTGGTTCAATAAAAACTGCGGCAATATCGTTGCATTCAGTTAGGTGCTTTTTTACCGAATCAATATTATTGTACTCAGCAATTAAGGTGTTTTTTACCGCATCGGCAGGAACTCCAGCACTTCCAGGCAAACTGTAAGTAACTAAACCAGAACCTGCTGCAACCAACAATGCATCGGAATGTCCGTGGTAACAACCCGCAAATTTTATGATGTGATTTTTATTGGTGAAAGCCCTTGCCAAACGAATGGCACTCATAATGGCTTCTGTTCCTGAGTTGACGAAACGAACTTTGTCCATTCCTGGAAAAACGTTGCAAACCATTTCAGCCAAAATAATTTCGTTTTCGGTACTTGCTCCAAAAGTAAAACCAGTACAAACTTGTTTTTGTACCGCTTCAATAACTTTGTTGTTGCCATGACCTAAAATCATTGGTCCGTAAGAAAGCACCAAATCAATATACTCGTTGCCGTCAACATCGTAAATTTTTGAGCCATGAGCTCGTTCCATAAATAAAGGATTTCCTCCTACAGATTTGAATGCTCTAACTGGTGAATTTACTGCTCCAACTAGGTGTTTTAATCCTTTGTTGTATAGTTCTTGTGATTTTTTGTTGTTCATCATAATCCTTTGTTTATCCCATTGAAGGGATTATAGGGGTGAAGTTATTGGTTGATTCACCCACCTCAATCCTCCCTCAAGGGAGGAAGTTTAATTTCTCAATTGTTGCCATTTAGTACCCTAGCTGCATCTTTAGCAAAATAAGTAATGATGATATCTGCACCAGCTCTTTTGATACCTAGCAAAGTTTCCATCATTACACGTTCTTCATCTATCCAGCCATTTCTGCCAGCAGCTTTAATCATGGAATATTCTCCACTCACATTGTAGGCAGCAAGTGGTAAATTAAATTTATTTTTAACTTCTCGAATCACATCTAAATAGGCCAAAGCAGGTTTTACCATTAAAATTGCAGCACCTTCATCTACATCAGCTTGAGCTTCTTTAATGGCTTCCAATCGGTTGGCAGAATCCATTTGGTATGTTCTTCTGTCGCCAAAACTAGGAGCAGAATCGGCGGCATCTCTAAATGGTCCATAATAAGCCGAAGCATATTTTACCGAATAGCCCATAATAGGTATGTGTTGAAACCCGTTTTTGTCTAATTCGTCTCTAATTTCACGCACCACAAAATCCATCATACCAGATGGAGCAACCATATCCACTCCTGCTTTTGCTTGTGCCAAAACTTGTTTTCGTGTATTCACTAAGGTTAAGGTATTATCTACATCGTGTCCACACAAAACACCACAATGCCCGTGACTGGTGTATTCGCAAAAGCAAACATCAGCAATTACTTGAAGGGCAGGAAAATTCTTTTTGATGTAACGAATCGCCTCTTGAATCACTCCTTTGTCGTTCCAGCTTTCAGAACCTTCGGCATCTTTGTGCAAAGGAATTCCAAAAAGTAGTACCGATTTTATACCTAAATCAACTACTTCTTTTAATTCGTCATTGATTTGGTCTAATGAATAACGAAAAATTCCCGGCATCGAAATAATTTCTTTTTTTATGTTGGCACCTTCTTCAATAAAAAGAGGGTAAATAAAGTCGGAAACGTGTAAATGAGTTTCTCTTACAGCATCTCTAATTTCAGCAGTTTTTCGGTTTTCTCTAAGTCCTAATTCCATGGTTTTTAATTTTTGTGCAAATGTAAGTTCAAAAGTTGATAAAGTGGAAAGTTGAAAGTTAAAAGTTCATAAAGTTAGAAAGTCATTCTTACTTTTGAAAAAATGTTAATTCAAAACAATATCATACTTTTTGATGGTGATTGCAATTTTTGTGATTACTGGATTCGTTTTATCATTAAAAGAGATAAAAAAAACATTTTCAGATTTGCTTCATTAACCTCTGATTTTGGTAAACATTATATTACTATTCATCAAATAACGATAGATTCAATTATTTTGATTGAGAATGGTACTGTTTTTATTAAATCAACTGCTGCATTAAAAATCAGTAAACATTTATTTGGATTATGGAAAGCCGCTTATTTTTTTATCATCTTACCCACTTTTTTAAGAGATTTTGTTTATGATGTGGTGGCTAAAAATCGTTACAGATGGTTTAGTAAAAGGAGTTGTGATTTTACATCAAATGAAACTTTTAAAGATAAATTTTTAGTCTAACTTTGCATTGTGTACGCAGTTGTCGATATTGAAGCCACAGGTGGCAATCATATAAAAGGTAGAATTATAGAAGTTGCTATTTATATTTTCGATGGTGAAAAAATCATTGATGAATTTGCAACACTTATCAATCCAGAAACAAGTATTGATTGGTATGTTACCAAACTTACTGGAATTTCTAACAATACGGTAAAAGATGCCCCTAAATTTAAAGAGGTTGCAGAAAGAATAGCAACATTAGTGAAGGGGAAAATTTTTGTTGCTCACGATGTAGATTTTGATTACAAATTTTTAAAAACTGAGTTAAAAAAAGCAGGTTGTGAGTTTGATGAACCCAAAGCTTGTACCGTAAAATTAAGTGAAAAACACCTCCCAAATGCAACATCTTACAGTTTAGGAAATTTATGTGAAGAATTAGGGATAATTATTCCTGAAGGAGACAGACATCGTGCTGCTGGAGATGCTTTGGCTACTACTAAATTGTTGGGATTGTTGTTAGGGCTTGGGACAAAATAACCTCCTAATTCTGACTTGTTCTTTTGTCTATTTTCTGCGTTGCAAATTTTGCAAAGAGTCGCAAGCTATTAGCTTCAATTTGTGCCTTGAAAATAAACAAAATAACTTCGCCATCTCTATTGGACTTTATTTTGTACCAAGCCCTTAGGTAATGAAAAAGTTACGTAAATCTTACATGACTTTTTAAACTGAAACAACTACTAATAAAAATTTCTACTTAAATCTTGCGGAACTTCTTCCACTACTAAATGGATTTGGATATACGTATCTTAATGCAACTTCAAATGCTCCATAACTTTTTGATGCATCACTTAAATCAGAAGTGTTTAAATCATAACTAACACCCAATGTATAATTTGAAATTTCTATAAATGAGGTGATGATAAAGGCATCTTTTAATCTATACTGAGCACCTATTCCAATAGTTCCTCCTTTTAAATTACCTGTATATTTTGATGCTTCTTTAAATCGATATCCTATATTAGCACCTAACATTATTTCACTTAAACTACCTTGATATAGGTAAACTGCGGATGGTAAAATTGACATTGGGCTATTAGGAACTCCAATAATTCCTGTTATATGCCCCACCCATCTATAATATAAAGGGTCATCAACTATTGACTGTAATTCGGCTTTTGGTTTATTAATATGTTGAATGGAAACACCAGAAATAAGTAGTAATTGGTCATTACCAGTCATGTATCTTTCTCCTTTTCTATAAGTCCAGGTTAATCCCGAAGAGAAATCAGGTGCACCAGCAGATAAACCACCGCTTGTTTCCCCTGTATTTAATTGAGAATCGTATTTATAACCATCGTATTGGCTACCCCATTTTAGACTAGAATAATTGATAGATCGTTGAAAATATCCTCCTTGCACTCCCAATCCTAATGTATTGTGATCATCTAAATTAACGTGGTAAGCAATACACAGATTGGCATTAGTTTGACTCATTTCAGAATCCCCAGCTTTATCATTATAAAAGAAGATGCCACCTGCAAAATAGCCTGTTTTTTGGTTGGATTTATTAAAATTCATGTCATAACCAGCCATCATAGTCACGTAAGGCTCAGAAGAAACACTACTCCATTGAGTTCTATAGTTTAAGATGGCTCTCATATCGAATTCTGTTCCAGCATTAGCAGGGTTCAACTCTAAAGGTGTCATGTAAGTTTGAGAAAAATGGATATCTTGAGAAAATCCAATTTTGGTGACTATAATAACTATGAATATAATGGTTATCCTTTTCATAATGTGATTTATTAATTTGCTATAATTTTAAATTCAGTACGTCTGTTCTTTTGATGTTCTTCTTCTTTAGCTACTTCAGAAGTCAATTTATCTATTTCTGCATCTGAAACAATCAATTGTTTTTCGCCATAACCTTTTGCCACTAACCTACTTTTATCTACTCCTTTGCCCACTAAATAATCAACACATGATTGAGCTCTAGCCTGAGAAAGTTTGTCGTTATATGCATCACCACCTCTAGAATCGGTATGGGCAGAAAGCTCTACTTTCATTTTTTGATTGGCGTTCAATAATTCTATTACTTTGTTTAATTCGTTGTAAGAAGATGCTCTTAATGAAGCTTCATTGTAATCGTAAAAAATATTTTTAAGAACCACTTTTTTACCAACTTCCAATTTATCCAATTTCACATTTTTTTCTATTTCTTGAAAAGCTGCATCGACCGGAATATTAAAGTTTTCGGAATAAAATAAATATCCAGTAGCTTTAACGCTTATTCCATAGTTACGACCCGCAGGTAAGGAAACCATATATTTCCCAGAAGCACTGTTGGATTCAAATACTCCTATTAATTTATCTTCATCATTGTCATAAATTTCTATCGAAGCAAAAAGTGGTTCTCCTGTTTTTTTATCCGAAACAACTCCTTTTAACAATGTTAGTTTTGGTTTGTTAATCTCATCTATAAAAGCAACTCTATAGATGTCTCTTTTTCCTTTTCCATCTGTTTTAACCGATGTATAATATCCGTAATCTCCACTTGCAGTTAACACAAAACAAACATCATCATCTGCTGTATTTACAGGATATCCAATATTTTCTGGAGTACTCCATCTGCCTTTTTCATAAACACTTTTAAAGATATCAAAACCACCCATCGTATTATGACCTTTAGAACTAAAATAAAGCGTTTTACCATCTGGATGTAAAAAAATTGCATCTTCATCTTTCGATGTATTAATAATAGGACCAAGATTTTCTAAACTTCCCCAAACATTTTTTTTATCTTTTGTTGCTTTGTAAATGTCTTTTCCTCCTTGCCCTCCAGGTCGATTACTTACAAAATAAATAGTGTTTCCATCTGGTGAATAACAAGCAGAGGTTTCTTGATTTTTGGAATTGATGGGCTCTGGAAGTTCAGTTGGTTCAGACCATTTAGTACCTTTTTTTTCTGTAACATAAATGTTGCCATCTCCCTTTTTGTTATCTCTATAAATAAATAATTTTTGCCCATCTAACGACAAACCCACAGTAGCATCGTGAAATTCACTATTTATAGGGACACCTATATTTACAGCGTTTGTCCAATTCCCATTTTCTTTTTTAGAATAATAAATATCCTCAAAAAAATCTCCTATGGCTAAATCGGAATTTCCACCTGTCGTTTCTGGTCTTCTTGAGGTATAAAAAATCTCTGACTCATCAGCATTAATAACAGGAACATATTCTTCATATTCGGAATTAATGGCTTCAGTTAAATTATCAATTTTTACATTGATGGGTGTTTTAATTAATTTCTTGGCGTAAGTACATTCTTTTATTTTATTATCTACTTCTTCCAAAACTTTAACATCAATTTTACTGTTATTTGTTTTTGCTAAACGATAATATTTGATGGCATTATCAAAATCATTCCCAATATGATAGGCTTTTGCCATCATAAATAGGTAATATCCATCGAGTGCTTTATTTAATGAATATGCTTTTACAAAATATTCGGTAGCTTTTGATTTGTCGGCAGAATTTAAATAACAATCTCCAATCTTAGCGTTTAGCTCAGCGTTGTCAGGATTAAATTTATTTACAGCTAAAAACTCATCCAACGCTTTGTTATAAAAAAACCCATAATATTTAATATTTCCTTCTTGATAATGTTTCATTGCTGTTTTAAACCCTTCGGCATCAGATTTAAAATTTGATTTAGTGAACTCCACATTTTCTTGAGCAACTAACAAGTTGCCAAAAATGAAGATGCTTATTATAAAAGGTATTATTTTCATTTATTTTATCGAATTAGTGACACATTTCCTTTTAAAGAAATTTGTTCCCCATTAATAAGTGTTGCCTCTAAAGTGTATATAAACACAGCATTATTTAAATCTTTCCCATTAAAAGAACCATCCCAACATTGTTCCACATCCGTTGTTTCAAAAACAACTTCACCCCATCGAGCATAAACTTTAAAAATCATGGTTTCAATACAATTGTTGTAAACTATTAAACAATCATTACTGCCATCGCCATTTGGAGAAAAGGCAGTAGGAACAAAAAGTTCACCACAAATAATATCAACAAAAATAGTTACACATGCAGAGTTGATGCAGCCATTATTGGTTGTTGAAACACAGTAGGTAGTTGTCTGTTCTGGTGTTGCAGTTGGATTTGCACAGATGCTACAACTTAAATAATCAGTTGGACTCCATGAATACGTTGTTCCACCAGATGCAACTAAATCAACAGTTTGTCCTAAAACTATTGTAGTATCAGGACTTGGAGACACCGTTATTACTGGCAAAGGATTTACATTAATAGTATAAGTTGTTGTGTCGGAACAACTACCAATGGATGCTATTAAGGTATAAATAGTTGTGTCGTTCGGACTTACATTTATTGTTGTGGTGGTATCTCCAGTGTTCCAAGAATAAGAACCTCCTCCAAAGGCAGTTAATACCACTGAGCTACCAAAACATATTGTATTTGTTCCAGTAATAGCAGCAGTTGGTGGAGTTAATACATTAACTGTTACTTGATTAACGTTACTACATCCATTTGCATCTGTTCCAGTTACAATGTAAGTAGTAGTAGTAGAAGGATTAACGCTAATTACAGAAGTAGTGTCGCTTGTGCTCCAACTATAATTTATTCCACCTCCAGCTGTAAGTATAGTAGAATCTCCATTGCATAAAGTATTGTTTCCTGTAATAGTAATAGAAGGTAAAGGGTTTACAGTAATGGTCATAGTTACTATAGTTGCACACAATCCTGCGGTTGGCGTAAAAGTATAAGTTGTGGTAGCAGTATTATTAATTGCTGGCGACCAAATTCCTGTTACTCCATTGTTGGATGTTGTTGGTAAAGCAGTCAAAATATCACCACTACAAATTGGTGCAACTGCAGTAAAAGTTGGAGTAACATTCGGGTTAACGGTGATAGTCATTGTTGTTGTAGTTGCACATTGACCTAAAGTTGGCGTAAAAGTATAAGTTGTGGTGGCAGTATTGTTAATTGCTGGCGACCATGTTCCTGTTATGCTGTTGTTAGAAGTTGTCGGTAACGCAGCCAAAGCATCCCCGCTACAAATTGGTGCAACTGCTGTAAATGTTGGTGTGGCAGGAGTAGAATTAACAGTTATCGTCATAGTTGTTGTAGTTGCACATTGTCCTACTGTTGGAGTAAATGTATAAGTTGTGGTTACTGTGTTGTTGATGGCTGGCGACCAAGCTCCTGTTACTCCATTATTAGAAGTTGTTGGTAAAGGGGCTAATGTATCTCCACTACAAATTGGATTTACTGCTGTAAATGTTGGTGTTGTTGGTGCATTTACAGTAATGGTCATCGTGGTGGTGGTTGCACATTGTCCTACTGTTGGAGTAAATGTATAAGTTGTAGTAGCAGTATTGTTAATTGCTGGTGACCATGTTCCTGTTATACTGTTGTTCGATGTTGTAGGTAAAGCAGCTAAAGCATCTCCACTACAAATTGGACTTACTGCTGTAAAGGTTGGTGTTGTTGGTGCATTTACAGTAATGGTCATCGTGGTGGTGGTTGCACATTGTCCTACTGTTGGAGTAAATGTATAAGTTGTAGTAGCAGTATTGTTAATTGCTGGTGACCATGTTCCTGTTATACTGTTGTTCGATATTGTAGGTAAAGCAGCTAAAGCATCTCCACTACAAATTGGACTTACTGCTGTAAAGGTTGGTGTTGTTGGTGCATTTACAGTAATGGTCATGGTGGTGGTAGTTGCACACAATCCAGCAGTTGGTGTAAACGTATAAGTTGTGGTAGCAGTATTATTGATTGCTGGCGACCATGTTCCTGTTATACTGTTGTTAGAAGTTGTTGGTAATGCTGCTAAAGCATCTCCACTACAAATTGGTGCTACTGCTGTAAAGGTTGGAGTAACATTCGGATTAACAGTAATGGTCATGGTGGTGGTAGTTGCGCATTGTCCTGAAGTTGGCGTAAAAGTATAAGTTGTAGTTGTTGTATTGTTAATAGCTGGTGACCATGTTCCATTTATTCCATTGTTGGATGTTGTAGGTAACGCAGCTAAGGCGTCACCACTACAAATTGGAGCAACTGCTGTAAATGTTGGTGTAGTAGGAGAAGAATTTACTGTTATTGTTAAAGTAGTTGTTGTGGCACATTGTCCTGCGGTTGGGGTAAAGGTATAAGTTGTAGTTGTTGTATTGTTGATAGCTGGCGACCATGTTCCTGTTATTCCATTATTAGAAGTTGTAGGCAAAGGTGCTAATGGATCACCAGTACAAATTGGTGCTACAGCTGTAAATGTTGGTGTTACAGGAGTGTTAACAGTAATAGTTAATGTTGTAGTAGTTGCACATTGACCCACTGTTGGCGTAAAGGTATAAGTTGTTGTAGCAGTATTGTTGATAGCTGGCGACCATGTTCCTGTTATTCCATTATTGGAGGTTGTTGGTAAAGGGGCTAACGCATCTCCACTACAAATTGGTACTACTGCTGTAAAAGTTGGGGTAACACTCGGAGTTACTGTAACCGTAACAGGTATTCTAGTTGCACTAATACAAAGTGGGTCGGAGTTGTTTACCGTTTGTATATAATAAGTTGTTGTAGCTCCAGGAGAAACAACAAGAGGTGTTGTTCCTAAATTTGTACCTCCACTTGCAGCTGTCCATACTTGATAAGAAACTCCAGAACTTGGTCCACTAGCAGTTATTGTAGATGGATCTCCAGCACATATCGTAGCTGGAGTTGCTGTAACAGTAGTAGCCTCTAATGGTGGAATACAAGCAGTTTTTGTACAAACATAAGAGGGTGTTGGTGAAATAGCTGACTTAATAATAGCTAGTGCATTTGCTCCAGGAGTACCAGACCAAGAATTATAATAAGGATCAACAAATGTTGTTGGACCTGCTGATGCAGCAGGTGAAAATGAAGATGCAGGGCACCCACTTGCAGGAGTATCTCCTGTAGGATCTGTTTTAATTACATGATAATCATAATTTGCTCCTCCAGCAGTCATTGACATCGTAATATATCCATTATCAGATGTTTTACCTCCTCTAGGGAGTATGGAAATTAAATTGAAGTTATACCTTTTTGCCCAAACATTTGCAGTAGCAGTTGGATTTACTCGATGTATGGAGTTAGCAAAAAAACTTAAAGGTTTAATATACATTGCCATAGTTACTAAATCTGTGCCTCCGTTTACTTCATATATCTGAGATATATCAACTGGATCTGTTATAAAAAATGTTGTTGAATAAGTAAATAATCGACTAAAAGTGTTTGAAAATCCTCCTGGACCTGCAAATTTTTGAATTAATTCTTTTAAATTATCTGTTCCAGCAGCAATAATAGCCCCAGCACTTGTGGTATTAACTGCCGATAAATATTTGCTATTTTGACTGGGATCAGAATCTGGATTATCAATTTGTTTATGATAGGTAATAACACCAGCAGTGGTAGTTTTTAAAATTAATGCGTCTGTTGGTGTTGCATCATCACCATCAGAATCAGTTGCCGATAAATGCTGATTAACATCGTAACTACCAACAGCAACATAACCATCGCTTACTTCTACAACATCTGTAAAACTAGCATCATTGTATATTCTTTCGGTTGCTGGGTTCTTAGTTGCGGCTGTATAATATCTAAAAACTTTATGCCACAGATGATTTCCACTTGCATCTAATTTTACAATTAAAGGAGAACCAACATATTCTGTTTGAGGGTCTCCATTATTATCAATGTAATTAATCGGACTAAAATCTATTTCAGGACCTGCTCCATCTGGATCATAACCTGTAACATAACCGACAGCCACATATCCTCCATCAGAAGCTTTAATTACTCTGTTGAACCATGCTCCATCAGCTTCATTAATTTTAAATTTTTTAGAAATTACAACATTTCCTGCTGCATCTAACACCATAAAAACAGCAGAGTTTGATTCACTTCCTCCGCAAGTGATGTATTGATTTGCTCCTGCATCTTTTTTAATATCGTTTAACTGAAAACTTATAGATGCATCCGAATAACGAAATGACCAAGTTATAGCTCCTGTATCGTTCAATTGTGTAACCGTTCCATAAATAGGTAAAAACGATAAATTAGTACCCACCATGACATACGTATTCGCAGTTAGTCCTTCTACAATATTTCCTGGCAAATCAAATAATGCTTGATCATAATTTTTTCGAAATGCAGTGGTAGTTTGTCCGCTAACAATTAACGTACTTAACGTAATGGTAATAATTAATAGAATTTTAGTTTTCATTTTCGTATAAATTATTGTTATTTTATGAATTAATGGCTGCTAAATTTTAGTTAAATATACTTTATTTTTATCTAAATCGTGCACTAGAACGAGTTCCTTTGCCATAAGCAAATGGATTTGGATTAATAAACCGGATAAAAATCTCTGGACCACCGCTACCACCAGTAGCTGCAGATAAGTCAGAAATATTCATATCATAAGCAAAACCAACAGCAAAATTAGCTATTTCAAACTCCGCAGAAGGAGCAAAAGCATCTCCAACTCGATAATAGCCACCAACAGAAATAGCCATTTCTTTAAATATTCCTGTATATTTTGATTCTTCTCTTAGCATATATCTAAATAATAAGCCGCCCGTAAATTGTCTTGCAGGCCCTTGCAGGTAAGCAATAAATTTAGGTTTAAAGGCTAATTTAGTATTTGCAACACCTATGTGCGATTCTACATGAAAAGCAAGTTTAGAATACAATTTATCTAAATCACCAAATTGTACCTGTGTGCTTGGTTTGGTTACGTGGTAAAAGGCAACTCCAGCTTTCATGGTAAACTCATCATGCGAACTCAGTGTTTTTGCACCATCTCCATAAGCCCACAATGCTCCTGCAGAAAAATCAAAATAATTACCACTTTCAAATGTCATCGATTCATTGGAAGGAGCAGCAGCATCATAATATTGTCCATTAAATTGTTCGTCCCATTGTAAATTATTAGGACTCATACTGTTTTGTGCCCAAGAGCCAAGAAGTCCAACTGCAGCCGAATTTTTATCGTCTAAGTAAACAACACTATTAAGTGCTAATGATATTTTGGTGGTACCAAATTCTGTTTGGCCAGCAACGTCTTTAAAAATGTTTAGCCCCAAACCTAGATAGCCGTTTTTCCACTTGTTTTTAAATACCCCCCCATCTAACATTACAGAATAAGTTTTATAAGGGTTTCCAATACTCGCCCATTGGTTTCTGTAATTTAGTACTCCTCGCACATCTCCATTAAAAACTCCAGCAGTTGCAGGGTTAGTTGTTATGGGCATGGCATCGTACATGGTAAAATGAATGTCTTGGGCGGAACAGTTAAAAGTTAAAAGTCCAAAGTTTAAGGTTAGCACTACGGCTATGATTAATATTTTAGTTACTTTTTTCATTTTATTCGTTTGTTAGTCATTAGTTATTTGTCATTAGCAATTAGTCGTTGGTTTCTTCGGTCTTCCAACTTCGGTCTTCCAACTTCGGTCTTCCAACTTCGGTCTTCCAACTTCGGTCTTCCAACTTCGGTCTTCCAACTTCGGTCTTCCAACTTCGGTCTTCGGACTTCTATCTTACTAATGTTATGTCTCCTTTTTGAGTTACTTCACTACCATCAATAAATGTAACTTGAAGATAGTACACAAAAACAGCGTTATTCATTTTTTTACCTCTAAATGTTCCATCCCAACCTTTATCTAATGTAGTTGTCTCAAATACTTTTTCTCCCCATCTATCGTAAATAAAGAAATTTAATTCAGCTACACCTTGACCTCTTACATAAAGAATGTCGTTAAAATCATCTCCATTTGGAGAGAAAATGTTTGGAACAAAAATCACGTTATCAAACTCTACAATAACTGTAACCTGATCAGTTGCAGAACAACCATTAGAATCCACAACTATAACCGTGTAAGTTATAGTTTCCTCTGGAGTAGAAATAGGGCTAACACAAATTGCACAATCTAACCACGTAAATGGAGACCAAGTATAAACACCGTTCGTTCCAGTTGCAGTTAAGGTAGTACTTTGTCCTAATTCTATAGTTAAATCAGGTCCTGCATCGATAATAGGTGTAGCGTTCACAACTACGGTAGAGGTTGAAGTATCAGAGCCGTTACTATTCGTTACAATTTGTTCTATGATAAAATTTCCAGCAGAATTAAAACAAATATTACTTGGACTAGCACTTGTTGAAGTACTAGGAGAACCTCCATTAAATGTCCATAACCAAGAAGTAGCTCCAGAACTTGTGTTTGTAAAATTGATACAATCACCTTCACAAATAATACTATCACTTACTGTGTATCCAGCGGTTGGAAGTGTGCATGATGTAATAGTTACTATAACATCACTACTTGATGTGCCACAAGAATTAGTTACCGTATAGGTATAAGTTCCAGCAGCATCAACGGCTGGGTTGAAAACTCCTGTTCCTGAAGCCATTGCTGGAGACCATATTCCCCCAAC
>Ga0210033_1003225_pt1 | contig 13391 bp, 9 predicted proteins | sample CryGeymeta201501_FD_185465 | JGI IMG/M metagenome (GOLD analysis project Ga0210033, IMG submission 185465) | Groundwater microbial communities from Crystal Geyser aquifers in Utah, USA - Crystal Geyser metaG 2015-01 (SPAdes) (version 2) | ecosystem: Environmental > Aquatic > Deep subsurface >... | reverse complement strand
GATATTCATTTTCATGCCACGGGCCTCAATGTCGCCAATAATGGAAGAAAACACTTTTTTATGTGTAACCCCCTGACGGACAAGGAAAATATTTACATCGGTATGTTCCATCAAAAGGAAAGCATCTGTTACCAGACCAACAGGAGGGGTGTCGATAATGATGTAGTCGTATCGTTCTCTGAGTTCTTTAAACAGTTGGGTACATCTTTCACCGGCAATCAACTCAGCCGGGTTAGGTGGCACAGGCCCGGCCATGATCATATCCAGGTAATCGTTAACCCCTGAAGGTTGAATAATATCATCAATGGTGGCTTTGTTAATCAGGTAAGTGGTTAGCCCCTTGCTGTTCGACAGACCGAAGTCCTGATAGATTTTTGGTTTACGGAGGTCGAAACCAAGGAGTACTGTTTTTTTACCGTATTGGGCGTAAATACTGGCCGTATTGATAGAAACAAAGGTTTTTCCGGCACTTACCATATCAGCGGTAACCATGATACAAAGCTGGTCCTTTCCTTTAGCTATATACTGAATATTGGTTCTCATGCTTCGGAAAGCCTCGCTCACACTCGATTTAGGCGATTCCAATACCACGAGTTGAGTTTCTTTGCTGGAGTGGAGAAGTTGCCCGATAATGGGAAATTTGGTTGCGTTTTCAACATCTTTTTTCTCAATAATGGCATCGTTAAAATAGTCCTTTCCAAGCACATATACCACCGGAAATACGAGTCCCAAAATGAGGGCAATCATGTAATTGAGCGATTTTTTAGGAAATACCTGTTCACCGAGTTCCTCTCTTGCCACGTCGATTACTTCATTATCAGGCAGGTTGGACGCTTTTGTGATTTGTGCTTCAGAACGCTTTTCCAACAAATAAGTATAAATATTGTCGGCCAGTTTAAACTCGCGCTGAAAGCCAATCAACTTACGTTGGGTAATGGGTAAATAGCTTGCCCGATTAGTGACTTCATTGATTCGCTTATCAATTTCCGCCAGCGCCTGATTTGAATTTTGGATGATGTTGTTGATGTTTCCCAGAATTGCGTTTTGCGTACTTCTGATCTGGGTGTTCATACTTAAAATAGTTGAACTTTTCTCGGTTAAATAGAGTAAGTTCTCGGTTTTTTTATTGTACAAGGCAATCAATTCACCAACAAGGGTATTCAAAACAGGATCCTCTATTCCCATGGCAGAGGGGGCCACCAACTCATCAATATTATCCGAATTTTTAACAATGTAGTTCTTTAGATTATTGTAATACCTTGATTTTACTTCTAACTCGGCTTGTTGTTTTTGCAAGTCTTCGATGTACTGAAAAACCTGTTGGGCCTGAAAGCTCATGTCCATCACCTCGTTTTTCGACTGAAATTCCTGAAGATTAATCTCGGCGCTATTTAACGAGTCGGAAATAATGTTGAGTTGGTTATCAATAAAACGGATGGTGTTGTCAGCAATTTGATTTTTCTGCTCCAGGCTTCTGGTAAGATAAATATGAGTGAGCATATTTAGAAAGTCCACCGCTTTATGAATATTGTCTTTTTTCATTTTAATATTCAGGATAGAGGCTTCCCTGTTGATGGGTTCAATATCAAATCCCCTGAATTGCTCTGTCAAACTGTAATAATCATTGAAGATGAAGTTAAAGTTCTCCTTCAGGTTTAATTCCGGATCGAACGAATTGGTTAGTATCACCGTGAATTTCGCAAAGGGGGTTTCAATGAGTTCTCCGAAAGCAAATTCTCCCGACCAGTTTACCCGTTCAATGACCCCTTCATCGTATTTATTGGTGGCAAACACGTATTTTTTAATCAGTTCGGCCTCGGCATCAATCCTGAAGGTATTCTTGTTGATAAATTTCAGGTCATATTTCAATCCAACGGCTTGGGCCACAGAGGTGTCGAACACTACCTCAAACGGGGCATTCTGATACAGTTCTTTGCTAACCAGCCCTTCATCAATAAAATAGGTCACTTCAAAACCTAGATTTTGAATCGATCTGTAGGTAAGTGAGAACGAGGCGAGAATCCCGATTTCGTTTTCAACGTTTTGTTGGGTATTGCTTAGTCCAATTCCAAGCATCGCTGAAGGATCGAGTTTGGATTTATCATCTTTAACCAGGACGGAAGTGCTGACTTCATAAACGGGGTTCGTGTACTTGTTGAACAAGAAAGCCACCACGAAAGCCACAAAAACGGTGAGGGCAAACAGATACCAATACCTGACGAATTTATAAAACAGGACCCTTAAATCAATGGTTTCTTCTTGCTGCTGAATACCGTCAAAATTTTCTACTGCCATTTTTTTTTAATTGATGGTTACTTAACAAAATTAATGATCAGGATGGTTGATGAAATAAACCCAAATAGAATTGCGTATGGGAATTCGGCAAAAGTAAACTGTTTACCTTTAACAGGCTGAACATAAACGATGTCGTTGGGTTTTAGGTAATAATGATCAGAAAGCAAGATGTCGCGTTTGGTCAAATCCACATACACCACTTCTGATCCGGTTTTGTTTTGCCGGATAATGGCTATTTTATTGCGGTTGGCATAATCGGTCAGGTCGCCCGACATGGAGACTGCTTCAAACAAGTTGATATTGTCCTGATATACTTTGTACTGCCCGGGCCTGCTCACCTCGCCAAGCAAGGTAATATTGTAGTTTACCAGTTTAACAATCACCACAAATTCCTTTAGGAAAACCTTGAGTTTTTCCTGGATAGTCGTTTTTACTTCATCAATGCTCATGTTTTTCACAAAAACCTCCCCGGTCATTGGAAAATCCAGATTGCCTTCCTCGCTAACAGTATAACTGGTCAGGTAAATAGAAGCATCTGATTGACCAATATAATTTGAACTACCTCCGGATAAAGGATTAAGCAACAATGTTGTTTGTTCATCCAGCGTAACCACCCTGATATACAGGTTGTCGCCTGGTTGAACGCGGTAGTCTATTTTACGTTCATTGTTAAAGGATGACAGGGTGTCTGTTTCATCCTGAACTTGGAGGTAAAGCATCTTCTTTTGCGGGATGCAAGAGGTAACCAGAAAAGTCAGCAACGCTATCCAGATGAGTGATCTGAACTTGGTTAAAAATGAATTCTTCATGAATGATTAATTTCTAGGGTAATAGAATAACATTTGGAAAATTTTGGCAAATGTACCGTTTTTTTTAAACAGGCAAATACAATTACCAGAGCGGAAGCCTTTTTAATCGGATTTAGCATGTTAATCATTTTATTTTGATGATCATTTCTTTAAAAAAAGTCGAATTATAAAGAAATGTATTTGCGGGTACAAACATAACACAATCGGATAATATACTGTAATGTCGATGTAAAATTGCTGCCCTGCTCATGGATTGCACTATTTATGTATATTTGATTGTCTTTAAACCCAAGTATCCATGTATAAAATTATTTCCCTCAGCATGTTTATTTCTTTGTTTGGGTTTCCAATTGGTATTACAGCACAGTCTTTCGGGTTAAATCAGTTGGTTCCATCAGTTTATTCGGGCATCCTGCCTGACAAAAATGGTCAGCTTTTCTTTCTGCCGGTTACTTCGGGAGATACCAGCCGGATGAAAACCGATTCTTCATTTTATGTTTCAGATCACCTGATGACGGAACCAAAAGGAACACAAAAGGGTTTGTTCTTCGACTTCAAAAACAAGGATTTTTATGGAAACCTTTATTACGGACTATTTCCTGATGAGCCGATCCGGTTTTCATTGCCCTCGTTTTCAAAAAGCACCCGAATTATTGCAGGCATCGCCAATCTTGATTGTTCACCATTTTTTAACCTAACCACATCCGATACTTCCCAAAATATAAAACTTGCCTACCGGATTGCTGATCAATATGGTCGAATGTTGTACGATGGAACCATTCGCGTTAATAAAGGGGAACAAATAATTCCTGCAATCACGATCATGGAAGGACCTTTTATTAATCGGGTTGATCACCACAGTGCTTACATCTCATTTACTACTACACAGCGTTGTAGTTCCCGCGTGGTTGTTGATGGTCGTGAATTTAGAACAGTTAGTATGTTGGCCAACATGCAGGGAGATAAAATTCATGTAATCAAAATCGATCAGTTACTTCCTGAAACCAACTACCAATATGAAGTTCATTTTGGGAGTTTTGTTGAGACCTATTCTTTTACAACAGCGCCATTGCCCGGAAGCAGAAATTCTTTTGTATTTGCTTTTACTTCTAAAACGCAGGCTGGTTTTGGTGGTGGTGAGAGCGAGTTCCTGGGAGTAAATCGGCTTTTGTTACAAAAAGCATCAGTGTTGGCAGCTCATGAAAACGCCGTTTTTTTTCAATTCTCAGGCAACTTGATCAGCGGGTATGTTTCGGAGGTGGGGGAGGCCGATCAGCAATATTTTAATTGGAAAAAGGCGGTGGAACCATTTAGACACTATATTCCTTACTATGTCGGGTTAGGCGATCATGAGGCGGTGGAGCATGTTTTCGATGATGGCAGCAAATACGGACTGGCTGTGGACAAGTTTCCTTTTTCTTCCGCTTCCGCAGAAGCCATTTTTGGATCCCATTTTGTTCAACCCGAAAATGGCCCTCAAAGCGAAGATGGTTCTGTTTACGATCCTCATCTGGACGCAGTTGACTTTCCTTCCTATAAGGAGAATGTTTATTCTTATATCTATGACAATCTCGCAATGATTGTGCTTAATTCAAATTATTGGTACACGCCTTCTGCAAAAGCGGTTTCAATGATAGGCGGCAATCCTTCAGGCTATATAATGGACAACCAAATCAAATGGCTTTCAACTATTATTGACCAGTTTGAGCAGGATAGAAATATCGATCACATTGTGGTAACGGTTAATACACCCGTTTTCCCAACCGGGAACAAGAGCAATTCAGGAATGTGGTATGGTGGTAATAATGCTGTAAGGCCAATGGTGGCTGCTGATAAAGTGAGTATAGGAATCATCGAACGCAGGGACGAACTGTTGGATTTGCTGGTCAACAGGAGTTCAAAAACGAAAATTATATTATCCACTGATGAGCATGGTTATTCGAGGTTGGCCATTCATCCTGATCTGGCTTTATACCCTGAAGGTTACCGGGGTAAGAAAATAAAACTAAACCGTAGTTTAGTTCAAGTAACCTGTGGGTTGAGTGGTCAGGTTAGCGAAAGACTGATGGATTTCCCTTGGTCAGGTTTTATAGAAAAAACGTCTTCACAACCTGCTGTTGTCTTCATTCAGGTAACAGGGAAACAGGTTTTGTTGCGTGCCATAAACCCGCGAACCCAGGAAGAGATTGAGGAATTTAATATCAGATAGTAGAATGAGTAAAGCCTGAAATGAGTTGATTATTAACCACTATTTTTTTGTAAAAATCAATCTTTCTGCCCATCAATTCAATTTATATTACTTTTGCAGCGTTAAAAAATACCTTAAATACAATCAATTAATCGTTAAAGATGGCAAAAAACCTCGTGATTGTCGAATCACCGGCAAAGGCAAAAACAATTGAAGGTTTCCTTGGGAAGGATTTTGTGGTGAAATCCAGCTTTGGACATGTGATGGACTTGAACAAGACTAAACTAAGTGTGGATGTTGAGCAGAATTTTGAACCTAAATATGAAGTAAGTGCTGATAAAAAGAAGCTTGTTGCAGAGCTGAAAAAATTGGCTAAAGAGGCAGAAATGGTTTGGCTGGCTTCTGATGAGGACCGTGAAGGGGAAGCTATTTCATGGCACTTGTTCACCGCTTTGGGGTTAAAAGAAGATAAAACCAAGCGCATCGTTTTTCATGAGATCACCAAAACGGCCATCTTAACGGCCATCGAAAATCCACGGAAAATAGACAGGAACCTGGTCAGTGCTCAACAAGCACGTAGGGTACTTGATCGATTGGTAGGCTATGAACTTTCACCATTACTCTGGAAAAAAGTTAAACCCTCGCTTAGTGCAGGTCGTGTTCAGTCAGTGGCCGTGAGGTTGATAGTGGAACGCGAAGAAGAGATTAAGGATTTTAACAGTAGTTCTTCATACCGTACCGTAGCTGAATTTGTGTTGTCTGATCAAAAGGAAAAACAAACCTTTCAGGCAGAATATCCCAATCGTTTCGAGGAACATGATCAGGCACAGGATTTTTTGCGACAGCAAATAAATGCTACTTTTGTGGTGAAACAGGTAGAAACAAAACCAGGCAAGAAATCACCGGCAGCTCCCTTTACAACCTCTACTTTGCAGCAGGAAGCAGCCCGCAAACTTGGCTTTTCAGTAGCCAACACCATGCGGGTGGCACAAAACCTTTATGAGGCTGGTAAAATCACCTATATGCGTACCGACTCTGTAAATTTGTCTGGTTTTGCCATTAACATGGCCAAAGATGAAATTACTTCGGCTTTTGGTAAGGAGTATGTAAAAACACGAAAATACACGACCAAAACAAAAGGCGCACAGGAAGCCCATGAAGCTATACGGCCTACCTATATGAAGCAGTCGTCTGTTAGTGGAAATGCTGATGAAAAGCGGTTGTATGAACTGATCTGGAAGCGTACTATCGCATCCCAGATGAGTGATGCTGAACTGGAAAGAACCCAGGTAAAAATCGCCTCCTCCAAGGCATCAGAACTGTTTGTGGCTTCTGGTGAAGTAATTAAATTTGATGGTTTTTTAAAGGTTTACCTCGAAAGTTCTGATGATGAACCTACAGACCAGGAAGGTATTCTCCCGGCAATGAAAACAAACGATCCGTTGGATCTGATCCAAATGACCTCCCGTGAACGGTTTTCGAAACATCCGCCACGTTACAGTGAGGCAAGTTTGGTAAAAAAACTTGAAGAACTGGGAATAGGGCGTCCGTCTACTTATGCTCCAACTATTTCTACCATTCAAAAGCGTGAATACGTTGTAAAAGAAACCCGTAACTCTGAAAAAAGAAGCATTCAACTGCTGACTTTAAAAGGGAATAAGATATCAGAAAAAACCCTTTCTGAGAATGTGTCATCTGAGCAAACCAAATTATTTCCAACCGATGTAGGATCGTTGGTAAATAAATTCCTGATGCAGTATTTTGACGATATCATCGACTATAATTTTACGGCCAGCGTTGAAATTGAATTCGATGAGATTGCGGATGGATTGAAAGAATGGAACCAGATGATCAAGGAGTTTTATGGCCCTTTTCACAATAAAATTGCAAAGACGGAAGAAAACTCAGGAAAATTTAGTGGCGAAAAATGTTTGGGGGTTGATCCTGTATCAGGTAAAAACATCTATGTAAAAATTGGACGATTTGGGCCACTGGCGCAGATTGGGGATACTGATTCAGAAGAGAAACCACGTTTTGCCGGCCTGCGCAAAAACCAGAGTATCGATACCATCACCTTTGAAGAAGCAATCAAACTGTTCGACTTCCCCAGAACTTTAGGAGAATATGAGGAAAATGAAGTTTCTGTTGCCATTGGACGCTTCGGTCCTTACGTGAAGTTCGACAGCAAATTCTATTCTTTGAAAAAGGATGATAACCCGGCCGATATTTCGTTGGATCGTGCCATAGAAATTATCCTTGAAAAGCAACAGGCCGAAAGGGAAAAGTTGATCAAGAAATTTGACCAGGATGAAGATGTACAGCTGCTTAATGGCCGTTATGGTCCTTATCTGGTGATCAAAAAACAAAATTTTAAACTTCCAAAAGGAGTCGATCCCAGTGCGCTTTCACTTGAGGAATGTTATAAAATTTCAGAAGATCCTAAAAACATGCCTAAAAAAAGGTTTGTGAAAAAGAAAAAATAACCTCTGTTCATCGGGGTTTGTAATTTATTTATTTTCGTTCCTTAAAGCATGATTGCCCTGTTATGGAAATAAACCACTATTTTCAGCCAATTGATGTTGATTGGATGGAGCCCCTGCAAAATTCAGGAAGGCAACGTCTTGGAGATGTGATCGTTGCACATACTTCTTCAAGCTTCATGCCCGATCCTGAACAATTTAACCTGGCCATTATCGGTGTTCCGGAAGACCGGGGAACCGTTACCAACGTGGGTTGTGCCCAAGCTCCGGATGAGGTGCGAAAACATTTGTATCGTCTGTTCTCCCATTGGAATCAGGTGTCGATTTGCGATTTGGGCAACCTGAAAAACGGACACCGGCTAGAAGACACTTATTTTGCTTTTAAGGAAGTCGTGGCAGAACTTGTCCGCAATAAGGTGATCCCAATTATTATTGGTGGGAGTCAGGATTTAACTTATGCCAATTATCTGGCGTACGAAAATGTGGGCAGAGTAATCAATATGGCTGCCATCGACCCCATGTTCGACCTGGGCCACGATGAACATGAGTTGAACAGCCAGAGTTATTTGAGTCGCATTATCTTGCATCAACCCAATTTTTTGTTCAACTACACCAACATTGGATATCAAACTTATTTCGTTGATCAGGAATCGCAAGTGTTGATGAAAAATTTGTATTTTGATGTGTTTCGCCTGGGAAATGTTCGTGCTAACATGGAAGAGGTAGAACCAATGGTGCGCAATGCCGATATCCTGAGCATCGATTTGGCTTCCATACGCCATTCAGAAGCCCCGGCCAGCGAGCAGTCGTCACCCAATGGATTTTATGGTGAAGAAATGTGCCAGATTTGCCGCTATGCCGGATTAAGTGATAAACTCACCAGCATCGGGTTTTATGAGCTAAACACATCGCTCGATCATCAGGGTCAATCAGCCTTCTTATATGCTCAAATGATCTGGTATTTTATTGATGGATTTGTGAATAGACAACATGATTTTCCTGAACAGGACAACGATGACTTTGTCAAATTTACGCTCCATGTGGAGGATTTTGATGAGGAACTGCTTTTTTTGAAGAGTAAAAAATCCAGCCGATGGTGGATGGTGGTGGGTGTAAAAGATGTGGTAAGCAAGAAATATCGTCGGCATCAGTTTGTTCCTTGTTCATACGATGATTATCAGGCAGCTCTTAACCAGGAAATCCCCGATCGCTGGTGGAAAGTGCAACAAAAACTAATGTAGGTTATTTCTTTTGACGGGAAGGATTGTCTTGCAAGAATGATTTCCATCCACTATAACTTTTTTCAGAGGAGGACGTTTTACCCTGAAAAAAGTGGCAAACAGCCGCAGCTAGCCCATCCGTAGCATCTAAATATTCCGGAACTTCAACAAATTTAACCAGATTGGCTAACATGCCAGCTACTTGTTCTTTACTTGCATTTCCGTTTCCGGTGATCGATTGTTTTATTTTTTTTGGTGAATACTCAAAAATAGGAATGTCTTTATAAAGACCGGCGGCCATGGCTACACCCTGTGCCCTGCCCAGTTTTAACATCGATTGTACATTTTTTCCAAAAAACGGAGCTTCCAGAGCCATTTCATCAGGATGATACTGCTCAATTAATCCTAACGTTCGTTCAAAAATCTTTTTTAACTTTAGCGCATGGTTTTCGTACGATCCCAGCTTGAGTACACCCATGGTTACCAATTCGATGGCGTTTCCATGTTGATGTATGAGTCCGTAACCCATAATGTTTGTCCCGGGGTCAATGCCAAGAATAATCCGTTCCACCAGCCGATTGATTTTTAAATGATGATTGCAAAACTACGTAAAACAACCAACACGCTCATCAAACTTTTGGTGGTTGTACTCACATTGGTGTTTTTATACGATCAGCTGTTTATTCGCCACAATATGGAAAACATCCTGGCCTTTTTTCCATTGATATACGAAAAGCAAAACGTGTTTTTCTTGTTGTTGGTAGTTGGTTTGTTGACAGTGCTTAATTTTTCACTCGAAACACTGAAGTGGCAGCTTATTATTTCAAAACTTGAAGAAATACCTTTTCTTCGCTCCGCGAAAGCAGTCCTGGCTGGTATGGCCGTGAGTATGTTTATGCCAAACCGGGTGGGCGATTATCTGGGCAGGGTATTTATCCTGAAACATGCCGACAGGATACAGGCAGTGCTGGCTACCATTCTGGGAAGCATGGCGCAGCTGATAACGACCTTATTATTTGGCATGGTCGCACTCTTGTTTTATTATCCTTTTCTATTTGATGTGCATATCCTATTTCATGGATGGATTTTTTCCGGGTTGGTACTTGGAGTCATGGTCACCTCCTTTTTAATGGTATTTGTTTACCTCAATTTTAATTCGTTTTCTCTTGTCATCAAGCGAATTAGCGGAAGAGGATACCGGAAAATAAAAAAATATGCCGAAGTATTTTCGATGTATTCGTTTGGCGAACTTTTTGGCATACTGCTCATCAGTATAGCAAGATACATGGTGTTTTCGTTTCAGTTTTTTTTGTTATTAAAGGTTTTTCAGGTACCGGTGAATTATCCTGAGTCCATGATGTTAGTGAGCATGGTCTATTTGTTTATGACCGGGATCCCTACCATTGCATTGACTGAATTTGGTGTTCGGGGTACAGTGAGTCTGACCGTTTTTGAACAATATTTTGTAGCAAAAGGTTGTTGGAATGAAGATCTGACACTTGGCATCGTCGCCGCATCATCCATGTTGTGGGTAGTCAATATCGTCCTCCCGGCAGCTGTTGGTACCATTTTTGTTTTTAGTTTGCGATTTATCAGAAGAAACCATGTGGATTGAACTACTTTCCGTTGTCGTGTTGGTCATAAGCATGGCTTATCTATTGGTCATGACTATCATTACGATTGGGTGGTAGTCTCGACAAGTCAGTTCCTTCGCCTGGAAATGCCCAAAAGAAGATGACCGTGTTAGTCGCCGCACGAAATGAAGAACACACGATTGAAAATTTGCTGAAAAGCCTTGAACAGCAGCATTATTCCAAAGCATTATTCAAGATAGTTATTGTTGATGATCATTCATCGGACCAGACCTTCGAAGTGATGACAAATTATGTGCAAACTCATGCGGATTTAAATATCAAGGTGATAAAAGCCATTGGGCATGGGAAAAAAGCTGCTCTTAAGCAAGGTATGTCACTTACAAAAACGGCTTTGATAATAACCACCGATGCAGATTGTATTGTTCCACCGGGTTGGTTACAAAATTATGCCAATGCATTCGATAATGAAGAAGTTTCGTTGGTATTGGCTCCGGTTGTTTATCAGCAAAAAAGGAGGATACTTCAAAAATTGATGACTCTTGAATTTTTTAGCCTGGTTGCCTCAGGAGCAGGAGCGGCAGGAATCCGGTTGCCTTTCATGGGAAACGGAGCCAACATGGCCTTTACCCGCCAGGTGTATGAGTCGGGCGTGGAAGATAAAGGTTATTATCGGTACACCTCGGGCGATGATGTTTTTCTAATACACCATACGTTCAGGTATTTTGGAAGAAAAAGTATCCGTTTTTTGCTTAAAAAGGAAGTGCTTGTTGAAACGCCACCTCCTTACTCGCTGAGTCAGTTTATAAAGCAAAGGTTAAGATGGGCATCCAAGGCCAAAGGCTATCAATCGCCTGTCGCTATTGTAGTTTCTTTGGTTGTTTTGTTGACTAACAGTATGTTGGCCGTCCTGTTTTTTTCCGGCTTTTGGTTGAATTGGTTGTGGTGGATTTATACTTTGCTGATGCTGATGAAAATATTAATCGACATACCGCTGGTATATGGCTATGCAGGTTTTGCTCAACGAAACGACCTGAAAAAGTGGTTCATTCCATTCAGTTTTATCTACCCGTTTTATGTTATATTGGTCGGTATGGCCTCGCTGGTGGTTAGCATTAGCTGGAAAGACAGGCGGTTTTCAAGATAGAATTACAAAGCTTTTTTTTCTCTGTTTTTCAGGATGATTTCGGCCATTTGTAAATCAATGGGTGAGGTGATTTTGATGTTTTCTGTTTCCCCTGGAATTAGGATGACCGGGTATCCCAAACTTTCTAAAACGGAGGAATCATCGGTAAATTTTTCTTCCCATGATTGCCTGTAAGCCTGTAGAATCAGGTTGCTTTTAAAAACCTGTGGAGTTTGAACTGCCCTGTATTGCTCGCGCGCAACTGTTTTGTTGTGGGGCCCGGATACATACCTGATGGAATCAGTAAAAGGGATAACGGGAACCGCACAGCTCTTAAACTCCGCGATTTTGAAACAGGATTGTATCAACTCAGCCGACACAAGTGGACGAACCGCATCGTGTATGGCTACCAACGAAGGATTTGAAACCAAAGTGAGCCCGGCCTGTACCGAATGAAAGCGGGTGAGACCTCCTACTACCAGGCGGTGTGGGATTTTGAAAGCGTATTCCTGACACAGTTTATTCCAATGCTGATGCCAGTCCTCGTTTAGTATTAAAACAAATTCAGCATCTTCGACCTGGCTGAATGCTTCAAAAGCATGCATCAACATTGGCTTTCCGTTCAATAAAGCGAACTGTTTTGGTAATTCCGACTCAAAACGTTTTCCTGCCCCTCCAGCTAATATAAGTATATATTTTTTCATTTGATTAAGTAAAAATAGAAAAACCCGGTACAGTAACCGGGTTATAACGAAAATTTTGTTTTTTTATTAACCTAAAGAATCAACATGGCATCGCCGTAAGTAAAAAACTTATATTTTTCTTTTATGGCGACATCGTAAATTTCTCGCAGGAAATCATATCCGGCAAAAGCCGATACCATCATCATCATAGGAGACATAGGCAGGTGAAAATTAGACACCATCGAGTCGGCAGTTTTAAATTCGTAAGGTGGATTGATAAATTTATTGGTCCATCCACTATAAGGTTTAATTTGTCCGGTAATGCTTACAGCTGTTTCCAATGCTTTCAGGCTGGTGGTTCCAACAGCACAGACCTTGTGTTTATTTTCTTTGGCAGTATTGATAATATCGGCCATTTCCTGGAGAACGAACATCTCTTCTGAATCTACTTTGTGCTTTGTCAAATCTTCGACTTCGATGGAGCGGAAATTTCCAAGCCCGGTATGCAGGGTGACTTCTGAAAAGTTAACGCCTTTTATTTCCAGACGTTTCATTAGTTCACGTGAAAAATGCAGCCCCGCGGTAGGAGCGGCAATGGCTCCTTCGTGTTTGGCATAAATTGTTTGATAACGTTCGTCATCAACTGGTTCGATGGGTCGTTTATGGATTTTTGGAAGTGGCGTTTGTCCCAATGCCTGGATGGTATCTTTAAATTCATCATAGGTGCCATCGAATAGAAAACGCAACGTTCTGCCTCGCGAAGTGGTGTTGTCGATTACCTCAGCAACCAGCTCTTCGTTTTCACCAAAATACAATTTGTTACCAATGCGGATTTTACGGGCAGGATCAACCAACACATCCCACAAACGGCTTTCCCGGTTAAGTTCCCGAAGTAAAAAAACTTCAATTTTCGCTCCGGTTTTTTCTTTTTCACCATATAGCCTGGCTGGGAATACACGTGTGTTGTTAATCACAAAAACATCTCCCTCAAAAAAATA
>Ga0210033_1003212_pt1 | contig 13419 bp, 7 predicted proteins | sample CryGeymeta201501_FD_185465 | JGI IMG/M metagenome (GOLD analysis project Ga0210033, IMG submission 185465) | Groundwater microbial communities from Crystal Geyser aquifers in Utah, USA - Crystal Geyser metaG 2015-01 (SPAdes) (version 2) | ecosystem: Environmental > Aquatic > Deep subsurface >... | reverse complement strand
TCGAATCCCTCCTTCTCCGCCAAGATAGTATGTTGTAAATTTTCAAATGCGCCCGTAGCTCAGCTGGATAGAGTACTTGGCTACGAACCAAGGGGTCAGGAGTTCGAATCTCTTCGGGCGCACCAATAATCAAAGGGTTAGGCAGAAATGCTTAGCCCTTTTTCTTTTGCGAATCATCGGCTTCAGGTTGCGCGCACACAGTCCATTTAGCCCGCGCGCAAAAACTGCTGCCGCCGTTGCTGTTTTAAACCGCATGATGAGCGCTGGATGACCCAAGTCTGTCCGCCGTTCGCACATGGCTTCATAAGGCAAGCTGGGGGTAGGGGTAACTTCGTATTTTTACGCTTCCGTGCAACAACGCCCGCCCAGGAGTCTGTCTGACTTAAAGGAAATCTACTGCACTTGTCCTCGGATGGTGTGGCCGGGGGAATTCGCCTGGACGGCGCATATTTGCGAGCCGCCGCTGTGCGGCTTGCCTGCTTGACCCACTTCACCGCTTTCTTGGTCAATAGAACAACTATTGACCTGCGAAACCAGTAAAATCTGCCCTCGCCCAGCCAACTTTTGCGAGCAGCCGCTTTGCGGCTTTGCCTGCTTAAACCTTTTCGCTACGATTCTTCAAGTCCGACAGACTCCTAGCTAATCGGCAAGAAGAATAGTTAGCGGCTATAGTGGAACAGAGCTGCTCCCGCTTTCGTACGCTTAAATAATGCACCATCAATTCGTTTGGCTTATGCTGGACTTTACCGCACGTTACAGCACATTCGCATTACAATTGCAGCCAAGGGGACTATCACCAAAAATGAAAATCGTAAGCAATACTGGCACTGACCGGGTCATTGACCTGATCCGCCCGCACCTCAAGCGGGGAAATCAGCTCGACGTGGTCACCCCCAGCTTCTCCTTGCTCGCATTTGCCGAGATGCTGGAGGCACTGTCAGGTCTGGACAAGGTGCAATTATTGTTGCCGCCGGATGAGGCTGATCTAGCGTTTTTGGGCGGGAATGCCGACCGCGCTGCCCGAAACAGACTGCAAACGAGCTGGCTGGCGTTGCGCTGTGCGGAATGGGTGCGCGACAAGGTGGAGCTGCGCCGGACTCGCGGGAGTGTGCCGCAGGGGGCAACGGTAATGCGCAACTCGCAAGCGCAGCCCGAGCAAGTCATCTTGGGTTCGTTCGCTTTCGGCACCGACGGTCTGGGTATCACGCCCGGCAATCCACTCAGCTTGATTCAAGCTTCCGAAACGGCGGACGAAGCAACCCAGCTCGCCCAGTGGTTCGATGCACAATGGCATGGCCTGAAGGAACAACCCGACGCAAAGGCCGCTTTGCTGGCAAAGCTCAAGGCAATTTCAGATCACCGCGATCCCTACAGCATCTATGTGCTGATGCTTCAACACCTGTTCCAGAGCAGTGGCGACGAGATGGACGAAGAGCGCATCGTCAAATCAGCCACGGGCATCCGCAACACACTGGTATGGAAAAAGCTCTACAAATTCCAGCGTGATGGTGTAGTGGGTGCGATAGACAAGCTCAACCGCTTCGGCGGCTGCATCATTGCCGATAGCGTGGGGCTGGGGAAAACCTTCGAGGCACTGGCCGTCATCAAATACCACGAGCTACGCAATGACCGCGTGTTGGTTTTGTGCCCCAAGCGGCTGCGCGATAACTGGACACTCTACAAGACCAACGACAAACGCAATAGCCTTGCTGCTGACCGCCTCAACTACGACGTGTTGAATCACACTGATCTTTCGCGTGACGGAGGGCACTCCGGCGACATTGATCTTTCCCATGTGAACTGGGGAAACTATGACCTGGTTGTGATTGATGAGTCTCACAACTTCCGCAACAAGGCAACGCACAAAGACAAGGAGTCGCGCTACGACCGGCTGATGCGCCGCATCATTAAGGAGGGGGTAAAGACTCGCGTGCTCATGCTCTCTGCAACCCCAGTTAATAACCGGCTGGCTGACCTGAAGAACCAGATCGCATTTGTCACCGAGGGCGACGACACTGCGTTGTTCGATCATGGCATAGCCAGTATTGATAGCACTACGCGCCTGGCGCAAAAGCAATTCAACCGTTGGCTCGAATTGGATGAAGCGGAAAAAACCCCGGGGCGGTTGATTGAGATGCTCGGCTTTGATTACTTCACCCTGCTGGATCATCTGACCATCGCCCGTTCGCGCAGGCACATTGAAAAATACTACGGCATCAGTGAAACAGGGCGTTTCCCGGATCGTCTGCCGCCCATCAACATCAAGGCGGACGTGGATCGCGCAGGTGAATTCCGCTCCATTCGCGATATAAACCTTGAAATTCGCCGTCTGAATCTGGCCAGCTACGCACCGTTGCGCTACGTGCTGCCGCACAAGCAAGCCGCTTACGATGCCAAATACAGCACCCAAATTCGCGGCGGCGAAAGCTTCTTCCGCCAGGTGGATCGTGAGGAAAGTTTGATCCACCTGCTGCGTGTCAATGTGCTCAAGCGCATGGAAAGCGCAGTCTCCTCGTTCCGGCTCACCGTCCAGCGGCAACTGGAAGATGTCGAGGCAATGCTGGTGCGTATCGAATCCCAGACAGCAGAAATTGAAGAATTGGATATTGCCGATGTGGACATCGAGGACCCGACCTTCGAGAGCTTGCTGGTAGGCAGAAAAGTCAAAGTATTGCTGGGCGATGTTGACCTTATCCGCTGGAAGCAAGACCTCATCGAAGACCGCAATCGCCTCGCCACCTTGCTGGGTGCCGCCATGCAGGTTGATCCAGATCGTGATGCCAAGTTGCAGGCATTGCGCGAAATGATCCAGAACAAATGCCGCAACCCGATCAATGACGGCAACCGCAAAATTATCGTGTTCACCGCTTTCAGCGACACGGCGCAATACCTCTACGAACAAATTTCCGGCTGGGCGAAAAAAGAACTGGGCATTGAAGCTGCGCTGGTCACGGGCACAGGGCGCAACCAGACTACTATCCCCGGCCTGCGCAAAGACTTGGCCTCTATCCTCACCACCTTTTCGCCACGCTCCAAAGAGCGCCCGGAAGAGCTGGCTCACGAAGGCACGCTGGATTTGCTGATTGCCACCGACTGCATTTCCGAAGGCCAGAACCTGCAAGACTGCGACTGGCTCATCAACTACGACATTCACTGGAACCCGGTGCGCATCATTCAGCGCTTTGGCCGAATAGACCGTATCGGCTCACCCAACCAGCGCATCCAGCTCGTCAACTTCTGGCCCAATATGGAGCTGGATGAATACATCAACCTCGAACAGCGCGTCAGCGGGCGTATGGTGCTGCTGGATATTTCCGCCACGGGTGAAGAAAACCTCATCGAGCAGCAATCCGGCAACCCAATGAATGATCTGGAATACCGCCGCAAGCAGTTGCTCAAGCTGCAAGATACGGTAATTGATCTGGAAGACCTTTCCGCTGGCGTTTCTATCACCGACCTGACGCTGACCGATTTTCGCATCGACCTCGCACAGTATTTCAAAGCGCATCCGAGCAAGCTGGAAGCAATCCCATTAGGCGCATGTGCCGTAACCACCAGCGAAGATGCTGATATTCCGGCAGGTATCGTGTTCTGCCTGCGTGCGGAAGGCGCGGCCGCAGAAAAAATCGCTGATTCTGGCTACCCACTCGCGCCGCACTATCTGGTGCATGTCGGCGAAGATGGCAGCGTGTTGTTGCCCTATACCCAAGCTAAGCGCATCCTGGATCGCCTAAAGCGCTTGAGTCTGGGGCGAGACCTGCCTGATGCTTCAGCTTGCGCTCGTTACGATAAAGAAACCAGGCAAGGCGAAGTCATGCACCATGCCCAGCAACTATTGGCAGCAGCCGTCGCTTCAGTCGTGGGGAAAAATGAAGAACGCGCCGTTGCCAGCCTGTTCACACCGGGTGGTACGCACGCCATGAAGGGCGAGTTTGCCGGGAGCAACGATTTTGAAGTAGTGGCGTTTCTGGTGGTGTTAAAAGATGCATGATCCGCAGATGACGCAGATGGACGCAGATAAAATCAAAACAGAATCAGGTGCTAATTTGCGTGAATCTGCGTCATCTGCGGACAATAAAGATATTTTAAAACGCGACGCACAAACTTTTTCTATCATTGGTGCTGCCATTGCGGTGCATGGGGAGCTGGGACACGGGTTTCTGGAAGCGGTTTATCAGGAGGCATTGGAATGCGAATTCCAAGAGCGTGGTATTCCTTACGTTCGTGAACAGCCCTTACCAATTTTTTATCTGGGCAAGCCACTTGCTGCAACGTATAGGGTAGATTTTGTCTGCTTTAGCGAGGTCATTGTCGAACTTAAGGCGTTACAGCGGCTGACTGGCAATGAAGAAGCGCAGGTTATCAATTACCTCAAGGCTTCTGGCCTGCACAAAGCACTACTGCTGAATTTCGGTACACCACGCCTCGAACACAAACGCCTTGTTTTTAATCTGCGTGAATCTGCGTCATCTGCGGATAAATAAGCATGACTGCGATAGACTTCATTGCCGCATTGGAATTGCCAGCCAGTTGCCGCGTCGATCAGCGCATCCCCAAAAAGTTGTTGGTGGAAAACGGCGCACCTACTGCCGCCGACAAGCGCAACATCACCGAAGGTATCGAAGAATTCCAGTGGGTGGCTTCGCTGAAGCCCTCAACCATTGGCGTACCAGAATATCGGGATGAAACCCGCGAATATCTTGAAATAGCCGTATTGCACATTGCACTGCGACAGGATGCCAAAGCAGCCCGCATTGCCGAACTGACGCATCGGGCAGTGCCTTACCCGATTCTGTTGTTGCTCACGGCGCAAGATAAATTGATCCTCTCGATGGCACACATCCGCTGGGCGCAGAACGAAGCGGGCAAGGGGGTGCTGGATGGGGAATCGGTTTCCGTTGCCTTGAATGAGCCTACTCCCGCGCCGGAGGTATTTTCGGCGTTCCTCCAGGCTTTATCCATCACCCGCCAGCCGCGTGAAAATTTGCGGGTACTCTATCAAGGCTGGTTGGATACACTAGCGGCTTTTCAGGCCGCACAGCTCACCGGCGCGTTTACTCAGAGCCAGACCGATGAACAGGCAGTGGCAAGGCGCGCAAGCCTGCTGGCCTGCCGGGAACTTGAACAGCAAATCGCCGCCTTGCGGACAGCGGCTGCCAAAGAAAAACAACTGGCACGGCAGGTAGAATTAAACTTGGAACTCAAGCGCGTGCAAGCGGAGCTGGCTGCTGCGCGGGAACATCTTTGAACCACGAAAGACACGAAATGCACGAAACAATACTGTATAGGGAAGAGGCATATTCCATTCAGGGTGCGGTGTTCGATGTTTATCGTGAAATGGGCTGTGGGTTTCTGGAAGCGGTATATCAGGAGTGCATGGAAAAAGAACTCACTCGGCGCGGCATACCTTTATCCGAAGGCTATCGTGAAGCGGTTTGTTTTATGAAAAACAGGGAACCACGAAAGACACGAAATGCACGAAACAATACTGTATAGGGAAGAGGCATATTCCATTCAGGGTGCGGTGTTCGATGTTTATCGTGAAATGGGCTGTGGGTTTCTGGAAGCGGTATATCAGGAGTGCATGGAAAAAGAACTCACCCGGCGCGGCATACCTTTATCCGAAGGCTATCGTGAAGCGGTTTGTTTAAGGCTATGTCACAGTTAAATAGTGGTGGTCACGCAAGCCTTATGAATACTAGGAAATGATAGCCACCATAAAAACGTAAGTTATTGATTATTAGAGACAATATAAATTATACATTTAATTTCAACAACTAACGATGACATAGCCTTGTTTTATGAAAAACAGGGAACCACGAAAGACACGAAAAGCGCGAAAGTATCTATGCGCGGATGTTTTTCAAGTTCGTGCCTTTCGTGTTTTTCGTGGTTAAAAAGAGGATTTGAAGATGAAAAAAATTGAAGCCACCAGCCCCGAAGCCCAATCCGCCGACATCACGGCGGACAACATTGCCCAGCTCAAGGCGCTGTTCCCCGAACTGCTGACGGAAAGTGCCAACGGCGTTGCCCTCAATGTGGATGTGCTCAAGCAACTGGTGGGCGATGCGACCGCCACTGAGGCGGAAGAAAAATACGGGCTCAACTGGCACGGCAAGCGTCGCGCCCGCCAGATCGCACTGGCCCCCAGCACCGGCACGCTGCGCCCTTGCCCAGATGAGAGCGTGGACTGGGACATCACGCAGAACCTGATGATCGAGGGCGACAACCTCGAAGTGTTAAAGCTGCTGCAAAAAAGCTACTCGGGCAAGGTCAAGCTCATCTACATTGACCCGCCGTACAACACCGGCAAGGACTTCGTGTACCCGGACAACTTTCAGGACAACATCAAGAACTACCTGGAACTCACCGGGCAATTGGAAGGTGGTAAGAAAATCAGCAGCAACACCGAGGCAAGTGGGCGGTTTCACACCGACTGGCTAAACATGATGTATCCGAGGTTGAAGTTGGCGAGAAATTTGTTGCAAGATGGTGGAGCTATTTTTTGCTCCATAGACGATATTGAAGCATCTCGGTTAAAAGCACTCTTCGATGACATATTTGGCGAGGAAAATTTCTTGGCACAGTTCAGTTGGAGAACTGACGGAAATTTTGATAATCAAGCAAAGATTAAGATTTGCCACGAATATATTCTGCTTTATGCGAAGTCTGCGGAAAACTTTTTGCACCCTCCAGTAGTGGACCCTAGCACCCCCAGTGATAGCAAACTATTCCGGCCTGAAATCAGAAATACCATCGTAAAGAACGGCACCAAAAACCCTGTTAGCCAGATCACTCTCCCCAAAGGATTCCCAGCCGACTTTGAAAGTGGTCGCATTACGTCAAGAACAACGCCATGGCCTGTATATCTGAGCGATGCGGTTGTTCAAAACGGAAAACTTGTGAGTCCAGTGATTGTTGAAAGCGGCTGGAGTTCAAAAGATTTAGCCCTCGAATTTATCAAAAACAACTGCACGCCAATCCAAGATAGTAAAGGGCAAGAGACCTCATTTGTAATCTCAAAATCAGGTGCGATTGAGGTGGTAAAACGCCGTTCCGATTACCAAAGCCACGTCATTTCCGTACTTAACGGGTTTGGCGGGACGCAAAAAGCAACTGCACAATTGGCCGAGATTGGAGCGTTCTTCAATGGCTATCCAAAACCCGTTGAACTGATTCGCTACCTTGTTCAGATGATCCATGGTAAAGATGCGGTGATCCTTGATTTTTTTGCGGGGTCAGGGCCGACTGCTCATGCCGTCATGGAACAGAACGCTTTGGATTCGGGTACGCGAAAGTACATTCTGGTACAGATTCCAGAGCCTATTGATCCGCAAGATGAGAATCAAAAAGCTGCTACTGATTATTGCGACAAACTCGGCAAGCCACGCACCATCGCAGAACTGACCAAGGAACGCCTTCGCCGCGCCGGAGCCAAGATCAAGACCGATCCGCAGATTGCGCAGATGGGCGCAGATAAAGTCAACGGCAAGAACGATGATTTATTGGGTTTTAATCTGCGTGAATCTGCGTCATCTGCGGATAAATCGCCTTTGGATGTGGGCTTCCGCGTCTTCAAGCTCGATACTTCCAACATCCGCGCCTGGAACCCTGACCGCGACAATCTGGAAAAAACGCTGCTCGACCACGAGGAGCACATCTTGCCGGGTCGGACGGAAGGGGACATTGTGTATGAGCTGCTGCTCAAGCTGGGGCTGGATTTGTGTGTACCGATTGAGACGAAAATCATTGATCCGCAGATGACGCAGATGAGCGCAGATAAAGTCAACGGCAAGAACAATGATTTGCTTGGTTTTAATCTGCGTAAATCTGCGTCATCTGCGGATAAAAAGGGTTTTGCAGTCCACTCCATCGGTGGCGGTGTGCTGCTGGCGTGTCTCGCCGAGCGCATCGCCGCAGTTGAGGTGGAAGCCTTGGCGCAAGGCATCGTGGCGTGGCGCAAGGAACTTGCCCCGGCGGGCGATACCACCTGCGTGTTCCGCGACAGCGCCTTCGAGAACGACATCGCCAAGAGCAACCTCGCCGCGATTCTGGAACAGTACGGCATCGCCAACGTGCGGAGCCTGTAGGGAGGATACATGAGCAAAGACCTGACCAATTCCGCCATTGACCGGCAAAATATCCTCAACAATCCCTACGCCTTGGCCGAGATTGAGAAGGCGGCTGGGGTTCAGGGCATCCCTTTTGAGGGCAAGACGGTCGTGCTCAAGGAGCAGGTGGCGGCGTTTTTTGAGGTGACGCCGCGTACCATTGATAACTATATCGAGAAGTGCGGGGATGAGCTGCGCCAAAATGGCTATGAGGTACTGAAGGGTAACCGACTGAAAACATTTAAGTTGTCTCTCGAAGGATCGGCTGCTCACGAAAGCGGTTTCGTTACCAAAACCACCGCGCTCGGCGTGTTTGATTTTCGTTCTTTTCTTAATCTGGCTATGCTGGTTTCAGAAAGCGAGCGGGCGAAACTGTTGCGGCAGGCCATTCTGGATATTGTTATTGACACGATCAACAGTCGTACCGGTGGCGGCACAAAGTATATCAACCAGCGTGATGAGGACTTCCTGCATTCTGCGTTTGTTGAAGAAAACTATCGCAAGCAATTCACCGATGCCCTTAAAGACTGTGTGGCAATGGGGCAGTTCAAATATGCCGTTTACACGGACAAAATTTACGTCAGTATCTTCCGCGAAAAAGCGCATGAATATCGAAAAATACTGAAGCTGGAAAACAGAGACAACGTGCGCGAGACTTTCTACGCTGAGGTACTTGATTTAATCGCTTCTTACGAGTGTGGTATTGGTGACCTGCTCCAGCAGGAAGCAAAGGCGCGGGGACGCAAACTTAGCCCTTGGGAAGTGGATGCGCTGTTCAAAACATTCGAGGCACAAGCGCATTGGAAGCCGCTGATTGAAAAAGCGCGCATGAAGATGTCCAGCCGTGATTTGGCTTTCCGCGATGCGCTGCACCGTCAGCTTGAGGAGTATGTCACCCCCGTGCAGCGTAAGGACTTTGAGCGATTTCTGGGTGAGAAGAGCCGCGAGTTGTCCGAACGCCTGGAAGAAGCCAAGGGCGTGATGAAGCGCCTGAAGGAGCGCGAATAGTGGCATTGACCTATCTCACCCTGGAGCAGGCCATCGACATTCACGCCAAGACGGTGGAAGTCAGTGGCGGCGGGACATTGGGGCATCTTGAGCTGGGCAAGCTGGATAGTGTTCTCCAGAATATCCAGAACGATGACTACTATCCGACATTTGAAGAAAAACTGACGCATCTGTTTTTCAGCGCGTGCAAGTTTCATTGTTTTCAGGATGGCAATAAACGGATCGCCATTACGCTCAGCGCGCAGATGCTGCTGTTCAATGGGTACATGTATTGCGCCAGCAGCTTTCTGCGGAAGATGGAAAATATCAGCTACCACGTCGCCGCCGGAAACATCGGCAAGGAGCTGCTGCTAGAGATCATCACGGCGCACCTGATGGAAGAGGAAGACGACGAATCACTCAAGCTAAAGATACTGAATGCTATCTCAGGGCAAACACCATGAAGCTGCACTTTGAATCCAACTTGGATTACCAGCTTGCCGCTATTGAGGCGGTATGCGACCTGTTTCGCGGTCAGGAAATTTGCCGTTCCGAATTCACCGTAACCATGCGCACGCAATCCGTGCCGCAGGGAGATGATCTGTTTCCAGGCACCAAACCCCAGCAAATGAGCTTGGGCGTGGCGGAATCCGATCTGGGTATCGGCAATAAGCTCACTCTGCTGGACGATGAAATCGCCGACAACCTGCACGCCATCCAGTTGCGCGGCGGCCTGCCGCCTTCCAGTGTGCTGAGTTCCGGCGATTTCACCGTGGAGATGGAAACCGGCACGGGCAAGACCTATGTCTATCTGCGCAGCATCTTCGAGCTGAACAAGCGCTACGGCTTCACCAAGTTTGTCATCGTCGTGCCATCGGTGGCGATCAAGGAAGGCGTTTATAAGTCGTTGCAAATCACCGAGGAGCATTTCAAGGGGTTGTATGGCGGCGTGCCGCTCGATTACTTCATCTACGATTCCGCCAAGCTGGGGCAGGTGCGCAATTTTGCGACCAGCTCAAACATTCAAGTCATGGTGGTGACGGTAGGCGCGATCAACAAGTTTGGCAACGAGAATGAAGCCAAGGCAGAGGAGTCCGATACAACCAAGGCAGGCCTGAAGTCGCAGAACGTGATGTATCGGCACAGCGAGAAGACGGGCGGCGAGCGCCCCATCGACCTGATCCGTGCCACCAATCCCATCGTTATCGTGGATGAGCCGCAATCGGTAGATGGCGGACTCAATGGCAAGGGCAAGAAGGCCATGCAGCAATTGGCCCCGCTCTGTACCTTACGCTATTCGGCGACCCATGTGGACAAGCATCACATGGTCTATCGCCTCGATGCGGTGGATGCCTACGAGCAAAAGCTGGTGAAGCAGATCGAGGTGGCAGCGGCCACCGTGCAGGGCGGCAACAACAAGCCTTATGTGCGTGTGGTGTCGGTAAGCAACAAGCGTGGCGTGATTTCCGCCAGGGTAGAGTTGGACATGGAAACGCTGGCGGGTGTGCATCGGCAAGAAGTGATGGTGCAGGATGGTGATGATCTGGAACAAACGACCCAGCGCGCAATGTATGCCGATTACCGAATCGGCGAAATCAAGACGGCAAAGGGTGAAGAGTTTGTTGAGCTGCGCTATCCCGGCGGCGAGAAATATCTGCGCATCGGCGAGGCGCATGGCGACGTGGAGCCGCTGGCGATCCAGCGCGAGATGATACGCCGCACGATCAAGGAACATTTGGATAAAGAAAAGCGGCTGCGCCCGCAAGGCATCAAGGTGTTGTCGCTGTTCTTCATTGACGCAGTGGATAGATACCGCCAGTACGACGCCGACGGCAATCCGGTCAAGGGCGATTACGCGCGGATTTTCGAGGAAGAATATCGGCGCTACGCCAAGCATCCCGATTACCAGAGCTTGTTCGCCGAAGTCGATTTGAATGCTGCCGCCGAGGAAGTGCATAACGGCTATTTTTCAATCGACAAAAAAGGCGGTTGGGCAGAGCCGGAGCTGGACAAAGACGGTGAGATGAAAAACCAAGCAAGCCGCGACAACGCCGAGCGTGCATACAACCTGATTATGAAGGAGAAAGAAAAACTTCTTGGCTTCGAGATGCCGTTAAAATTCATCTTCTCACACTCCGCGCTACGCGAGGGTTGGGACAACCCCAACGTGTTCCAGATTTGCACCCTGCGCAACATCCAGACCGAACGTGAACGCCGCCAGACTATCGGTCGCGGCTTGCGTCTGTGTGTGAATCAGGAAGGGCAGCGGTTACGTGGTTTTGATATAAACACGCTGACGGTGATTGCCACGGAAAGCTATGAGCAGTTTGCCGATAACCTGCAAAAAGAGATCGAGGCGGATACTGGCATTCGCTTTGGTATCGTGCAAGACCATCAATTCGCTGCGGTGGTGGTTAAAGGCGAGGATGGCAAAGAAGCGCCCTTGGGCTTTGAGCAGTCCAAAACTTTATGGGAGCACCTCAAGAGCCAAGGCTACATTGATGCCAAGGGCAAGGTGCAGGATGCGCTCAAATTGGCGCTAAAAAATGGCACGCTGATTGTGCCTGCCGAGTTTGAAGCACAGCGCGGCCAGATTGCCGAGGTGTTGCGCAAACTGTCCGGCAGGCTGGAGATCAAGAATGCCGATGATCGCAAACCGATACGCACCCGCCAAGCCGTGTTGCACAGCCCAGAGTTTAAGGCGCTATGGGATCGCATCAAGCACCAGACAACTTATCGCGTGCAGTTCGATAACGAGAAGCTGATCGAGAATTGCGTCAACTCACTGCGCGATGCGCCCCCGATTTCCAAAACGCGCTTGCAATGGCGCAAGGCGGATCTATCCATCGGCAAGGGAGGTATTGATACCAAGGAAAAGGCGGGAGCCGACATGGTGACGTTGAACGAGGGCGACATCGAATTGCCGGACTTGCTCACCGATCTGCAAGACCGCACCCAACTGATGCGCAAGACCATCACGCGCATTCTGACTGAAAGCGGGCGGTTGAATGATTTCAAGCGCAATCCGCAGCAGTTTATCGAGCTGGCCGGCGAGATTATCAACCGCCAGAAACGCATGGCTTTGGTGGACGGTATTAAATATCAGCGCCTGGGTGACGAGCACTTTTATGCACAGGAACTGTTCGAGCAGAAAGAGCTGACTGGCTATCTCAAAAACATGCTGAATGCAGAAAGATCGGTGTACGAGAAAGTTGTCTACGACTCCGACACTGAGCGCGATTTCGCCAGCCAGTTGGAGATGAACAACGCCATCAAGGTGTACGCCAAGCTGCCTGGCTGGTTCAAGATTCCGACTCCGTTAGGCACCTACAACCCAGACTGGGCTGTGTTGGTGGAGCAGGATGGGGGCGAGCGGTTGTACTTTGTAGTCGAAACGAAGCCCAGCTTATTCACCGATGACCTACGCAGCAAGGAAAGTGCCAAGAACAAATGCGGCGAGGCACACTTCAAAGCGTTGGCGGTTGGCGACAATCCTGCAAAATATCTGGTGGCTACGAAGTTTGCAGATTTGCTTGATAAGGCTCAAACACTGGCGATCTAACGGGCATGGCATATTGCCACCCCTGATAATGAAGTGGTTTTCGCAGGAATGATGCCCGGTGGGCATCAACTCGCAAATGGTTCTCGCAGGGATGTTGCCCTGTGGACAACCACTCGCAAACCCGCCCTGCCCGTTCCCTCCCTTGCAGGGCGCATTTCGGCGTAGCCGAAATCGTTCACAAGGCGAGGTGCGTGCTCCGCGAAACCCCTTGTTCACCCCCCGTTCCCCCTCTGATGGAACAACTGATAAAACAACTCAATTCTGGCTAAGACCCAAGCCATCATGGATAGCCCATCCACTGGTGAAACAACTCAGTATTGACTAATGACTAAGCAATCAAAAAACGATTGCAAAGTCACTCCTTATAAGCCAGCACACCCTAAAGGGTACAAGAGCTGGCAAGTGTCTGGTTATCCCAAAGGGAGAGGGGTACGGTTCGTCGCTGCGCGAGTTTCATGTTAATTGTTTCCACTTTTGCAGTCTTTTGAGGGCGATTTTTACGCTGCTTAAATCGGTAAGAAGCGATTGACAACAGAACGTTCGTTCACTACGATATGGATTCATTCTACTGGCCGATTGTCATGCCTTCTTCATTGCATCAATTCATCATTGCAGCGGCGATCGTTACGCCGTTTGCTCATATTCCTTTATTCGCTCATAAGGTCGAGGCTGGATTCCCGTCCCCGGCCGATGACTACATTGAAGGCCGGCTAAGTTTGGATGAGCACTTGATTCAGCACCGGGATGCTACTTTTTTCG
>Ga0210033_1003208_pt1 | contig 13431 bp, 10 predicted proteins | sample CryGeymeta201501_FD_185465 | JGI IMG/M metagenome (GOLD analysis project Ga0210033, IMG submission 185465) | Groundwater microbial communities from Crystal Geyser aquifers in Utah, USA - Crystal Geyser metaG 2015-01 (SPAdes) (version 2) | ecosystem: Environmental > Aquatic > Deep subsurface >... | reverse complement strand
ACCAGCACCGCGGCCGTCGCCATCGGATCGCGGCGGATGATAAACGTCAGCAAGGCGATCCCCGCCACGACGGGCATGTACCAATACGAGAACTTGTCCGCCAGGCGTTGCACGTCGGCGCGACTGCCCTCGGCTTCCTCGACCATCTTGACCACGCGCCCAAAGGCCGTGTCCGCGCCGAGATGCGTGACCTGCACGCGGATGCTCCCCGATTTCACCATCGTCGCGGCGAAGACTTTCGAGCCAGCCGTCACATCCACTGGCATGGACTCTCCCGTGATCGCCGACTGATCCACTGAACACTGATTACTGATCACTATCCCATCCACAGGAATCTTCTCGCCAGGCCGAATCACAACAATTTCATCTTTCAACAATTCCGTCACTGGCACTTCCACCTCTTCCCCATCGCGTTCGACGCGGGCAATGCGCGGGGCTAGGGCGGTCAAATCCTTCACGGCGCGGCGAGCGCGCTCGGTGGTAAAGCGTTCGGTGTAGTCACCGACGCGCATGAAGAAGACCACCAACGCGGCCGTGACCCACTGTCCGATCACTGCCGCGGCGATGACGCCCATCGTCATGACGGTGTGCGCGATGATTTGTCTGCGCCACGCGGCCTTTGCCACGTTGACGAACACCGGCCAGCCAAAAGCCAGCACGAGACCGAGTCCCAGCGGCCAGGGGATTTTGTCCGAGATGGATTCAAAGAGACCGAGTCCCTCACCGACAATGACGACGAACAGGATGACCGCGAAGAGGACGCCGAGGATGGCCAGGATTTGGCGGGTATACGCGCGGGCGTTGATTTCGCCCGTTGAGGCCGCGCCCGCCTCAGGTCCAGAAGGAACCGAGTAGCCTGCAGAGGCGACCGCCGCGCGCAGGTCGGTCATCGCCACTTGCGCGGGGTCGAGTCGCACGATTGCTTTTTCCGCGGCGAGGAAGACATCCACTTTTTCGACGCCGGGGAGGGAGGCGATGGCTTTGTGGACGTGCTGGGTGCATTCGGCGCAGTCCATGCCGAGGATGGGGATTTCGAGGGTTTGCATGAAGACTCTGTTCCCCGTCTTGCGAGGAGGGCGTTCTCCCTGGCACCGCCCGCCAGGGCAGGTGTCCCGACGAAGCAATCCCCTCCACGATGAGGAGATTGCTTCGACGCTCATCCTTCGACTGCGCCGCAAAGAACGCGGCTCCGCTCAGGACGGCGTCTCGCAATGACGGAAGGTTGGTTGTTATTTCAAGTGGATGCACTCATACACGCCGCGCGCGACATCGGCCAAAAGTTCATCGGCGAGGGCGAGCAGTTGCTCGACGCGCGGGTCGCTGAGGCGATAGCGGACGTAGCGGCCATCCTGCTCGGCCGCCACCAGTCCGCAGCCGCGCAGACAGGCCAGATGGTTGGAGATATTGCTCTGGCTGAGACTCGTGGACTCGACGATCTCGGTGACGGTCATCTCGCCCGCTCGTAACGTCTCCATAATGGAGAGCCGCGAGGGGTCCGCGAAGCCGCGGAAAAGTTTGGCTTGCAAGGCAATGGAGGTGGGATTAGCGGTGAGGAGCATTTTCTGTCCTATCATCGTATCAGTATATGATGATGTATTGTAGCACAGGTTACGAAGAGACGAAATAGTTTTCGGTTGCCAAAAAAATTAAGGCTTTTGTCCCCATTGATTTTCTTCCCATCGTGGTCTATACTTAGGGCAAGGAAATTTGCCATGCCTGACAAACGAAAAGTTTCGAGAAAAAAGTTTGCATTCTACATGCGCGTGCTGGACGATGAAACCGATGAAACCGTCGGCCATCTCGTGGAAGTCAGCGTCAAAGGGATGAGGCTGGAAACCACCGCACCGCTCCCGCTGGAGCAGGAATACAACGTGCACATGGAACTCACGCCCGACGTTTCGGATAAGTTGTTCATGTTCGTCTCCATCCGCACGAAATGGTGCAAGACGGACGACATCATGCCCAACTTATATCGCGTCGGGTTCGAAATCGTGAACATCAGCCCGCACGACCAGGAAATCTACCAACGCCTGCTGGAAATGTATGGCGAATGAATGCAAACCGCCGAAGTCGCAATGACTGTTCCAAAGGAGCGACCGCATGTTCAACGTTGGTTTTTCAAGTTGTTATCAAAAAGCGAGCCACAAACTTTACATGCTTGCCTCGGTCTTTGGCGTTCTGCTCTTCTTGAGCGGATGCGGAATAATAAAGTCGGCTGAACTTCAGGCATTGGAAGACGCAGCTTCAGTCCTGCAACTTACGACGGGACGGGAAGTTAGCAGGTCTCTCCGAGATAAAGGCACAGCGCTCGGAAAACCTGTGTACGCAGAAATAATCATCGAATATGAACCGGTTAATAGTCACACCAGGAAGGAGGTCTTCGACGAGATCATAACAATTCTTGAAAAAAATAATTGGAAGGGAGATGAATGGAACATTGTTCCCGGTTATTTCAGCATGTCATTGAAAGAAGGTGGTATCGCAATCCTGGCCGAAGCGCTGATCCGCTCAAATGAAAACCTTGTCAGACTCACGATGACAAATCGAAACCGCTAACGACAATTGCACTCAAACAGGACCTCCAAGAACACGGGAGTTTTGGTCAACTGTTCCAAAGGAGCGACCGCATGTTCAATCATGGTCTTTTGAACTATTTTCAAAAAGCAAACCACAAACTTTACATGCTTGCTTCGGTCTTTGGCGTTCTGCTCTTCCTGAACGGATGCGGAATAATAAAGTCGGCTGAACTGAGAGCATTGGAGGAGGCAGCTTCAGTCCTGCAACTCACGACGGGACGGGAAGTTAGGAGATCGCTCCAGGATAAAGGCACAGCGCTCGGAAAACCGGTGTACGCAAAAATAATCATTGTGTACGAACCGATCAATAATCACACCAGGAAGGAGGTCTATGAAGAGATCGTAGCAATTCTCATAAAGAATAATTGGGAGGGGAGTGAGTTGAACTACATAATTCCCGATTCTTTTAGTGGTTCTTTGCACCAAGGTCAATTCAATATATCAGGAGGTGTGAATATCGAAACAGATAGAAATCTGGTCATAGTCATCATGACAATTTACTGAAATCCCTAATTGCATCAAACAAAACATTCAAAAGGAGAATTCCCATGCAAAACAAGAAAGCAAGTTTCATTTTCAGGCTTGTATCTGTTCTATTCCTTTTAGCATCCTTAATACTCGCCAATTCACCCTCCTCGGCGCAAGAATTTGAAGGGAAGCCGCCTTTAAAGATCGTCCAGATTGGCGATTCGTACTCAGCCGGCAACGGCGCGCGTTCAGACTCGGGAGAGCCCAATTATTACGGTGTTGATGGTTGCTACCGTAGTCCCACGAATTGGGGAAGCCAGTTTGCAGAGTCTCTTAAAGATACGTTCGCCGTCACCTATCTAAATCGCGCTTGTTCCGGAGGTGTTGTAAAAGATATCACAGAAGCAAGGGACATGAAAGATACTTCTCTGAAAAATCTTGACGGTAATTGCCCCGTGTTGGAATATCCGGATGAAGAATTCTATAATACATCTCTCCTAACGTGTTCGCGCTTCGTAAAACCTCAATATGACGCCATTGACAGCAGCGTTGACCTGGTCGTGATGACAATCGGCGGCAATGATTTGGGATTTGGAAAGATTGTAACGAATTGCTTTACAGCATTTGCAAGCCCGGCTGGTTGTAGAAACACTGTAAACGATGCAAATGATGGAATGGCAAATTTAAGGCGTGATTTGATAGATACTTTTGGAGAAATCAAAACTAATAAGTTAAGGCCTGGCGCCAAGATCGCTTATGTTGCATACCCTCAGCTTTCGATGGATGTAGAATATAAGCTCATACAACACAACGACGAAGGTGAAATCATAGATAGCTATGACGCCGGAACGGAAGTCGCGCTTTAGGAGTAACAGGCGAAGCGTACCAAAGAGCCGCAGTGGATGCCGCCAATGCCGCGGCAGGAGAAGACTACATCGTCTTCTATGAGGGCACGAAAGAGCTTTTTGCGGGGCACGAGACGGATCCTTCTTTATATAGACGAAATCCTGAGCGATGGCTGCGTGAATTCGAAGGTTTTACTATGGCAGAGTGGTATCACCCCAATCCGGACGGGCATGAAAATTGGGGTCGGGCGCTCTCACCCTTTGAAACCTTTGGCGCTGGCAGTGGATACTACGAAGAAGGCGCAGATGTTGACGTTGCCTTTGTTGTTGATACCACTGGGTCGATGGGCGGGGAAATTGCAGAAGTACGGACAAATCTTTCCACTTTGGTCAGCCAACTTGAAGGTACAACCTCCTCTTATAGGGTAGCTGTGGTTTCTTACCGGGATTTCCCTGAACGAACTGGCGCTTCGTATGACTACCCATTTAGAGTCATTCAGAACTTTACGGATGACCCGGCCTTGATCCAGGCTGGCATTGACTCGCTCACCCTTGGATATGGCGGGGATTGGCCTGAGACGGTTTTCTCAGGTATTCAGGCCGCCATCGAACTACCCTGGAGGCCGGGCGTTACGAAAGTCATGCTTGTCATCGGGGACGCCCCAGCCCTCTCTCCTGAACCAATCTCTAATTTGACCGCTTCCCAAATCGTAGCCAACAGTATCGCGGTAGATCCGGTGAAGGTTATTGGCGTTAATGTTGGCTACCTAAACTACAATGGCGCGGTGGGAGAAATTGCGAATGGGACCGGCGGCTCGGTCGTTCAGGGCGCATCTGGCCTCACAGATGTAATTCTAGAAATCCTTGCTCAAGTGGCGAAACAGCCAATCGCCTGGATGGGACAGGCTTATTCAGGGAAAATCGGCCAACCCATTCAATTTGACGCATCAGGCTCCTATGACCCTTCGGGTTTGTCCATCACTCGCTATGAATGGGACTTTAATGGCGATGGCGTCTTTGACCTTGAAACCACCGAGGCGGCCGCGACTCACGTCTACGACGCAGCCTATAATGATTATGTTGTCTTACGCGTGACAAGCCCGGGCGGCGCTGCGCTTGCAAGCGCCCGAACCGTTGTGAACGCTGAGGGTTTTGCTCCCCAGGGCGGCGAAGAGGCCTGCGAGCTGGACGAAAACGGATTTTCCATCATCACAGATGAAAATGGGATCTTCATCAACTGTACACCTGATAGCCTCCCTGAAGACTACCAGAACGGTGTGAGCGCAATTGTAGGAGATGTAGGGGACCCCATTGACATTGCACTGTCAAACCTGGAAAATGCGATCAACGGCCTCTCACCGATCGCGTTCAGAAACCAGTATCTCGTGATCAAAAAAGCTATCGAAAGCGATAATCCGGCCTCGGCCTGCGGCAGCCTGCAGGGCATGTCCGGGCTTGCAAAAGCCCAAGCGGGAAAGAAAATCACTGAGGAACAAGCTGCCGCCGTGATAGAGGCTGTTTACGCGCTGGAAACTCTTCTGGGATGTTCAAAGTAAGCAAGTAACAGCGCGGTGTGAGTGATTAACCGCTGGGCGTATAAAAAGAACCCCGTTCTCTCGAAGAAAACGGGGTTCTCTGTTTGGGGGTTATTTCTTCACCAGCCCCACCGTCATCGTCTCACCATCGAACGTGTCAGTGGCGGAGGCCGCCTCGGCGGGCGCGGCGGCAAATTGCAGGTCAACCGTTAGCGTCTCGGCGGTGATGTATTCGCGGTGCGCTTCGATTGCGACTCGCAACCCGTCGCTCGCGGTGACGTACAGCTTGATGCGGTCGGCCACCTCGAACTCCGCGGACTTTCGCAAATCCTGCACGCGGCGGACGAACTCGCGCGCCTGCCCCTCGCGGACGAGTTCGGGCGTCAACTCGGTGACCAGCGCCGCGACGTACGCGCCCTCCTCGGCGACCGCGAATCCCGACCTGGCCTGCGCGCGGACCTCCACGTCCCCGGGCAGGATCTCAAACGTCTCGCCTCCCACCTCGACTTTGAGCGGGTCGCCGTTGACCAGGACGCGCGCGGCCGCCTCGGCGTCCAGCGCCAGGATCGCCTTCTGGATGGCGGGGAACTTGTTGCCGTATTTCTGTCCGAGTTGCTTGGGCAACGGCTTGACCGTGTGCGCGACCGCCTCGGTGGCCGAATTCAGCAGGCGGATCTCCTTCACGTTGAGTTCGTCCGAGATCAATTCCGCGAAGGTTTCCACGGCTTTGCGTTCGGTGGAATTGCCCAGCGAGAACGCGCCCACCGCCAGCGGCTGGCGCACTTTGCGGTTGGCCTTCTGCCGCGCCGCGTGTCCGAGCGAGACGAGTTTCATCACCGTGTCCATGTCGCGATTGAGCGCCTCGTCAATGAGCGCGGAGTGGATGGCGGGCCATTTTGCCAGATGGACCGATTCGGGCGCGGCCGCGTCCACGCCGCGCACGAGGTTCTGGTAGAGTTCGTCCGCCAGGAAGGGCATGGCCGGCGCGAGAAGTTTGGAAACGGTAACAAGCGCAGTGTAGAGAGTCCCGTAGGCGGCCTGCTTGTCCGAATCCGATTCAGATTTCCAGAAGCGGCGGCGCGAGCGGCGCAGGTACCACGTCGAAAGTTTCTCCACGAAATCCTGGATCGGACGCGTGGCGCGCGTCACTTCGTAGGTTTCGTAGCCCTCGGTCACTTCACGGACGAGGACATTCAACTCGGACAGCAACCACTTGTCGAGGCGGGAGTAGGACAAGTCTGAGACTTGTCCCACAGGAGTCCATTTGTCGAGGTTGGCGTACGTGACAAAGAACGAATAGACGTTCCATAGCGTGAGCGTGAAGTCTCGCACCACGGAGCCAACCAATTCGGAAGAGAAGCGGCGTTCCTGTCCGGGTGGGGTGGCGGTGTAGAGGTACCAGCGGAAGGCGTCCGCGCCGTACGCTTTGAGCACGTCCCACGGGTCAACAATGTTGCCGAGGCTCTTAGACATCTTACTGCCTTGCTCGTCGAGGATCAGGCCAAGGCAGAGTACATTTTTGTAGGAAACCGTATCGAACAACAGGGTGCTGATGGCGTGGAGCGAGTAGAACCAGCCGCGCGTTTGGTCCACGGCTTCGCAGATGTAATCGGCTGGGAATTGTTCTTCGAATTTTTTCCGGTTCTCGAACGGATAGTGCCACTGCGCGTAGGGCATCGAACCCGAGTCGAACCACGCGTCGATCACATCAGGGACGCGTTTCATCGCGCCGCCGCACTCTTTGCAAGCCCAGGTCACTTCGTCCACGTACGGGCGATGCAGGTCCAGTTCGGCCAGGTCGCGTCCGACCTTCTCGGACAGGTCCGCCACCGCGCCGATGCACTCGCGGTCCTTGCAATCCTCGCATTCCCAAACGGGAAGCGGCGTACCCCAATAGCGCTCACGCGAGAGCGCCCAGTCAATGTTGTTTTCCAGCCAGTTGCCGAAGCGGCCGTCTTTGATGTGATCGGGCGTCCAGTGGATGGTTTGATTGAGTTCCACCATCCGATCCTTGAACTGGCTGGTGCGGATGTACCACGCGTCGCGCGCGTAATACAGCAAGGGTGTCTTGCATCGCCAGCAGAAGGGATAGGTGTGCGTAATCTTTTCGGACCGGAACAACAGCCCGCGGGCATCCAAATCACGGATGATGAGCGGGTCGGCGTCCTTGACGAATTGTCCGCGCCACGGCGTGACTTCGGGGACGAACGTGCCATCCGGCAGGACGGTCATCAGCACGGGCAGGTCGTGTTCCAGCGCGGCCTGCATGTCTTCCGCGCCGAAGGCGGGCGCCATGTGGACGAGTCCCGAACCGTCTTCGGTGGTCACGAAGTCGCCGAGCACCACGTAATGCGCGGGCTTGTCGGGAGGCAGGAAGGTGAAGAGCGGATGATACTTCTGCCCTTTCAGTTTCTTGCCCTTGAACGTGTCCACGACTTTCACTGCCTCGTCGCGGAAAACTTTCTCCACCAGGGCTTTGGCGAGAATGAGTCTTTCCTTCTTGTGGGGCGGATTGGCAATCCGCCCTACGCCGCCCTCGATGTCGCATTCCACCGTCACGTAATCCACGTCGGGATGCGCGGCCACCGCCACATTGCCGGGCAGGGTCCACGGGGTGGTCGTCCACACCAGCAGGGACGTGCCGGGCTTGTCCACCAGCGGCATGCGGACGAAGACCGAGGGGTCGGTCGCCTCGTCATAACCGAGAGCAACTTCATGATCCGAAAGAGTCGTGCCACAGCGCGGGCAATACGGCACAACCTTGTAGCCCTTGTAAAGCAGGTCGCGGTCCCAGAAGTTTTTCAGGATCGCCCAAACCGACTCGATGTAATCGTTGGTGAAGGTCACGTAGGCCGTTTCCAGGTCAACCCAAAACGCGATGCGATCCGTCAGGCGTTCCCAATCCTGGATGTAATCGAACGCGGACTTGCGGCATTCCTCGTTGAACTTGGCGATGCCATAGCGCTCGATGTCCTGCTTGTTGGTGAAGCCGTGCCGCTTCTCGACCTCGATCTCCACGGGCAGGCCGTGCGTATCCCAGCCGCCGCGCCGCGAGACGTGGAAGCCGCGCATGATCTTGTAACGCGGGAACATGTCTTTGAAGGCGCGCGCCAACACGTGGTGAACGCCGGGTTTGCCGTTGGCGGTGGGTGGGCCTTCGTAGAAAACGTACTCGGGCGCGCCCCGCCGCTGTTCGATGGTTTTCTTGAAAACATCCTCGCGTTTCCACATTTTGAGCACCGACTCTTCCATGCTCGTCACGTTGAGTTTGGAACTGACTGGTTTGAACATAGTTGCCTCGTTTTGTAGTTACGTAGTTATGTAGTTTTGTAGTTTCGGTTGTAGCGCGAGATTTATCTCGCCTCGGCGACATCAATGTCGCGGTACAAAACAAAAAACGCTCATCCCAATTTGGGACGAGCGCCAGCCCGCGGTACCACCCAGGTTCCTGCACTCGCTGTTTAAGGCTCGCAGGCTCTCATGAGTACGGCCTTGCGGCGATACTCTTGTCCCGATAACGAGGAACAATCCCGTCTCACCTACTCTCGGCCAACTATCGAACTACCCAACTATCAAACTACCTAACTAACAGCCGATTTCAGTTCGACGCTCCGGGATGATTTTCAACCTGTTTCGCTGACCCGCTTCGCACCAACCGCAGGCTCTCTGGCAGTTCCGCAGGTTTACTCGTTCCCATCCACGCGTTTGATTGGCGGGATTATGCCACAAAGTTCCGAGATTGGCAACGGACTGCAAAATCTCCAGATTTTGCGCCAAGGCCTGGAGACTTTGGACTCCGATGCCAAATCCTTCCTTGCAGACAATAACGACTCGCGGGATAATCGTCCGCATGGACATCCTCATCACCGATTCCTCCCCCGCGCGACAAATCCTCTCCGCCTCCTCCCTGACCCTGGGCCTGCCGCGGCCTCCCCGCGCGTTTTACCGCCACGGATGGCAATCCTGGTCCCTCGCCGCGTGGACGGATTTGACTCCCCTTCCCGTCCAGCGACCGACGAGCCTCCACCCCATGCAAACCGATCCCGTTTACGTCAACGAAAGCCTGCCAAATGGTTCCTGGCTCGGCGCGGTGGAATTCGAGAACGGTGAAATCCTGCTTCTCGGCGCGCTGGGTATGGACTCGCACGTTCAATTGGATGGCAGGCAATTCAAAGGTTGGTACGAATCAAGCGAGGGCGAATGGTTCGTTGCGCGCGGCGGCGAAGCGGCAGCCTTCGCGAAATACTCTGAAGAACTCGGCAAACGATTTGGCAGGAAATCGGACAAACCCGCGCCGCGCATCTGGTGTTCGTGGTACAGCCTGTACACCGCCATTGACGAACCAATCCTTCGCAATATCTTCGATGGGCTTGGCGACCTGCCCTTCGATGTCCTGCAAGTAGACGATGGCTGGCAGGTCAAAGTCGGCGACTGGGAAGCGAACGGGAAATTCTCCTCGGGCATGGCCGCGCTGGCAGACAAGATCAAATCCACAGGACGAACGGCGGGACTGTGGCTCGCGCCGCTGATCGCGGTCAAATCCTCGCGCCTGTTCCGCGAACACCCCGAATGGTTCCTCAAAGACGAAAAAGGCAAATTCGTTTCCGCGGGCTTCAACTGGGGCGAACAGGTCTACGCGCTGGATGTCACCCATCCCGCCGCCCAGGAATGGCTCGCGGCGTTGATGAAGCGAGTCCGCGCCTGGGGATTCAACTACCTCAAACTCGATTTTCTCTACGCGGGCGCGCTGCCCGGCAGACGCCACACGAACATGCCGCGCGAAGCCGCCGCTCGCGTTGGGATGAAAACCCTGCGTGAGTCAATGGGCTTGGACGCGTTCTTCCTCGCCTGCGGGATGCCCTTCCTGCCTGCGCTCGGTCTGTGCGATGCCATGCGCATCGGTCCCGATGTGGCCGGCGAATGGGAAAGCCGCCGCGACGCGATCCTGCTCCACAACCTCAGCACGCCCGGGGTAAAGAATGCCATCCGCACCACGGTCAATCGCTTGTGGATGGATCCGCTCCTGCACACGGACCCCGACGTGGCTTATTTCACCTCGCGGGCAAACACGCTCACGCCCGACCAGAGGCGTCTCCTGCAAGACCTGGCGCGAGTCTGCCGCTTCAAAGCCACCTCCGACCTGCCGCAATGGCTCACTGCGGACAAGCGCAGCCAGTTACGCGCCTTTCTCGAAGATTCGAGCGACATCAAACAGATCGAGCGTTACCGTTTCCAGATCGGCTCGCGCGAAGTGGACTTCTCCTCCGCCATGGATCTTCCTGCTCCTCCCCGCGGACTTGTCGCCGCACAGGCGCGCGTCATCGGCTGGCTGGGGAATCAAGGTTGGGCGTTACAGATTCTGGACCAAATGGGAAAACACTCATTGGAAAAGATAAAGAAGGAAATATAAATCAAAAGCGACCCGCAAGGGTCGCCTTTGTTATCCAAACAACTCATCCGTCTTCGCGGCCATGATGAAATCATTCCTGCGCAGGCCGCCGATTTTGTGCGTCCACCATTGGACGGTAACGCGCCCCCACTCGGTCACGATCAGCGGGTGATGTCCCTGCTCCTCGGCGAGGGCGCCGATTCGGTTGGTGAATTCCAGCGCGGCGACGAAGTTTTTGAGTTTGAAGACTCGCTGTAGGCGCAAAATGGCATTTTGCGCTACAACTTCCCATTCGGGGATTTGCGGATTCAACTCTGAAATTTCAGCGTCGGTGAGAGTCGATTCGCCGCCGCGACAGGCCACGCATTGTCCAGCCGCGAGATTGATCATGTCACACTTCCTTTCTAAAGTACGGGTAAAAGATGGATCACACCACCGACAAGAAACAGAACAGTTAGCGCGTTCGACACTTTATGTTTCAAACCAAAGAAAACAACCTGCTCAACGGCTCGCATGAACCAGAAGATCGAAAAAGCGATCAAAAGCGCCTGACCAAGTTTGGTCACGATCAATTCGGGTTGAAACACAAACAACACAAATGCCATGACCAGAAACACGTAAGTCAATCGCAAATTCAGGATTTGCATGATCGAACGGTTGACGTGGGTCAATGACGCAAGGTCTCCCTTCCATCTGAAAATCTTCCAAAAGAGGAGATGAAAGATCGCGAATCCCAAATTGTAGAACCCGCAGATGATCAGCAGAAATTTTGGCTCAGGCATTTTATCTCACGTCCATCATTTCGCGGTTGCGCGGCAGATACGCGTTTTCCAGCGGCAGGATTGATCATTCCGACATCTCAATTCACATGCCGCTATTATTGTCAATAAAATACAAGTAACCCTGCCGCCCGCCCTGTTTGGTCCACAATTCGATTGACTTCCGAATGCGTTTCAGGCAGGCCATGATTTCATCCAGCGTCAGCGGTTTGAGATCCATCTCGACAGGCTGGCCGTCTTTTTCCCTTGCCAGTTTCTGCCTCCCCAGCCGCCATTCGCACATGGATTTGACGCGGGCATAGACCCGTTGGGCGTTCGCTCCAAGTTGCGGCGCGGGCGTGGTCTTGTCCTGTTTTTCGTGACGATATTCCGTCCAAAGGAGATTCAGGACTTTGTCAACATCGTAATCCAGCAAGTCGGGATTTTCGCGATAAACACTTAAGATCGCGTATTCGATATTTTGCAGAACATCCAGGTATTGGTCTTCAACAGTAGACATGTGACCTCCAAAAGTCGGGAGATGCCCGGAGCGCAAAATCTCCCGATTTTGCCAAAAGTCGGGCCCTTACAGGGCGCTACGCGAAGACTTTTGACTCCGCTCCCGAACTACAACATCTTCACCAAATCTTTCACCGAATTCAACTTCACGCGCAATACTCTTCTTCCTGCGGCCTTCAACGCTTCGTAATCACCCAACGCCTGCGCACGCAATAATGTCCCAAAAGTCAGGCCTTGGGTGGGAATATCCATATCCTCCTGCGTATCGTAAACAAACTGGACGAACCAGCCCTTGTTCGGACCGCCTTTGTGGAACTGTCCCGTGGAATGCTGGAAGCGCGGGCCAAAGCCAGCGGTCACGGCGCATTTGGTTTTCGCGCGGATCGCCACGCGTAGTTTTTGGATCACGTCAATCATTTCATCGTTGCGCGGCAGGTACGCGTTGATGGACACAAAGTCTCCATCTTTCGCGCCGGATAAAAATTCGCCCAATGCGGACTTCGCATCTTTCACATCCACCAAATCTACATCATCAAGTTTGCCCGTCTTTTGATAATCTGCGATCTTCGCTTTCGTGCGGATTTTGCTATCCTGCACATCGGGCTGGTCGAACGGGTTCACGCCCAAAATGTGACACGCCACCGAAATCGCAATCTCCCAGCGGAAGAATTCCGCGCCGACATCATGGTAAGTGGTAAGTGGTAATTCGATCACAGGAAATCCTGCGTGGCGCAACGCGTCGATACCAGTTGCCAGTTCACCGTTTTGTCGCAGGTAAACGAACAGGCGGTCATCCCCATAGACTTCGGGCGCGCCAAGCGGCTCCAACGCGACGGGCAGGATACCCTTCCCATGTTTGCCGCTCGACTCGGCGACGATCTGCTCGATCCAGCCTGCCAGCGCGGACAAAGGCGCGTCGGCCAGGACCGTCAGCTTATCGCGGCCTCCGAGAGCGGATTCGGCCAGGACGGCCCCCAGCGCCATCCCAGGGTTGCGCGCCGCAGGCACATGCTCCCGAAAGAGCATCGGGACGATGTGAGCGGAGCGGAGCGAAGTCGAAGCGCCGCCGCACTGACGCTTCATCCAGTCCGCGCGGTCGAGCAAGCGGGACAAGTCCATGCCGAGCAAAGCGGCAGGCACCATCCCGAAATCTGTCAGCGCCGCGAAGCGTCCGCCGACGGATCCGTCCGAGGAGAAAATCCGGCGGAAGCCGCGTGCGCGCGCCAGTGTTTCGAGCGAGGTGTTCGGGTCGGTGATGGCGATGAAGCGCGAGCCGTCGCCTTTGCTCAAGTCCCAGAAGAGATTGAACGCCGCCATTACCTCGGCAGTCCCGCCCGACTT
>Ga0210033_1003205_pt1 | contig 13438 bp, 14 predicted proteins | sample CryGeymeta201501_FD_185465 | JGI IMG/M metagenome (GOLD analysis project Ga0210033, IMG submission 185465) | Groundwater microbial communities from Crystal Geyser aquifers in Utah, USA - Crystal Geyser metaG 2015-01 (SPAdes) (version 2) | ecosystem: Environmental > Aquatic > Deep subsurface >... | reverse complement strand
TCAGAGCCCTTCGCTCCGATCGAGCGCAGCCGCACCGCCGCCTTGGGCCTGGCCATTGCGAGTCTCTGCTCATGGATCTAGCGTCGCGACCCGATGACCAAGAACACCCCGCTCTTCCCCGCCCTCGTCCTGCTCGCCGCTTGCGGCGGCGCGCCCACCCAGACGCATGACGCCACCGACGTCGCCGCGACCGTCAGCCCCGACGCCGGCCACGGGCTCACGCGCGAGCAGGTGAACTCCATCGCGCTGCGCCTGAACCTGCCGCTCTACTGGGCCGCCGACACCAACTCGGATGGCATCATGGATCCGGCCGAGACGCGCTCCTTGCGCTTCTACCCGACGGCGCCCGAGTGGGTCGCTGACGGGCAGTTCACGCCGGCCTTCTCGGCGGCTTGGGACGCGCTGAAGGCGGCCGCGGACGAGCCGGCACCGACGGACGAGCGCCTGGCCTTGCTGCGGCGTGAGCTCGATCAGGTCGCGCCAACCTTGGTCGACAACGACCTCTCGGACATGTCCCAGACCCACCGCGACTTCGCGGCCCACATGCTTCGCGTCGCCGAGCTGATCGACGAGCTGTACGCGGATCAGGTGGGTTCCGCCGCCCTGGCTTCCCAGGTCGCCGACGATCCCATGAGCCGCAGCGTCTTCCGTCGCAACTGGGGTCCGGCCTGCCTCGCGCCCCAGACGGAAGCAGAGCACGACTGCAGCGCGATCGTCGGATCGCCCAAGGAGCCCGTGGGCGTGTACCCGGCGGGCCTGCAGACGGATACGGCCTTCTGCCAGACGCTCGAAGCGCGCGAGGACGCTGAGCAGCTCTTCACTCCCTTCAGCGTCGTCGTCCAAGAGGGCGGCGGCCACGGCCTGCACGCCGTGCCGTACACGGAGGCCTTCCACGACGCCATGCGCGCCGTGGCCGGCGAGCTCGAGGCGGCTTCGGCCTCCATGACCGATCCCGAGGAAGACGCCCTGCGTCACTACCTGAACGCCGCCGCGTCGAGCTTCCGCAGCAACGACTGGCAGCCCGCGGACGAAGAGTGGTCGCGCATGAACGCGCGCAACTCCAAGTGGTACGTGCGCGTCGGACCGGACGAGACCTACTGGGAGCCGTGCGCACGCAAGGCCGGCTTCCATCTCACCTTCGCGCGTATCAACCAGGGCTCGCTCGAGTGGCAGGACAGGCTCGTGCCCGTGCAGCAGCAGATGGAGGCCGCCATCGCCGAGCTGGCTGGCGACGAGTACGCCGCACGCGACGTCAGCTTCCACCTGCCCGACTTCATCGACATAGTGGTCAACGCGGGCGACGACCGCGACGCCTTCGGCGCGACCATCGGGCAGAGCCTGCCCAACTGGGGACCTGTCGCTGAAGAGGGTCGAGGCCGCACGGTGGCCATGAGCAACCTCTACCAGGACCCGGACAGCGAGGCGCGTGGCCGCATGGTGGCGCGCTCGATCCTCACCGAGGCCTCCCTCGGCCCGATCACCGACGACCCGACGCCGGGCCTCTTGTCGACCATCCTCCACGAGGCCACCCACAACCTCGGTCCGTCGCACGACTATCGCTACAACGGCCACACGGCCGACGAGGCCTTCGGTGGCGAGATGAGCAGCATGCTCGAGGAGCTGAAGGCGCAGAGCGGCGCGCTCTACTTCCTCTCCTGGCTCGCCGAGCGTCAGCTGATCACGCCCGAGCTACAGCGTCAGGCCTACCTCGACGACGTGCGCTGGGCCCTCGGCCACATCTCGCGTGGCATGTACACGGTCGAAGGCCACCACCGGAAGGCCTACAGCCAGCTCGCCGCCATTCAGGTCGGCTACTTGATGGAGCACGGTGTGCTCACGTGGGATCCCGAGGCGGTCGCCGCCAACGGCGAAGACCACGGCGCCTTCAGCATCGACTACGACGCCTTCCCCGCGGCGGCCGAGTCGCTGATGCGCGAGGTGGCGCACCTGAAGGCCGTCACCGACGTGGCCGCCGCCAACGCGCTGGCCACCCGCTACGTGGATGGCGACCTGATCCCCATGCCGCTGATCAAGCAGCGCTACGATCGCATCCCCAACGGCAGCCTGGTCTACGCCGTAGACCTCTAGGCCTGGCGCCAGCTGACGTCATCAGCTGGCACTGCACGCGGCCCGCGATGAACGTCGGGCCCTACCGCGAAATGATCGTGGCGTGATGGACCTTGGTCTACGTCGTAGACCTCAGGCCCTGGCGAACGACTGGCTCCTGTCGCGACGTTTGTGGCGCCCGGTGAGGGCGGCCACCCTGATGTTCGTAAGGAACCAGGAACCGTGGGTTAGCGCCGAGGCGGCAGAGCCACATACGAAGGAGCCATCCGTGAACGAAGATATCAGGTGGGTGGGCTTGGATGCCCATGAGGCATTTCTACAGGTGGCGGTGTTGGCCGGCGAGGCGTCGACGCCGCTCTCGTGACGCATGGATCACACGACGCGCACAAGCTGGCGGAGTACTTGCGCGCCGGACGCTGAGTGAGGTCGCGCCTCCGACGGAGTCGCAGGAAGCGACGCGGGCTTTGGTGCGGCAGCGCAGCGCGTGCGTGCAGGCCCTGGGTCGAGCGCGGCATCGGCTGAGCAAGTTCTTGCCGCGACGGCACCTGACGCATGGCGGGAAGAACTGGACGGCGAAGCACTTGGCTTGGCTCCACACCCTGAAGCTGGAGGACGCGACAGACCCGGTGGTGCTGCGGGATCTACTGGGCGAGGTGGAGCATCAGCTGCAGCGCAAGGGGCAGCTCACCAAGGCGCTTCAGGAAGTGGCGATGCCCGCGCGCTACGCCACGCGGGCCACGGCCGGGTCGTTACCGGCTGACGGCGGCAGAAATCTCTTCCACTCACGACGCTCGAGGGCCTCACGGGGCGGACGACTTCGGCACGACCCGGAGCAGCCCGCGACGGCCCCCATGTGGCAGGCAGCACCCGCGGCTGAGCGCACGAAAGTAGACCGCGGCAGCTCCCGCCGGAAAACTGTCATCTGCGCTCTGCGCTGGGGAAACCCGGCGTAATTCACGAAGATCAGAGTGATTCGTCGTCGAAGCCGCCGTCGTCGCCCGCCCCGCCGGGCCCGCGAGACCGACAACCAGAGAGCCTTCCTATCGCAGCAACCTATCCCCTCATGGACAGGTCATTCCATATCAGGGGCCGAGGCTTGCCCGGCCCGGACGCGTTGCGTGCCGTTCACGTCCAAGCGTCGCACTGCACGCGGCCGCTGACGAGCCTGGCGCCCTACCGCGAGACGGGCGTTGCGTGCCTCGCCCGCGTGGTCAGTGCGCGCGCGAGTGACCGTGACCGTGACCGTGGCCATGGCCGTGGCCGTGGCCATGGTCGTGGTCGCAGGAGGAGTGGTCGTGCTTCGCCTCTTCCTCCGCGATCTTCGCGCGCACGTCGTCCATGTCGAGGGCGCGGACCTGCTTGATCAGATCCTCGAGCGCCGCCTCGGGCAGCATGCCGGCCTGCTGGAAGAGCAGCACGCCCTCGCGGAAGATCATCAGCGTCGGGATGGAGCGGATGCCGAAGCTGGCGCCGAGACCCGGCTCCGCTTCCGTGTTTACCTTGCCGAAGGTGATGTCCGGGTGCGCCTTCGAGACCTTCTCGTACGTGGGGCCGAAGGCGCGGCAGGGCGCGCACCAGGGGGCCCACCAGTCGATCAAGAGGATGCCGTCGGCGGCGTCCAGCGTCGCGGGGAAGGTCGTTTCGGTGAGGTTCTCGATAGCCATCACGGCTTGCTCCTTGTGTGGGTCCCACGCTCGGGGGCCTTTCAAAAGCAGACGTTGCACAGGTCGCGCCGTTACGACAACCGACGACGTGCGCTTCATCTTCTTTCGCGCCGAAGCGAGATGAAACGCCCAGTGAAACATGCGTCGGCTCGACCATGGTGATCGGCGTGTCCCGTGCTACGTTTCGCCGGCTCGCTCACAAGGAGGAACGCTGTGCTCGCCCAGATGACTCGCAAGTTCGTACGCAGGTTTGGCCCTCTCGTCGCCTCGATGCTCGTCGCCATGGCGCTCGGCGCCTGCGGTGCGCACTCGGAGTACGCCATCTCCCAGGACGGACAGGTCTACACCCTGGTCAACCTGCACGCGCCCGCGCGTGGTGGCCGCCTCTCCTCCATCAACTACCAGGGCCCGGTGCTGATCCCCGTGTGCACGCCCGTGAGCTTCTCGCGCATCACCGATCGCGCGGCGCTCTTCACGGTGCAGACCTCGGGCCAGGCCTTCCAGTACGTCTTCCACCGTCGCTCCCTGCGCGAGCCAATCGAACAGCATCTCGCGCGCTACTTCGGCACGGCATGCCCCGACCTGACACAGCTCTCGCCGGAGGATCAGGCCGGTGTGCGCGACGGTCGCGTCTATCAGGGCATGACCCGACAGGGCGTGCTCCTGGCCATCGGCTACCCGCCCCAGCACGCGACGCCTTCCCTCGACGCCGACAGCTGGCGCTACTGGCGCGCGCGCAACGGCACCTTCGAGGTCTACTTCCAGAACGGCGTGGTCGCCGGAATCCGCGAGTAACGAGCCTTCTTCTGGCCTTCTCCAGCGTCTGAGGCATGATCCGCGGAGGCCCCGCGAGGGCCGAGGGGGGGGAACCGGGGATCATGCAGCGTCGCGTCGTCATCACCGGAATCGGGCTCACGTCGCCCATCGGCAATGATCTAGACACGGCCAGCGCGGCTCTGCGCGAGGGGCGCCACGGCATCATTCACATGGACGATTGGGGTCGCATCGGCGACCTCAGCACGCGCCTGGCCGGCGCCGTCTCCCTCGAGCTCGAGGGGCGCTGGCCCCGTCAGACGACGCGCAGCATGGGCCGGGTCGCGAAGCTCGCCGCCTACGCCACTGATCGCGCCATCGAAGAGGCAGGGCTGACCGAAGAGCTGCTGCGCTCCGGCGACGTCGGGCTCGCCTACGGTTCGACCCACGGCTCGTCCCAGGAGCTCGAGCGCTTCTGTCGTCGCGTCTTCGCCGAGGACAGCATCGCGGGTGTGCCCGCCGGCTCCTACCTGCGCTTCATGAGCCACACCACGACCGCGAACCTCGCCGCGCTCTACGGCGTGCGAGGGCGCGTCATCACCACCTGCGCGGCCTGCGTCAGCTCCAGTCAGGCCATCGGCGCGGGCTACGAGGCGATCCGCATGGGCGCTCAGGACGTGATGATCTGCGGTGGCGCCGAGGAGCTGCACTGGGTGCCAGCGGGCGTCTTCGACATCCTCTTCGCCACCAGCCGCGGCTACAACGACGCGCCCGACGACAGCCCGCGGCCCTTCGACGCCGACCGCGACGGCCTGGTGATCGCCGAAGGCGCGGCGACGCTGGTGCTCGAGGAGTACGAGTACGCCATCGCGCGCGGCGCCACCCCACGGGGTGAAGTGCTCGGCTACGGCACGAGCTGCGACGGAACCCACGTCACCTCGCCCTCCGTCGACGGCATGGCCGACGCCATGCAGCGCGCGCTGAAGGACGCACAACTCGCGCCCTCGGACCTGGACTACGTGAACGCCCACGCCACGGCGACCTTGGTCGGGGACCGCACGGAGAGCATCGCCACGGCGCAGGTGCTGGGCGCGACGGTCCCCGTGAGCTCCACCAAGGCCTTCACGGGACACACCCTCGGTGCGTGCGGCGCGCTCGAAGCGGCCTTCTGTGTGGCCATGATGGAGCAGGGCTTCCTGGCTCCGAGCCGCAACCTCTATCGCCTCGATCCAGAGTGCGCGCCCCTCGACTACATCATGGGCGACGCTCGACCGAGCCACGCCCGGCGTGTCATGACCAACAACTTCGCTTTCGGGGGCATCAACACCTCGCTCATCTTGGGGGCGAGGCCGTAGAAAGGAGGACGTGATGAGAGACGTTCTGGTTCTGGGGGCAGGTCCTGCGGGGAGCACGGCAGCGCATCTCCTCGCGCGCGCCGGTCACGACGTGCTCCTGCTGGAGAAGGCCGAGTTCCCGCGCTTTCACATCGGCGAGTCGCTCCTGCCCTGCGATCTGCCCATCTTCGAGCGGCTGGGCTTCGACCCGTCGAACACGGGCTACCTGCGCAAGGCGGGCGCGGAGTTCTTCGACGAGAGCACGGGCGACTACACGGAGTTCTGCTTCGGCGACGCGCTCGACGGGAGCCTCGACCACGCCTATCAGGTCGAGCGCGCGCGCTTCGACCACGAGCTCGCCAAGCTCGCGGGTGTGGCAGGCGCGGAGCTGCGCTTCGGCGTGCGTGCCGCCGGCGTCGAGATCGGCGACGAGGGCGTGGTAGTGGAGACCGAAGGCGGCAGCGAGCGTGCGCGCTTCTTGATCGACGCCACCGGTCAGGACGCTGTCTTGGGTCGCAAGCGCCGCAGCCTGGAGCCCATTCGCGGCTTCGGCGTGCTGGCCGCCTACACCCAGTTCACGGACATCAACCCGGACGCGCGCACGGAGCTCGAGACCACGGGCAACATCAAGATCTTGGTGCGCGACGGCGGCTGGGCCTGGGTGATCCCCCTCGCGGGCGGTCGGCTCAGCTTCGGCGTCGTCACCCGTCGTCGCGGCGCCAACGCGAGCTTGGTGGACGAAGCGCTCGCCGACTCGCCGCTGATGCAGCGATTGACCCTGGGCGCCACGCGCGGAGAGTCGCGATTGACGCGCAACTTCGCCTACGTGAATCGCGAGAGCCACGGCACGCGCTACGCCTGCGTGGGCGACGCGGCGGGCTTCCTCGATCCTGTCTTCTCCAGCGGCGTCTCCCTGGCCATGCTCGGCGCCGAGTCCGTGGCCGACGTGCTCTCGCCCGCGCTCAGCGAGGGCCGCGAAGGCGAGCCCGGGCTGCTGAAGGACGTGGTCGCCAAGAACCACGGCGCCTACGAGTCCTTCGGCTCGCTGATCCACCGCTTCTATCACACGCAGCTCGTGCGCCACTTCTTCTTCCACCCCAAGCCCGAGGCGCAGCTCCGCGCCGGCCTGATCAGCCTGCTCGCCGGCGACTCCGGTCGCGCCGACAACAGCTTCGAGGCGCCCATGCTCAGCGGTCGCCAGCACTGGCGAGTGGACACCCTGGCCACGGCCGCGCGCAACAGCGACGCATGACTCGCGCCGCGCGAAGGAGATCCCCATGACTCCTGCGTCTCTTGAAGCGCTCGCGAACCTGCGCCACACGGAGCACCTGACCTGGTCGGTGATCCCGCTGCTGGCCATCGCCTACTACGTGTACGCGAACGAGATCCGGCAGAAGAACTGGAACGTCGTGCTCGCGGGGCTCGCGTTCTGGGGCATGGATTGGCTGAACGAGATCATCAACGGCCTCGTCCTCCACTACACGCAGTACTCCGCGCTCTGGACCGCGCCTGGCCGCTCCTCCTACACCATCTTCGTCGGCCTGAACGTGGAGATCTGTTTCATGTTCGCCATCGCCGGCGTCGCGCTGGCGAAGATCCTGCCGGAGGATCCGAAGAAGAAGATCCTCGGCATCAACAACCGCCTCTTCATCGCGGTCGCCAACTCGGTTTTCTGCGTCTTCGTGGAGATCCTGCTCAATCGCGCGGACATGTTGATCTGGGCCTATCCCTTCTGGAACGTGCCCAACGTCTTCTTGATCGTCATTTTCGGCTACCTGCACTTCCACCTCGTGGCCTTCTGGGTCCACGACATGAAGAAGATGCGCAGCAAGCTCACCACCGTCGGCACCATCTATGGCCTGGCCCTCGTCGGCGTGCTCGTCTTCGGCGTTGGCCTGATGTGGATCTGAGCGCGCTGGCTGGCGACCGCCTCGCGCGTCGGCGGCGTGATGCCGAGGGTGTGGCACCAGGCCTCGGGCGTCATGGCGGTCCCCACTTTAGCGAGGCGATCGCCGCTGGCACGTCGGGGTCGTCCATGTCCGCGACGACCACGAGCTCGATGCCGCCCGCCAGCGTGAACCCGACGAACTCCACCCCCTCGAGCTTGAGCGACGCAGGCCGGCCGGTCACGTCGAGGATCTCCGCGAGCACCACCCGAGCGCCGTCGAGGAGCCCGACCCGCGCGCCGAGGACGTCGCCGTCGCGGTAGGTGTCGGGTGAGTCCTCGGCGCCCGCGAGAAACACGACACGGCCGTCCGGGAGCACGGTTGCGTCGGTGAAGCCGAACGGCACGCCGCGCACTTGGCCGAGATCGACGCGCGTGACCGAGACGAGCAGCGGCGACGGACCGCCGTGGTCCAACCAGCGCAGAAAAGCGCCGAGCTCGAGGTCGCCGACGGCGTTGGCCGCGGTGTGTCCGTCGGCGACGGCGCCGTTGCCACGCTGGAACAGGCGGAGCAGAGCGCCGACCACGACGGCACCTTCAAGGTTGAGCTCCGAGCCGGCGAAGTCGTGTCGCGCCCGCAGGTGCTCGAAGAGCGGCGCCGCGTCGACTACGCGGACGTGGTGGCCTGCGTCCACGACGACCACGTGCTCGCGCGCCCGGGTCGAGCCGGAGCCGAGGGCGAGCAAGCGTCCGTCCGGGAGCACCACGCACGCCTCGAGATCCATCTTCGCCGCCTTGTTGCCGCGGCGTTCGCTGAAGTGGCGGCGCCCGCCGGCGCCCGCCGGCAGCACGAGGGGTGCGACCTTGCCTTTTCGCTCGTCGAGCAGCGCCAGCGCGTTCACGTCGTCCTGCACGACGACGAGGTGCTCGCCCCAGCGGCGCAAGCCGCTTCCGGCGCGGACGTGCGCGGGAAGGTCGCGGGCCTCGTCGGCGCCCGCGAAGTGGAGTGGCCTCGGCCATCCGAGGCGGGCAACCCAGTCGTCGCCGATGGTCACGGCCGACGTCACGAGCTGAGCTCCGTCCCCTGCCTCGAGAGAGCCAGGTAGTCCTCGAACACGACCATTCGGTTCTTCTTGCGCTCGTCGAGCCGCCGTACGATCCCCGCAGCCTCGAGCACGCGCACGGCCTTGCCCGCCGCGGGACGCGAGCCGTCGAGGAGCTCGATGACCCGGTTCACGGTGAGGATCGGGTGCTGGGGCAAGAGCTCGAAGAGCCGTGGGCTGAACACGGTCGCGTCGTCGCGCGCGAGGAGCCGATCACCATTGTCGCCGACGATGACGTGGAGCCTGCGCGCCACGGAGACCGCCTCGTGCAAGCCGACGCGTGCGAGGCGCAGCGCGAAGATGTGGAAGATGGCGGACGCGCTGTCCAATCCAGGCCCTGCTCGCCGCCAGGCTCCCGGGGATTTGCTTGTACTCGGCCCGCAGTTTCCGTACCATGCACCCCAGTCGTCCAAGTTCGGACGAGCAAGATCGCAGGGTGGAGACCCTCGCGAGAAGGGTGGCAAACGATGAGAGTGAACTACGTCTTGATCGCGGCGCTGCTGCTTTCGTTCGGCTGCAGTAGCGGCGACGCATTCGACGCCTTTTGGAACAAGGCTCGGGGTTGCGGCCTGATCACTTCGGGCAGGATCGCGCACTTCAACCCGGAGCCCGGGGAGGAGTGCTGGGCTCGCTGCATCAACGGTCGAGCGACCTGCGCGGACATGGCGAACCTGTTCTGCGGAACGGGCTCGAGCATGGTGGATGACGCCTGCTGGACCGAGTGCGAACCGATGTTCACCTGCGGCGACGGCACGAGCCTGGGGAGCGGCTACATCTGCGATGGAAGCGCGGATTGTGCGGACGGATCGGACGAGCTGAACTGCGGGGCCCTCCTCTTCACGTGCGCCAACGGAGACCACGTAGAGTCGTGGGCGCGCTGTGATGCGGACGAGGAGTGCGCCGACGGCTCCGACGAGGTGGGTTGCAGCTACTTCATGTGCTCCGACGGCAGCGCCCTCGGCCAGGACTACGTCTGCGATTTCGAGGCAGACTGCCCAGATGGCGAAGACGAGATCGGCTGCGCCACGCTGACCTGCCCCGCCGGCATCTAGAACTCCGCCGCGCGCGAATGGGGACCGGATCTTCGATCCGCTGGCGCCCGGATTGGGTAAGCTGCGCAGGTGTCCGCGCCCTTCGTTCATCTACAGGTCCACTCCGAGTTCTCGATGCTCGATGGGGCCCTGCGCATCCCCGATCTGGTCGAGCGCGGCCAAGCTCGAGATGCCGGCCGTGGCGCTCACGGACAACGCCAACATGTTTGGGCGCTCTAGGACCTCCGAAGCTGCAAGACCAACCAGCGACCGCATGGAGCAAGGGTATCACGGCGCGCTCCGCCTGCTCGACCAAGCGGGACGGAGCCGGAGCGCTGCACGCTGCTGATCGCGTACCGACTACTGGCGCCAGACGCGGCCCGAGGGCGGCTGGATTGTCCCGGGCGGCACCCGGTCCGGTCATGTCGGCAAGGAGACGGCGCGCAAGGTCTTCCACAAGGCCGTGCACGCGGCGCGCATCCCCAAGGACGTCACGCCGCACCCGTGCGCCCGAGCCACCGCCACGCACACCGCGGGCTCCACATTTGCACGCCGACCCGACGGCAACCCCTCGCAAGCGCGCCTCCGCGGCCCGCTCTACGCCGCCCAGCCTGCACCCCGTGCCCGCTCGGGCCCGCATTGGCCCCTTTGACCCCTGCGCCCCTCGCTGAGATCCCCCTAGCCGCTCGCCGTGCTCGGGTTTCGTTCAACGAGCGCCTTACGGGCCCGCGACGCTCGGCGCGTCATGCATTCGTGATTGCATACACCATGTCCCCGACGAACTGCTTGAACGACTCGTTCTCGACGAATTGCTTGTAGCCGCCCACGCCCTCGAGAAGTAACCCGATGTGGCTCGGCTTCCGTACCCCCCAATGCCCCGGCACCTGCCCGAGCCACGGCAGCCCCGACTCCTTGTATTCCGGATACGGCTCGAGGTCGGCGATCATGCCGGGGCTCCGTCGCCCATCTGGCGCTCGTAGGACTGGCGCACCAGGCCCATGACGTAGGGCAGCTCGTCGAGCGACGTCAGGCCGACCTCCACGTCGCCGTTGCCATAGTGCCCGACGTTCGTCACGTCCCTACATAGATCCTTCGGGTCGCTGATCGCGGAGAAGGGCATGTTGAGCGTGAGCTTCATGCGCTTGGCCTGAGACACCACATCCACGAAGTTGGTCTCGGCCTTGTAGGCCACATAGGGCTTGTAGAACTCCTCGGTCACACACGGATCAAGCGCGAGCACCTCTTTGCGGAAGGCCTCGAACACTTCGCGCAGGACGGGACTGAGCAGGTTTGGATGGTTGTCGATGGTGTAGCTGCCGGCCGTGGGGGACTTCTCCGGCTGATACGCGGCGAGCCTTGCGGCATCGAGCCTAGGCGCGGTCCACACGGTGAGCGCCTGATCGGCGAGCCGCCCCGCGCGATCCTGGATGGCGGCTTCGTTCCAGGCTTCGAGCTGGCCGAGGCCAGCGTTGAGCTTGAGCGGGCTCTCCTTGAAGCCGCCGTCCATGTCGCGCTTCTCGGCGAAGGGGCGGTCGCTGTACTCGGCGTTGTAGCCGGTGAGCGTGAGGTTGCCGATGGTGTGGAGCCACTGCTGCTGCACGCGCTGCCACTCCGGTCCGAGCGCCTGCTGCCACGCCACCGGCAGGTCGGGGTTCTGCGGCAGGATGTGCTCGATGGTGAACTCGTCCACCGGCACGCGCTCCTTGCGGCCGTGGTTCTCCAGCCGGCGCAGCCAGTAGCTGCGGCTGCGGAAGTTGTACAGGTCGCGCGTGTGCAGGTCGCGGCGGAACTCGTCGTCGGCGGGGAAGCGGCGATAGGAGGGCAGCGTCAGGAAGTGCGCCTGGATGCTCTCGAGGCAGCGGTCCTTCTCGAGCGCCTTGCCGAAGGTGGCGAAGGTCTTGTTCATCGAGTTGGTGGGGATCGTGCAGATGGCGCGGCGGAACACGTAGGCCTCCACCAGCCGTACCGCGGCGGCCAGATCGGTGGCGCTGAACGTGCCGCTGGCGTAGTCGTGGTACAGCTCCAGCAGGAATGGGTAGGCGACGTCGACCTTCAGCTCGCGCAAGTCGTGGAAGGCCATGCTGAGCGAGGGGTCGGTCTCTCTGCCGAGCGCGATGGCGCAGAAGTAGCGGGCATAAGCGCGGATCTCCTTCACCAGCGCCTCGATACCAGCGGCCTGCACGGGCGTGGTGCGGGAGTAGTCCTTGAAGGCTTCGTAGACCTCGCGCTCACGCGGGATGTCGCCCATGCGCACGGTGAGGTAGTGGCGCATGAAGCTGTCGAACTGCGTACCGTAGGCCTCCTGCCCGAAGTCCTGCTCCATCGGCCGCCAGTACTCCTCATAGAGCCGCGTCTGGAGCCCGGGATCGAGGCCCATCAGGATGAAGTTGCGGATCAGGTCGGCCTGGCTCAGCTCCTTGCCCGTCGAGTTCATGCTCTCGAAGATGAGCTGAGGGTTGTCCTGATCGCGGCTGAGCGCGATGTCCACGACCACCAGCTTGGCGAGACCGCGGCATACCGGGGCGAGGTCTCCCTTCTGCCCGGCGAGGAGCTCCGCAAACAGCTCGAAGTTCTGCGTCACGCGTAGCGACGGCTCCTTGGGCTGCTCGCTGTTCTGGATGATGGCCTTGAGCGAGGCGTTGTCGGTCTGCGAGAGCAGCAGCTTGAAGTAGCGGTCGCCGCTTTCGAGCTGGTTGCTCAGGTAGTAGTGGCGCAACTTGGCGGCGGAAAAGCCATCGACAGGCTCGCCTTCGCCCAGCGCGCGGGCCAGCGACTCGATGAGCAGCGACACGGTGGTCAGGCGCTGCTGGCCATCGATCACGAGCAAGGGCGCCTGGTGCGTGACCTGCGACAGCCCCTGCTCGATGTAGACGATGGAGCCGATGAAGTGCACGGCGACGGCATCGCTGGAGCCTGCGCGCAGGATGTCGTCCCAGAGCTGGCGGCACTGCTTGTTGGTCCACGAGTAGGTGCGTTGGTAGATCGGGATCACGAACTGCGGCGACTTCTGGAGGAAGGCGAGCAGCTTGGCTTCGGTGGCTTTCATGACTTCGACCTCTTCTTCGACGCGATCTTCGTCCGCTTCGCCGACTTGCTCGCAGGCTTGGCCCTGGTCTGCTCCGGCGCGTTCAGGGCATAGAACTCGTGCAGCTTGGCCGCGAGTAGTTTCTTTTCCGGCAGTTGCGTCTGGTACTCGGCGATCACCGCGGGAGAAAGCGTGCGGCTGAGGGCGTATTCGACCACCTCGCTGTCCTTCGAGGCGCAGAGCAGCAAGCCGATCGCGGGGTTCTCGTGGGGTTTGCGCACGTCGCGGTCGAGGGCTTCGAGGTAGAAGCCCAGCTTGCCCAGATACTCGGGCTCGAAACCGTCCTGTGTCATGGTCGGTGAGAGTTTCGGCGGGTGGAGTACCGCGCGCTCGAACGCGGCCAGACGGAACTGGCGTTCCAGTTCGCGTTTGCTCCAGCGTTCCTGGATGGGTCTGGATCGCGCTCGGAGCGCGTGAGGCGGCGTAGGGGTTGAGCATGGGAGCCCTCGATCGGATGCTGGAGCATCTAAACAACCCTCACCCGAATCGAGGTTCCCATGCTTCAGATCGTGCCTG
>Ga0210033_1003202_pt1 | contig 13446 bp, 7 predicted proteins | sample CryGeymeta201501_FD_185465 | JGI IMG/M metagenome (GOLD analysis project Ga0210033, IMG submission 185465) | Groundwater microbial communities from Crystal Geyser aquifers in Utah, USA - Crystal Geyser metaG 2015-01 (SPAdes) (version 2) | ecosystem: Environmental > Aquatic > Deep subsurface >... | reverse complement strand
TCATACTCTAGCCCACATTCGCGGCAACAGCCATCGGTCCCGATCGTCCCGATGCACGCGCCGTCGGCACAGGGGATGCGCTCGAAGTCCCTGGTCTCCACCAACTACCCGCTGGGGTCCGCTTCGAACTCGTCGACCACGCGGCGCACTCCGCGCACAAAGTGGGCGAAGCTCGGCGAGCGCGGGTTGTCCAGCTCCAGGAGCGGGCCCAGACGCCTCGCGCCACCGACCTTGCCGAAGGTGGGCACCAGGTCCGCGAGCAGGTGGCTTGGAGAGCCCAGGCGGTCGGGGACGCGATACTTCTTCGTGTTCTGCAGTGAGGCAACCTGAGTGCCAAACGCGCGGTCAACAGCCGCCAGATCGGCGAGGTACCATGCCTCCAGCTCTCGACAGGCGATGCGAACCAGTGCTTCTGGTCGCGCTCCGGCGGTGCACAGGTCCAGCAGGCGGGACTTGACCTGAAGGCAGTCCGCGCTGTCCTGGTCGCGGACCACGATGAAGCGTGCGGTGGGATCCTGCCACGCACGGAGCTTTCGTGGGATCGACTTCTCAAGGTCTGTCTTGCCATCGTGTGGGATCAGCTTGAACGCAACGTGGTCGGGCACCAGGCGCGGCAGAAGACCTTCGAGTAACGCTGCCATCGACCGCTCCTCGAGCAGAAAGACCAACATCACGGGTTCGCTCCCCCCAGAAAGCCCTGCTTCCACAGCGCGCCGAGTGAGTCCCCCTCCTCGACCAACGCCCGGATCTGTGGGTCGGCGGACGCGCGCTTGACGGTTGTGTAGCCGCTGCGCTTCTCCAGCCAGAAGACCTCTCCGGGGTTGAGGGCGCTGAGCACGTCGGGCGAGTGCGTGCTGGCGAGCACCTGGCCACCGCGCCGCGCGTAGTCCCGGAACTCCTCGACGAGCTCGCACAGGAGGGTTGGGTAGAGTTGGTTCTCGGGCTCCTCGATGCAGAGCAACGGATGGGGAGCCGGGTCGTGCAGGAGCACGAGGTAGGCAAACATCTTGATCGTACCGTCCGAGACGTGCCTTGCGACGAACGGATCGCGAAAGGCTCCGTCCTGGAACCGGAGGACGAGTCGCCCGTCCACGGTCTCTTTCGCCTCGACGGAGGAGATGCCGGGAACGCGCTGCTTCATGCGGTCGAGTATGGTGTTGAACACGGCCGGATGACGCTCAAAGAGGAAACGGGTCACCAGGGGCAGGTTGTCACCCTCCGCCGAGAGGTGCTCGGCGTACCCTGCCTCCTTGCTGGGGCGCGCGGCCTGAACGTGCAGGTCGGTCAGGTGCCAGCGTTCGATCAGGCGGCGCACGCTGCTGATCACCTTGAACCGCTCGAACTGGCCAAGTCCCTTGAGCGCCAGGATGTCAGGAGACTCCAGTCGCTGCGCCTCACACCTCATGTCCATACCAGGGCGGCCATACTCGACTTCGTTGATGACGGCCTGCCCTTCCCCCCGACGGAAATCAAGAAAGTGCCACGGCTTGCCGTGCTGGCCACGGCGGTACTTCAGGAGCTCGTGCTCCACCACCGCGCGACCGCCCATATCCCCGATGGTGAGCTGATAGGTCACCAGCGGGCCACCATCCTCGCGGAACTTCACCTCGAAAGCGATCGGGCCCAGCGCGTCGCGACTGCGCACCTCCCTGAAGCCACCACGGCGGGTGATCGCCACGTGAACGTTGTCCTGGAGCGCGTCACGTAGAAACCCGAACACATCGAACAGCGTAGACTTCCCGGTGCCATTGGCACCGACAAAGACCGCCAACGGCTGAATCCCGTCGATGACCACATCCTTGAATACACGGAAGTTGCTGATCTTCAGTCGTTCGATCTGCACGGCAACCTCCCGAGCTGGATGCCAGGCTCAGTCCGCCTCGAGGCCGCACTCGCCGCATCGGCCGTCCGGTCCGATGACGCCGATGCAGGCGCCGTCGGGGCAGAGCTGACGGGACGCCCAGGGGTCGTCGTCGTCGGCCTCGGAGGGGGCTGGGGTGAAGGCGTGGTCATCCTGGCGGACATCCTCGGGGGCGCGGTGGTCACCGTCTCCGGTGGAGTCGTCGAGCCGCTCGGGCAGCGGCCCGTCATACTCTAGCCCACATTCGCGGCAACAGCCATCGGTCCCGATCGTCCCGATGCACGCGCCGTCGGCACAGGGGATGCGCTCGAAGTCCTCGAGCTCGCTCACATCGCTCACGTGGCCAACCTGGTCAGAAGGTGTGGATGACGATCCCGTTTTCGGCGGGGTCGACCTGGCGGTTGTACTTGAAGCTGGTCACCGTCGACTGACCGCCGACCAGGGTCTGGCGGACGTAGAAGCCGAAGGAGCCCTGGTAGGTGCCCTCGTCGCCAGCGAGCGTGATGAGGTCCCAGCTGCCGGGGCCGTTGCGGCGGGCGAGGATGAGGTCGTGGTGGGTCGTGTCCTGGTACGCGATCCGCACCTTGCCCTCGCTGTCGATGAGGATCGAGGAGTCTTCGCCGATGAGGTTCAGGAAGACGGCCGCGCCGACGAGGCGCACGCCGTCGTCGACGATCTCGCTGGTCATGTTGGTCATGTCGAGGTAGCGGAGATCGTCGGTGAGGGCGTCGATGTAGGCGATGTGGACGTTGTCGGCGGCGTCGATGGCGATGGAGCAGAACTGGCCGGCGTCGGTGACGTCGTTGTTCGCGGCGTCGCGGCCGTCGAGGATGACGGGGGCGGTCCAGCCGTCGGCGGTCTGGGCGATGTAGCGCAGATCGCCGCCGCTGCGGTCGTAGTAGACGATGGCCACGCGGCCGTCGGAGAAGCGCGCGGCGCGGGCGAACAGGCCGACGCCCTCGGGAAGATCCGTCGGGCCGTTGAGCACGACCGCCGCGGCGCACGTGGTGCCGAAGCACGCCTCGCCGGTGGCGCAGCTGTCGTTGCAGGCCGACGCCGAGGCGGTGCGCTCACAGACGTTGAGGTCCGCGCGGCACTTCTCGCCCGTGGCGCATGAGGACACGCCACCGCAGAACGAGCCGACCTCGGCGGTGTCGAGATCCGTCAGGGTCCAGTCGGTGGCGCCGGGCAGCGCGGCCGCGGCGCGGGCGAACCGGAGCTTGGAGGTCGCCCGGGGGAGGGTCGGATCGGCGAGCGGCACCCTGGGGGCCATGAAGACGATGGAGGGCGCGTTGTCGGGGCCGACCGTCACGTCCGTCCAGGCGCCCGTGTCACCCTCGGCGTCGACGACGTAGGTGGACCAGGTGAAGCCGTCGGCGCTGGCGACGCCCACGGCGACCTTGAGGTCCTTGTTGGTCTCGTCGCGGTAGGCGATGGTGAGGTTGCCGTTGGCGTCGGCGTCGAGCGAGGTGAACCGGCCAACGTCCGGGCCGGGCGTGGCGATGCCGCCGCGGGGGCCGTCGATCTGGCCGGTGACGGGGCCGTCGGTGGGCACGCCGTCGATGAAGGACCAGGTGATCGCGCGGTCGGCGCCGACCCGGCCGAGCATGAGGTCGCCGTAGGTGTCGTTGTAGGCGCTGATGTAGAGGGTGCCGTTGAGGTCGACGGTGTCCTGGTAGCGCCCGATCGTGCCGACCGGCAGGGGCGGCAGGGGCACGCAGGCGCACTCGCCCGGGGTGATCTGGCAGGACTTGGGGTCGCCGGTGGAGGCCTCGACGACCTCTCCCATGAAGCCGGGATCGCAGGTCGTGCCATCGCAGGCCGAGGGGACAGGGACACAGGCGTTGGTGGACTGGCAGCAGAAGCCGGCGCTGCCGCAGCCGCCGTCGCACCAGCTGCTGCAGGTGCACTGGCCGTCGGTGCCGCAGACGCCGTCGCGAGGCTGGCAGTCGAGCCAGGCGCAGTCGTTGTCCTGCGCACAGCTCGTGTCCACGCAGCGGACGTTGCCGAGGGCGTCGGTCTCGCAGGCCTGGCCGCCCGCGCAGTCGTCGTTGGTCTCACACTCGACGATCACGCACAGGCCGTCGAAGCACTGGCGGCCCTCGTCGCAGTCGGTGGTCATCTCGCAGGAGCCCTCGGCGACACAGGCGCCGCGACGGCAGGTCTCGCCGCCGGCGCAGATCTCGGCGCACTGCTGACCGACGACCGCCTTGGGGGCGTCGTCGTCGCAGGCGGCGTTCATCGAGCCGAGGGCGAGCAGGAGGCCGAGGCCGGCGACGCCGATGTGGCCCTTGCGGACCGCCTGGCGACGGCGACGGACGGCGAACAGGCCGAGGGCGACCAGCCCGATCAGCAGCGCGCCGAAGGGCGGCGCGGTGCGGCCGTGGCCCACCTGGCTGCAGTCGCAGGCGTTGTCGTTCGGGTTGGTCCGGGTGACCCGGCCGTGGATGGCGAAGGTGCGCTGGACGAGGCCCTCGCGGCCCGCCTCGTCGCGGACCTTGACCTCCACCACGACGTCCTCGTCGCGGTCGGTCTGCAGGGGCGCCAGGTCGAGTCTGGTGGTTGGGGACCAGTCTGTCCAGGCGCCGCTGGCGACGCGGGAGCTGTAGAGCAGGTCCGAGGACCCGGTGACCTCGTCGGCGCCGACGAAGTCGACGCGATCAGCCTCGCGGACCAGGTCCACGGTCGGGTCCTGGAAGTCGACGAGCACGTCGAGCTCGGCCGGGGTGCGGTCGAGGGTCTCGACGTCGCCCTGGAGCCGGGCGCGGACGGCGATGTGGTGGTGGCCCTGAAGGAGCAGGAGCGGCTCGTCGATGACGATGAGCGGGTCGCGGCGGAACGTGGACCAGAGGCCGTGGTCAACCTGATAGCTGTACTCGAGGGACTCGCCTTCGAGGCGCTGGCCGGCGATGAGCGCCTCGGCCTCGATGGTGAGGCGCGGGCGGGCGTCAAACAGCGCCAGGACGCGCTCCTGCTCGGTCATGTCGGGGCGCGCGGTGAGCAGCGCGGGGTCGGGCAGGGAGAGGTCCACCACCCAGGCGTTCGTGTCGACCGGCGGCAGCCCTTCGAGGTTCATGCCGCTGGCAAAGGCGAGGTTGACGAAGACGCCGAGCATCGTGTTGTTCTCGATGCCCGTGAAGGAGCCGTCCCGCAGGACGATGCGGAAGCCGGAGAACTCGGGCAGCGCGATGGGCTGCGAGAGGGAGTCGCCGAGCAGCGGCAAGGCGAGCGAGACGATCGAGGGCAGCAGCGCCTCGAGGAACGACGCCTCCTCCTCCAGCAGCTCCGAGTCCCGCACCTCGAGGCGGGCGAACGCGTCGGTCAGGTCGCCGATGACGGGGATGATGCCCTCGTCGGTGGCGTCGAGGCCGAGCGGCACGACGAGGTCGGTGTTGAGGGTGAAGATCCGCACGTAGCGCTCGTTGAAGAACGCGTGGAACTCCAGGTTCAGGTTGTCCCAGTGCAGCGTCAGCAGCGGGTTGATGATGTTGCCGTCCGCGTCCAGCTCGCCGGAGCCGACGTCGATGGTCGGGGGCTGCTGGGGGGCGAGCTGGATGATCATCGGGGTGTTGCGGCCGCCGGTGAGCCCGCGCAGGCTCGGCAGGAGCGTGGCGAAGGTGCCGGTGGTGATGAAGTCGGAGGTGGCGGTGCCGATGGAGAGGCAGAGCCCACCGGAGTTGAACACGCCCCAGAGGGCCTCGTCGAAGAACGCCTCCGAGACGCCGAGGCCGATGTGGAACGGCTGTCCATCCGGCGCCAGGTTACCTTCGAGCACGGGCGAGTGGGCGACGGGCGCGGTCGAGGGCGGCGGGACCGTGGGCACACACTCGGCCTTGTCGGCGTAGGTGCCGCCCTTGACGCCGATGCTGAGGCCCTGGTTGAGCGCGTCGGCGTAGCCGAAGGCCTTGATCTGATAGAGGAGGAGCGCCTCGAGGCCCGGGGAGACGCTGGCCAGGAGCGCGCCGAAGTCGAGCTCGCCCTCGAGGCCGAGCAGGAGCGGGACGCAGACGTCCTGCGCGGCGTCCCAGCAGACGTTGGTGCCGGCGTCGTTGGTGACGCAGGCGTTGCCCTGGGGGCAGTCGGCGTTCGTCTCGCAGGTGCGGCAGAGGAAGTCGCCGATGAGGGGCTGGATGAGGCTGTCGAGCTGGCCCTGGATGACGCCGAACAAGAGGTCGCGCACAAACCCGAGGCCGGTGAGCAGGTCGACGCCGCCGCAGACGATGATGGCGCCGATGTCGTTCGGGTCCAGCGGCGCAATCCCGATGTCCAGGCGATCGAAGTCGATCTGGATGTTGTCGGTGTCGACCTTCAGCGCGATGTCGCGGGTGACGGGGTCGACCTGGAAGATGACGTCGAGGGAGGCGGGCAGGCCGGCGTTGTTCTCCGTGCCGAGCTTGACGACGCACTCGCTGAGCAGCTGGACCTCGAGGAAGTCCTCCGACTGGTCGAGGCCGCCGATGGTGACGGTGGCACGGATCGTGCCAGGGTCCACGGCGTCGAGTTGGACGTCGTCGATGGACAGGGAGAGCTCGCAGCCGGTCTCGCCGGTGGAGGGGCAGGTGCGCGCCCAGCACATCGGCACGGGGCTGCTCGCCTGGGGTGCGCAGAAGGTCAGGCCAGTGTCGAGGAACTGGTCAACGACGCCGCCGGCGTTGTCCTCGATGAAGTCGAGGCCGGGCCGTGAGATGCGGGCCTGGATGCCGTTCTCGACCGAGGGCGCTGTCGCCGGATAGGGCACCGTGCGCCCGCAGCCTCCACAGCCGCCGCCGCACCCACCGCCACCGCCACCGCCGCTGCAAGCGAACAGCGACAACGCCAGCAGGAGCCACCACGCGCGATGGCTCGACCAAACTGTCCCCTGGTGCTGCGAATCCATCTCGATCACCCATCGTTCTGCCGGGCCGCGTGGACCGATGGCAGGTTGTTGTTGGGGCAGGCCCCCGGACGCGTCGCGCGAGGTGCTGGGTAAGGAGGCGCGCAGACATAAGATGCTGGTTTCCATCGGTTCTCTTCCGTCCTGGCGTCGTCGCTTCAACCTCGACGTGGCGCTGCCACGCCTTCGGTTTCGCTCCTCGCCAGCCCGAGAGATGCCTCACCGGAAACCAGCACCTTATATCTGTGCGCCTCCTAAACAGAGCTGTCGCCGGGGTGGACCGTGAAGGGAGGTCAGTGACGCCCCGTTCCCGGTCCCCCTCGACGGCTCGGCCCGACGACCTGTCGAGCACGCTCCAGCACCGGAGGCGACCGCTCCATAAGGTAGTTGAGATAGACCTCCGGGTCCAGCGCAGACCCCACACCGCCCGCCATGATCTCCTCGGTCAGCCAGGCGAGGAGCTCGCCGAGCATGGGGCCGCGCGGGACGGCCAGCTCTGCCATGAGGAGATTGCCGAGGCCGCCCGGCAGCCTCGGCACCAGCTCGCCGCGCGCGTCGAGGTCGGCGATCCGCGCCTGAAGCTCCACCAGCTCCTCCACGCTCGCCCCGGGCTCATGGCTTCCGACCTTGCGGAGCGCCGTGGCCAGGCCGATCAGCTCGGCGTGGTAGCCCTCCATGCGCCGGTAGAGGTGACGGACGTCGGCGTCGGTCATCGCGGAGCCATAGGACAAGGCGAGCTCTTGATTCAGGACGGTGAACTCGATCGCGGTGGCGAGCTTGTGGTCCATATGGAAGCGTCGGGCGAGCCCACGGGCGAACTCACCGGCCATCTTGGCGTGGCGGTCATAGTTCACCGCCACGCCAGCGCTGGCGGCGACCGCATGACGCGCTGAACCCAGGCCAGCGGCGACGGGGCCGGGAGGTGGCGGCTGGAGCCCCTCGAAGCTGCGGACCCAGGGGCGGCCGGTGTGGACCATCATCGCCGCCCAGCTCACCGTGCGGTCGCGGCCGGCGGCCTCGATCAGCGCCAGGGTCTGCGCCCACCAGTCCACCGGCGTGCTCCCCACCGGGCTGCGCTCGTGCAGGTCGATGAGGGCGGTCAGCTCGGGCATGATGACGTTCAGGAGGCGGACCCGCGCCAGGAAGTCCATCGCGGCGGCGACGTGGGGAGCCACGAGCAGCTTGTCCAGCTCCTGATGCCAGCGCTCGCGGCTGATGTCGAGGATGTGGGTGGCGCAGTCGTAGGCGGCCTGCTCGAGCTCGGCGGTGGGCACAAAGCCCAGCTTCGCCATGAAGCGACCGACCCGGAGGATGCGCAGCGGGTCCTCGGCGAGCGTCTCGTGGGCGTCGCCGACCACGCGCAGGACGCCGGCCTCGATGTCGCGCAGGCCGCCGTACGGGTCGACCCAGTTGCCGTCGATGTCCATCGCGATGGAGTTGATGGAGAAGTCGCGCCGCCGCAGGTCCTGCGCGAGCGTGTCGCCGAAGCTCACCGTGGGGTGGCGCGAGCCGCGACGGTAGTACTCGCCCGACCGGTAGGTGGTGACCTGGACGTCCTTGGGAAAGCCGCCCGACGGGGGGCCGGACAGGACGGCCCCGACCGTCCCGAACTCGATGCCCATCTCGTAGGTGCGAAAGCCGTTGCCCTGAAGGATGGCCAGGGTCTCGTCGGGGAGGCAGTTGGTCGTGAAGTCGAGGTCGTCCAGATCGACCTCGGACCCGCCCATCGCCAGGTCGCGCACGGCGCCGCCGACGAGGAACAGCTCCTTGCCTGCGCTGTGGAAGGCCTCAAAGAGACGTCGCATGGGTACAGCTCCACGGCCCTGCGGCCGAGCTCAGAGGCCTCTGACGCGGTGCGACGCCTCGAGGCACAAGATCAATCGATCCAGGTCAACCACTCGTGGTGGTCGGCTGCCGAGCCGCGCACGATGTCGAAGTAGCGCGCCTGGAGCGCCTTGCAGATGGGGCCGGGCTCGCCGATCTCGCGGTCGTCGATCTCGCGGACGGGCGTGACCTCGGCGGCGGTGCCGGTGAAGAAGACCTCGTCCGCGACGTACAGGTCGTCTCGGGTCATGCGGCCCTCGATGACCTCATAGCCGAGCTCGCGGAGCAGGGTGATGCTCGTGTCGCGGGTGATCCCGGCCAGGATGGAGGCGCCGAGGGGCGTGGTGGTGACCTTGCCGTTGCGGACGGCGAAGATGTTCTCGCCGCTGGCTTCGGTCACATAGCCGTTGCCGTCGAGCAGGATGGCCTCGTGGTAGCCGCTCTTGACGGCCTCGCGCTTGGCCAGGATGCTGTTGACGTACTGGCCCACGATCTTGCCACGGGCCATGAAGGCGTTGACACCGGGGCGCGTGTAGCTGCTGACCTTGGCGCGGATGCCATGGTTGAGGGCCTCGTCGCCCAGGTAGGCGCCCCACTCCCAGGCGGCGATCATGACGCGGGTGGGGTTGTCGATGGCGTACAGGCCCATGGCGCCGTGGCCGACGAACACCAGCGGGCGGATGTAGCACGAGCCCAGCTCGTTCGCCCGGATGGTCTCGACGGTGGCGTCGATGAGCTGCTGGCGGTTGTAGGGGCTCTTGAGCGTGACGATCTTGCAGCTCTCGAGCAGACGCTTCATGTGGCCATCGAGGCGAAAGACGGCCGAGCGCCCGTCGGCCCGCTTGTAGCACCGGATCCCCTCAAACGCGCCGAGCCCATAGTGGAGCGTGTGCGTCATCACGTGAATGTTTGCGTCGTCCCATGGGACGAGCTCGCCATCGAGCCAGATGTAGGTTGCTTTCTTCATGACAATCGGGGGTCAAAGGTCCACTGACATCAACGTTTCAGGCCAACCCTGACGACCTCGCTCACGAGGTTCGCCTTTGTGCTCGCCGCACGCTCGAATCGGGATGTGGCCCCTTCACCTCGCGCTCGCCGGGCGCCGGGCATCGACGTATCCGAGCGAGCCTCCAACGAAGGAGCCTTGCGCAGTGGGTGGATATCAGATGAGGACAGGTAGGACAAGGTGCGCGACGTGTGCGTGCGCCAGAGCGGATCAGATCCGCGGATCCCAGACCGCGGCGGGCATCTGGAAGGCCATCGCCCCGATGCTGACGAGTCCGTAGATCAGCCGCCAGGTCATCTCGGCGCCGTGCGTCAGCGCCACCACGTCCCCGAGGGTGCGCTGCCCGTCGACGAGGCCAAGGATGTCCCACTCGGCGTCCATCAGGTGGAGGCCGGCGAGGACCTCGGGCGAGACGGTCACCCAGGGGACGGCCGTCACCACGGCGGCGAGGTCGAGGCCAATGCGCTCGACGGGGGTGCTCATGCGCACGCCGTAGAGGATGGTCGCCCAGGGGTCGCGACGGATGGCCGAGTAGCCCGGATCGATGTAGGCCGCCGGCCGGAACTGAAAGAGGCCCGCGTCCCAGGTGAACACGTCGAGCAGCTTGGTGTCGAACTGGATCTCGAGGGCCTGCTGGAGGTCCTCGTCGGTGAGGACGCCCATCTCGACGAGGATCTTGCCCTGCGGCCGCCCCTCGGTCTTGAGCCGCTCGACCGAGTGATCGCACACCTCCTCGGCGATCACCCCATCGCGGACCAGGAGGCGGCCGAGGCACTCAAAGAGCAGGTTCGACTTGACGGCGATGGGGACGCCGGCCTCGAAGAAGACGATCTTCTTGACCTGGTCCCGCCGCAGCATGAGCGAGCCGGTGACCTGCTCGTGGGCCAGGCGGCACAGGACGAGCGGGAACGGGGTGGTGTCGAGACGGCCCTGGTGGCCGACGTAGCCGACGTTGAGGTGGTCCGGGATCACGAGGCCCGGCACCTCCTCGGAGCCGTGCCGTTCGGCGCGGGGCTCGGGCTCGGCGCGATGGACGGGCTCGGCGGCGCGGCGGGCGACGGCGGGATCGTCGATGACCTGCAGGTCCTCCTCGAGCACCTCGTAGCCGCCGCTGTCGACCTCCATGGCCGCGTCGTCCGAGCGCAGGTCGACGACGTAGGTGTGCAGATCCTCCGAGGAGCCGAACACCTCCTCCTGCTCCCCCGACTCGAACGGGTCGGCGGGCTCGGGCGCGCGGTCATGCGCCGGGCGCTCGACGACCGACGCGCGCCGATGGGTGCCGGAGGGCTCGCGCTCGACGGGCTCGCGCTCGATGCTGCGGGCGCGGTCGATGCTGCGGGCGCGCTGCGCGGTGCGGGAGCGCCAGGGTGAGCCCGGGCTCTCGGCCTCGGCGGCGACCGTGAGCGGTCGGGCGGTGGCGGAGGGGCGGTGGATGCTGCGGCGGCCAGTGCGTCCGTCGCGCGCGGCGCGAGGTTCAGCGTCGTCCTCGGCGGGATCGGCTGCGCCGGGCACATCCCAGATGTCGAGGCCTGTGGCGGGCTCGGGCGGCTCGGGCGGCTCGGGCGTGAGCGCGACGGGCGCGGGGATCGGGGCAGACGGTTCGACCGCGGGCGGAGGCTCCGCCACCGGGGCCCGCGACGGACGCTCCGCCACGCCGAGGCGTGCGCGCAGCGCCGAGTCACGGCCGCGTGAGGCGCTCTTGACGGGCTCGATGACCGCCGGGGCCTCATCGCGGGTGGGGTCCCAGGCCGACAGCGTGCTGTCGGTGGTGCGGGTGCCCTTGAGCGCGTCCAGGGGCGAGATGAAGGTGCTGGTGTGGCCTGGCGGCTCGCGGGTCAGGCCTCGGGAGGGCTCGGCCAGCCGATCCGAGCGACGCGCGGACGGCGCGGGCTCGATGGCGTCGAGGTCGGGCTCGCTGGTGCCGGAGATGTACTGGCTGTCGGCGTTGGCCTGGTCGGGAGCCTTGGGGTAGGCCTCTCCGAGCACGGTCCGCAGGGCGCTGACCACCGCCGAGCCCGCCAGCGGCTTGCTCAGGATGGCGGCGAAGGGATAGCGGGAGGTCAGGAGCCTGGCGTTGGCGCTGCCCTGGTAGACGGCGGTCATGCCGACGATGGGCACCTGTTCGAGCAGCTCGGGCGAGGTGCGAAAGAGCTCGAAGCCGCAGCCGTCGGGCAGGAAGAGGTCGAGCAGGAGCACGTCGGCCGGACGGGTGCGCAGAGCGCGGCGCGTGGAGCCGAGGCTGGCCTCGGTGACCACCTCGAACCCCTCTGCCTCGAGGATCTCGCGACAGTGCCGCTGGATCGCGACATCGTCGTCGACGACGAGAACTCGCTTCACACCATCCCCTTGCCAGCCCACCGTGCGATGACCGGATCTTCGGATCAGAACGCCTTTGCAGGCTTCTTGATACGCGAGAATGGCCTGCCGGGCAAGTCGTCAGAGACGCCCGTCGAGCCGCGCGGCCCAGGTGTGGAGGGTGGAGCGGCCGACCGCCATGGCCGCCTGGAGGTCGCGGCCGAGCTCGGCGCCCGGGCGGGCGCCCCGATATCCCGCGCGGCGGGCCAGCCGGTCCATCTCGTCCGCGTCGGCGACGGGCACGGCGCTGGCGCCGACCCCACGCACGATGCGGAGCCGGTTCTCGACGCGGCGCAGAAAGGCGTAGGTGTCCCACATCTGTTCGACCTCGGCGCGAGGCACGACGTCGAGCTGGGCGAGGGCATGGAGGGCGGCCAGGGTGGAGGGCGACGCGAGAGAGGGCTCGTCGGCGCCGCAGGCGAGCTGGACCATCTGGACACCGAACTCCGCGTCCAGCAGACCACCTGCGGAGAACTTGATGTCGATCTCACCGGGCCGCGGTCGCTCCTTGGCCTCGATCTGGGCGCGCAGGCGCAGCACGGCGCGGACGATCCCCGCCCGGTCGGCCTCGGAGCGGGGCCGGAAGCAGTGCTGTCGTCGGAGCTCGGCGATGCGTCCGGTCAGCACGGGTCCGCCCCAGACGACCCGGCCCCGCAGCAGCGCCTGCTGCTCGGCCAGAACGGCCTTGTCCCGCTGGTAGGCCTCGAAGGCATCCCAGCTCACGACCAGCGCGCCCTGCCCTCCGTTGGGCCTCAGCCGCGTGTCGACGTCGTACAGACGGCCGGTGCTCAGCGCCGTGGTCAGGAAGTTGATCATGCGGCGGGCGAGGCGGGCGTAGAAGTCGGCGGCGCTGGTGGGCTTCGGGCCGCCGGTCCAGCCCTGGCCCTCGTAGATGAACACGAGGTCGAGGTCGGAGCCGTAGAGCAGCTCTCCGCCGCCGAGCTTGCCGAGGCCGAGGATCGCGAACTCTGGCGGGCGTCCGTCGATCTCGGGCAGCTCGCCGTGGCGGGCGACCATCTCGGCCCAGGCCTCGGCGTGCACGTGGTCGATGAGCACGTCGGCCATGGCGGTGAGCTGCTCGCCGACGTCCTCGATCTCGAGCTCGCCGGCCAAATCACCGAGGGCGACGCGGAGCTCGTGCCGGTGCTTGAAGGTGCGCATGGCGTGCAGGCGGCCCTCGGCGTCGCCCGGGTCCACCAGGGCCAGGTCGCGGTCGAGGTCGTTGGACAGGCGAGCCCGGTCCCAACGTGCGCCGTAGTCGGGGGTGCCGAGCAAGACGTCAAACAGCTCGGGGCGGCGGACGAACAGCTCGGAGAAGTAGCGGGAGGAGCCGAACAGCGTGACCAGGACCGACAGCGCCATGTTGGCGTTGGCGAGCACGTCGTAGAAGGCCCGGCGGTGGCCGACGCGCAGCAGGAAGGTGGTCAGGTGTACCAGGGCGACGTCCGGGTCGGCGCTGCCGCAGACCTCGGCGAGGAAGCGGCCCCCCATGCGGCGGAGCGCGCCGTCGGCGGAGGGAGAGAAGGG
>Ga0210033_1003196_pt1 | contig 13473 bp, 9 predicted proteins | sample CryGeymeta201501_FD_185465 | JGI IMG/M metagenome (GOLD analysis project Ga0210033, IMG submission 185465) | Groundwater microbial communities from Crystal Geyser aquifers in Utah, USA - Crystal Geyser metaG 2015-01 (SPAdes) (version 2) | ecosystem: Environmental > Aquatic > Deep subsurface >... | reverse complement strand
ACAAGGCTATGTATAACTCCTTATTCCGAGGATCTGTCCAGATCGATCATGGTAATATCATCCATATACTCGGTCACAACAGGATCAGTAATCCTGGAGAGTTTCGATACGATATCCTGGATCTTTCTGGCCTCGGATTCGAGCAGGAGGACCGTCTCCCTTGCATCCCCGGGAAGAGGGGGATTGACTTCCTTCAGAAACGCCAGGGCCCCAAAGATGGCGGTCAGGGAATTATTGATCCCGTGCTTGATGCTCACCACCACCTGGCGGATCGCGGCGAGGCGTTCCTCCTGGATCTTTCGCTGCATCTCCTTTTCCTGCTCAAAGAGGCGCATACGCTCGGTCACGTCACGCCGCAAGGTGATGACCTTGGTTTCTCCATCCAGGTCGTGGAGGGGCTGGGCGATGATCTCGTAATACCTCCCCGCGTGGTCCAGGGTGCTGTAGTGATACAAAGGATTCTTCTTGATAATAATCTCCTCTACGGAACAGGGATGGCAGGGCTCGGTCCTGGCGTAGAAGACATGGTAACATTTCTTCCCGATAGAACTGCCGAAGGCCTGGACCGCGGCCCTGTTCATATATTCGATCACATGGTCCCGGTTCTGAACCGCCACACCTTCGGTCATATGATCGAGGATGGAATTCAGCTCCTCGGTTTTTCCCCTGGCCTCCTCGGCCGTAAGGCGAAGCTCGCGTTCACGGTTCTGCAGGGCGGCGGCCATCCGGTTGAATGTCCGCGCGAGGGTCCCGATCTCGTCCGTGGAGGAACCGGCGACGGCCTCAAACGTTTCTCCGGCCGCGATCCTCCTGGATGCCCCTTCCAGGGCCTTGAGCGGAGTCGTAATCCCCCGGACAACCAGGAGATAAAGCAGGGACATGCCCACGATGATGCACGCGGCATAGACCACGGCCTCAATCATCAAAAGCCTGAGGGCCGAGGCAAAGGCGCTGGTCGGCGCCATCAGGGCCATGGCGCCGGCCCGTTGATCGTTAACCATCAGCGGCACGAGGACGGCCTTATAGGGCCTTCCCGAAATCTCAATAGATTTCAAGGACCGGTCATTCAGGCCGCTGTTCACCGGAGGGCCCGGCTGGGCCCATGCCGTCTCAAATACCTTACGGATCTCTGCAAGGTCCCCGGCTGTTCCGGCCACGGCTCTTCCTTGGCCGTCAAACAGCGCGATCTCCGCCCCTGTCCGGGTCCGGATATCCTGCAGGAAGTCATGGTCCAGGACAGTCCCGAGCAGAATCACATCATGGACCCCGTCCTCATCAGGCACGGGCGCCGCTCCGACCAGATTCAGCAGGACGCCCTCCTGTCTCCTGGTCTCGATCAAGGCGGTGACCCTGATCCCCCTGAGCCCTTTCTTCACAAGAGGATAGAGGGGGTCATCCCTGGTGAGATCTTTGCTGTAGATCCCTAAAAACCGGATCTTTTCCGATTGCAGCGCCTGGAGTTCCTGGATCTGCAGCAGGCGGACCTGGCTGGTATTCAGGGTTTGATCGGCGAGCTTCTTGGTTTCAGCCATGCTTTGTGCGTGGAAGATGATCCGCTGTTCCTGACGGGAAAGATCCTCGGATACGATCCGGGAAAGATTGTGAAGTTCTCTTTCGATATTGGACGCCGTCATGCCGGATACGACATGGATAAAGTAAGATGTGCCGAGCAGGATGCTGAAGGCAAAGATCAGGACAAACGGAACCAGGATTTTGGTCCGCATGCTTGCGCCTGACCAGACACCGGAACGATTCATTGTATCCGCCTTAGTGGTCCTATTCGTAAATACGGTCGTATTCGAGCCTGCCTGTGCCATGGCAGACAGGTGCCGTAGGGCCGTCATCTCTTGATGACGTTTTACGGGACCGCCCCATGCGATGAGGCCGGAAATGCGTCATTCCTGGGCAAGGCCTTGCTTCTGCATGGGAAAACTCTCGAGATCCAGCCCAAGTCTTTTGATCATATCATACAGATTCTGATAATCTCCATCGCTCGTGGGGAGAAACCGGTCCGTCCCGAATCTTTTCAGAACCTCCCGTCCCTCGGGGTCCTGATCCATCTGCAGCAGGATCCTCTTCAAATCCTCTTTCAGATCCCAGTCAATATCCTTGCGCACACAGAGCCCGTTGGTGGGGACCGGCGGAGAGGAGGCCAGAACCTTAAGTTCCCGGCCGATCCTCGGATTCTCCTGGGATAAGGCCTGAAAGACCAGATCCTTGGCCACCCCTGCGTCGGCATCCCGGTTCAGGACGCTCATGATCGCTGCATCGTGCGTGCCGGAGTAGACGATCTTGCCCAGAAACGCATCCGGGTCGGCGACCCCATGCTCCTTAAAATAGATCAGGGGGAAAAGATACCCTGCCGTAGTGGCCCTGTCCACGAAACAAAAGGTCTTGCCCTTGAGGTCCTTAAACGATTTGATCCCGCTGTCCCTGCGCACAAACAGGACCCCCTTATAAGTGGATTGACCGTGCTCTTCGGGCCTCCCCAGCACGTCCAAAGGCGTTTTGTGATGGACCAGGGCGTACGCGAAACTTCCCAGGAACGCCCCGTCAAACGCCCTTTTTGAAAAATCCCGGACAATCGCCCGGTAAGTCGGGGCATATTCCAACTCCATAGGGATCCCGCTTTTCAGCGTAAGATACTGAACCAACGGGCGATAGCGCGTCTCCTGTTCCACGATATTGATTGCAGGCACAAGGGCGACCACCATCTTGCGGCGGTCGGGGACCAGTCCCCTGGACTGGATGATATCCTGACCCGAAGGGGCGTAGACAAAGTCCATGAACCGTTTGGCCATACCCTGCGGCCGGTCCCTGAACACGAAGGTATAGGTGCGGAAAATCTTGTTTCCCATGCTCTGAAAATTTTTTAGGGCCGGCATAACCCCGTCCACCCGGATGATGGGGATGACCGTGCCCAGCGCATGGAGACTGCTGTAGGACGTATAGCCTATGCTTCCGGGGATACTCTGCAGGGAGTCATCTATCTGTTCGGGGCGTTCCAGAATAATCGCTTTCTGAGTGATCACACAATTCCCGCTGAACAAGGACTTCTTCAAGGCCTGTTTGGCCGAGGAATAGTCAGGGCGGTCCAGGACAACGATTTCCTGATCCGGCCCGCCCAGATCCTTCCAGTTGGTGATCTTCCCGGTATAGATCTGCACGATTTCCTGCGTGGACAATTCCCGGACCTCGATACCGGGGTGCACGGCAAAGACCAGCAAGTCTTTGGCGAACGGGTAGCGGCAGATGGGAAACCCTCCCTCCTCAGGGGTGAGATCCCTGGAGACCACACCGATATCAAAGGCGCCGTCTTTCACCCCGGCCACCCCTCCCCCGGAATGAACACTTGGAAGGAAATGGATCTTTTCATGGGGATGCCCCTTTTCATACGCCGCCGCAAGGGTCCGGACCGTGGGAATGACTGAAGCGGACCCTGAAACCGTGATCGTCTCTTCTTTCCCCGAAACCTCATCAGAGCGGCTGCTGCAGCCGGTCCAGGGTAAAGAAATGGCGATCCATGCCAGCCCCCATGCCAAGGGGCGCCTGATCCTCTTGCCTTGCACACAGACTCTATTCATGGTGGACTCGTAAAAAGTCCTCAAGTGGGACGGCACAGTAAAAAGCTCCAGATGCAAGGCGCGCGAATCCTGAGGAATGAGGCGTACTTAGAGGTACGCTGCAATGACGAAGGATGAAGCGCAACGCCGCAGATGGACTTTTTACGAAGCCGTCATTCATGGTTCCTGCTTGAGCAACTGAAACAACCGTTTCCACAACCTGGGATTTAAGTCCAGAAACTTTATCCCTTTGCCCGACACAGCCCCTTGGTCCCTTTGATAGACGCTTCCGGACCATACGACCTCACCGCCGATGCGGTATGCCTCCGCGCTCCCGGGGAGCGAAAACTCCAGTTGTACCTCGGTCCCGATGCCGAGGGGAATATCGGTCTTGAGAAAGACGCCGCCCTCTCCGATGTTGACCGAGTCCACCTGATAGGGCTCGCTCCTCTCCTGCTGATTCACCTGACAGGTGACATTCACCGAGAGGGGTATCCTGAATGAAGCCCTCTTCTCAGCCGGCATAAAGACCTCGCTGAGTAAATATCCACTCCTTTGGACGTGGATATTTACAATTGATACTACCTTATAGGCTATCCCCTTGAATCATCCCGGTTCAAGGGGAGCAGGATCGTGAAACAAGTCCCTTTGTCCGGCGTGGTCTTGACCTCAATCCTCCCCTGGTGCTGCTCAATGATTTTCCTGCTGATGGGCAGGCCCAGGCCGGTGCCGGTATGATGGGTCGTAAAAAACGGGACGAAAATTTTAGACATGTGCTCAGAAGGGATCCCTTTGCCCGTGTCCTTGACTTGGATCTCCACAAATTCATGATGATCAGAGACCTTCTTCCTGGAGGAAAACATCAGGATGCCACCCTGAGGCATGGCCTGGACCGCATTCAAACCGAGGTTGACCAGAACCTGCTGGATCTGCTTCTCGTCGATATTGATCCTCGGAATCCTTTCATCGCAATGGGTGACCACCTCCACATTCTGCTGGGCGGCCCGATCCTGGATCAGAAAGATCGACTGATGGATCACCCTGTTGATGTCCCGGTCGGCGAACTCCGGCTCGGTGGTCCTGGCGTAACTCAGGAGATCCTTGACGTCCCGGTCGATCCTGTCGATCTGTTTCAGGATCTCCTCGAAAATCTCCCGCCGATGATCATCCTTAGGCAGATCCTGCATCATGATCTGGATGGCCCCCCCGATGCCGGCAATCGGATTTTTGATCTCGTGCGCTATGCCTGCGGCCAGCTCGCCGATGGTGGCAAAGCGGTCCACCCGCTCCATCTGCTGTTCATGCAGATCTTTCAGATCCTGCTGTGCCTTCTCCAGCCTTGAAATCATGGCGTTGAAGTTCCGGCCCAGTTCTTCCAGTTCCAGGGTGTCATCCGGCACAACCCGGGCGGTCAGGTCCCCTTTTTCGGCCTTGCGCATGGTCTTGATCAGGTCCTGGATCGGCCGGTTCACCAGCCGGGCCAGCAGGAACAGGATGGCAAGGATCAGGACCATGAGGGTGATGAAGGCCGACATGATCATGAATTTCCGCCCCGTTGAGATCCGCTCATGGATCCCCTTCATGGAGACCTCCACCTCCAGAACACCGTTGACCTGGTTTGGCAAGTTTCCATGACAGTTGTAACAGACCGGTTCGTTCATGATCGGCTTGAGTACGTAGAATATGGGCTGTGATATATTCTTCATGTCAAAGGTGGTCGAGAAATTCTGCTCATGGAAGTTCTTGAGGTCATGGGCATCCACCTTGTTCCCCTGCTCGGAAGGAAGGCTGGAGACCAGAATAACCCCATCCTTGGAGAAGATCCTGACCCTTTCGAGATCGTTCAGCGTCCCCACGGCTTCAACAATGCTCCTCACATCCTTGCTTCTCCCCTCTTTCATGGAGGACCGGATGCTCTTTTCGATGATTGCTGAAATATCGTTCAGCCTTTCCCTGGAAACCTCCATAAGCTGGCTGTACTGCATCTGAAGGTAGACATAGGACGATGTCCCGATAGCCAGGGTCAGAATCAGCACAAGAAAAATGATGAAACGAGCCTCCAGACTTCTGAACATGTTTGAACCTTTATGATTTTTAGACATCTCCAGAAGAGTGGGTGAAAACATCAGGGGTCAAGTGAAGCGCTCCAACACGACAAGGAGTTAAAGGAAGGGCCCCAATCTTATCAATGATGCTTGGAGATTTACAAAATAACAAACTGATAAAATCACTGGGAAACAAACACTTGACCCCTTGACCCCTGGAATCCTCGAACCCTTTTTACCCACTATATGGGAGAAGAACCCGATTTATATATATGATGCAGAGCAAGATTATCATGAGAGGAGAGAAAAAACAATCAAAAATGTGTGATTTCACACACAAAAAAAGCCCCGCTTCAGATAAGGAAACAATAAACTCCGTTCAAGAACATCAGTCTCTGACGGAGTAAAACAGCAGAAGACATAGAGAGTGGAATACAAAATCCGAATCGATCTTCGTCATGCCGGACCTGATCCGACATTCAGTTCCTTCATGGTCATTGTCCGGTCCCCCGATCGGGCCTGTCCTCCGACTTGATCGGGGGATCGGAGGGCATGCTTGACCGGAGAATCCACCCTTCGACAGGCTTAGGGTGACAATTGTCATGGTGAGCTTGTCGAACCATGGATTCCCCGATCAAGCCTGCCCTCGACTGCGATCGGGGGTCGGGGAATGACAGGGCTTATGAAATGTACTTGCATTGAAGGGTATCCCATGTTAATATTTTTGTTTTCAATAGCGGATGATAGAAAGATCAACCCGATCAGCAGGGAGGGTCAGATCCGGCCTCACGACATGGATTGGATCCGGACTTCTCCTCTAAATATAGAAGGCGAAAACCATACATGAACCCTGAAGGTTACTTTATTGCAGGCGCCTGTTTGTGTCTTTTTAGTGCAATCGTCTCACTGTTTCCGATTCCACGGACAAAAACCCATGTCTATCTCCTCTCTTTATCGGGGTCTCTCTGCTTTCTAACATTCGGCCTGCATCTTCTCTTCTTACCGCCGAGAGACCTGGTCTCCATTCCCGTCTCCACTTTCTTCGAGTTTGCGTTCCGGGGGGATCCCCTCTCCGGTTTCTTCGTCCTTCTGATCTCGCTCCTTGCAGCCGTGGTATCCATCTACTCCATCGGTTACACGAAAAGCCTCAAGAACCAGGGGCTGATGGGTTTCCTGTTCAGCCTTTTCATCCTGAGTATGTTTGCGGTTGTCCTTTCAGGGAATGTTTTTACCTTCCTCGTATCCTGGGAGACCATGTCCATGGTCTCGTATTTCCTCGTCACGTTTGACCGGGATGAGACCTCCTCGAAGGCCGGGCTTATCTATGCGGTCATGACCCATATGGGCACCGCCTTCATCATCGCCCTTTTCCTCATCTTATATAAAGAAACCGGAAGCATGGATTTCGCTGAGATGAAGACCCGCTCGGCACAGATCCCCGATCTCTTAAAGCACGTGATCTTCGTCTTTGCCATGATCGGGTTCGGCACCAAGGCGGGGATCGTCCCCCTGCATACCTGGCTCCCCAGGGCACATCCCACCGCACCGTCCAACATCTCGGCCCTGATGTCCGGTGTGATGATCAAGACCGGAATCTACGGGTTGATCCGGGTCGTCCTGGATATCGCCGGCCCGGGACCGGAGTGGTGGGGAATGACCGTCATTATCATCGGTGCGGTCTCTTCCATCCTCGGCGTTCTGTACGCCCTGATGGAGCACGATATCAAGAGGCTCCTCGCCTACCACAGCGTGGAAAATATCGGGATCATCCTCCTCGGAATCGGCGCCTCCATGACGTTTCAGAGTCATGAACTCTTTGCCCTCTCCGCCATCGCCCTCGCGGCCGGGCTCTACCACACGTTGAATCATGCGCTTTTCAAGGGGCTCCTTTTTCTCGGAGCAGGCTCGGTCATGCATGCCGTTCATACGAGAAACATGGAGGAGATGGGCGGGCTGATCAAGTCCATGCCCTATACCGGTTTATTCTTCCTCATCGGTTCCATCTCGATCTGCGCCCTCCCCCCTTTCAACGGTTTTGTGAGCGAGTGGATGACCTACCAGTCTCTGCTTCTCGGTTTTGAATCTCCGTCCATCGTATCCAAGATCGTCTCTCCCTTGGGCGGCGCCGCTCTTGCGCTGACCGGGGCCCTGGCCGCCGCGTGTTTCGTCAAGGCCTTCGGCATCACCTTCCTTGGGATGCCGAGGAGCCGTCATGCGGAGGAGGCCAAGGAATCCTCACCATCCATGACAGCGGCCATGGGAATCCTGGCCCTTCTCTGTCTGCTGTTCGGCATCTTCCCGGGTCTCGTGGTCAATCTAACCTCGACCGTCTCTTTCCCCCTGACCGGTTCGACGGGCATCGTCTCCGGGCTGGGCTTTCTTCGAATAGAAGGATCTTCCACCGCGGTATCTCCGGCCGCCATCCTGATCACGATGGCGGTCATGCTTTCGGCCGCTTTGGTTTTCTTCCTTGCACTCAGGCGTAAAAAAAAGACCGTCTATGCGGATTCCTGGGACTGCGGCATTCCTGCGCTCACGCCGAGAATGCAATATACGGCCACGGCGTTTTCCAAACCCATCAGGCTGATTTTCAAGAGGATCTACCTCCCGAGAAGAGAGCTCAAGGTTTCTTATATCGTCAAGCCGTTCTTTGTGAGGTCCATCCGATACAGCAGTGAGATCACGCCTTTTTTTGAACGGTACATCTATGAACCCGCAACCGGCTTCATTCAGAGGGTTGCCGGAAAGGTGAGGCTGCTGCAGTCAGGGAGCCTTCACCTTTACCTCGGGTATATCCTGGTCACGCTGATTCTGCTTCTTCTGTTTGGGACATGATATGGCCTATTTCCAGTTTTTGATCATACTTTTGCTTTCGCCGCTGCTCCAGGGTTTCATCAAGAAGCTCAAAGCCAGGATGCAGGGAAGGGTCGGGCCGGGCCTGCTGCAGCCTTATTACGATCTGATCAGGCTCTTCAGAAAAGAGATGGTCTTGTCGAGAGTCGCCTCCTGGATCTTCAAGGCGGCGCCTTTCATCGTCTTTGTCTCCACCCTGACCGCTTCCATGATGGTCCCGGTGATCACCACCCAATCCTTGTTCGGCATGATGGGCGACGTCATCGCATTCATTTATATCCTTGCCGCCGGAAGATTCTTCATGGCTCTGGCCGGCCTGGACGCCGGGACCTCCTTCGGCGGAGAGGGGAGCAGCAGGGAGATGACCGTGGCCATCCTCGTGGAACCGATGATGATGCTCTGCCTCTTCACGGCCGCCATCTCCGCGGGATCAACAAACATCGCCGGTATCGCAGAGACACAGCGCCTGCTTTATTCACCCTCGCACATCCTGGCCCTCTCCGCATTCATCGTGGCCGTGATTGCGGAAACGGGCCGTATCCCCGTGGACAACCCGGATACCCATCTCGAGCTGACCATGATCCATGAGGGGATGATCCTGGAATATTCGGGCCCCTATCTTGCCCTGATGGAATGGGCCCACGACATGAAGCAGATGCTCCTTTTCACGCTGACCATGGATATATTCTTTCCCCTGGGCATGGCGACGGGCGCCGGTTTTTTCAGCCTGGCCGTCTCGCTCGTGATTTTCATCCTGAAGATGCTCTTGATGGGATCCCTGATGGCATGGGTGGAATCCAGCAGGGCGAAGATGAGGTTCTTCCAGCTCCCTTCGCTCCTTGAAAGCGCCTTTGTCCTGGCCTTTCTCTCGCTTCTGACGTACATCATGATGGGGAAGTAGCGGCATAGAAAATGCCGAATTGAAAATTGAAGATTGAAAATTGTAATAATGAAAAGAGGAAACAAGTGAACAGACAAAAAAAATCAATTTTAAATTTCCACTTTACAATTTTCAATTTACAAGGGAGCGAAGCGAGGTGAAGAACTGGGTTCATGCATTCTCAGTGATTGATCTGATCTCCGCAGGCATCCTGCTCACGGCCGTTTCCATGAACGCCATCAGGAGACTGGAGTCCTGCGTCAAGGCATACAGCCTAAATTCATGGCTCCTCTCCCTGCTGGTCGCCATGACGGCCCTTGTGGTCGGAGAGACGCATCTCTATATCGCATCCCTGGTGACCTTCTTGAGCAAGGGGGTGATCATCCCGGTCTTTCTGAGAAGGATCGTGAAGCAGATGAAGGTCACCCGTGAGGTGGAGCCTTACGTCAGCAACGCCATGTCTCTCACCATATCCGGCATCCTGGTGGCCATAGTCTACGGTACATTAAAACAGGGGATCTTCGTCACGGGTTTTTCTAAAAACGTCCTCCAGATCTCCATCGCCGTGATCTTTATCGGGCTCTTCATCATGATCACGCGGAGAAAGGCGATCACGCAGGTGATCGGACTGCTGTTTATGGAGAACGGACTTTTCCTCGCCGGCTTCTCCCTCACATACGGGATGCCGACCCTGATCGAACTGGGGGTTTTATTTGATATGCTGATGGGTGTGATCATCCTTGGGATATTCGCCATACAGATCAAGCGCGTATTTGCCTCCGCGGACCTGGATAAACTGACTACGTTGAAGGGATAGAACGAATGTTACCGGTACTTCTCATACCGCTGATCACGGCCTTCGCATGCTACGCCATCAAGAGCACCCGATGGATGGGATACACGAGCCTTGCGGGGGCCCTCTCTCTCACTGCCTTCTCCATCCCGACGGCGGTCTCCTCCATATCGTCCCCCATGGAATGGATGGGCGGCATCTTCTACATGGATGCCCTCTCGGCATACATGATGGCGCTGGTGGTTTTTCTCAGCCTTGCATCCGCCGTCTATTCCATCGGGTACCTGGAGCATGAACAAAAGGTCGGGCTCATAGACCGAAAAGGCGTCGGGAGATACTTCGCTCTCCTGAACCTCTTCGTCTTCACCATGGTTCTGGTGACCGTGGCAAACAATCTGGCCCTGATGTGGATCGCCATCGAGGCGACGACCATCGTCTCTGCGCTGCTGATCGGCCTCGGGTTTACCAAACGTGAACTGGCCATCGAGGCGGCATGGAAATACATCATCCTCTGCACCGTGGGGATCACCTTCGCCCTGCTCGGCATTTTCATCACCTACTATGCATCCACGGCGGTCATCGGGACGGAAGGCGCATTGAACTGGACCGTGCTGAAAGGCATCGCCTCCAAACTGAACCCTGCCACCATGAAACTCGCTTTCATCTTCGTCCTTGTGGGATACGGCGCCAAGGCCGGGCTCGCTCCGGTGCATAACTGGCTTCCGGACGCGCACAGCCAGGCCCCGAGCCCCATCAGCGCGCTCCTCTCCGGGATTCTCTTGAATACGGCGTTCTACGGGATCATGCGGTTTGTCTCCATCGTACAGCCCTCCGCCGGAGAGATGTTCACAGGGAGCCTCCTGATGATCTTCGGGCTCATATCCGTCGGGCTTTCGTCCATATTCATCCTGGTCCAGGACAACTTCAAAAGGCTTCTCGCCTACAGCAGCATCGAACACATGGGCATCATATGCCTCGGCGTAGGAATCGGCGGGCCCGCAGGGATGTACGGCGCCCTCCTTCATATATTGAATCACGCCATCTCCAAACCCCTGATGTTCTTTGCCTCCGGCAGGATCCAGGGCCGTTATGGAACAACCAAAATCGAAAATGTGAACGGGGTCCTTTCCTCCATGCCCCTGCTCGGCATTCTGACCTTCATCGGAGCGCTCTCCTTATCGGGCGCGCCTCCCTTCAACATATTCATCAGCGAGTTCATCATCCTCAAGGGAGCGGCGGACCAGAACCTCTGGTTCGTGCTCGGTCTTTTCCTTTTCTTCGCCGTCATTGTTTTTTACGGCATCCTTTCCGGATTCGGGAGGATGCTCTTCGGCGGGGCCAAGGATAGGGATCCGATATCTCACGGTTCCGGCGCCGATGAAAAGACACCCCCTCCTCCAGGGAAACCAGGGCGTTCCGGTCTTTCCGAGGAGAAAGAGGCGGAATCCGGATTCTGGACCCTCTGTTCGAATGCGGTCATGATCGTCATGGCCCTGTTGATCGTGGTTTTGGGTCTCACCATCCCTGATTTCATTGACAGCGCCATCCGGGCAAGCATCCTTGCCCTTGGAGTCAAATAATGGAGAAGATCCTCAAAAAAGCCATAAGTATAAAGGAGCATCTGAACGAGCAGTATATCGAGGTTGCAAGAGATGACTTCAGAGAGACATGCCGGTACCTCTGGAAGGAAAAAGACGCGATCCTCCGCCTCATGTTTGCAACCGATGAGAGAAAGATCAACGGATCGTTCAAGGTGCACGCGGTCTTTTCCATCTCCGGGATGGATCGTTTCTTGATCATCGTTCTTTCCTTGCAGGAGGATGACCTCACCTTCCCGTCACTCACGGCCGACATCCCCGCGGCGCACTGGTATGAACGCGAGATCCGGGATATGTTCGGGCTGCACCCCCAGGGTCATCCTGATCCGAGAAGGCTTGTGTTCCATGACTCGTTTCCGTCCCGATCCTATCCGCTGAGAAAGGACTGGACCCTAACCGAGTCCGATGCAAAGGAATGGGGCGATGGGATGATAGAGAAAGAGCCTTACCGATTCATGGAGGTTGAAGGGGAAGGGATTTATGAAATCCCCGTGGGCCCGGTTCATGCCGGAATCATCGAGCCCGGGCATTTCAGGTTCAGCGCGGTGGGAGAGACCATCTTCTTCCTCGAGCCGAGACTCTTTTATACACACAAGGGGACGGAAAAGCTGTTTGAGTCCATGGACTTCGAAGAAGGGGTCAAACTCGCGGAGAGGGTTTCCGGAACGTCCTCCTTCTCTCATTCCTCGGCCTATTGCATGGCCGTGGAAAGGATGATGGGCATTCATTTGACGGAAAAGGCGGAGGCGGCAAGAACGCTGCTCTTGGAACTGGAACGGCTGTACAACCATATCGGGGACATCGGCAACCTGTGCGCCGGGACCGGGCTGGCCGTGGGGTATGCCATGGGCGCCGTGACCAAAGAAAAACTCATGCAGCTCAATCAACGGGTGACCGGAAGCCGGTACCTCCGGGGAGTGAATCTCATCGGCGGCGTTACCCAAGACATCTTTTCCCATTCGGATGATATCCGGTCAACCTTGGATACCGTCACCCGAGAATACAAGGACCTGATGGAATTGATCCTGGGCACGGTTTCCCATGTCGAAAGACTTGAAAACACGGGGGTGCTCTCCCGGGAGATCGCGAGGAAACTCGGGGCCACGGGCGTGACGGCCAGGGCATCCGGCATCTCCGATGACATTCGGCACGTCCATCCCCATCTTTTCTACGACCGGCTGGATTTCGAGGCCAATACCCTGGCCGGCGGCGATGTATTTGCAAGGATGATGGTCCGGGCGGCGGATTCCGAGTGCTCCATCTCCATCATGCGAGCGCTCCTTGAAGGGCGCTATCAGGGGGACCTTGCTGTGAAAACCCGGGCGGCACAGCCCTATTCAGCGTCCCTGGGGTACACGGAAGGGCCGAGAGGGTCCATCTTCTACTGGGTCATGGCCGATCATGACGGCGGCGTTTTCAGAGTGAAATTGAGATCGCCTTCTTTTTGCAACTGGCCGGTCGTCCCCTTTGCCGTGCACGGCAACATCGTTCCTGATTTTCCATTGTGCAACAAGAGCTTTAATCTGTCTTACTCAGGATGCGACATGTAATGATTAAAGAAATTTTAAAAAACATCATCCGAAGAAAGCAGGCGATCCGGTTCCCTGAAGAGTTTCAGGTTCCGCCTGATGAGGAACTGGAGATCGTCGACCTTGAGAAGAAGATCCATGCCATCTTCAAAAGGTCGCTCATGATCCGGATGATCGATGCCGGATCGTGCAACGCCTGCGAATCGGAGTGC
>Ga0210033_1003194_pt1 | contig 13477 bp, 9 predicted proteins | sample CryGeymeta201501_FD_185465 | JGI IMG/M metagenome (GOLD analysis project Ga0210033, IMG submission 185465) | Groundwater microbial communities from Crystal Geyser aquifers in Utah, USA - Crystal Geyser metaG 2015-01 (SPAdes) (version 2) | ecosystem: Environmental > Aquatic > Deep subsurface >... | reverse complement strand
CGCAGAAATAACTTGCGCAGATTGCGCAGGACTTTCGTTCGCCTGCAAGGCGCACAAAGGGGAGCATAGTCGGACTATGTGACGCTTTGTGCAACGACGCAGGCGGGCGATAAGGACCAGCAAGATAGGTAAGTTATTTCTGCGCGACGCCTAAGGCCGCAAGCCATAACGATCAATGCGCCAAGGTGCGTTCTTGCCAACGTGTCATGGAGGCGATTTTCGACAAGACCATCAGCGTTGGCTGCCCTGCCGTTTAGCCCCGGGGCTGGTGCCGGGCGCTCCCGCTCACCGCGCACTGCTTGATTGCGTTCAGCGGCAGGATGAACGCCTAAGTCATTGCTTGCTGAACTGCGTCGTTGTTGGATGACGCTGCGTGACGGCGGCGCTGGAGCCGTTCTGCGCTTCGCGGCTACCATTTCCCGAAAGGCGAGGCGTGAAGCCAATTGCGCAGCGCGGCCGGGCTTGCGCCACAATGCGCGCATGTCTGCTGCCCATCACCATGGTCCGTCGCAGCCTTCGCTAGCGAACGATCCACACGATCACCACGCTGATCGAAGCCAAGGCTCCGGTCGAGCGTTTTCGGTGAGCGTTGCGCTCAACGTCGCCTTGGTCGGCTTCCAGGTCGTGGTCGGCTGGAAGATTGGCTCGCTGGCGCTGCTCGGTGATGCCGGCCATAACGCTTCCGACATACTCGGCCTGCTCACCGCTTGGGGCGCCTCGCTGCTGGCGATGCGGCGCCCGGATGCGCGCCACACTTATGGCTTTGCCCGCTCCACCATTCTGGCGGCGTTGTTCAACGCTCTGGTGCTGCTGCTGACTTGCCTGTGGTTGGCGCTGGAGAGTTGGCGCCATTTGCAAACGCAACCGCCGGTGCCCGGATTTTGGGTCATGGTCGCGGCGGCGGTCGGTTTTTTGGTCAACGCCGGATCGGCGGCGCTGTTTTATCAGCAGGGTAAAGCCGACATCAATCTGCGCGGCGCGTTCCTGCATCTGGCGGTGGATGCGGGGGTCTCGCTGATGGTGGTGGTGGTGGGCGGATTGCTGCTGCTCACCGGTTGGTCCTGGCTCGATCCGGTCGCCGGTTTGTTGATTTCGGTGGTGATCTTCATCAGCGCTTTTGGCTTGTTGCGCGATGCCACCGATCTGGCGCTGGACGCGGTGCCGCACGGCTTGCATCTGGATGAGCTGCGCAGCGCGTTGGAACAACTCGAAGGCGTCGAGCGCGCGCACGACTTGCACGTTTGGGCCTTGAGCACCACGGTGGCGGCGCTGACCGTGCATCTGGAGTACGACGGCGACCGCGATGGCGATCAGTTGCTGGCCACCGCGCAGACGCTTTTGGCCAAACGCTTCGGCATTCTGCACAGCACCATCCAGTTGGAGCGCCAGGCCTGCGCCAGTACCGCTTGCGAAAGCAAACAGCGGCACTAAGGCGTCGCGCAGAAATAACTTGCCCATCTTGCTGGTCCTTATCGCCCGCCTGCGTCGTTGCACAAAGCGTCACATAGTCCGACTATGCTCCACTTTGTGCGCCTTGCAGGCGAACGAAAGTCCTGCGCAATCTGCGCAAGTTATTTCTGCGCAACGCCTAAGGCAGGGCGATTGTCGGAGCGTTGCGCGGCGTCGCGGTGGTGTGCCCGACTTGGGCAAGTACTCGGCTTTGTGCCGTGTGCTGCTACGCGCTACACTAACGCCATGATCGTCGGTTTTCGCCACAAAGGGCTTGAAACCCTCTACCGAAGCGGCTTCTCCCACGGGGTGCAAGTTGCCCACCTGCCGAAACTTGGCCGCATTCTGGCAGCGCTCGATGCCGCAACTTCACCGGCGGAATTGAGCCTGCCGGGTTACCAGTTGCATCCACTCAAGGGCGCGCTGAAAGGTCACTGGTCGGTGTGGGTCAATGGCAACTGGCGTGTCACTTTCCGATTCGTTGGTACCGACGTGGAATGGGTCGATTATCAGGACTACCACTGAAGAGGTCGCAAACATGATGAAGAACCCTCCGCACCCCGGTGAGTTGTTGCGTGAAGACGTGCTGCTACCGCTGGGACTCGAAGTGACTGACGCCGCGCAGCGGCTCGGCGTGTCGCGGACAACTTTGTCGCGTGTCATCAACGGCCGCGCTGGCATCAGCCCGGATTTGGCCATCCGGTTGCAGCGAGCCGGGGTGAGCACGGCACGGTTCTGGATGACCTTGCAGACCAACTACGAGCTGTCGCAGGCCGAACAGCGGACGCAGCCAGTGGTGAAACGCCTGCAAGCGGCTGCGTGAGCAAACAGCGGCGCCAAGGTAGGGCGCTGTCGGCAGCGACGACCAGTCGTGGCGATTGGGCTGCCGATGCCGACGCGGGTGCTACCGTCGTCGTTCCCGCGCCGACGCCGAGCGCAAACTCAGAAACGCAGATCCAGGCCGAGCGCAAAATTGCGGCCGATGGCGTTGATGCCGGAGCCGTGTTCGCGGAAATTGTGATCGGCGATATTGTCGATGCGCGCCAGCAGGTCGATCTGCTCGTTGACGGCGTAGCGTCCGGCGATATCGAAGCGGGTGTAGCCGGGGGTGCCGTCGGGATTGATCCGTGGGTCAGTGCGATCACGCGCACTCAGGCGGTTCTGGCGATCCGCGCTGAAGGCTTCGAATGACCAGGTCAGGGCCGGGCTCGCGTGCCAGTCCAGGGCCAAATCCACGGTCAGTGGCGGTACCCGATCACCGTTGCCGCTGACGCCGTCGAGGCGTTCGGTGCCGCGGGTGTAATTCAGCGCCGCGCGGCTTTCCAGGGAATCGCTGAAGCGGTAGCTGGCGCCGGCCTCGATGCCGTAGCTCTTGGCGCTGGCGGCGTTGCGGTTTTGCACCAGCAGGCGGCCACCGGCGGTGACTTCACCGGTCAGCGCGGTGACGATTTTGTCGGTGAAATGATTCTGGAAAACGAACAACTCGCCGGTAAAGCGATCGCCTTGATGCTTGATGCCGAGATCGACATCGACCACCCGCTCGGCGGCTAGATTGGGATTGGGCGTGGCAAAACGGTTGCCCGGGCGATCACCAAACTGGCCCAGGTCAAAAATGTTTGGTGCCCGAAATCCGCGGCCGATATTGGTCACCAGCCGGGTCTGGTCGTTCAGCGCATAACTCAAACCGAAGTGGCCACTGAAGGCATCCGGCGAAAGCTTGACCAGGGGCGTGCTGCCCGCTGCCGGCAGGTGGATGTCAAACGTACTGTAGCGGCCGCTCAAGACCAGATCGAAGCGCTGGTTGATGCGCCAGTCGTCGAGCGCGAACAGCGAAATGTTTTGCTCGGTGGCGGCGTTGGGAAAGCGCGGTCCGGCAACGCTTTCGATACCGGTATTGATGTTGGTATTGGTACGCGCTGAATGCACGCGGTCGTGGTAGACCTCGGCGCCGACCACCAGCGCATGGGCGCCGTGGTCGATCCGACTGAGTTTGACGCTGGCACCATTGAGCCGATCCTGATTGCGTTCGCGCGCTTCGCTTACCGAACCGCGATTGCGCGTGCGTCGATCATCGGTAATGTTTTGGCTGCCGAGCTGCCAATCGAGATGATCGAAACCCAACCAGGAAACTTGAGCGGCGTGGGTCAATTGGACAAACTGCCGATCCTGGGGTTCGAACAAGGCGACCTCGGCAGCCGACTGGGCTTGTCCAAAGCCGGGCACCAACTCGTCGTGACGCGGTGTGCGCGGTTGCCGCAGTTGCTGAAAGTTCAGCGCCAAGCGGCCGCCGCTGCCGGCGTCGTAGCCGATGCGGGCGCTCACCGCCTGCGAACTGAAATTGCTCGCTGGCAACTGCTGTCCAGAGCCAATGCGGCGGCCGTCGGTGTCGATCGAAGTCAACGCAATTTGCGCGGCAAAGTCTTCGCTTCGGATCGCGCCAGCGTAGTGGCCGAGCAACAGATCCTCGCCGGTGTCGGCACGGACCCGCAAGGTCTGCGAATGCGAATGCGGGTCCAGATCGAGCGGATCTCGGCTGATCATTTGCACCACGCCGCCCATGGCGTCGCTGCCGTAAATCATGCCGCTGGAGCCGCGCACGATTTCGATACGATCCAGCATCTGACCATCGACCAGCGAAAAATACTGGTTCGGTGCATTGCGAAAAATGGCGTTGTTCAAGCGAAAGCCATCGACCAGATGCAGCACTTCCGAGCCCTTGGCGCCGCGAACAAACACCGCGCTCTGGCCCGGTGTGGTCTGCTGCACAAAAGCGCCGGGCTGGCCACGCAGGGCTTCGATGGCGGTGAGCCCTTGGTTCTGCAGGCGTTCCGGGCCGATCACCGTCACCGGCGCGCTGACCTCGATCGCTGCTTCCGGCCGCAGTGTGGCGGTGACCTGGATTCCTTCGAGCTGCTTTGGCTTCGGCAGCGTTGCTTTGGCCAGCGTCGCTGGTTGGGCCGTAGACGCTGGCAAGGCCGACGATTCTGCGGGTACTGCTGCCGTGGTGGAGGATGCTGGCAGCAACGCTGGTGTCGCCAGGCCGTCCGCTTCAGCCCAAAGTGGCCCGGCGCTCAAGCCCAGCGCCAGCACCAACAAAGCCCGGGATTGACCCGAGGAAGTTGCAGCGTCGAGCGTCCAGCAGCGTGCAGCGCAAATACCAATCATCGACATCGCGGTTGACCATGAATTGAGGGTTGAACAGCGGAACCCGCCTGCCAAAATCGCCGCGGCGGGCGAGCCGGTCAGCAGGCTTCAGGTCGGCGGCGAACGCTTCGAGCGGTGGCGGACAGTAGCAAGCCGCGGCGGCCACGGCATCCGTCGCAAGACCGAGTTCCCGGACTTCCAAGCCGCGCAAGCGACCGGCGCTCTGCTAGATTCCGCGCAATCGCCGAGGAGCCGCACGATGTCGCAGCCGAACCAGTTTGCGTTGTTGGGCAAGCGTCGCTTTCTACCGTTTTTTTTGACGCAGGCGCTGGGCGCGTTCAACGACAACGTGTTCAAAAACGCACTGGTCATCATGATTACCTTCAAGATCTCGGGTTTGAGTCAGGGCCAGGTCAATACCCTGGCCAATTTGGCGGCGGCACTGTTTATCCTGCCGTTTTTTCTGCTGTCGGCCAACGCCGGTCAATGGGCAGAAAAGTACGAGAAATCGCGGTCGATCCGCTGGATCAAGCTGCTGGAAATCGCGGTGATGGTGTTGGCGGCCACCGGTTTTTGGTTGCAAAGTGTGCCGTTCCTGTTGGGCGTGCTTTTTCTGATGGGCGCGCAGTCGGCGTTGTTCGGCCCGATCAAGTATTCGATCCTGCCCCAGCACCTGCATCCCGATGAGTTGATCGGCGGCAACGCGCTGGTCGAAGCCGGTACCTTTCTCACCATTTTGATTGGCACCTTGGTCGGCGGCATCCTGATCAACAGCTTTGCCCAAGGCGAGGTCTGGGTATCGGCGGCGGTAATCGCGGTGGCGGTGCTGGGTTATTTGGCCAGTCGCGGGATTCCGCAAGCGCCAGCGGCTGCGCCAGCGCTCAAACTCAATTGGAATCCGCTGTCGGCAACGCTCGCGAGCGTGGCGTTTGTGCGCGGCAATCGCACCGTGTTGCACAGCGTGCTGGGGATCTCCTGGTTCTGGTTTTTCGGCGCCATGTTCATTGCGCAATTGCCGAATTACACCAAGGTGTATCTCGGCGGCAATGGCGAAGTGGCGACCCTGGTGCTGACCCTGTTCTCGCTCGGCATTGGAATCGGTTCGTTGGCTTGCGAGCGATTGTCCGGGCGCAAAGTCGAGATTGGCCTGGTGCCATTGGGCGCGTTCGGTCTGACCTTTTTTGGCGTCGATCTGTATTTTGCACGACCCATCGAAGCCAGCATCAAGGATCTGTCGGCGCTTGCCTTTATGGCCAGCCCCGGCAGCCTGCGGATCGCCTGGGATCTATTCATGATCGGCCTGGCCGGTGGGCTCTACATCGTGCCGTTGTTTGCGCTGGTGCAGTTGCGCTCTGAAAAAAGCCAGCTCTCGCGCATCATCGCCGCCAACAATATTCTCAACGCACTGTTCATGGTGGCTGCGGCGCTACTCGCCATTAGCCTGTTCAAACTCGGCTTCAATATCCCGCAAATCCTGCTGGTGACAGCGGTGTTGAACGCAGTCGTTGCCATCTACATTTTTACCTTGGTACCCGAGTTCCTGATGCGCTTCCTGAGTTGGGTGCTGATCAATACGCTGTATCGCATCGACGTGCAGGGCCTGGAAAACATTCCGGAGGAGGGGCCGTGCCTGGTGGTCTGCAACCACGTCAGCTACGTCGATGCGTTCATCGTTGGCGGCAGCATCCGGCGGCCGATTCGGTTTGTCATGTACCACACGATTTATCGATTGCCGTTGCTGCATTTCATGTTCAAAACCGCACGGGCGATCCCGATCGCCCCGGCGAAAGAAGATCCGCTGATGCTGGAGCGCGCCTACGCCGAGATCAGCGCCGCGCTCTCGGCGGGCGAGATCGTTGGCATTTTTCCAGAAGGCAGGCTCACCGACAGCGGCGCGATCAATCCATTCAAGGCCGGGGTCGAACGCATCCTGGCGGCGCGCCCGGTGCCGGTGGTGCCGGTAGCGTTGAAAGGCATGTGGGGTTCGTTATTCAGCCGCCGCGACTCGACCCTGCGCCGCGCCCGCTTGCCGCGTCGATTCTGGTCGCGAATCGCCCTGGTGGTTGGCGCGCCGGTACCGGCGGCTGCGGCCAGCGCTTTGCTGTTGGAAGAAAAGGTAAAGGCACTGCGCGGCGACTGGGCTTGACCGCCGCCCGAGTCGGGTAGCCAGCGCAGCACCGACCGCCATTGCGCGGCCGATGTTGAGCGACAACAAGCGTCCGTTGTGGGAGCGCCGAAAAGCGTCGCAAGGCCGTTGTGGGAGCGTCGCTTGCGTCGCGATTGTCGTTTCGATAGCCAGGTCGCGACGCTTTTCGACGCTCCCACAAAAGCAAAAAATGCAGCGGCGACGCTCCCACAAAACAAAAACGTGGCGACTGAAAAAACTGGGACCTTGCCAATCGCTGGGTCGGTGACTACGCTGCCCGCTCGGCGCGGGGAATCACTGTCTGTGGTCCGCTTAAACCCAAGCCGTCACCGGCTGCGCCTCGCGCCCAGCGCTCGTATTTCGTTTCATTGCCAGGAGTTCGTGATGACCCAGCTACCGTTGCCGATGCCAGCGCCACGCCGAGTGGCTTCCCGTTCCCTGCACGCCTTGGCGCAGCGCCCGCTGGCGCGGATGGTCTCGGCGCTGTTGCTCTCCGGTGCGATCAGCGGCGCCGCGCAGGCGCAGGCGTTTCCGCCGATCATCCAGCTCAGCAGCCTGAGCGGCAGCGACGGCTTCCGCCTCGATGGCGCAGCGACGAATGACTTCTCCGGCCGCTCGGTCAGCGCCGCCGGCGATATCAATGGCGATGGCATCGGCGACCTGATCGTCGGGGCTGCTTTTGCCGACCCGAACGGCAGCGATTCCGGCAGCAGCTATGTGGTGTTCGGCCAGAGCACCGGTTTTACCTCCCCGCTGGCCCTGTCCAGCCTGAGCGGCAGTAATGGTTTTCGCCTCGATGGCGTGGCGGCGAATGACTACTCCGGCTACTCGGTCAGCGCCGCCGGGGATATCAATGGCGATGGAATCGACGACCTGATCGTCGGGGCTTATGGTGCCGACCTGAACGGCAGCCAATCCGGCAGCAGCTATGTGGTGTTCGGCCAGAGCACCGGTTTTACCGCCACGCTGGCCCTGTCCAGCCTGACCGGCAGTAATGGTTTTCGCCTCGATGGCGTGGCGGCGAGTGACTTCTCCGGCCGCTCGGTCAGCGCCGCCGGCGATATCAATGGCGATGGAATCGGCGACCTGATCGTCGGGGCTTGGGGTGCCGACCCGAACGGCAACAGCCTTTCCGGCAGCAGCTATCTGGTGTTCGGCCAGAGCACGCCGTTTGCCGCCACGCTGGCCCTGTCCAGCCTGACCGGCAGTAATGGTTTTCGCCTCGATGGCGTGGCGGCGGTTGACGGCTCCGGCCGCTCGGTCAGCGCCGCCGGCGATATCAATGGCGATGGCCTGGCCGACCTGATCGTCGGGGCTTTGGGTGCCGACCCGAACGGCAGCTTTTCCGGCAGCAGCTATGTGGTGTTCGGCAAGAGCACCGGTTTTACCGCCACGCTGGACCTGTCCAGCCTGAACGGCAGTAATGGTTTTCGCCTCGATGGCGTGGCGGCGGGTGACTACTCCGGCCGCTCGGTCAGCGCCGCCGGCGATATCAATGGCGATGGCATCGGCGACCTGATCGTCGGGGCTGATGGTGCCGATCCGAACGGCAGCCTTTCCGGCAGCAGCTATGTGGTGTTCGGCAAAAGCACCGGTTTTACCGCCACGCTGGACCTGTCCAGCCTGAGCGGCAGTAATGGTTTTCGCCTCGATGGCGTGGCGGCGGGTGACCGCTCCGGCTTCTCGGTCAGCGCCGCCGGCGATATCAATGGCGATGGAATCGGCGACCTGATCGTCGGGGCTGATGGTGCCGACCCGAACGGCAGCTACTCCGGCAGCAGCTATGTGGTGTTCGGCAAGAGCACCGGTTTTACCTCCCCGCTGGCCCTGTCCAGCCTGAGCGGCAGTAATGGTTTTCGCCTCGATGGCGTGGCGGCGGGTGACCGCTCCGGCCGCTCGGTCAGCGCCGCCGGGGATATCAATGGCGATGGCCTAGCCGACCTGATCGTCGGGGCTTATCGTGCCGACCCGAACGGCAGCTACTCCGGCAGCAGCTATGTGGTGTTCGGGCGCAACACCGATCCGGTTTTCAAGAATGGCTTCGAGTAGCCAGCCCAAGCTCGCCGCTATTTGAGCACCGTGCCGGGGTGGGCAATGGCCCGAAGTTGGTCTGTCTGGCCGGGCCGCCAGAGCGGTGGCGGTGCCTTGTCGGCACGGCTGGCGCCAACGCGATCCAGCGATCGCTGACTGCGGACGGCAGCCAGCGCAGCACCGGCCGCCACCGCGCGGCCGATGTGGGAGCGACAACAAGCGTCCGTTGTGGGAGCGCCGAAAAGCGTCGCAAGGCCGTTGTGGGAGCGTCGCTTGCGTCGCGATTGTCGTTTCGATAGCCAGGTCGCGACGCTTTTCGACGCTCCCACAAAAGCAAAAAATGCAGCGGCGACGCTCCCACAGACAAACCTGTCGGCTACCTGCGGAGCGCGGCATGGGCGTTTCTACGCACCCAAACTTCGACACCAAAACATCGGCTGTCTTCTGTCTGCGGTCCTCAATACACTGTGCGCTTCCGCGGCCGCTCAGGCCGTTTGTTCGAGATCTTTGATCCATGGCTGACTTCGCGATGATGTTGACCCCGGAGTTGCCGCCGCTGCGTGCCCCCGGTTTTGCCCGTATCCAGGCGGCCTATGCGGTCGCTGAGGGAGCGGCGCTGAACGATTTGCTGGCTGCTGCGCGGATGCCCGATGCTGAGCGTGACGCGGTGTTGGCGCTGGCCAGCGATCTGGTGTCGCGGGTGCGCGTCAAGGCGCGCAAGCAGAGCGCCATCGAAAGTTTCATGCGCGAATACGATTTGTCTTCTGAAGAAGGCGTGCTGCTGATGTGCGTGGCCGAGGCGCTGCTGCGCATTCCCGATGCGGACACCGCCGACCGCCTGATCCGCGACAAGCTCGGCGATGCCGATTGGGATACGCATCTGGGCAAGAGCAATTCCTTGTTCGTCAACGCCGGCACCTGGGGACTGATGTTGACCGGCAAACTGGTCGGCTTGGCCGAAGCGACGCAGCGCAATTTTCTGGGCGCCATCAAGCGTTTGGTAGCGCGTACTGGTGAACCCGTGGTGCGCCTCGCCGTGCGTCAGGCGATGCGCATCATGGGCCACCAGTTCGTCATGGGTCGCAGCATTGATGAGGCGCTCGATGCGGCCGCCGAAGCGTCCGGCCAGGCCTACCGTCATTCCTTCGACATGCTCGGCGAGGCGGCGCTGACCGCAGCCGACGCCGAGCGCTATTTTCAGTCTTATCAGATGGCGATCGAGCGCATCGGCGCGCGCGGTCCGTATGCCGATGTGTTTGCCGCGCCGTCGATCTCGGTCAAGCTCTCGGCCCTGCATCCGCGTTACGAGTTCGGCAAACGCGCACGGGTACTGGCGGAACTGGCGCCGAAAGTGTTGCGGCTGGCGCAGTTGGCGCGCGCCCACGGCTTTGGCTTGACCATCGATGCCGAAGAAGCCGATCGGCTGGATCTGTCGCTGGAGTTGATCGAGCGTGTGTTTCGTGATCCGACCCTGGCCGGTTGGGATGGTTTTGGCTTGGCGGTGCAGTCCTATTTCAAGCGCGCACCATTCGTTATCGACTGGCTGGTCGAGCTAGCGCGCAGCACCGGCCGCAAACTCTGTGTGCGTTTGGTCAAAGGCGCTTACTGGGATGCCGAAGTCAAACGTGCCCAAGTCGAAGGGCACTCGGGATTTCCGGTTTTCACTCGAAAGCCGAACACCGACGTCAGCTATCTGGCCTGCGCGCGACGGATGTTTGCTGCCAGCGATTGCCTGTATCCGCAGTTTGCCACGCACAACGCGCACACCATCGCCGCCATTCATCATTTGGCCGCCGGGCGTCCGTTCGAATATCAGCGCTTGCACGGCATGGGCAGCGATCTCTACGCCGAGGTGGTGGGCGCGGACAAACTCGGCGCCCAGTGCCGGGTTTACGCGCCGGTCGGATCGCACGAAGATCTGCTGCCGTATCTGGTGCGGCGGCTGCTGGAAAACGGTGCCAATACCAGTTTCGTCAATCGTATCGTCGATGAATCGCAGCCGATCAGCGAGCTGGTCAAAGATCCGGTTGCGGTGGTCTCGGCATTGGTCTCACGCGCGCATCCGCGCATCGCCACCGCGGCGCAACTTTTTGGTCAACAACGGAAGAACTCCATGGGCATCAATCTCGCCAACGAAAATGAATTGCGGGTGCTGGCCGAACGGGTCAACGCGGCAATCAAGCCGTGGTCAGCGGCGCCGCTGATCGCGGGTTATCAAGCCAAGGCGGCGGCGATTGCGGTCACCGATCCGGCGGATCGTCGACGCAAGATCGGCGAATGGGTGGCGACCGAGCCGGCTGGTGTCGCCAAGGCGCTGGACAATGCCGCCGCCGCCCAGCCCGGTTGGGACGCCACCCCAGTCGCCGCGCGTGCGCAGATCCTTGAGGAGATCGCCGAGCAACTGGAAGTGCGCAGCGCTGAGTTCATTGCGCTGTGTACGCGCGAGGCCGGCAAGACCGTCAGCGATGGCATTGCCGAGGTTCGCGAAGCGGTCGATTTTTGTCGTTATTACGCCGCCCGCGCACGCGATTTGATGTCGACGCCGGAACCACTCCAAGGGCCAACCGGGGAGTCCAATCAGTTGTCGCTGCATGGTCGTGGCGTGTTCGTCTGCATCAGCCCGTGGAACTTTCCGCTGGCGATTTTCGTCGGCCAGGTGGTGGCCGCGCTGGTGACCGGCAATAGCGTGATCGCCAAGCCCGCCGAGCAGACCAACCTGATCGCCTATGCCGCCGTCAAATTGATGCACGCGGCCGGTATTCCGGAAGCGGTGCTGCAATTGGTGCCGGGCACCGGCGCCAGCGTCGGTGGTCTGCTGACCGAAGACCCGCGGGTGGCCGGGGTGGTCTTCACCGGCTCCACCGAAACCGCCCGCCGGATCAATCGCAGTCTGGCGGGGCGCGAAGCGGCGTTGGCGGTTTTGATCGCCGAAACCGGTGGCCAGAATGCGATGATCGCCGATTCGTCGGCCCTGCCAGAGCAATTGGTCAAGGACGTGATGAGCTCGGCGTTTGGCGCCGCCGGTCAGCGTTGCTCGGCGGCGCGGGTGTTGTTCGTGCAGGAAGATATTGCCGACAAAGTCATCCACATGCTGGCCGGCGCGATGGACGAAATCGTCGTCGGTGATCCTGGCCTGCTGTCCACCGATGTGGGTCCGGTGATCGACGAGCGCGCCAAATCCATGCTCGATCAACACGCCCTGCGGATGAGCAGCGAAGCCAAACTGATCAAACAGGTGGCGCTTGATGCTGCCAACACCAGCCACGGCACCTTCTTCGCGCCGCGTGCTTATGAGATCGCTTCGCTCGGCGTTCTCAAGCGCGAAGTTTTCGGTCCGGTGCTGCATGTGTTGCGCTTCTCCGGCAAGGACATCGACGCGGTGATCGACCAGATCAACGCCACCGGTTACGGCTTGACCCTGGGCGTGCACAGTCGCATCGACGCGACCATCGAGAAAATCAGCAGCCGCGTCAAAGCCGGTAACTGCTACGTCAATCGCAACATGATCGGCGCCGTCGTCGGCGTGCAACCGTTCGGTGGCGAGGGCCTTTCTGGCACCGGCCCGAAGGCCGGTGGCCCGCACTACCTGTTGCGCTTCGTCACCGAACGCAGCCTCAGCATCAACACCACCGCCGCCGGCGGCAACGCCAGTTTGTTGACGTTGGGCGACTGAATCATCCGGAAGGCACGGCCCGGATCGGCCAGATCTTCGGAGTGGAGTCGCCACCAGCCAATCTCGCCAAAGTTTGCCAAACCGACCAATCTTTAGCCTTGAGCACAATGCACATATCCCTGCCCGATGCACTCAAGTCCTTCGTGGATGAGCAGGTCAATCAAGGCTGCTACGGCACCAGCAGCGAGTACGTGCGTGATGATCCGCAAGGATCAGGATCGCCTGCACCTGCGTGGCCTCCTGCTTGCAGGCGCGGCGTCTGCGCCCGCCGCCCCGGTCAATCCAGCTTACTTCGAGGGGCTGCGTGATCGGCTACGCAAGGCGGCCAAGGTGGGCGCTCGCGGGTAACCGTCAAGTTTGTCGTTTCGCGTACGCTGGCCAACCGGGACATCGACGACGCGATCGCCTACTATTTCAGCGAAGGTGCTGAGCAGGCGGCGCTCGACTTCATTGACGCCTTGGAGCAGGCATATGCGCACATCGGTCGCCATCCGGCTACCGGATCACCACGCTACGCCCACGAATTGAACCTGCCCGGTCTGCGTTTGTCGCTGACTCGCTCTCCCCACCTGGTGTTCTACGTCGAGCGTCCAGAGCACATTATTGATGTCTGGCGCCTGCTGCATGATCGCATTGCTGGTTTAAGAGCCATCCCGATGAGGATCGATGCCGTGCTTCGGCGGCTTGAGGTTCAAGACCGCCCCACCGACATTACAGAACTACTCGATAGCGTCGCCGTCCTGGGTATCGGCTGGAAGATTCCTGGCTACAAAGGCATTGATCCGATAAAAGGCTTGCTGCATTTGCGCGATCAAGCCGGGCTTGGTGTTGATCTGTTCTGGGAGATTTCTGCAGACAATGCGAGAGCCGGGCGCTACGTTGAAGAGGGTCCAAACAGTTCACTTGCAACCTATCCATAACTGACTTATACTATCCATTATGGATAGATATGTAGCGATAGGTGAAGCCTCTGAAGCACTCGGCGTGTCAATTACAACCCTGCGCCGATGGGAGGTCGAGGGCAAGCTGGTCCC
>Ga0210033_1003180_pt1 | contig 13500 bp, 5 predicted proteins | sample CryGeymeta201501_FD_185465 | JGI IMG/M metagenome (GOLD analysis project Ga0210033, IMG submission 185465) | Groundwater microbial communities from Crystal Geyser aquifers in Utah, USA - Crystal Geyser metaG 2015-01 (SPAdes) (version 2) | ecosystem: Environmental > Aquatic > Deep subsurface >... | reverse complement strand
CGCCAGGGCGGTGAGGTTGTCGTCCCAGAACCAGGCGACCCGGCGCTGCCACCAGGTCCAGCCCGGCTCCTCGTGGGCGACGTCGCGCAGGACCTCGTCGACGGGGCGGACACGGAAGCCGGGCTGCAGGCCGGGCACGGTGCAGAAGGAGCAGGAGAAGGGGCAGCCCCGGGTGGCCTGGATGACCCGTCGCACGAAGAAGGCGTCGGGGAGCAGGTCGTAGCGAGGGGTGGGCAAGCCGCTCAGGGGCGCGGCCTCTCCCCGGTAGACCCGCTGCAGCGCCCCTCGCTCGGCGTCGCGCAGCAGCTCCACCCACACGGTCTCGGCCTCGCCGATGACGACGGCGTCGCAGTGCTGCAGCGCCTCCTCGGGCCAGAAGGTGGCGTGCGGTCCGCCGGCCACGACGCGCTTGCCCCGGGCCCGCAGGGCGTCGGCCAGCCGGAAGGCCTCGTGGGCGAAGCCGCTGAAGAAGGACAACGCGACCAAGTCGGCGTCGGTGTCCAGGTCGACGGGCCCGGCCTGCTGGTGCACGACCCGGACCTGGATGTCGGGCGGCGTGAGGGCCGCCAGGTGGATCCCGGTCAGGGGGGGCACGAAGTGACGCCCGTGACCGCGGGCATAGCGGGGGACGTAGACGACGACGACATCGACCTTCACGGCTGCCTCCAAGCTGGATTGCCGGGAAGCTAGTGCCGTGGTCGCCCTGTCGGGCCTGCCATCGGGCCGAGCGGTCGCCCGGCGGGGCCGAGTGGTCGGCGGCCCGCCGGGACCGGTCTCAGCGCGCCGAAGCCTCAGTCGTCGTGATCGTGGCTGTGGCCCTCGTCGCCGTGGGCGCCGTGGGGGTGACCGTGGTGCAGCTCCTCCTCGGAGGCGGCGCGAATCTCGATGACCTCGACGTCGAAGTGCAGGGTCTCACCGGCCAGCGGGTGGTTCGTGTCCAGCAGCACGACCTCGTCCTCGATGCCGACGACCCACACGGGGATCTGCTCGCCCTCATCGTTCTCGATGACGAACTGCATGCCCTCCTCGACCTCGAAGTCCTCGGGGAAGGCGTCGGTGGGCACGGTCTGGGGCGCGGTGCCGTCGTGCTCGCCGTAGGCCTCGGCCGGCTCGACGACCACGGTCCCGCGGAAGCCGACCTGCTTGCCCTCCAGCCCACTCTCCAGGCCGGGGACGATGTTGCCGTGCCCGTGCAGGTAGGGGAGCGGCTCGTCGCCGCGGGAGGTGTCGAGCTCCTCGCCGGCGTCGTTGGTCAGGGTGTAGTGGATCAGGACGACCTTGCCGGTCTCGATCGTGGACATGGGGGAGCTCCCGGAGGGCAGAGGTGCGGGGCCGCCCTCCCGGCAGAGCCCGGACGAGGTCGACGCGCGCACCTAGCGCGGTCGGCCGCCGCTGCACAGGCAAGCCGGCCCCCCAAGGCCCCCCTGGCCGGTGCCCCCGCCTCCCCGTGCGCGCCCGGCCTGCGGCATGGCGACACGCCCCGGCGCCTGGCCTCCGGGAACCCTCCGCCGCAGAGGTAGTCTGCTGCGAGCGAGCGCCCACCCCAGGAGAGCGCCCATGTCGACGTCCCCACGGCCCAAGGCCGCGCTGCTGGCATTCTTCGCGACGCTGGCCCTGGCCCTGCCCGGCTGCGGCGACAAGCACGCGGACATCCCTGCCGCCGAGGCCTCCGCCGCCACGGCCCCCCTCGCAGACCAGGCGCGCAGCGTGGACTTCCAGACCGATCCCGACGACAAGGGCCTCCGCATCGAGCTCTCCGACGCCACCCCCGCCGGCGGCGCCGATGAGCGCCTGCCCGCGCCCCCCACCAGCCCCCTGAGCGCGGCCGAGGTCCAGGCGCTGCTGTCGCGCCTGCCCGCCCTGCCCGAGGAGGCCGCCGACCAGGCCGACTTCGCCCGGCGGGCCGAGAGCCGGCCGGCCCCCCGCCCCGGCTCCGAGGTGACCCTGCCCTTCCCGGTGCCCCAGCCCGACCTGGCCACGCCCGACACCCCGACCGGGCCGCTGCAGGTCCTGCGGGCTGCCCCCGAGGGCGACGTGCCCCTGGCCCCGCACCTGTCGCTGACCTTCGACCAGCCGATGATCGCCATCCAGACCCAGGACCAGGCGGCGCAGATCCAGCCGGTCCAGCTCTCGCCGCAGCCCGAGGGCCAGTGGCGCTGGCTGGGCACGCGCACCGTGATCTTCGAGCCGACCCTGCGCTTCCCCATGGCCACGACCTACACGGTGACCGTGCCGGCCGGCACGGCGAGCGCCAGCGGACAGGCCCTGGCCGCCCCCTTCACGCGCACCTTCCGCACGCCGCCGCCGCGCCTGGTGAGCCAGGTCCCCCAGGGCACGTCCGACCGCCAGCCGGTCATCGTGGTGGGCTTCGACCAGCGGGTCGACCCCGAGGCCGTGCAAGGCAAGCTGGTCGTCACGGCCGGGGGCGCGGTCCAGGCCACCCGCCTGGCAACGCCCTCCGAGGTGCAGGCCGACCCGGCCGCCCGCGAGGCCGTCCGGCAGCTCGACAGCGCCGGCCCCGGCCGCTGGCTGGCCGTGCTCCCCCGCGCCCCCCTGCCCGCCGACGCGCCCGTCGAGGTCCGCGTGCCCACAGGCACACCCTCCGCCGAGGGTCCCCGCACGACCGAGGCCGACCAGCGCTGGTCCTTCCGCACCTACGGGCCGCTGAAGCTGGTCGAGTCCACCTGCGGCTGGCGCGAGCGCTGCCTGCCCGACGACGCCATCCAGCTGCGCTTCAGCAACGCCATCGACCCCGACGCCTTCGAGACCGAGCTGGTCACGGTCAGCCCCGAGATCCCCGAGGTCCAGATCTACGCCAGCGGCCCCTGGCTCACCGTGCAGGGCGCCAAGGAGCCGCTGACCACCTACACCGTCACCGTGGCGGGCGAGCTGAAGGACAGCTTCGGCCAGCTCCTGGGCGCGCCGGTCAGCGTGCGCAAGAAGACCGGCAAGCGCGAGCCCGCCGAGCCGGCCCTGCTGGCCCCGGGGCCCGAGCTGCGGGTGCTGGATCCCGCCGCGTCGCCCTCCTACAGCGTCTACACCATCAACCACGACACGCTGCGCCTGCGGGTGCTGCGGGTGAAGCCCGAGGACTGGGCGGCCTGGCGCACCTGGCGCGACCACCGCGCGTGGTGGGACCGCGACGTCGCCCTGCCGCCGCCCCCCGGCCAGTCCCTGGCCGACCAGACCCTGACCGTCGCCAGCAAGCCCGACGAGCTGGTCGAGACCCGCATCGACCTGAAGCCCTGGCTGGGCACCGGCCCCGGGCAGCTCGTGGTCTGGGTCGAGCCTCGTAAGCAGCCCGACCGCTGGGGGCGCCAGGTGGCCCTGAGCTGGGTGCAGCGCACCGACCTGGGCCTGGCCGCCTATGCCGACCACCACGACATCGTGGCCTGGGCCACCGATCTGGCCACGGGCGCGCCCGCCGCCGATGTGAGCGTGAGCCTGTCCCCCACGGGGCCCACCATGCAGACCGGCGCCGATGGCCTGGCCCGCGGCAGCCTGGGCACCGGCACGAAGGGCCCCCAGGTCCTGGTCGCCCAGCGGGGCGAGGACATCGCGATGCTGCCGGTGGCCGGCGGCTACGGCGACCAGGCGGCCTGGACCGCCCAGCCGGCACGCGACGGCCTGGCCTGGCTCGTCTTCGACGACCGCAACCTCTACAAGCCCGGCGAGACCGTGAAGGTCAAGGGCTGGCTGCGCCGCGTCGGCCTGGACAAGGGTGGGGACATCGGCGCCCTGGGCGAGGCCGGGCCCCGCAGCCTGACCTACACCCTCAACGACGCCCGCGGCAGCCAGCTCGCCAGGGGCGAGGTCCCCGTCGTGGGCCTGGGTGGCTTCGACCTGAGCCTGGACCTGCCGGACGACGCCAACCTGGGCACGGCCATGCTGCGCCTGGAGGCGAAGACCACCGACGGCATCGCGGACACCTATGTCCTGCCCTTCGAGGTGCAGGAGTTCCGGCGGCCGGAGTTCGAGGTGACCGCAGAGGTCGAGGCCGGCAACTTCGTGCTCGGCCAGACGGCCATCGCGACGGTCAACGCCGCCTACTACGCCGGCGGCGGCCTGCCGGGGGCGGAGGTGCGCTGGAACGTGCAGCCCACCTGGGCCAGCTACCGGCCGCCCCACCAAGAAGACTACGACTTCGGCGTGTGGGTGCCCTGGTGGAACAGCCCCTGGTGGCAGCCGGTGCAGCCCGACCTGAAGGCCCCCGATCCCCTGAGCGCCACGACCGACGCGTCGGGCGCCCACCACCTGGGCATGCACTTCGCCGCGCTGGGCACCCCCCGCCCCGTCCAGGTGGAGGCCGAGGCCGTCGTGACCGACGTGAACCGCCAGGCCTGGGCAGCCCGCACCACGGTCCTGGTCCACCCCGCCGAGGACTACGTCGGCCTGCACACGCCGCGCCCCTTCGTGGACGCCGGCAAGGCCGTGGAGATCGAGGCCGTCGTCGTCGACATCGAGGGCCACCCCGTGGCCGGCCGCAAGGGCGAGCTGCGCCTGTCGACCCAGAAGTGGGGCCGCGACAAGACCGGGCGGTGGACCCAGACCGAAGACGACGTCCAGACCTGCCCCATCGAGAGCCTGGGCGCCGCCGGCCAGGACCCCTGGGAGGCGAAGCCGGTGTCCTGCAGCTTCACCCCCGCCCGCGGCGGCCAGTACACGGTGAAGGCCCGGATCACCGACGCCCAGGGCCGCCCCAACGAGTCCGAGCTGAGCTTGTGGGTCTCCGGCGCCCAGGGGGACCGCCCGCGGGACCGCTCGGTCCAGCAGGAGCAGGCCATCCTGGTGCCCGACCAGGAGCACCACGCCCCCGGCGATGTCGCCGAGATCCTGGTCCAGAGCCCCTTCGGTCCCTGCGAGGGCCTGCTGACCCTGCGTCGCAGCGGCCTGGTCGACAGCCGCCGCTTCACCATGGACAGCGACAGCACCGTGCTGAGGGTGCCGCTGAGCGACGCCATGGTCCCCGGGGTCGAGGTCCAGGTGGACCTGGTCGGCAGCGCCCCGCGCACCGACGATGAAGGCGCCGAGCGGGCCGACCTGCCGCGCCGCCCCGCCTACGCCTCGGGCGCCTTGTCCCTGGACGTGCAGCCCCTGACCCGGACCCTGAAGGTCGCCATCACGCCGGCTGCGACCTCGGTCGATCCCGGGGCCCACACCTCGCTGGACCTGGCGGTCACCGACGACCGCGGCAAGCCCGTGGCCGACGCCGAGCTGGCGGTGATCGTCGTCGATGAGGCCGTGCTGGCGCTGACCGGCTACCGCCTGCCCGATCCCCTGGACGTCTTCTACGCGGCGCGCCCGAGCGAGGTCTCCGAGGAGCAGCTCCGCGGCATGTTGTGGCTGGACGATCCCGGCCGGCTGGGCGGCATGGGGGGCCCGGGCGCAAAGGGCCGAGGCACTGGCGCCATGGACGAGCTCACGGTGGGCAGCGCGGCCCCCATGATGATGGCAGCCGAGGCCGACGGCGCGATGATGCCGCCGCCCAGCCCTGCGGAGGCAGAGCCGCCCACGACGAAGCGCATGGCCGCCAAGGCGGACAAGAACCGCGACGGCGACGACGACGACGCCGGCGCCGTCGCGGGGCCGGCCATCGCCCTGCGCAGCGACATGCGAGCCCTGGCCCTGTTCGCCCCGGCCGAGCGCAGCGGCAGCGACGGTCACGTCCGCGTGGCCCTCGACCTGCCCGACAGCCTGACCCGCTACCGGATCATGGTGGTCGCCGTCGACGGCGGCCGCCGCTTCGGCTCGAGCGACGCCAGCATCACGGCCCGCAAGCCGCTGATGCTGCGCCCCTCGGCGCCGCGCTTCCTGAACTTCGGCGACCGGGCCGAGCTGCCCTTCGTCGTCCAGAACCAGACCGACGCGCCCATGACCGTCGCCCTGGCGGTGGGCGCCAGCAACGCCCGCTTCGTGGAGGATACCTTCACCGCGCCTGCGACTGACGGCCAGGCCCTGCCCCGCCAGGCCGGGCTGCGCTTCCAGGTCCCCGCCAACGACCGGGTCGAGGTCCGGCTGCCGGTCACGACCCAGAAGGCCGGCACGGCGACCTTCCAGGCGGCCCTGAGCGGCCGCCCCGTCGACAGCCGGCGGGCCGCCGAGTCCACCGACGCGACCCAGCTCTCCCTGCCCGTGTGGACCCCCGCGACCAGCGAGGCCTTCGCGACCTACGGCGAGATCGGCGGCCTGCCCCCCGAGGGAGGACCGCCCGGAGGCGATCCCTCGGCCATCCTGCAGCCGGTCGCCAGCCCCGGCGAGGTCTGGCCCCAGTACGGCGGCCTGGAGATCACCACCTCCTCGACCGCGGTCCAGGCCCTCACCGACGCCCTGCTCTACCTGGTGCACTACCCCTACGAGTGCGCTGAGCAGCGGGCGAGCCGGGTGCTCTCGGTGGCCGCCCTCAAGGACGTGCTGACCGCGTTTGACGCCGAGGGCCTGCCCTCGCCCGAGGCCATGAAGACCTCGGTGGATCAGGACGTGGAGGAGCTGTCCCGCTTGCAGAACCCCGACGGCGGCTGGAGCTTCTGGCGCAAGGGCGACACGTCGTGGCCCTACGTCAGCCTGCACGTCGCCCACGCCCTGGCCCGGGCCCAGGCCAAGGGCTTCGCCGTCCCCGACGCCACGCGCCGGCGGACCCTGTCCTACCTGCGCAACATCGACGGCCGGATCCCCGCCGACTACCCGCGCTCCGCCCGCCAGGCCCTGCGGGCCTACGCCCTGTACGTCCGGCGGATCATGGACGACGGGGACCCGGCCGCGGCCCTGAAGCTGTACCGCGAGGCCGGCATCGGCGACGTCGACAAGGACGGGCTGTCCATCGAGGCCCTGGCCTGGATCCTGCCCAGCCTGGCCGATGGCAAGCACGAGGCCGAGGTCGCGGAGATCCTGCGCTTCTTCCACAACCGGGTCAGCGAGACCGCGGCCACGGCACAGATCACCTCCGGCTACGGCGAGGGCGACTGGCTCTTGCTGTACAGCGACCGGCGGGCCGACGCGGTGGTGCTCGAGGCGCTCATCGACGTGGCGCCGCGCGACGACGTGATCCCCAAGCTGGTGCGCGGCCTGCTGGACCACCGGGTGAAGGGTCGCTGGGGCAGCACCCAGGAGAACGCCTTCGTGCTCCTGGCGCTGGACCACTACTTCGGCACCTACGAGGCGGAGACCCCCGACTTCGTGGCCCGCGCCTGGCTGGGCGGGACCTACGCCGGCGACCACGCCTTCCACGGCCGCAGCACCGAGTACGCCACGATCCAGGTCCCGATGAATACGGTGCAGCAGGCGACCGCCAGCGGCCCGGCGCCCCTGGTGCTCCAGCGGGACGGCAAGGGGCGTCTGTACTACCGGGTGGGCCTGCGCTACGCGCCCCGCAGCCTGGACCTGGCCCCGGCGGACCGCGGCTTCGTCGTGCTGCGCAGCTACGAGGCGGTCGATGACCCGGCCGATGTGCGCAAGGAGGCCGATGGCACCTGGCACATCAAGGCCGGCAGCCGCGTGCGGGTGCGCCTGACCATGGTCGCCGACGCGCGCCGCACCCACGTCGCCCTGGTCGATCCGATCCCGGCCGGGCTGGAGGCCATCAACCCGGCCCTGGCCGTGAGTGAGTCGGTGCCCGCCGACGCCCAGGCCGCGGCCAAGGCCCCGCCCTGGTCCCGCGACGGCGGCTACTGGTGGTGGTGGCGCCCCTGGTACGAGCACGAGAACATGCGCGATGAGCGGGTCGAGGCCTTCGCCAGCCTGGTCTGGGCCGGGGTCTACGACTACAGCTACGTGGCCCGCGCCACGACCCCCGGCGCCTTCGTGGTCCCCCCGACCAAGGCCGAGGAGATGTACCACCCCGAGACCTTCGGGCGCTCGGGCACCGACAAGGTGGTGGTCGAGCCCTGATGTGTGGACGCCGTAGCCCTACCAGTCGTCCATCTGGAACACGGCCAGGCGCCCGAACACTTCCTGGCCATCCTCGCGGGAATTCCAGGCGGGGTCGCCAAACCACAAGCGCGTGCCATCCTCGTGGGAAAAGGCGACGGGGCGGGTGGCCATGTACCAGGGATCCAGGCCCTCGCTGTCAGGGTCCCAGGCGATCCAGCGCCAGGCGTCGTCAAAGACCAGGTCGGTCCAGGTCCAGTCGCGAAAGACGGCGACCCGCCCCTCGAAGCCCGCCTCCTGCGCTGTGCAGTCCGGATACCCCTGCAACGATACGGCCCACAGCAGGCGTCCATCGGAGTCGCGACTGAAGTCGGCATCCCGCACGCCATTTCCATCACCACAGAAATCGGCCTCCAAGCGCGCGTCGGCCGTCGTGAGGCCGGACCAGGCGGTCCGGCCCTGGAACGCCGCCCAGCCACGGTCCAGGGCCAGGAAGGGGTCCAGGTAGCCGTCGCCGTCCAGGTCTGTGTCGGCGACGACCTCCCAGGTGCCGATGTGGTCGAGCCGGCCTGGACACTGCAAGGCCGTCTCGGCCGAGTCCTGGTCAAGCGCGGTCCCTGTCGGGGCAGCCCCGATGTCGGCGCCCGAGTAGATGAAGCCGCACTGGTCTGGCCGATCGTCGGTCTCGTCGGCGTTACGCAAGACATCATTGATGCCGTCGCCGTCCAGGTCGCCGATGTCAAATTCGCCGAAGCGCTCGCCATGAAGTGCCACCCAGTCGTCGTATCCGACCATCGTGTCAGAGACAAACGGTCCTCGGTAAACAAGGGCGGACCCGGACTCGATCGTGTCACGCGCATCCGATCCCCATGGCGTCCAGTAGTCGGACAGGCTTGCTACAAGGTCCGCGGCGGCGTCCCCTGTAACATCCGCCACCTGGACACGGTGTCCGATGGGGTATATGTACGGGCGGTCTGAATCGTCACCGGACCATACAACGTCGGCGTCAGAATCCGTGTAGGTGGACCCATCGATCGGCCCCAACAAAGTTACTGCGCGCCCCATGCCGTCGACACCGTCGTCAAAAGCGCTCACCATCAGATCAGCATATCCATCTCCGTCAAGATCACCATGGCAGTCGATCGAACTCCCAAAGCCGACGCTGCCTGCCGAGCGAAGGACCTGGAGCGCGTCCTTCGGACCCAGGGTGGCTCCTTGCGCCATGCCGAGGACCTGGCCCCCCACTCCTTCGTCATCGTCACCCGGAGCACTCACCAACACCTCTTGCACGCCATCGCCATCCAGGTCGCAATCCGTCTCGATCGCCCACCCGAGGAACTGCCGATCATGCTGGTGCCAGAGCCCTGCCGCGGAGTCCGTCCCGACGCCGCAGTCCGGGCCGTCCACGACACCGTCGCAGTCCTGGTCGATCCCGTCTCCGCATCCGTCCAGCTCTCCGGGGCGGATGCGCGGGGAGCTGTCGTCACAGTCCTGGCCGCCGTAGTCCGAAGAAGCGGACCCATCTTGATCCGCATCGTAGTCATCGTTCCCGGCACAATCGGAGTCCACACCGTCGTACCAGGTGTCGTCGGCGTGAGGATGGACCCATGGATCCCCGTCATCGCAGTCATCGCCGCCAAATGCCGTGCTGTCGTAGCCATCTCCGTCTGCGTCGTGGACAGCGGCCGTGTCGTCACCAGCGCTGCTCGTATCGCCTCCCCCCTTGCCGTGACAAGCAAGCATTCCAACCACGGAGAAGAGCGCCACGAGGGTCATGATAACCTGCCTCCCACCAAGGTCCGCAGGCGCCCCATCGCGGTGGGGCCGAGCCCCGTCTCCAAGAAGGCGCCAAGGCGCCCCAGCCCCACCTCGCCATCGCTCAGCACTGCGCCCCTCCAGCCCGTGACCGAGCCCACGACCGTCTTGCCCACAAAGGACTCGGCGGCGCCGATGGTCACCATACCGGTGTCGCGGCCCGCGGCATCCACCGAGGAGAGCCAGTCCGGCGCAGTCCAGAAATCCGGCGAAGGAGCGTCCGCGATACCCGAGGCGAATTCCGAACGTACGCCGGTGATCCCGATGTCCGCGCCAATGATGGCCAATGCAGCCGTGGCCGTAGCACCTGTGGCGTCAATGGTGGATTGGAGGCCGTCCAGCTTCGTGCGATCGATGAGCACGCCCAGCGCGCTCTGGAAGGCGTCCTGTTGGTCGTGATGCAGCAGGCTCCAACCGTCGTCGAGGGTGTCTTGGTACGACCAGAGCCACGTCGTCTCGACCAGCGCCGCCCCCCCCATCACCCCCAGCAACCCATCATCATACCGGCGATGACCAAGGTCGTCATCCCACGGTCCGAGCAGGTCCTCGATCCGTGACCGGTCGCCTTCTGAGGACATCCATGGCACGAGCTCGTACATGCAGTCCATGTCGTAGCCCTCGCCTTCGATCGCTTTGAACAGCCGGTCGATCATGGCCTGGCGCCAACAGGCCGCTACGAAGCGGGGAATGGAGCAGCCGGGCAGCACTTCGTTGAGCAATGCCATGCCGTAGGCGCCGTAGGCCTCCCGGAAGAGCAGACCAGCGGAGTCATTCTGGCAGGGAAGCCCGCTGAGCGCCAGGAAGGTGCTCTCGGCTTGGAGCCCCGCCTCCAACATGCCGCTGGCAAGGTCGATGGCGCGTACCAGTTGGTACAATGGGCTGGCCATGACGACCCAACCGGCGTGCAAGTCCGTGTCGATGGTTTCACTGCTCGTCGATGTATCCAGAGCGTCGCTCTCGTTTCTGGGAAGCTCGCGACTGCGGGTAGGGATCATGGACGCGAGCCGCCACTCGTACGGAGCGAAGTCGTCGTTGTAGCCCCAGTCGAAGAAGTATCCATCCAACATGTAGACCGGCGTCGCACTCTCGGCCTCGACGGCGAGGCCATCTAGAACCTCGACGGCCGTGTTGCGCAGTGTCGCGTCTTCGATGTAGGGGTGACCGAGAACCTCACGAAGTTTCTCTTCCACCGCGCTGCGAGCATACTCGTCGTCAAAGCTGCCAGGCCCACCCGTGAAGGTCTCCGCTGTTACCAGCAGTGTCCGCAGGTGGTCAACGTACGCGGCCGTCAATACTCCCGAGCTAGGCCCCACTCGGGCCACCCGCCCGCTCTCGAGGCTCGCAATGAGGTCCGACAGTTCGCTTACGAGGTATTCGTAACCGGCGTCGATGTACTCTTCGGCGCCCCGTAACCAAGCCGGATACCAGGGACCAGACAGACCCACCGTCAGCCGCCGGTAGGCGTCTTCGGACTGGTTGGTCAGAAACTGCTCTTCAACGGACGTTGCGCTCGAACCAAGGTTGACGAACCATCCCAGCTTCCCGCTTCCGAAACCTCCCAAGGCGGAGCGGAAGCCGAACATGAGGTGGGACAGAACGTCATTGATCTCCGTGCCCACCTGGGCCGCCTCGTTTGCCTCGTCCCGGAATTGTTCAAGCCCCTGGATCAGGCTGTCGAGTTGATCAGCCGCGTCTGAGAGAAGATTACCAGCGATGACAGCGCCCAGCGGAGTCAGGAGCACCTCGGCCAAGGCGCCATACAGCATCGTCTTGCCGCCAGAGGGCGCGCGCGCGCGGACACGGAACCGTCTGAGCCTGTTGAGTAGCTGGTCGATGCTGTCGTCGATCTTCGAGACCATGTCGGTGAGCTGTGACTGGGCGTCCTCATTTACTGCAAGCACATGCCCGCCAAGGGAGGACACCTGGTCAAGCAACGACGTCAGTTGGTCCGTGCCCTCCACCTCCCAGGACGCAAGCAGGTCGGAAAGGCCGATGCCTTCCACCGACCAGGTCTTGAGGTAGGCGTCCAGGTCCAGGATCCACTGGACCAGGTCGTCGATGAACTCCAACTGGTTGTTCGTTTCCCAGTTTAGCGGCAACGCAGCGACCATCGGCACGTCACGCTCAGGCATCAGCAGACCCCGGGCCCCTGAGAGCACGCCATCACGTCCCCAGAGCCCAGTGGAAAACGGGCTGTCCGACGTCATGATGCCGATGATTGGATTGTATAGCCGCGTATCAAGCCTGGAGACAGTTGACCCGTCGTCCAGTGTGTCAAGCCTACCGTAGTACGGAATCGCTTCACCCACGGGAACGTACGGTTCGCCAGTATCATCGGTTGCGGATGCGAAGCTTGGCGGCGTTGCATCGTCCGCTTCACGAAGCACACGTGCGCCCGTTGTCGTTTGCCTGCCAAGGACCCAAGTATCGACTCGGGCCTGTAGTACGGTCATTGCAAGCACCGTATCGCTGCTCACCGCAATCAACTCGGACTGCGCCGCCTGTTGCTGGTTGTCGTCCACCGGAACATATCGTAGCAACGCGCGCCTGATCGCCGTTGTGATCGGGTCCATGAGCGGGACATCGAGCACGATGTCTCCGTCTCCACCCGTTGCACTGGCGGGCAGGGTCTTGCGCAGGCGTCGTGTGAACACGCCCAAAGGAAGAAAGAGATCGGCCACGATGTCCTGGGACACCTGGCTGGCAAGGATCGACGCCGCGGTGATCATGGCGGCTGTTTGCCCGTCATCCAACTCGCCAGCCCAATGCGGGGTCGTGTCCGACACGGTGGCTTCCCAGGTCGCATCCGGTATGTACAGCAACGCGATCGCTTGCAGCGTCGCGATCTGTTCTGCATCCGGCCCCCCGAATAGCGGGTAGTCGGTGTCGATGCCAGAAACGCTGGGATCTGCAGGTACCAGCGTGTGCACCCAGGCCAGGACCCACGCCTGGTCTGGGATGGCGTCGCAGGTTCTCCCCGCGGGTGACACTGTGGAAACGGACACGGGATCGGTGGTCGATCCAAAGACATCTGCGAGCACCTTCGGGCCCAGTGCGTCCCCGCTGGTGTACACATAGTCAGGCGTCGAAGCGAAGCTGTCCGTGTAGCTCAGGTCCACCGGCTCCGAGGACTCCATCTCAAATGTGCTCTTGCCGATCACGGACGTAACGGCTCCGAATGTAACGCTCCTCGTGCCTCGGCCACGGCCGGAGGTGTGCGTGAAGTCAATCACCGGAACCTCCACGTTGTCGGCCCGATCCAGGCCGACACCACAGGTGCGCTCGTGCAGTGGACTAGCTGAGGAAGTGGAAGGCAACCGCGAGGCTGAGCTGTGCGGTCGCGACGCCGGTGTTGCTGTCGTTGATCACCAGCAGGAACCGGATGTGCCGCCCGAAATCGGTCCGGGTGGTGTAGACGCTGGACACCTTGGTCTTGCCAGCGATGGCGGCCGACACCGACATCAGGGTGGAAGCGAAATCCTCCCAGCTCTCCCCGTCGTAGGAGTACTGGCCCTTGACGTCGTAGGTGAAGCCGTTGGTGTTGTGGCGGCCCTTGCCGTGGACCACGATGTCGCCGAGGTACTGGCCGATGTCGCGGAAGACCGGTCCCGCGAGCTGCGTCGTCGCGGTGCCGGTGCCCTGCGTCACCTGGTCCTTGTCCTTCATGATCTCCGCGAAAAGCACGTTCCGCACGTAGCTGCTGCGTCCGGATGGGCTGTTCGACTGCTTGTCCATATTAACCCCATGGTTTGTGGTTGCGCGGCTATCTGCCGCTTCGCACGGTCCCGTCTTCGGGCGACCATCAAGAGGGTAACGCGGGGG
>Ga0210033_1003168_pt1 | contig 13538 bp, 7 predicted proteins | sample CryGeymeta201501_FD_185465 | JGI IMG/M metagenome (GOLD analysis project Ga0210033, IMG submission 185465) | Groundwater microbial communities from Crystal Geyser aquifers in Utah, USA - Crystal Geyser metaG 2015-01 (SPAdes) (version 2) | ecosystem: Environmental > Aquatic > Deep subsurface >... | reverse complement strand
AGGAGGGCAAATTGGTCAAGGACCTATTGTTGAATATCCCGCAACCTCAACCGTTTACAATGTGAGTGTGCAAGATGCAGCGGGATGTACCGCTAGTGCCACAAAAATGGTTGTCGTTAGAGCTCAACTTCAATTTACTGTTGCTGACCAAACTATCTGTCAGGGTGAATTGGCTACGTTAACTCCTACCAATATTACAGGTGGTAACACCAACAACCCCTTTAACTTCTTTTGGATGCAAATAGACTCCTTAAGTGGAACGCTTTCGTCTACAGGAGTTATGAATCCTATAAATCCATTAATTATTGGGCCTGCGAATACAACCAATTATGTAGTATGGGTAAATGATGGTTGTTCTAGTGTTGATACCTTGGGTGTTACCGTGTTTGTTAACGATACCGCTACTGGTCAGTTAGTTCCAGTTATGGATACTTGTCAAGGTATTGTTCAATACTTCGCATTAACTACTGATATAGGCGTTTCATTTGGTTGGGATTTTAACAGTGATGGTATTATTGATCAAACTACCACTAGCACCACTACCACTTATGTTTATCCTTCAGCAGGTGTTTTTGATGTAACGATCACACTTACTACTGCTCAAGGATGCATATCTGTTATTTTTCAGCCAAACTGGGTTACTGTTCATCCAAATCCAATAGCTGATTTTACCACCAATCCTAATCCACCTGAAGTAACCTTAATTAATCCTACATTCAACTTTATTGATCAGTCATTTGGAGCAGATTTCTGGTACTGGACTTTTGGTGATTTAACCAGCGATTCGATTAACCAAAATCCTACACATACTTATCAGGATACTGGTTACTACAATGTGACTCTTTTGGTAACCAACATTTACGGTTGCACAGATTTAGCTACTCAAACCGTTAGGGTACGTCCTGATTTCTTCTTTGCTGCTCCCAACACATTTACACCAAATGGAGATGGTGTTAACGATGTTTTCTTTCCAGGAGCAATGTTAGGTGCTAGTGCAAAAAATTATGACTTCTTTATCTTCAATCGATGGGGTGAAATTATTTTTGAAGGGCACGACCTTAAGGATGGTTGGGATGGTACTTACAAAGGAAAACTAGTTCAAAATGGTGTCTATGTGTGGACCATCGAAGTTACTGACCTCGAAAATACAGTGTATAACTATATTGGACATGTTAATGTGCTCCATTAACTATTGTATTTATTAACCCTACCAAAAACTACCAGAAATTAATTTCTGGTAGTTTTTTTATATTGCAAATTTTTTTTTGAGTAGAGGTGCTATATGAATATAGAACCCCATACTAGAAGAAATAAATTATCTTAGCCCACATTATTCATAACAAAACAGCGTGTATGTTATGAATGCGTGATTGGTAGTGGGAAGCAATGTGGGAAACCCCGACTTTACAATAACCCATTTTTGGGTCATTGTAAATGTCCAAAAGTGTTGTTATTGTAGGTCGTCAGAAAAATTCGCAAATTTTTCGGGTTAGTTTTCTCTTTTCATTAAGGATTTCGCAAAATTCTCAAAAACTAGTTTTTTTTCGGCTGAAGCATCGATACTATCTAAGTGAGAGATAGCAGTATTGTAGAATAAATTCATCTCATCCAAAGCCAATTGCTTAATGTTGAGCTCGTTAAAAATTATTTTTACTTTATTCACTTTAGCATCATCGTCCAACACTTTTGATGTAAGGCAAAAATCGAGCTCTTTTTTGATTCTACCAGTGGCTAATTCCGTTGCTTTTAGAAGCAAATAAGTTTTTTTGTTGGAAATAATATCGCCACCAATTCTTTTCCCAAATTTATCAGGGTTCCCATATAAATCCAAAACATCGTCCATTAACTGAAAAGCAATGCCTAGGTTTTTACCAAACTCGTAAATGTGATTGGCATCTTCAATTTTAGCGTTGGCAAGAACGGCTCCTATCTTTAAACTACCACCCAATAAAACTGCAGTTTTTAATGCTATCATTTTTAAATAATCATCGATAGAAACAGTTAATGAAGTTTCAAAATTCATGTCGAATTGTTGCCCTTCGCACACCTGAATTGCAGTGGTATTAAAAATAGCTAATATCTCTAGGAGGTGAGTTTTATTGCTTTTACTTAATAACTGTATCGCTTGTATCAACATCACATCGCCAGAAAGTATGGCAATATTGGCATTCCACTTTTCATAAACGCTTTTTTTACCTCTTCTTAGAGGGGCATTATCCAAAATATCATCATGAACTAAAGTGAAATTATGAAAAACCTCAATTGCCAAAGCCGCATTTAGAGCATCTTCTTGTTTGCCACCAAACAAATCGTTGGCTAATAGTAAAAGAGCTGGTCGAATTCTTTTCCCTCCAATAGTTAAGGAATAGGCTATCGGTTCATATAATTCAATAGGTATTTTGGTTGATGAATTTTTTTTTAACGCCTCTTCAACAACTCCTATGTAATGTAAAATTTTTTGCATGTATTCTACTTAATAAAACGAATATCTTGGAGTATTTTTTTTAACCCATCTTCAAGCGATATTAGTTCTTGTTTTAATAAACCTTGCATTAAAGTTATGTCAGGATTTCTTCTGGTCATGTCTCCTTCAGCTAAAGGTGGTAAATGTATTATTTTAGATTTTGAATTGGTTAATTTGATAATGAGTCGTGCCAAATCAAGTATGGATGTTTCAATATTATTACCAATGTTGATGGTTTTGTTTTTATAATTTTCATTAAAGGCTGCAGTAATACATGCATGGATGTTATTCTTAATAAAACAAAAAGTTCGTGTTTGTGAACCATCTCCATACACAGTAATATCTTTATTATTCAACGCCAAATTGATAAATTTTGAGATAACAAAATCCTTGGCTTGTTTGGAACCATAGGTATTAAAGAATCTAAAAATGGTATAATCTAAACCAAATTCCTGTTTATATGATTTTAAAAAAGCTTCTCCCACATTTTTAACAATGGCGTAAGGTAATCTTGAGTTTAAAGGCGTAGTTTCTTCGTTTTGAGGGTATTCTACCGGTTCTCCATAAACTTCTGATGAAGAAGAGTATATTACACGTTTAACACCTGTGTTTTTTGATAAATTAAGAATGTTTTTAATGCCAGTAATGTCGTTTAAAACTCTTACAGGGTTTTCTAAAGTTCTTTTTACACCAACCAAAGCGGCATAATGAAATACATAATCGAAAGAGAAAGTGTGGAATACACTAGTAATTTCATCTTCGTGATTTACATCACATTGAATAAACTTTAAATTATCATATTTACTTTTTGGCAATTTTTCTCTAGAGCCAGTCTGAAGATTATCAACCACCACAATGAAATATTTTGGGTTGTTAATCAGTTCTTCAACTAAACTACTTCCAATAAAACCAGCTCCTCCAGTAACTAATATTTGAGTTTTATTATTCATTAGCAATTTGCATTAAGTAATTTCCATAACCACTTTTAAGCAATGGTGTTGCTAAAGCAATTAATTGTTGTTTTGTAATAAATCCTTTTTGATAAGCTATTTCCTCTAAACAACCAATTTTAAGACCTTGACGTTCCTCAATAACTTGCACAAAATTAGAGGCTTGCATTAATGAAGCGTGGGTTCCAGTATCTAACCAAGCAGTACCTCGGTCTAAAACACCAACTTTTAATTGTTGTTTTTTAAGATAGGCACTATTAATATCGGTTATTTCATATTCTCCTCGAGCACTAGGCTTTAAATTCTTTGCAATTTCTATTACTGAGTTATCATAAAAATAAAGACCAGGTACGGCATAATGAGATTTAGGGTTTATAGGTTTTTCCTCAATAGAAATAACATTTTGATTTTTATCGAACTCAACAACTCCATATCTTTTTGGGTCAGAAACATGGTAGGCAAAAACAATTCCTCCTTTTGGATTGGTGTTTTCAATTAATAAATCATCTAAACCAGTTCCATAAAAAATGTTATCGCCCAAAATAAGTGCAACTTGATCTTCACCAATAAAATCTTCACCAATAACAAAAGCTTGTGCTAACCCATTTGGAACCTCTTGTATGGCATAACTAAATTTACATCCAAACTGTGTTCCATCACTTAATAATTTTTTAAAGCTTGCACAATCTTCGGGAGTTGTTATTATTAATATTTCTTTTATTCCTGCTCGCATTAAAATAGAGAGGGGGTAGTAAATCATGGGTTTGTCGTAAACGGGCATTAATTGTTTACTAACAGCTAATGTTAATGGGTGTAAACGAGTGCCAGAACCTCCTGCTAAAACAATTCCTTTCATAGTTTATTTTATTTCTTGATGTTGAATAGGTTTTACCTCTAATTTATCTAAATTAATATCTTCTTCGTCGTCAAAAAATTCTATTAACGCCTCTCTTTTAAAAGCCCTAGTTGTTAATGCCTTGTCTAAAGATAATAATAAAGATGGTAATACCAATAAATCAGCAAGTATTGCAAACAATAGTGTAACTGAAACTAAAAATCCTAAGGCAATTGTGCCACCAAAACTTGAAACGGTAAACACGCCAAACCCAAAAAATAAGATAATGGAAGTATAAATCATGCTAGGACTTGTTTCTCTTAAGGCAATATAAACAGATTCTTTAATGTTCCATTTGTGGTGTTTTAATTCTTGTTTATATTTCGCTAAAAAATGGATAGTATCGTCAACTGCAATTCCAAAAGCGATACTAAAAATTAAAATGGTTGATGGTTTGATGGGGACACTAAAAAACCCCATTAAACCTGCTGTTGTGATTAATGGAATTAGGTTTGGAGATAACGAAACGATAACCATTCTAAAAGAAGAAAATAAAACAGACATTAAAGAAGCAATTAATATAATAGCTAACAATAAACTAGTAATAAGATTATGTACTAAATAATGGGTTCCTTTTAAAAATACGACACTTGTTCCTGTTAAAGTTACTTTATATTCTGCTGGTGAAAAAATAGAATCGATTTTTGGTCGAATTTCACTGAGTAGCACATCCATTTCTTTGGTGCCAATATCAGCGATTTGAAAACTTACTCTGGTTACTTGATTTTCATCATCAATGAAAGCAGAAAATTTGTTTTTTCGGCTATCATTTTGAACATATTTTTTGAGTTTTTTTAATTCAGTTGCAGGTGGTAGGATATAAAATTTTGGATTGCCTTTTTTATAGGCTTGATAACTAAATTTGATTGCTTCTGTGATGGATAGCGGTTTTGAAAATTCTTTATATGCACTTAATTCTCTTTGTAATTTTTGTATTTTATACAGCACTTTTGCATTATCAGCAAAAACTCCATTTTTTGTTTTTGTATCAATAACTACTTCAAAAGGCATAACACCATTAAAATGACTTTCAAAAAACATTAAATCTTCAACAATTGGATCATGTTTTGGTAAATCATCTATAATATTTCCTGTAGTGGTAATTAGAGAAATCCCATAAATACTTATTGAAACAATAAGAATGGTTACCATATAAATAGCTTTTCGGTGATATTTAACAAGATGTTCAATACCCATAATAATTTTCGCCATTTTTTTATTCTCCAAATGTTTGATATGACGTTTTTTTGGAGGAGTTAAAAAACTAAAAACAATAGGTATTATAAGTAAGGATAGAAAAAAAACAAGAATAATAGAAATGGATGCAAGAACTCCAAATTCTACCAATATAGAGCTTTTAGTAAAAATAAAGGTAGCAAATCCAATCGCAGTTGTTGTATTGGTTAAAAAGATAGCAGTTCCAATTTTTTGAATAACCCTGCTCAATGCTTTTATTTGATTGCCATGATTTTTATATTCGGTGTGGTATTTATTTAATAAAAAAATACAATTAGGAATACCAATAACAATAATAAGTGGAGGAATTAATCCAGTTAGAATAGTAATGTGATACCCAAAAAGGGACTGAATTCCTAACGACCAAACTACTCCAACGCAAACTACTAACATAGAATATAGCATGGCTTTAAAAGACCTAAAAAATAGATATAGGATAAGAGCTGTAATTAAAACAGACAAGAGAATAAATAACTGAATCTCATCTTTCATTTTGGTAGTGGAATTCGCTCTAATATAAGGAAGCCCCGATTTATGTACTTTTATTCCTGTCTTTACCTCAAAATCCAAAACTTCCGCATCAATTTGCTCAAATAATTCATCACGGTATTTTGAGTTGAGCACGTTGGTATCAATAGTAATGGCTATTAAAGTAGTGGAAGATGAATCTATAAATAAGTATCCATTATAAAATGGAAGATTTTTTAATACATCTTTTAAACTATCTAATTCTGCTTGTGTTTCTGGTTTTTTCTTTACTATTTGTTCAAAGTCAAAACGATTTTCGGCGGTGTCTTTTTTTAAAGAATAATAATTTGCAATAGATAATGCTTCGGTTATTCCATTAACGATAGTATCTTTTCCATTTTTAACAAAATCAACCTTAATGTTTTTGATATGATAAGTTAAGTCATACCACGCATTAAAATTAGCTAGTTTAAATAAATTTTTATCACTTATTCCCGCAACTACAATACTTCCGTCTTTTCCAAATTTATTTTTAAATTGCTCGTATTCGATGTAAGTTGTATCAGATTGTGGGAGCATTTGAGCCATTTGGTAGCTCATAGTGACAAATTGAGAACGATACCCCATAAAAGCCGTTCCTAATCCTAATAAAATTAAAATCAGAAGACGATTTCTTAATATTAATCTAGAAAGTTTAAACCACATACACTTATCTTACTGCTCAGAATTTGTAATATACAAATATCAAAATTTATCCTATAAAGGTTAAGAGATAAACTGAAATATTTATGATTTCAATATTTTTTATTGCGGAAAATAATTGAGCATATTTATCTATTTTTCCGCCACTTCCATCGAAGCATCCATCAGTTTAACATAAGTTAAATATTGGATCTTCATAGCATTAGCCTGAAAGTTTTTAACATTAGATTGAATTAATTGATAATTTTCGTGGTACCAAAGTGGAATTGCTGGAGCATCTATAGCAATAAATTGGTCTGCTGATAAACAAAGTTCGTACCTTTTTTTATTATCAATTGTTATTAGTGCTTGTTCGTAAAGTTTATCAAATTTAGCGTTTTTATAACGGGATTCATTCGGGAAAGAAGGCAAATCTATTGATGTAGGAACATTTTTTCCATAAAACAACGATAAAAAGCTTAATGGTTCTGGAAACTCTCCTAACCATGCACTTAGCATCAAGTGATTTTTTGAGTGGCTATTCATTTCCCTCATTTCTGCTAAAGATAAGGACGAAATTTCAACATTAATATTTAGGTTGCTTAATAATTGCTTTTGTATTTCAAGAGCCACCCTCAAATTGGTGTTTCCTTTTCCTACAGTAAATAAAAGTTTAGGCAAATCTTTTCCATTAGGGTATCCTGCTTCTGCCAATAATTGTTTGGCTTTCGCAACATCGTAGTCTAATCCAACAACTGAAGAAAAATCGTAATCTTTAATTGCTGGTGGAACAATTCCATGTTCTCCAGGTCCAAAAGCTTCTCCCTTTAAAACCTTATCAACAATTTTTGTTTTATCAATAGCCATTCCTATTGCTTTACGAACTTTTACGTTATTAAAAGGCTCAATAGCTGTGTTAAAACTTAAAAATGAAGTAGTTAATTGTGGATATCTTCCTAAAATAAATTTTACTGGTTTATCTTGAAAATCAGCAATTTGCGATTCAACTATCCCTTTAATAGCTTCTGGAGGAATGTTGGTAATAACATCCAACTTATTATTCATAAATAAATCTAACTGTTGTTGCCCTAACTCTACATAATGATAAGCAACAGAATCTAAATATGGAAGTGCATACCCTTTATCATCTGCAATGTGGTAGTTTTTATTTTTTATTAAAACAACAGCTTGTTTGTTATCGTTGATTTTACTATAGGTAAATGGTCCAGAACCGACCACTTCATTTTTTTCTATCCCTTCTTGCGATACAATAGCAGTTCCAACAGTGGCTAAAACACTCAAAAAATTTGGAAATGGATGAGTTAATGTAAATTCTACAGTATAATCATCTATTGCTTTAATACCTGCTATTTCTCCTCCAGATTTTTTAAAATCTTCACCACCAACAATTTTATCTTTTAAGAATGTATAAGCATAATTTCCATCTTCACCCGTATATATTCTTTTAAAAGTATAAATGACATCCGATGCTTTTAGCTCACGACCTTTACCATTTTTAAAACAAGCGTTATCTTGAAAATGAACTCCTTTTTTTAGTTTAAAAGTATGAATAAGGTTGTTTTTTTCAATTACCCAAGACTCAGCCAAAAGAGGCATAATTGTTAATTCCTTTTCGTTAAACCTAACTAATGGTTCATATATTTGACCAACAATATGGAAAGAAACCACATCAGTAACTTTTATCGGATCTAAAGTTTGGTATTTTTCAGCAATTGCAAAATCAATACAACCTCCAATTCCATTAGTTGCAGTTTTGCTTTTACTTGTTGCAACATTTGATTCGTCATCACCACAAGAAAACAAGAGTAATAATGAGCAACCAATAAAACTTATAACTATTTTTTTCATATTTAGTATACTTAATTTTTGTCAAATATACTAATTAGCAATATTATATAGGGATAAAAAAATCAAAAAACACTTTCAAAAAACACTTCCTTGTTGGCACAAAAAACAATCTTTTAGTTTAAAACCGATATAAATAACCATTAAGTTGCCTATATTTGCAGTTGATATTTTTTTATTTCATCGGTTATACATGAAAAAAACACATACATTTCATATTCCTGTTATGGGAATTGGGTTTACAATTGACACACCACTTAAAGTTGCTCAATATGGAATTTCTTCTGTTGTCTCTTTAGGAGATGATTTGTTAGCAGAAAGAATGAGGGAGTTTTATTGTAAAAAATTGAACAAGCCTTTTTATTCAGTTTCTAAAGGTGATATTGACGGAAGAGCGAACAGACTTACTTTATACCTTAACCTGATGAATGAAATGGTTAAGAATAAATTTCAGGAATTAAAAAATGCTTCTTTCGAAAAAGGCAGTGAATTAACCAAATATTTTGAGTTATTACCAGATTTTTCGAACCTTAAAAAAGAATATAATCGGATGATGGGAGAAAGTGATTCTTCTGTGATTGAGAAAATACAACAGTGGTTAAAAGACAATATCTCTCATGGTGCTATTGATGTTAACATCATGACTAAGTTAGATAAAGATAATTATGCTAAGGGAGGTGAAAAATTACCTCAAATAATGAATGATGCTCATGCCGCATTACGTGGTTTTGCAAACAGTGATTTAGATTCTGGATTGGTTTTGTCAGCAGGCTTAAGCCCTCGTCTTTACAGTTATGTCGCTAATTTCGAAGATTTTTTTCCCAACGAAAATGAACAAGTGAACAAAAAGATTATTCTAAAAGTGAGTGATTATCGTTCAGCACTTATTCAAGGAAAATTTTTAGCAAAAAAAGGCATTTGGGTAACCGAATATAGAATTGAATCTGGTTTAAATTGCGGAGGACACGCTTTTGCAACTGATGGGTATTTAATGGGACCTATTTTAGAGGAGTTTAAACAGCACAAAGAAACATTAATTAGTGAAGTTCACCAGATATTGAATGACGCATTAATGAATATGGGAAGAAAAAAACTTTCGAAACCTTTAGATATGTTTATCACTGCTCAAGGTGGGGTGGGAACAGCCAATGAACACCAATTTTTATTAGATTATTACAAAGTTGATCGTGTCGGCTGGGGAACACCTTTTTTATTGGTGCCTGAGGCGGTTAACATTGACGAAAATACACGTGTATTATTACAAAATGCTGGTGAAAAAGACCTGTATTTAAGCGATGTTTCTCCTATTGGAGTTCCTTTTAATACCGTAATAGGAAATACTAAAGATAGCGAAAGAGATTATAATATTGCAGCTGGAACACCTGGTAGTTCTTGCCCAAGCCAATATTTAAAACTATACAATACCGAATTTACTGACCGACCAATTTGTCTTTCTTCCAAACAATACCAAAAATTAAAAATTGCCGAGTTAGATGCTAAACACCTTGCTCCAGCAGAATATAAGAAACAGTATGATAAAATAACTGTTAAAACTTGCTTGTGTACTGGTTTGGTGATGACTGCTTATACAGAAAACAACTTATTAAGAAAAGCTGATGGTGAAGGTATAGCTGTTTGTCCAGGACCGAACATGGCTTATTTTTCTAAAAAATCTACCCTACAAGAAATGGTTGACCATATTTATGGACGAATTAACTTGTTAAACGACACCTACCGTCCTAATATGTTTATTAAGGAAATAGGCATGTACATCGATTATTTAAAGAAAGAAATTAATGATTCGTTAGATTCTTTGAACACCAAAAAAATAAACTACTTTGAAGGTTTTAAAGAAAACTTATTAAGTGGAATTACCTATTATCAAGGCTTAATATACGAAATGCAAGAAGAATCGGAAAACATTAAGGAACACATGAAAAAAGAATTGGTGAACTTTAAAAAATCGATAGAACTTATTACTGTTCCTACTTTAGAACGAAGCTTGTTGTAATCAATTACTGAATTACCAATTTGCCAGAATAGTTTTCTTTTTACATTTTTTTGTGTAAACCTATTTCACTCTGAGACAAAATAATTTACTTTTTTCTTGCTTGTTTCATTTTTGTCCGTAAATTTGTCCGTGTCCGTAAAAATGTCCGCAATATGATAAATGTAAAATTCTACTTAGATAAAGCAGATAAGAGTAAAAGGTTTCCAATACACCTTGTTCTTAGGCAAAAAGATGTCCAAGTCAAAGTTGCTACTGGTGAAAAAATTTTGAAAAAGGATTGGGATAACAAAAACCAAGTTGTCAAAGAGTCCGAATACACACATAAGTCAATAAATAAGTTCTTGTTTTTTTTGAAGCAAGAAGTTGAAAAATATTTTGATGCTGTTCCGCATTCTCATTTTACAGATAAAAAAGTCAAAGAGAAAATTTTGTCTTTGGTAAATAGCCGAAAAGTTAATACCGATGTTAAAATGGTGTGCGAAGATGCTGCCAAGTATGAAGGAAAAACAAAAATAACTTTTGTCGATTTATTTGCTGGTGCTGGAGGCTTTAGTGAAGGTTTTTTACAAGCTGAACACGGAAATAAATATTACGATTTTTTGTTAGGAAGTGATATTAATGATAATTGCGAATTAACGCATCTTGCTCGATATAACTACCAACTTGGTATGGATGCGGAGTTTTTACGTCAAGATATTACAGAACCTGATTTTTTAGACAATCTTTTAAAGAGAGTAAAAGGTCAGCAAGTTGATGTTGTTTGTGGAGGACCACCTTGTCAAAGTTTTAGTTTAGCAGGCAAGCGTAAAAAATTTGATAAAAAGGATGATTTATTTGCTCACTACTTAAATGTAATTAGGGTTCTGCGTCCTAAGTACTTTGTAATGGAAAATGTAAAAGGAATTCTGACAAAGGAAGGCGGTAAAATAAAAGAAATGATTTTGCAAGAAATCAAATCAATTGTTGATTTAAAAGAATTTCACCAATTAATTTATTTTTTGGCAAAGCTTAAAAAAGCAGAAAAAGAAAAGTCATTTACTTTAGATTGTTACAATTTGCGAATGCAATTTGAATCAGCTAATGAAAAAGAATTGGAGAAGTTGAGAGAAAATTATATTCATATTATTGAAAACAAATTCCGTTTATTAACCCCTAAAATAGCTGATTACAAGACAAGCAAAACAGATATTAATATTAGTACAATTCGTCACGGATTTAATCTGTTAAAACGAAGTAAAGAACTAGCTTACGTGAGAAAGAGAGTGATTTTAGAAAAGGCTCATAGTGATTTGGATAATGATTTTTTTGCTGAAAAATTTGATTCCTTTTTGACTTCCATAGAATCGGATTCAATTATTGAGCAAATTCATCAAGCTTTTAATAATTTAAAACCTGCAAAAGCATTTCAAAATGAAATTGCTGAAATAATTGTGGCTTTAGAAATTTACAATTATTCTTTCGAAGAATGTATTCAAGGGCTTCAGCCTTTTGTTAAGGTCTTAAAGGCAGAAACAGAATTTGAAGAGATTTTGTCGCATATTAGATTATATAATATTGACCAACCATTTGTTGCATTAGCTTCAAATTATGGGGTTCCGCAAAATAGAGAGAGAGTTTTATTTATTGGCTGTCGCAAAGACCAAAAATTAGTTAAAGCAGTTCCGCCTACAGTTAGCGAAAAAGAGAAAGTTACTGTTTTTGAAGCTTTATACGATTTGGATTTTGTCGGTAACGATGAAGAAAAATTTGATTATGAAAAAATTGATTTAAAAGCAAGGTATAACGGTTCAACTCTAAAAATACAATCACTTTTAAAAAAAAGAACTATTGATGGAAAACCTGAGGAGAAGAAAGGTCAAACGTATGCTGAATGGTCTAAAAAAGGAAGACTAAATGGACGTTTTACGAATGCTAAAAACCCATTTTATGTTAGAAACTTTGAAGAATTGGAAAATACTTTAACTCATATTGTTGCCCCATTGCACAATCATAAAACGAGTAAACAAAATGATGATGTTGTAAAAAGACTTGGTGTCATTTTAAATACTGGTGATTATGATTTAGCTAAAAAAGAATTAAAAAAAATTGGGCTAGATTCTGAGAAAAGAAATTACAATGTTTTAAAACCTGATTCACAAAGCCCAACCGTAATGACTATTGCAGATGACTATATTCATTTCTCTAATCCAAGGGCTTTAACTGTCCGTGAGATGGCACGCTTACAATCATTTGATGACTCTTTTGTATTTCAAGGAAAGCGTTCTACTGGAGGTAACAAAAGGAAATTTGAAGTCCCACAATTTACTTTAGTTGGAAATGCCATACCGCCTTTAATGGCTAGAGCTGTTGCATTGGAAATTCTAAAAAATATTGATTAAAGCCCAAAATAAGATAAGGAATTATTTCCAGTCAAATGAGGGATTGCTGCTCTTATATCTGTTCTTAATGTTGTTCTTGAACCAGATTGAAAATTATTTGTAAAAATTTCTTTTAAAGATTTTGCAACATTTTGAACGGTTGGTTGCCCCCAATAATTACCACCCGATAAATTCGTTACTCGTTTAACCGCAACACCATCGGGTTTGTAAACCGTGTTTTGATTTGAAGGAACTGTAACAAAAGAATAAGTAAAACTTTGAGCATTTTGGATATTGTAACCATTTCTGCCTATTGTGATGTTTCTACCACGAAAACCGCCAGCAGAATAAATCATATCCCAAAGCATTGGAACTTGAGCATTATCATTCCAATTGGTTTTGCATTGAATAATACCTATTTCAAATTGATGAAAGTCTCTAGCAGCTAAATAATTTGAAAGTTCAATATTAAACTTGTTTCTTATGATTGAAGGAATTCGAACACCATTATTGTCAAGTACGTTCAACTGAGCCAAATCAGTATTGTATTCAGGTAAATTTGGAAAGATAATTATGGTAATATCAGATTCTGTGTTGCAAGCAACATTCC
>Ga0210033_1003167_pt1 | contig 13542 bp, 13 predicted proteins | sample CryGeymeta201501_FD_185465 | JGI IMG/M metagenome (GOLD analysis project Ga0210033, IMG submission 185465) | Groundwater microbial communities from Crystal Geyser aquifers in Utah, USA - Crystal Geyser metaG 2015-01 (SPAdes) (version 2) | ecosystem: Environmental > Aquatic > Deep subsurface >... | reverse complement strand
CGCGTGCGCGAACGGATGGCCTGTGTCGTCAGCTCGGACGCGTCGAGCAGAGCGCCCGCCGCGCGCTGCACGGGACCACTCGCGGAGAGGTAGGTGTCGGCGATGACGGCCAAGCGCGAGAGCGCCCGCCCCACGCGCTGTTCGGCGCCCGCGACGCTGACCCACGCCAGCTTCATGCCCGGCATGGCCGCGCGCTTCGAGAGCCCGTCGAGACAGAAGACGAGCCCTTCGCGCAGGTCGAGGGGACTGACCACGGCGTCCTTGGGACGCGCGAGATCGTAGGGCGCGAAGACTTCGTCGAGCACGAGGGGCAGGTCGAGTCGTCTCAGCAGCTCGAAGTCCTCCGCTCGCAGGTAGGACCCGGTGGGGTTGTTGGGCGAGACGAAGAAGGCGGCGCGTACTCCGGCAGCCGCGGCGGCCTCGCGCAGGCGGGTGGCGTCGATGTGCCAGCTGCCGTCGTAGCGCAGGGCGTAGGGCACGGCGCGCACGCCCGAGAGCTGCGCCAGGGCCGCGAAGAGCGGGTAGCTCGGCGCTGGCACCAGGATGGCGTCGCCGGGATCCGTGAGCAGGGCCAGGATCTGCGCGTAGGCCTCGGAGGTGCTCGCCGTGAGCAGCATGCGCGCAGCGTCGAGGCCCAGCCTCTCGGCGATGGCCTCGCGCGCGCTCCGCAACCCCAGGGCCTCGGGCGCATAGGGCGCGCGGCTCGCGTCCGCCAAGGCCTCGGCGATGGCGTCGTGATCGCGCGGCAGCCCGAGGGCGGAGGCGTTGCCGGAGCTGAGATCGAGCAGGGGAGCGCGGCGAGCCTGCGTCAGCGCCCGCGTGAAGGCGTTCTCCTGATCGCCAAAGGCGCTGCGCTGCGAAAAGGGCGTTCGGTCCATCGACCGCATCTTTCCACGAAACCGAGCATGCACGCGACCGATGAGGGGAGTGCACGGCGCCCACGCTTCCAGTCGGTCGTGGTGGTGGGTTGGAAGAGGGCGCCGTGCCACCTCTATGTCCTCAACCCTTCCCCACCGAAGTCCGAGCACGCGTTGCCCGACGAGGGTGCGGGCGTCGATGAAAGCTGACATCCTCGGCAGCGGCCATGTCCGGAGAGAAGACCGAAGAGGCGACCCCCAAGAAGCTGCGCGAGGCGCGCAAGAAGGGACAAGTCCCGAAGAGCAGGGAGCTCGCGACGGCGGCGGTGCTGCTGACGGTCGCGGGCACGCTGACGGCCCTGGGCGGCTACATGCTGGGCAAGCTCGAGTCGGTCCTGCGGCTGAGTCTCGACGCCGTGGCGGGACGCGTGCAGGCGCCGCCCCAGGCCGTGCTCCTGGCAGCCGTCAGCCTGGGCATGGACGCCGCCTTGCCGGTGCTCGTCGCGGCGATGATGGCGGGGACGCTCGCCACCTTCCTGCAGGTTGGGCCCTTGCTCGCCTTCGAGTCCATCGCGCCCAAGCTGGAGCGCATCGATCCCGTGCGCGGCACCAAGAACCTCTTCTCGCAGCGCAAGCTGGTCGAGCTGTTGAAGTCGCTGTTGACGATCGGCGTGGTGGCCTACGTGGCCTTCGGTGTGCTTCAGAGCGGCCTGCGTGGTGTGCTCGGCTTGGCGCAGCGCGACGCCGACGCGGCGCTGCACGCCACGGGCGGCCTGGGGCAGCTGCTCTTGATCCGAGTGGGCGCGGCGATCCTGGCCATGGCGGTGGTGGATGTGCTCTACCAGCGTTGGCGACACGGCCAGGATCAGAAGATGAGCAAGGACGAGGTGAAGCGTGAGCACAAGGACGCGGACGGCGACCCCCACGCCAAGCAAGCGCGCGAGCGGCTGCACAAGGAGATCCTCGAGCACAACACGGTCGAGCAGGTGCGCCTCGCGGACGTGCTGGTCGTGAACCCGACGCATCTGGCGGTGGCGCTGCGCTACGACGAGGATCGACACGAGGCGCCCGAGGTGATGGCCAAGGGCGAGGAGCATCTGGCGAAGCGCATGATCGACGCAGCCCGTCAGGCCGGCGTGCCCGTGCTGCGCGATGTGCCGCTGGCGCGCGCGCTCTACGACATGAACCTGGGCGAGGAGATCCCCGAGGCGCTGTACGAAGCCGTCGCCGCCGTGTTGCGCGCCGCCTGGCGTGAGCGCGATGAGGAGCAGACGGCATGAGTCGCCGTGTCGAAGCAGGCGCTGCGCTGCGGGTCGCGTTGCCGAACGTGGAGGAGCTGCGTCCCGAAGACGCCACGCCCCGTCCCGCCGACGAGCTACGCCTCTCGGCTCCGGAGAGCGCGCGACGAATTCAGGCGCAGACCTCGGCGCTGCCTCACGTGTCGAAGCCAGCGCTCCATCGCCTGCGTGCGGGCCTCGATGTGGACCTGCCGGGACTCTTCGCGGCCTTGCCGCCCGAACACGCCGCCACGCTCCATGGGCGCGTGGAGGCCGTGAGCAAGATGGCCGCGTTGCTCGACAGGCTCTCGTCTTTGGAGCGCGAGGTCACCACGCACAGGCGAGGTGGAGCCGCATGACGAACGCGCTCGAGTCCGTCGCTCGTGGCGAGCTCCCACTGCGTGAGGCCCTGGGACTGTCGAGCGAGTCCGTCGAGGCCGCACGCGCATTGGCGGCGCACGTCGCCGCGGCGGGTCGGCCCGATCTGGCGCGCGTACTGCTCGAAGGCGTGGTCGCGCTCGAACCCACCTCGAGCGCTCGCATGGATCTCGCGCGGCTCATGATTCGCATGGGCGAAGCCGAGCAAGCGTGGCTGCACGCGCGCATGGCACTGGAGTCTGTCGCCCCGAGCGAACGCAGCGCCGCGGCCTTCCTCGCCGCGCGAGCCTGCCTCAGCCTGGGCCGCCTGTCCGAGGTCGGCGGCTACGTGCGCAAGGCTCGGGAACAGGCAGGCGGACATCCGCCGGTCGGGCTGCGCGCCTTCTCGGAGCGCCTCGCGCGGCGATGATCACTTCGCCCTACGTCGAGGTCGCGCTGCCCGTGCCGTTGAGGCGGCGCTTCACCTATCGCGTGCCGCAGACGCTCGCGGGAAAGCTGGAACCCGGCTGTCGCGTGGCCGTGCAGTTCGGCCGTCGCAAGCTCGCGGGCTTCGTGCTCGGGGGTCGTGACGAGCCCCCGGAGGGAGTGAAGCGCATCTTGGCGGTGGCCGGTCGCCTGGAGGAGGAGCCGGTGTTTCCGGCGGAGCTCTTCGAGTTCCTGGTGGCCGCGGCGAGCTACTACCTGCACCCCATCGGCGAGGTGTTGCGCGCGGCCGCGCCGGCGCTGCCCAAGGAGGCCTTCTCGCGCCTGCGCAAGCAGGGCTTCCTCGAGGCCCAGGAAGCGCTGCCAGGACGCACGCAGGCGGGACGCCTGACGCTGGTCGCGCGGCGCACCGAGACCACGGCCGAGGGCCTACGTCTCGGGGCCTCGCAGCACGCCGCTATGGAGGTGATCGAGGCGCGTGGCGAGGTCTCCGCGCGGGATCTGCGCGCTCATGTGAAGTCGCCCCAGAGCGTGCTGCGACGACTCGAAGCGCTGGGGCTGGTGACGCTCGAAGAGCGCCGCGTGACGCGCGATCCCTTCGCGCTCGAGGATCTGCTGCGGGACGAGGCGCCGGCCTTGAATCCACGCCAGGCTCAGGCCGTGGACCTGGTGCTGCAAGCCGCCGAAGCCGGGGAGGCTTCCGGCTTCTTGCTCCACGGCGTCACGGGCTCGGGCAAGACGGAGGTCTACCTGCACGTGATCGCCGCTCTGAGAGAGCGCGGACGCGGCGCCTTGGTGATGGTGCCCGAGATCGCGCTCACGCCTCAGCTCGTGTCCCGTTTTCGCGCCCGCTTCGGCGACGAGGTGGCCGTCCTGCACAGCGCGCTGCGTCCCCAGGAGCGCGACGAGGCGTGGCGCAAGCTGCGATCGGGCGAGCTGCACATCGCCATCGGCGCGCGCTCGGCGCTCTTCGCGCCCGTGCACGATCTGGGCGTGGTGATCGTGGACGAGGAGCACGACTCGTCGTTCAAGCAGGAGGAGGGCTTCCGCTACCAGGGTCGCGACATGGCCCTCTGGCGCGCGCGTCGTGCCGGCGCCGTGTGCGTGCTGGGAAGTGCCACGCCCTCGCTCGAGGCCTATCACCTGGCGCAATCGGGCAAGCTGAAGCTGCTCGAGCTTCCCGAGCGCGCCACCGACGCCGACTTGCCCAAGGTGCAGATCGTGGATCTCGCGCGTCACCGTGACGGCCCCTCGGGTCATCCGCTGCTCACGGCGCCGCTGCACCACGCGATCGAGGAATGCCTCGCCGCGGACGGACAGGCGATCCTGTTCTTGAACCGTCGGGGCTTCGCGCCGAGCGTGCGCTGCGCGGCCTGCGGAGACGTGCAGCAATGTCCCTCGTGTTCCGTCTCGCTCACGGAGCACCGTCGCGCCGGCGTGATGCGCTGCCACTACTGCGACTTCGCGACGCCGCCGGGGACGAGCTGCGCATCGTGCGGTTCGGTGGAGTTGGAGCGCTTGGGCCTGGGCACCGAGCGCCTCGAGGAGTCACTGGCGGAGGTCTTCGCGCCGGCTCGCGTGGCGCGCCTCGATCGCGACACGGCGGCGGGGCGCGGCGCGCTGGCCGTGCTCGACAGGCTCCGTCGCCACGAGATCGACATCCTGGTGGGGACGCAGATGGTCACCAAGGGCCACGACATCCCCGGCGTGACGCTGGTGGGCGTGATGATGGCGGACCAATCCCTGGCCTTCCCGGACTTTCGCGCGGCGGAGCGCACCTTCCAGCTCCTGGCGCAGGTGGCGGGACGCGCGGGACGTGGTGCCGCCCCGGGGCGCGTCGTCTTCCAGACCTATCAGCCGCAGCACGCGGCCGTGGAGCGAGCCGCCGCCCACGACTACCTCGGCTTCTACGAACACGAGATCCAGGCGCGCGAGGAGCTGGGCTATCCACCCTACGCTCGCCTGGTCAGCGTGCGCATCGACGCCGGAGACGAGGGGGTGGCCCGACAAGTCGCCGAGCGCCTGGCCCACGTCGCACAGGCGCATGGCGCGGCGCGCAGCGGCCAGGTGCTGGTGCTCGGGCCGGCGCCTGCGCCCATCGCACGCCTGCGGGGTCGCTTCCGCTATCGGCTGATGCTGCGCTCGCGGGATCGCGCGAGCCTGCGTGCGGTGGCCGCGGCCGTCGTGACCGCCATCGACGCGGGCCTGGGCGGCGCTCGGGCCAGCGTCGACATCGATCCCGTCTCCATGCTGTGACAGCAGGCCCGCCTATGCGACAATGCGCGCCATGAACGCTGGCTCCCGCGTCGACGTGGTGGACCCTTCCGGTGAGGGACAATCCATCATCCGGGCTCTGCGCGCCGAGGGCCTCGCGGTGAACGAGACCTCCATCGACGATCTGACGCCCGCGAACGCCGCGCGCGTCGTGCTCGTGGCGGCGGAGCTGGATCGCGCCGCGAGCCTCCTGGCCGAGCTCCACGCCAGCGCGGCCGGCACCACGGCGCTCCTGCTCGGCTTGCCCTTGGCCGGCCAGACCGCGGACTTCCCCGATCTGCGCGAGGACGCCGTCTTCCCACGTCCGGTCGCCGTCTCGCGCCTGGTGCGCCGCGTCGCCACCTTGCTCGCGCCCGAGGAGCGTCGGCTCACGGTGCCCGAGGAGGACGAGCCCGCGCAGGAGGTGCCCCTGGAGCGCCCGGTCGAGCAGACCATGCAGCTCTCGGCCGCGACGCTGGCCGGAGCCTTGGCGCCCTCCGCCGCGGGGGACGCCCGACCCACGGCACCGGGCAACGTCGAGGGCCCCGCGGTGGAGCTCTCGAGTCAGCTCGTGACCATGCTGCGCTCGGCGGACCGGCGACTCTTCCCCAACTTGCCCGAGCTGGATCTGCGGGTGACCGCCGGCGACGAGACGGCGCGGGAGTTGGTGCCCAACGATCTGCTCGAGGCGGTGGCGACGCCCGTGGACACGTTGGAGGAAGACGAGACGCCGGACGCCTTCACCTTCTTCGGGCCACCACCGGACGCCGTGCTCGCGGCCGGGCCGGGCATCACGCCCTCCCCCTCGGACTCGCGCTCCGGCAGCCAGGCCACGGGCTCACGCGCGAACGAATCTCCGCGCACCGTGCCCGAGGCGCGGGTCCCCCGCTCCGCGCCGGCGGCCCTGAGCGGATCCGTCACCGTCGACTACTTCGATCTGGGCGAGCCCCTGCCCGAAGGCGAAGGTCGTCGCGGCGAGTTGTCGGGCGGCGCAGCCCTGGGTGTCTGCTTTCGCCTCTGGGAGCGCCGCCTCACCGTACTGCTGACGCTCGAACCTGCGGGCTCGCCCGCCATCGCGCTCGGTCTTCGCGACGGTCGCCCCGCGTTCGTGGAGGGCGCGATCCACACGCACGTCGCGCACGAGCTCGGCCTGATGGTGGACAGCAGCGTCGACGAGACCTTGGAGGAGTCGGCCCGGCGCACGCTCGAACGCAGCGTGAAAGCGGGGCTCTTGCCGAGCTACGACCTCGATCGGCGTGTCAGCACGACCCGACGTCGACTGCTGATCGAGGCGCTCACGGAGCAAGCGGGGAGCTTCCGCATCGAGACGCCCAAGCTGACCCAAGGCTTCCCCGACCCGGACCGCGTGGCGCTGATCCGAGGCAGCCTGCCCTCCCTGCTGCTGGAGGCGGCGCGCAGACGCCTGCGCGTATCGGAGCTGCACACCATCACCGGCGAAGGCGACGCGAAGCTCGAGCTCTTGGGCGGCGCGCATCGCATCTTTCGAGCCTCGGAGGTGGAGCCCGAGCTCGTGCGTCTGCTCGAGCGCAACGACGGCGTGGACCCGCGGGCCATGGCGACGTCTCTGCCCAGCACGCTGGGCATCCCGGGGCTTCTGATCGCCTTGAGCCAGATGGGCGCCGTCCGGCTCTCGCGCGGCGAGGCGCGCTCCAGCAACGACACGCCGCTCTCGGGAGCCGCGATCCTGCGCGCCCAGGCGCGCGCCCTGGACGGAAACTACTTCGAGATCCTGGGCGTGCCGCTGGACGTGCGATCGTCCGAGCTCGAGGCCGCGCACGCGCGTCGGCTCGCGGAGCTGGGTGCCCCGCATGCGCTGCTCGAACAGGATCCGCGCCTGGCCTCGGCGCTTCGAGATGCCCTCGCCGGATTGGAGGAGGCACGTCGCGTGCTCTCCGTCGAATCCCTGCGCGCGCGCTACCGAGAAGCCCTCTCTTCCTGAAGATCTCGACCTTGGGGGGTGGCGCCGCGCCCCACCTGCGTTAAGGTGGAGCTTCACAGCAACCGGCCCCTTGCGGCCCCGCCCTCCGAGTCCCGATGGCCATTCGCCCCATCCTGCACTACCCAGACAAACGCCTACGCAACCCCGGCAAGCCGGTGAGCGACTTCGGGCCCGAGTTCCAGCAGCTCGTCGACGACATGGCCGAGACCATGTACGCGGCGCCGGGCGTGGGCTTGGCCGCACCGCAGATCGGCGCTTCCCTCCAGCTCTTCATCATCGACGTCGCCACCGACGACGACCAGGCGAGCGATCTGCGGATCTTCGCCAACCCCGAGATCGTCGAGCTCCACGGCGAGGTCCTGTACGAGGAGGGCTGCCTCTCCTTTCCGGGCGTGCGTGAAGACGTCGTGCGCGCCGAGCGCGTGCGCGTCCGTGCCCAGGATCGCCACGGCAACTCCTTCGAGCTCGAAGCCGATGAGCTGCTCGCCATCGCCATCCAGCACGAGAACGATCACCTCGTGGGCAAGCTGATGATCGATCACCTCAGCCTGCTGAAGCGACGCCTGGTGCACCGCACGCTGACGCGCCGCGCGGCCGAAGGCGCCGCCGCCGAGTGACGTCCACAGAGACGCGCCCGCGCGCGATCTTCTACGGCAGCCCGGAGTTCGCCCTGCCCTGCCTGGAGGCGACGGTGGAGATCTGCGATGTGCGCCTCGTGCTCTGCCAGCCCGACCGACGCTCGGGCCGGGGCATGCAGCTGCATCCCCCGCCGGTGAAGGCGCGCGCCCTCGAGCTCGGTCTCGACGTGGCGCAGCCCACGCGCATGCGCGATCCCGAGTTGGCGAGTCGACTGGGTGCGCTCGAGGCCGACCTGGCCGTGGTGGTGGCCTACGGACGCATCCTGCCCCAGGCCTTGCTCGACGCGCCTCGCCTCGGGAGCGTGAACGTCCACGCCTCGATCCTGCCAAAGTATCGCGGCGCGGCGCCGATCCAATGGGCCATCGTGCGCGGCGAGACGACGACGGGCGTGAGCCTGATGCAGATGGACGCCGGTCTGGACACGGGTCCCGTGCTGACGCTGCGCGAGACGAAGATCGGCCGCGCGGAGACGGCGGGCGAGCTGAGCGAGAGGCTCTCGCGCTTGGGCGCCGAGCTATTGCGCGACTCGATCCCGAAGCTCCTCGCCGGCAGCCTGGAGCCCGGTGCACAGGACGACGCGCGAGCGACGTTGGCGCCGCTGCTTACGCGCGAACACGGTCGCATCGACTGGACGCAGTCGGCCAAGCAGATCCACGACCAGGTGCGCGGGCTGTCGCCCTGGCCGGGCACGTCCACCGTGCGCGAAGGCGCTCGCCTGCGTATCCATCGCGTGCAGATGCTGCCCGGCGAGTCGCGTCAGGGGCCGCCGGGTCGCGTGCACGTCGAGGGCAACGACCGCGCGATCGTCAGCTGCGGCGACGGCGCGCTCCTGCTCGAGGAGCTTCAGGAGGACGGACGGCGTCGAGGATCCGTGCGCGACTTCCTCGCCGGACGACGACTGCTCGACGGGGACCTGCTCGGGGGAGACGACGCATGAAGATCTACACGAAGACCGGGGACGACGGATCGACCGGACTCTTCGGAGGCGGGCGGGTGTCGAAATCCGACCTCCGGGTCGAGGCCTATGGGGACGTCGACGAGCTGGGCAGCGTGCTCGGATTGGCGCGACCCGCGCTGACGCGCGAAGCCAGCCGTGAGCTCTTGGCCAACATCCAATCGCGCCTCTTCGACCTGGGCGCGGAGCTCGCGTCGACTCCGGGTCGGAAGATCGACCTCGGCGCCGTGCTGCGCATCGACGACGAGAGCGTGATGGAGCTGGAGCGAGCCATCGACCTGGCCGAGATGCCGCTACCCGCGCTGACCACCTTCGTGCTGGCGGGGGGATCGCCGGGCGCGGGTTGGCTCCACCTCGGCCGCACCGTGTGCCGACGCGCCGAACGTCACCTGGTACGCCTGGCGGCGGTCGAGGAGGTGCGGCCTGAGGCGATCCACTATCTGAACCGCCTCAGCGATCTGCTCTTCGTGCTCGCGCGCGCCGAGAATCACGCCGCGGGTGTTCCGGACGAGCCCTGGCTGGGCCGAAGAGGCCGCTGAATCGCGGGTCGCGCGCGTCTCCCGGCCGCAGGGGGGGGCTTGACCGGATCGAGCGCGAACCGTAGCTTGAAACACGGTCCCTCTCTCCGCATCGTGTGGAAGGAGCTTTTGAGAATCCCCTATACAAGTCGATCGGGGATCTCCTCGTTCGTGTTGTGCCTGCCCGGCGATCGTCATCGGGAAGCCTGAAGCGAACGACATCGATTCCCACCTACGCTGAGTAGGGGTTCGGCTTCATCTCTCCTACGGGCAGGATGGTACGGACTGAAGAAGGGTCGGCTCACGCCGGCCCTTCGATTAATTGGGGAGGAGCTGGTCGCAGCTCCTCCCCCCTTGCCGCTGCCGCGGCAGGGGGCCCCCCTCCTGACTTCGCTCGGGCCTCCGGCCCGGCGGCTGCGCGCGGGGACCCTAGTCCCGCTTGCCCTTCGGCGCGCGCGTGTGGGCATGGACCACTCGCGCCTGCGCTCGGGCCTCCGGCCCGGCGGCTGCGCGCGGGGACCCTCCGCTGGGGCGCGTCCCCCCTTGACGTCATGTTACCTCGTGGAACATGATGCGGCGAGCCGCGACGTAAGGTGACAAGGTCGATGCCGTGCAACCAAGTGAGACGAGAGAGCTGATGCCGGTCGACGTAGACGGGGTGACCTACTACTCAGCCTCCGACGTGGCGCAGGAAGTCGGGATCTCTAGACAGTCCCTTTGGCGTCAGGAAGGGAAGGTCCCGTCGGGGCGGAAGTACCGCGACCGGCAGATCCTGTTCACCGCCGGCGAGCTCGGACAGATCAAGGACTACGCCAACCGCCTGGAACCGGCAGAGCCTGCGGCCTCGCAGCAACTCCGGCTCTTCAACAATGGCCACGGAGACTCCAAATGAGCACAGAAGAGCAACGGAGGGCCGTCGTTCTGTTGAGCGGCGGGCTGGACTCCACCACGACCCTGGCGATCGCGAAGAATCAAGGCTTCCAGATCCACGCCATGACCTTCCGCTACGGGCAGCGTCATCAGGCCGAGATCGAGGCCGCGCGCCACGTTGCCAGGCGGTTCGAAGTGGCCGAGCACGTGGTCGTGGAGATCGATCTCCGGCTCTTCGGCGGCTCAGCGCTCACCAGCGACCTGGCCGTTCCGAAGGGGCGGGCCATCGACGACATGGCAAGCGGTATCCCCATCACCTATGTCCCGGCCCGCAACACGATCTTCCTGTCATTCGCTCTCGCATGGGCTGAGGTGCTGAAGTCCGAGGACATCTTCATTGGCGTGAACGCCCTCGACTACAGCGGTTACCCCGACTGCCGCCCGGAGTTCATCAAGGCCTACCAGCAGATGGCGAACCTAGCTACGCGCGAAGGCGTCGAAGGCAGGCAGCGGTTGACCATTCACACGCCGCTGATTGCCCTCACGAAGGGCCAGATCGTCCGCCGCGGGCTCGACCTCGGCGTGGACTACGCTGAGACCTGCACATGTTACGACCCGTCGCCGGGCGGCGAGGCGTGCGGACAGTGCGACGCCTGCCTGCTTCGCCTGAAGGGCTTCGCTGAAAACGGTCTGCGCGATCCCGCTCCGTACCGCCTGGAGGCGCAGACCATCGCATGAGCTACGCGGTCAAGGAGATCTACTACACGCTCCAAGGCGAAGGCGTTCATACCGGACGCCCGGCGGTCTTCCTGCGCTTCACCGGGTGCAACCTGTGGACCGGGCGCAACCAGGACAGGGAGACGGGCACCGGGGGCTGCTCGCGCTGGTGCGACACCGACTTCGTCGGCACCGACGGATCGGGAGGAGGCCGCTTCCAATCCCCCACCGCCCTCGCCACCGCCGTGAGGGAGGCCTGGCGCCAAGGCGAGCGGAGTCGACCATTCGTGGTGTGCACTGGTGGCGAGCCCTTACTGCAGCTCGACGAGCAGTCGATCACCGAACTCCACGGAGCAGGCTTCGAGGTAGCCATCGAGACCAACGGCACGAAGCTGCCCCCGCGCGGTGTGGACTGGATCTGCGTGAGCCCCAAGGCCGGGTCGGATCTGATCCTTCGCGCGGGGCACGAGCTCAAGCTCGTCTTCCCCCAGGACGGCGCGGAGCCAGAGCGATACGAGCAACTGGATTTCGGTCACTTTCTCTTGCAGCCCAAGGACAACGCGACCCAGCAAGAGAACACGGCGGCTGCTGCGCAGTACTGCCTGGCGCATCCGCAATGGCGGCTGAGCCTTCAAACGCACAAGCTCGTGGGGATTCGGTGATGGCAGAGCAGATGGACGTCTTCAAGGTATTCACGTTCGAGGCGGCGCATCGGCTGCCCAACGTCCCGGCTGGCCACAAGTGCGGGCGCCTGCACGGCCACTCCTTCCACGCCGAGGTGCATGTTCGCGGCGGCGTCGGGCGAGAGACAGGTTGGGTCGTTGACTTCGCCGACATCAAGAAAGCGTTCGCGCCGCTCTACGAGCAGCTCGACCACAACTACTTGAACGAGATCGAAGGGCTATCGAACCCCACGAGCGAGAACCTGGCGGCGTGGATCTGGCGCCACCTCGAGCCAACGCTGCCCGGCCTCCGCAAGGTCGTGGTGCGCGAAACCTGTACCTGCGGCTGCGTGTACCGAGGGGAGGGAGATTGACCATGGACGACGTCCAGAACCACACCGACGAGCGCGGGATCCCTCTCGACCAAGTGGGCGTGACCGACCTTCGTTACCCGGTCGTCGTGCTCGACCGCCAGAACGAGAAGCAGCCCACGGTAGCGCGGCTCACGATGTCCGTGAACCTGCCGCACCACTTCAAGGGCACGCACATGAGCCGCTTCATCGAGGTGCTGAACGAGCACCGCGGCGAGGTGACCATGCGCACGCTGCCCACGATTCTGCGGCAACTCAAGGACAGGCTCGAGGCAGAGAGCGCCCGCATCGAGGTTGCCTTTCCCTACTTCATTGAGCGGGAAGCGCCGGCCAGCGGCGCGCGCGCGCTCATGGACTACGAGTGCTCCTTCGTGGGCGAGGCCAACGGCGGCGATGAGGACTTCGTCCTGGGCGTCCAGGTACCGGTCACGAGCGTCTGCCCGTGCAGCAAGGCCATCAGCGACTACGGCGCCCACAACCAGCGCGGCGTCATCACGATCGAGGTCAGATCGGCTCGCCGCGGCAGCGAGCCCGACCTGATTTGGATCGAGGAACTGATCGACGTCGCCGAGCGCTCCGCCTCAGCCCCCGTCTATCCGCTCTTGAAGCGCGCCGACGAGCGCCACGTGACCATGCAGGCCTACGACAACCCGGTCTTTGTCGAGGACATGGTCCGCAACGTCGCCGCCCAGCTCCAGGACGACGCCCGCGTCGCGTGGTTCCGGGTCCACGCCGTGAACCACGAGAGCATCCACAACCACGGGGCCTTTGCCGAGTGCCGGTGGCAGCGGCCCGGCGGGGACAGGAGCGCTTCCGAGAAGTGGTCCAAGCCCGGCCGGTCATGATGCACGCTGGGAGGCTGGACCGCGATAGCGGCCTGCTTGGGGCCCCCGTGGATTCTTGGCGTCCTTGCCCCTCCGAGATCCTACCGGGCCGCCGCCTGAGCCGCTGTCCCAGCACCGCTGACGGTGATACCGTGCGTGCAACTTCGCCTCGGTGGAAGCGCTGGGCGATGGATGACTGAGCGATGGATTGACCGGTTCCGCGGCCGAAGAACGAGGTGCCGAACAAGGCGAGGTGGTAGCCGATGCGCCAACAGGTAGCCATTGCATCTAAGGTACGCATCACCGGGCTGGAGCGTCTCGGGTTCGGCGAGGTCGCGAGCTTTCCTGACGATTCTGGCGAGGTTGCCGTCGATTTCTATCGCGGGCCAGTGCAGTTCGAACGCGTGCGTACAGCTGTCCGCAACCTCCATCGGGGCCAGGTTCCGGACCAGACGCGGTGCTTCCTGCCAACCGACCAGGGCTTTCGGATCGGTCGGCTTGTTGGATGCGTGCCCAGCGCGGACGGGGCGTCGGCCATGTACCATGTGGCTTTACCAAACGAGCAGCGTGCACGCCAACTTGATGAAACCCTGTTCCACGTCCGCAGCCACCTTGGACCAGCCGACCCCGTAGAGACCCTCGCAGCGCTTGCTCACGAGACTCCTTTCTTCTTTGAGCGCCGTGCCGCATGGGTGACAGCGTACGATCGCCATGCTCAGGCCAGCCGCGGCCTTCATGGGCTCGATGCAGCCGGTGTTGAGCTGTTTCCGCATCAGGCCGACGCTGTGCGTCGCGTCGTGCAGGATCCCCACATCCGGTATTTGCTCGCCGATGAGGT
>Ga0210033_1003165_pt1 | contig 13544 bp, 9 predicted proteins | sample CryGeymeta201501_FD_185465 | JGI IMG/M metagenome (GOLD analysis project Ga0210033, IMG submission 185465) | Groundwater microbial communities from Crystal Geyser aquifers in Utah, USA - Crystal Geyser metaG 2015-01 (SPAdes) (version 2) | ecosystem: Environmental > Aquatic > Deep subsurface >... | reverse complement strand
CCGATAGTTCGAGAACAAACCTCAAGGCAAACGTGAACTTCATTTACCCAGGCAGCGGGTCCAGCGGGTGGTGGACACCGGCGCTATCCAGCACGGTCAGCGGGCCGTCGCTTGCGCTTTCGGCGAGGACGCCGAGCAGGGTCCAGCGGTGGACCCCGGCGGGGTGGTCGGCGGGGTGGTCGGCGACGGCGTCAACGACCTCGCCGACGGTTTGCTTGGCGAGATCGAAGATCGGCGCGTTGGGGACGATGTCGGCGTCGGCGGCAGACATTTCAAAGCTTGCAAGATGGCGTTTGCTGCGGCCCAGATAGTGCGTGCGCGCGACGATTTCCTGGCCGGGGTAGCAGCCCTTGGTAAAGCTGATGGCGGGCAGCGTGTCCAGCGCCAGCGCCAGCGCCAGGTGGTGCTCAGCGGCCGCCGGTTTGAGCAAGGGCAGCGCATCGATGAGATCGGCGCGATGCCAGGCGGCATTGCTGACCGGGTACTCGGTGGCGCTTGCGGTTGGGCACAGGTACCAGCGGCGTCCCGAGCGGAACCTCAGGTCGAGCGCCGAACCAGCGGCGATGACGGCGTGGCCACTGCTGCCGACAATGCATTCGGTGAGGTTCGGTGCGAGACGCAATTTGCGGCGAAATTGCCAGCGCTGCAGCCGCTGCAGCAATTCGTCTCTGCGCCGATGCGGCAACGCCAGCACGTAGTCATTGAGCCCACGCCGAATCAGCGCGAACACGATCAGCGCCCGACCCTGGGCATTGAGCAGGGCACTCCACTGGGCGTTGACCCGCTCCAGTTCGGTCACATCGTTGCTGAGCAGCGATTGCAAAAAGGCAGCAGCGTCGGCGCCGACGCAGTCGAGCAATTCGATGTCGTCGAGTCGTTGCAGGGTAGTCATCAGCGTTTCACCGGTGGTGAAGGGTGGCGGCCAGGCCGGCTGCCACGATAGTCGAAATCTGCTGCTGCGTTTGGCGGCGTCGGCCACGCCCCGATCAAACCGTTCCGAAGCCAGCACGGAAACGGGCAGAACTTGCGTGCACAAGCAGTTCGAACCTACAGTTGCCCGATGGATTGATATGAAATGCCCAGCGCGGTCGATGCGTTGTTGGCCTCAGGATGGGATGAAACTCGAGCAATGGCGATGCAGCAACCGGATTGGCTTCAGATTGGGCGATGGTGGCAGAGCCTTGGGCCGTGGGCGGCATCGTGCCTGCGCATTGGCTTGGTATTGCTGCTGGCCTGGCTGCTGATTGCGCTGTTGCAACGCGCGATCCGGGCGTTTCGCGAGCGACTGGCAAAGCGTCTGGAAGACCGCGAGGCGGTGCAACGTGCCGACACCTTGGCGCGGGTGTTTCGCTATTCGGTCAAGGTGCTGATTTTGCTTTTGGCCGGCACCGTGATTCTGTCCGAGCTTGGGGTATCGGTGGCGCCGATCCTCGGTGCTGCCGGCGTGGTCGGCGTCGCGCTGGGGTTTGGTGCGCAGAGCCTGGTGCGTGATTTTCTGGCTGGATTTTTTTTGTTGCTGGAAGACCAGATTCGTCGTGGAGATGTGGTTACGTTGGACGCCCACGCTGGCATGGTCGAGGAAATCACCCTGCGCTATGTGCGTTTGCGCGACTACGACGGGCGCGTGCATTTTGTACCCAACGGCAGCATTGGCGCGGTGATCAACCAGAGCCGCGGCTTTGCCCAGGCGGTCATTGAAATTGGCGTGGCCTATGAGTCGGACCTGGATCAAGTGATGCAAGTGATGTGCGAAGTGGCCCAGGTGATGCGCGCCGATCCGGTGTTTGCCGCGCGCATGCTCGATGGCATCGAGCTTGCGGGTGTCGAGAACTGGGCCGATTCGGCGATCATGATCCGTGGCCGCATCAAAGTGGTTGCCCTCGAACAGTGGTCGGTGCGCAGAGAATATTTGCGTCGCCTGAAATACGCCTTCGACGCCCACGGCATCGAGATTCCCTATCCTCGGGTAGAACATCGGACGTTGACCGCAAAGCCCGCGCCGGTTGCGCCAGCGCTCGATTAGGCACCGCACGAACCCAGCCTGGATCAGATGGTTACTGCGCGCTGCCTTAGGCGTTGCGCAGAAATAACTTGTGCAGATTGCGCCGGACTTTCGTTCGCCTGCAAGGCGCACAAAGGGGAGCATAGTCGGACTATGTGACGCTTTGTGCAACGACGCAGGCGGGCGATAAGGACCAGCAAGATGGGCAAGTTATTTCTGCGCGACGCCTTAGGTTCATTCGGTGCCGATTTTGTCGCGGCGACCGTATACTGGCGTTGCGGCGCTCCGCCGTTTCTTTAAGTGAACCCAAGTCTTGAAAATCCCCAGCAAAGCAGCAGTGCCAAAACGCGCCGCCGCGACCCCGAACAAGGCCAAACCCCGCAGCGCTGTTGGCGCTGTCAAAAAAGTGGCAGTAACAGCAAAAAAGCCGCCTGCCAAGCGCGCGCCAGCGAGCACCGGTGGTGCCGCCACGGGGCGTGGCAAGTCGGCGCTGACCGGTACCAGCGCCAAGCCCAGGCCTGCGTCACGCAAGGCACCGGCCAAGTCGGCGGCCAAGTCGGCCAAGCCTGCCGGTGCCCGCAAGGCGCCCGCTCTGGACAAGCTGGCAAAAGTCGCCGCCGGCCAATCCGATCAAGGCCCACTGGCACCGGAAGTGGCCGCGTTGCGGCGTCATGTGCTCCGTGCGCTGGAAGATCTCAAGGCCAAGGATGTCAAGGAAATCGATATTCGTGGCAAGGCTTCGTTTGCCGATCTGCTGGTGATTGCCAGCGGCACCTCGACCCGCCATGTGAAGTCGCTGGCCGACGAAGTGGTGCGATTCGTCAAGAAGGCCGGCATGATGCCGTTGGGGGTGGAAGGCGAACGCGAAGCCGAGTGGGTATTGGTCGATCTGGGCGACATCGTGTGTCATCTGATGTTGCCTCGAATCCGCGATTTTTATGCGTTGGAAAGTATGTGGAGCGTCGCTGGTGACGCCACCGCCAACGATTAGCGGGTAAGTCCTGACGGTTGCTCCGGTGGCGGTCGCATGCGCATCAAGATCCTCAGTATCAGTGAACGCCAACCGGAGTGGGTGCAGATGGCCTGCGCCGACTACGCCCGGCGCTTGCCCAAACACCTGGCGCCGATTTGGATTGATCTGCCCTTGGCACGGCATCGAGAAGACCGGCAACGCGCCAAGGACGACGAAGCGGCGCGCCTGGTCGCCGCCCTGCCGAAGTCGGCGCAGGTGGTGGCCTTGGACGAACACGGCAGCGCTTGGACGAGCTTGGAATTGTCGGCGCAATTGCAGCGCTGGCAGTCGTCCGGCAAGGATATCGCCCTGCTGATCGGTGGCCCCGATGGCTTGAGTGCGCCGCTGCTGGCGCGCGCCGAGCAATGCTGGTCGTTGTCGCGCCTGACCTTGCCGCATGCGATGGTGCGGGTGTTGCTGATCGAACAGTTGTATCGCGCCAGTTCAATTCTGGCTGGCCATCCGTACCATCGGGCTTGAGCCCTGACTTGAGGTGTGTTTTGTCCAACGCTGGCCCATTGCCTACCGGTTTTCGTCTGTTCCTGGCTTCGCAGTCGCCCCGGCGTCGGCAATTGCTCGATCAAATCGGTCTTCAGTACAGCGTGTTGAATGTCGATGTCGTCGAACAAGTGCAGCCCGGGGAGACCGCGCGTGACTATGTGCAGCGGGTTGCCAACGACAAGGCCAGGGCCGGCTGGAAGCAAGTCGCCGCGGTGCCCTCGGCGCTGGTCTTGGCTGCCGATACCGAGGTAGTTCTCGATTCCGAGGTGTTCGGCAAGCCCGCTTCAGTCGACGCTGCCGCGCGCATGTTGCGGCGTTTGTCGGGACGCGTGCATCAGGTGCTGTCGGCGGTGTCGCTGCTCGGCGCCAGCGCCGAGCGCAGTGACGTTTGTTGCACCCACGTCCGCTTCCGGACCTTGTCCGAGTCGCTGCTGGCGGACTATTTGGCGAGCGGAGAATGGGCCGACAAGGCGGGCGCTTATGCGATCCAGGGCCGTGCCGCGGCTTTCATCGAACGCATCGAGGGCAGCTATTCCGGGGTGATGGGGCTGCCCCTGTTTGAAACCGCCGCGCTGCTGCGGGATTGGCCGGCCGTGGGCCAAGGCGTCGCGCAGAAATAACTTGCCCATCGCCGATGCCCTTAATGATCTGCTAACAGATGAACCGACGACGATGCGACTTTCAGGACTGGCCGCGTTCACCCGACACCGGCTATAAAGGCAGTCCGCTCGGCGAGGAGTGTTGACTTGAAGTGTCTGCTGGAACCCCAATCCGTTTGCGGTAATCACGCTGACGCTCGGTCAGCCTTGCCGGCTGGTGCGGTTTGCTGCCGGCCGCTGAGGAGCGTCGAGCGATGAGCGAAGAATTGCTGATCAACGTCACCCCGCGCGAAACCCGTGTCGCCCTGGTGGAAAACGGCATGCTGCAGGAAATATCGCTGGAGCGCAGTTCGCGCCGCGGCTATTTCGGCAACATTTACATGGGTCGGGTGCAGCGCGTGATGCCCGGCATGCAAGCCGCGTTTGTCGAAATCGGTCTCGGCCGAGCGGCGTTTTTGCACGCGGCCGACATCGTGCGTACACCAAGCGTCGAACTCGATCCGACCGCGCCGCCGCCGCTGGTGCCGCCGATCAACAGCCTGTTGCACGAGGGTCAGGCGCTGCTGGTGCAAGTGGTCAAAGATCCGATCGGTAGCAAAGGCGCGCGGCTGACCACCCACCTGTCGTTGCCATCGCGTTATCTGGTGTTGCTGACCACCAGCAAGACCATCGGTGTCTCCAGCCGCATCGAGGACGAAACCGAACGCAGCCGCCTGCGTGACGCGATTGCCGCGATGGTGCCGGAGAGCGCCTTTGGTTACATCGTGCGGACCAACGCAGAAGGCCTGGAACCGGCCGTATTGCAAGAAGACATCGCTTATCTCGGCAAGGTTTGGCGCGCGGTCAGTGCCCGCTTTGCCGGTGCCAAGGAAGGCGACTGTGTGTACGAAGACTTGTCGTTGGCGTTGCGCTCGGTACGTGACTTGATGCGCGATGACGTGGAAAAAGTGCGCATCGATTCGCGAGAAACCTACGAGCGCACTTTGAAGTTTGCCAGTCAGTTCATGCCCAATCTGGTCGACCGCATCGAACACTATCCCGGCGAACGGCCGATCTTCGATCTGTATGGCGTCGAGGACGAAATTCAGCGTGCCTTGCGGCGTGAAGTACCACTGAAATCCGGTGGTTATCTGGTGATCGACCAGACCGAGGCGATGACCACGATCGATGTCAATACCGGGAGTTTTCTTGGCACCCGTAATTTGGAAGAGACCGTCTATCGGACCAATCTGGAAGCCGCGCAGGCGGCGGCACGGCAACTGCGGGTGCGCAATCTGGGCGGCATCATCATTATCGATTTTATCGATATGGCCGACCTTGAGCATCAACGCCAGGTGCTGCGGCATCTGGAAAAATCACTCGCCCGCGATCATGCCAAGACCAAGGTCTACGAGATGTCGCCGCTGGGTCTGGTCGAGATGACCCGCAAGCGCACCGCCGAGAGTCTGGAACGCCAGCTCTGCGAGCCCTGCCCAAGTTGCTCCGGACGCAGCACGCTGAAGACCGCCGAGACCGTCTGCTACGAAATATTCCGCGAGATCACCCGGGCGGTACGCCAGTTCGACGCCGAGAAGCTGCTGGTGTTGGCGGCGCCCAAAGTGGTCACCCGGATCGAGGAAGAGGAATCGGCAGCGGTCGCCGAGCTCGAACAGTTCATCGGCAAGAGCATTCGTTTTCAGGCCGAAGAACAATATTCGCAAGAACAGTTCGACGTCGTGGTGTTGTGATGCCGGGAGTCGTCAAACGTCGGCCGCGCGGTCGCTGGTGGATCGGCCCGATCGCTTTGCTGCTGATCGTGCTGGCGGCGTTGACCGGCAGCGCCGGATTGATGTTTCCGTGGCTGCTCAGCCATCCGCAGCGGGTGCAGCAATTTTTGTCGACCGAGCTCCATCGTCCGGTCAGTTTCCAGCGGCTGACCGGGCATTGGCGGCCGACTGGTCCGGTGTTGGCGCTCGACGATCTGCGCATCGTCGGCGCCGCACCGGGTGAGGTGTTGGCGCTGGCGCATGCCGAACTGAGCTTCGATTTTTATGCGTTCTTGAAACGCAATCGATCCTGGTATGAAATCCGCATCGTTGCCCCGCGGCTGGATTTGCTGCGTCAACCAGACGGTCGCTGGCAGGTGCAGCAGTGGTCCGGCATCAGCAGCAGCGGCGCGCATTTGGATTTGTCTGTGCTGGCGAACCTGGGCGCGATTGGCGTGCGCGCGGCGAGCGTGCAGGTGCGCGATGCGGCCACTGGCAAGCATCTGGATTTTCCCGAAGTCAACGCGCGATTCAGCAAGGAGGGTGGCGGTCGTCGGCTTGATTTGTGGTTGCGCCAGGCGGCAGCGACGGCTCCGGTGCGAGTGGCTTGTCAGCTCGATGCGCAGTTGGCCGACGGTCGTTGCTATTTGCAGGCGCACGCTTTGCGTCCGACGCAATGGGCGGCGACCTGGCCATTGGCGGCGGTCCGCCTGCCCGCTGGCCAGCTCGACTTGGACGCCTGGTTGGAGCTGCGGGCGCTCTCGGTAACGCAGGCCCGGGTCGAGTTGCGCGGCAACGATTTGCATTGGCCGGAGCCGGTGTCGGAAGTGCCCGCCGCAGGACCGGCGGCGGTTGCCTTGCCCGCGCCCGGTCGGCTGGCACTGGCCGCGTCCTGGACTCGGTTGGACGCCGATTCCTGGCAGCTTGATGTGCTGGAGGGCGCCCGGCTGGAGGGTTCGTTGCGGATGCCGCCGAATCGCTTGCGGATTCGCCAACAGGGCAGCGGCAACGCCAGTCAAACCCGGGTCACCATCGAGCATCTGCGGCTGGCGCGGGCGTTGCCTTGGTTGCCACTCTTGCCATCGCTCAGCCCGAGTCTGCGGGCGATGCTCGGGCAGGCGCGGCCGGAAGGCGAGTTGCAGCAGTTTGTGCTGGACGCGAACGCTGTCGGCATCCGCGCGCTGCGCGGTGACATTCGTGGCCTCACGCTGCAAGGCGGCGGCTCGCTGCCCGGTGTACAGCGACTCAATGGACGCCTGCGCGGTGATTCGGCAGCGGTTTTTTTTGAGTTGGATGCGGCGAACTTCGTGCTCGACTATCCGCGACTGTTGCGGGCGCCCTTGCCGGTGCAGATGCAATCGCTGCTGATCGGCTGGACCCCGGTGCAGGACGGCTGGCGGTTGTCGGTCGATCAACTGGGCCTGGCCGGTGCTGGCTTTGGCATCGACGGCACGCTGGCGCTGGATTTTCTTGCTGGCGGCGGCAAACCCTTGATCGATGCCGTGGTGCGGGTCCAGCCCGGCTCGATCACCGCGTTGCTGGCAGCATTGCCGGTCAAGATCATGTCGGCGAAAACCGTCCATTGGCTGGATTCGGCGCTGCTCCACGGCGAACTCAATCAGGCTGGCGCGGTGATTCGCGGCGATCTGGACGATTGGCCGTTTGCCGACAGCAGCGGTCAGTTCGCCGCCGCCGCCGCGTTCAGTGCGGTCGAGGTGGCGTATGCGCCGGGCTGGCCGAATGCGGTGTTGGCAGCGCTGGAGTTGCGTTTTGTCGGTCGCGAAATGCAGATTGAAGTGCCGCAGGCGGAGATTCTCGGCAATCCGATCATCGATGCCAAAGTGCGGATTGCCGACCTGAAACAGCCGCTGCTGCAAGTGAATCTCAAAAGTCCCAGTGCTGGCCGGCAGTTGCTCGCGCTGATTCGGCAGAGTCCCTTGCAGGAAAAATTTGCCGACGAATTGGTCGGTCTCGATGTCGATGGGCCAGCCGATGTGGACTTTGCCATGCAGTTGCCGCTGGGCACGACGCCGGGCGTCGTCCATCTTGGCGGCGAGGTGCGACTGCGCAACGCCGATCTCACGGACTTGAAATGGGGACTGCATTACCAACAAGCCCACGGCAAGGTGCGGTTTTCCGAGGCCGGATTCAGCGCCGACGCGCTCAACGTGCGGGTGGCTGGCGATATCGCCGAGCTCAATCTGGCGGTGGGCAATTTCACCAGTGATGCCACCGAGCAGGTGGAAGCAAGCCTGCGCGGGGTGTTGCCGATCGCCAGTGTGTTCCAAGGTTTTCAGGGACTCGAAGCGCTTTATCCGCGATTTCCCGGCAAAGCCAATTGGGAATTGGCGCTGGCGATGGCCAAGGTGCGGGCCGGTGAGGTGGCGCCGAAACGACTCAGTCTGCGCTCGGATCTGCGCGGCATGGCGCTGGATCTGCCGGCGCCGCTGCGCAAGGATGCCGACACCAGTTTGCCTTTGGAAGTCCACCTCGGTTTGCCGCTGGCGGGTACCGAGTTGACTTTGCAACTCGGCCAATTGGCGCGCTTGCGGGCGGTGCTGGCGAGCGCGCACCAGCCGTTGGCAGCGCACCTGGCCTTTGGTGGGGATCTGGCCGATATCGCGCCACCGCCAGGCTTGAAGGTGACCGGATCGGTGGCGGTTGCCGATCTCGGCGCCTGGGCGGGTCTCGGTGTCGGCGGCGATGGTGGACTGCCGGTCACCGTGGCGGTGCACGCCGAACAGTTGGATGTGCTCGGCCGCAGTTTTGCCAACACCGACATTGGCCTGCAACGCGAGGCCGATCTTTGGCGCCTCAAACTGCTGGGCAACGGCATCGATGGCGAACTGGAGATTGCCACCGGCAATGCCGATCGGCGCGGCATTACCGGGCAATTCAAGCAACTGCATTGGCCGGAAGCAGAGGCTGCGGCAGCGCCCGGTACCCAGGCGATGATGCCGGGCGAGGTTCCACCCTTGCACGCCTGGATCGGCGATCTGCGCCTTGGCCACGCCAATTTTGGTGAAACCCGTATCGAGACCCGCCCCGACGCTGGCGGCATGCGCATCGAAGAGTTCACCACCCAATCGTCGGCGCTCAGCCTGCGGGCGACCGGCAGTTGGTCGCTGGTCGCTGGGGTCGAACAGAGCGCCCTGGACCTCAATTTCAGTGCCGAAGACTTGGGCAAAATGCTCAATGCGCTGGGTTATGCCAGCCCGATCGAAGGCGGTCAAACGGTAGCGCGGTTGCAGGGTCAGTGGTCTGGGTCGCCGGCCCAATTTGGTCTGGATCGGGTGATCGGCAGCCTGCACGGGGAAGTCGGTGAAGGCCGTATTTTGGATGTCGATCCGGGCGCCGGTCGGCTGTTTGGCCTGGTCAATCTCGCGGCGATCCCACGGCGACTGTCGCTGGATTTCAAAGACCTGTTTCAATCGGGATTCGCCTTCGACACCATCAACGGCCAATTTGCCTTGCACCTGGGCGATGCCAGCACCGAGGATTTGATCATTCGTGCGCCCTCGGCCCGCATCGTCATTCGCGGACGGGCCGGCATCACCACCCGCGATTACGATCAGCAAATGTTGGTGGTGCCACGGGTGCGCAGCATGTTGCCGCTGGTCGGCGCCGTCGCCGCCGGCCCGGTGGGTGTGGTCGTTGGCGTGTTGGCCAAGGACATGTTCAAAAAAGCGTTGGATGGCGCCGTGGCAGTGCGCTATCACATTGGCGGCAGTTGGGACAAGCCGGAAGTGATTCTGCTCGCCAAAGAAAAGCAGCTACCGGCCGAGCTGGTCGAACCGGAGCCGGCCGCCGTAGAGCGGCGTTGACGACAGCAGCCAGACGCCACTTTGTCCCACCCATTTACTCGACGCGAACGCTGAGCTTGATGCCAAACGCGGCGAGCGTGTCTTGCTCCTGAGCGAGATCGGCGCGGGTCAGCGGATGCGTTTCCAGCCACGGTGCCGGCAGGGTAAGGACCAAATCGAAATCCTTGGCACGCAGATTCAAGCTGGGCGGCGCGGTGTCCACTCGGCCCCGATGCAGCAGCGCGGCCAGCCGCAGCAGAATGGTCAAACGCGTCGCCGCCGACGACAAGCGGGCGGGCAGGGCGCGCAGTTTGTTGACTGGCAGGTTGCGGCGGTGGCCGCGCACAATCACCGCCAACACATCTTGATCCATGCGGGTAAAGCCAGCCAGGTCGGAGTTGGCCAGCAGATATTCGGCGTGTTGCTGGTGTTGGCTGTGGGCGATCGCCAAACCGATCTCGTGCACGCGCGCGGCGAATTGCAACCAGGTGCGGTGTTCATCGTCGAGCTTCCAATTGCTGGCAACCAGATCGAACAGCCGCAGGGCCATCTGCTCGACGCGCGCGGCCTGGGCCAGATCGACGCCATAGCGCTGGCACAGTCCGACGATGCTGGCGACGCGCGGATCGGCGTGTTGCGAGCGCCCGAGCATGTCGTAAAGGATGCCCTCGCGCATCGCTGTTTCGCTGGCCTGCATGGACTTGATGCCGAGGCTCTCCATCACACTGTCGAGCACCACAAAACCACCGGTGAAGATTTCGCGGCGATCCTCGGGCAGGCCGGGAATATCCAATTTGTTGGCGTGCCCGGCTTTGAGCAAACGCTGGCGGATGTTCTCGATCAGCTCGGTGGTGATGAGTCCCTCGCGATTGCCGAGCGCGCGGGCGATGTTGCTCACCGAACGCACCGTTCCCGAAGAACCGAAGGTTTCTTTCCAGCCGCGGGCACGAAAATCGGCGGCGAATTGCTGCAATTCCAACGCGATGCTCATCCGCGCATTGTCGTAGCGCTTGCGGCTGATGCTGCCATCGCCGAACCAGCTTGCCGTGGTCGCCACGCAGCCCATTTGCACGCTCTCGCGCTCCAGCGCTTCCATGTCTTCGCCGATGATGAACTCGGTACTGGCGCCGCCGATATCGACCACCAGGCGACGGCCGCCGTCGTTCTTGATGCCGTGGGCCACGCCGAGATAGATCAGGCGGGCTTCTTCGCGGCCGGAAACAATTTCCATCGGGTGCCCAAGCGCGGCTTCAGCGGCACCCAAAAACGCGCGCGGCGAACTCATCCGGCGAAAGGTCTGCGTGCAGACCACCCAAACGCGCTCGTCCGGAAGCTGGGCGATGCGCTGGCCAAACACCGACAGGCAGGCGATCGCCTGGCGCCGTTTGTCGGCCGACAACACGCCGTGTTCGTCCATGCCAGCGGCCAGCCGAACGGCTTCACGGAGCCGGTCGATCACCCGCAACTGGCCATGCATGTACCTGGCCACCACCAGATGGAAGCTGTTGGAACCGAGATCGACAGCGGCTAACTCATCTCCCTCGACGATCTGCTTTGGCATGTCTGGTGCTCAGTGGCAAAGTTTGGCGAGCAGGGCGTTCTGCGCGAGGTGCGGCATCGCCGTGCCGGCCACCACCCGCTGATACTGGCCGTCCGCTTGCAGGGCCCACGCTTGCTGATTGTCGGCCAGATAATTTTCAATTTCTTCGGTGTAGACGCGCTCTGCCAACGGTGGATCGAGAATCGGAAAGCAAACTTCGATGCGTCGCAGCAGGTTGCGGTCGAGCCAGTCGGCACTGGAGCAAAAAATCTCACTGTCGCCGTTGTTGGCGAACCAGTAAACCCGGCTGTGTTCGAGAAAGCGACCGACCACCGAGCGCACGCGAATGTTGTCAGAGACACCGGCCACGCCAGGTCGCAGGCAGCAGGTACCGCGAATCACCAGGTCAATCTGCACGCCAGCGCGCGACGCGGTGTAGAGCAATTGAATGACCTGGGGTTCGTTGAGGTGGTTGATTTTCGCGCGGATCGCGGCCGGCACGCCGGCTTCGGCGTGGGCGATTTCGCGGCTGATTTTTTGCATCAACGTGGTGTGCAAGGTAAACGGCGCGTGCAGCAATCGGCTGAGGTGGATCATCGAGCCGAGTCCGGAAATTTGATGGAACAACTTGTGCACATCGTCGCCGATTTCCGGATGGCAGGTGAGCAGGCCAAGGTCGGTGTAGGTGCGCGCCGTGCTGGCGTGGTAATTGCCGGTGGACAGGTGCACGTAGCGGCGCAGACCGGCGGCTTCGCGGCGCACCACCAGCAGCATCTTGGCGTGGGTTTTGTAGCCGACGACGCCGTAGACCACCTGGACACCGGCCTCCTGCAAGCGATCGGCGAGGCTGAGATTGGCTTCTTCGTCAAAGCGGGCACGCAATTCAATGACCACGGTGACATCTTTGCCGGCGCGGGCAGCGTCGATCAGATAGGCGACCAGCGGAGAGTCGGTGCCGGTGCGGTAGAGCGTTTGTTTGATCGCCAACACGTCGGCGTCGGTGCTCGCCTGACGCAGGAAATCCAGCACGCTGGTGAACGAATCGAACGGATGGTGCAGCAATACGTCGCCCTCGCGCACGGCGTCGAATACGCTGGCGGCGGCGGCCAGGCGCGGCTGCACCCGCGGCGTGAACTTGCTGAACTTCAGATCCGGGCGATCGATCATGTCGTAGACCGCACTGACCCGATTGAGATTGACCGGGCCGTGGCAGCGATAGATGTCGGTTTCGTCCAGTTGAAAATTGGCAATCAGAAACTTGATCGTTACTTTTGGGCAATTGTCGGCAACTTCCATGCGCACCGCCTGGGCAAAACCACGACCCCGCAGTTCGCCCTTGATGGCGTCGGCCAGGTCTTCGGTTTCGTCGTCATCGACGATCAGTTCGCTGTTGCGGGTAATGCGGAATTGGTAGCTGCCCTTGACCTGCATGCCGCTGAACAATTCATCGACAAACTCGTGCAGCACGCTCGACAGCAGCACGAAACCCAGCGTGCCATCGCCTAGCTCGGTGGGAAGTTGGATCACTCGCGGCAACGACCGTGGCGCGCGGACGATCGCCATATGGCCTTCGCGACCAAAAGCATCGCGGCCTTTCAGGACCACGGCGATATTGAGACTCTTGTTGAGAATGCGCGGAAACGGGTGCGCCGGGTCAAGCCCCAGCGGCGACAGCACGGGCAGGATTTCACGCTGAAAATATTCCTGCAACCAGTGCCGTTGCCGCAGGTTCCATTCGTTCCTCATCAAAAACCGGATGCCCTGCTTCTTCAGCGCCGGGCGCAGCGTTTTGTTCCACAGTTGGTATTGGGATTCCAGCAGCTCCAGCGCGCGAACGCGTACCTGCTTGAAGGTTTCTTGCGGCCCCAAGGCATCGGGCATGGCGATGGCGCTGCCAAAACTGATTTGTTGCTTGAGGGCGGCGACCCGTATTTCGAAAAATTCGTCGATGTTGGTTGAACAAATACACAGGAAGCGCAGGCGTTCGAGTAGCGGCATGCTCGGGTCTTCGGCCTGCGCCAGAACGCGGGCATTGAACGCCAATTGCGACAGCTCGCGGTTGATGTAAAGCGCCGGGTCATGCAGGTCGCGACGCTGTGCGGATCTACTCATACGGGCTCAATTTTCGGTTGCTCCAGCAGCGGCGTTGGCGCGGCTGGCGGGGTCGGCGTGGTCAGCCGTGATTCGGGAAAATCGCAATAAAACGTGCTGCCGACGCCGGGCTCACTGGTAATGCGTAAATGCGCCTGATGTTGCACCAGCACATGTTTGACGATCGACAATCCTAACCCAGTGCCGCCTTTGTCGCGAGAGCGGCTGGTGGATACCCGGTAGAAACGCTC
>Ga0210033_1003153_pt1 | contig 13566 bp, 11 predicted proteins | sample CryGeymeta201501_FD_185465 | JGI IMG/M metagenome (GOLD analysis project Ga0210033, IMG submission 185465) | Groundwater microbial communities from Crystal Geyser aquifers in Utah, USA - Crystal Geyser metaG 2015-01 (SPAdes) (version 2) | ecosystem: Environmental > Aquatic > Deep subsurface >... | reverse complement strand
TCCCATGCGGGATGAGATCACGCGGCGGGACTATGACGACCTCCTATCGGCCCCGCTGAAAAGATATATTAAAACGCTTCAGGACAAAGGCGGAAAGATCCGCTGTATTGTGACCACCTACGGCATCCCTCTCAGGATTGGTGCGCAAAGGCCCGACGGTGTGACCGAACAGGAGATCAAGGGGGCGCAGGAGGATCTTGAGAGGGGAAAAGAGGAACTTTCCCGAGAAGAAGAACGTTTGAAAAAGAACAAAGACCATGATGCGTTCTCGGAAAAGAATTTGAAACGGTTGCGTTCCGAGATCAGCAGCCTGAATCAAAGGCTCGACCATCTGCTTGGCCGTGATACGGTTGCGGCCGTGGACTCGGAACTCGCCTTGCTCCTTTTCCCTCTCTATCCGCTTGAAGGGGAACAGCCGAATCCGGAGTTCCTTTATTTCAGAGGGCGGTCAGAGAGATCGGGACAGGTGCTCATGGTCAGCAGACTGGATGCGCCCACGCCGGCGCTTGCGGAGGGGCTGGTCCGAACAGCGGTCGAGGTCGAGAAGTCCGGGCTTGCTGGCAGACTCTATCTTGACGCCAGAGGGCTAAATCCCGATGCGGATGCATACGGCCGGTATGACGAAGATATCCGGAGAACCGCTGCGGTGCTGCAGAAAAGTTTGATCCCGGTCGTCCTGGACAACCGGCCGGAGCTGTTCGAGAGGGGGGATGCCCCGGATGCCGCCCTCTATTGCGGGTGGTACAGCCTCGCTGAGTACAAGAATGCCTTCACGTGGTCCAAGGGGGCCGTGGGTTACCATGTGGCGAGTTCCGAATGCGTTTCTCTGCATGATCGAAGAGCAAACTACTGGGTCAAACGCATGATCGAGAAGGGGGTGATCGCAACGCTGGGCCCGGTCTCGGAACCCTATCTCACGGCATTTCCGCTCCCGTCGGTCTTCTTTCAACTTCTGATGAGCGGGAGATACACCCTGGCCGAGGTCTTTGCTATGACCAATCCTTTCCTGTCATGGCGGATGGTCCTGATCGGCGATCCGCTTTACAACCCCTTCAAGGCCAGGCCCGCCTTTCTTCTGATGGACGCCCCGCCCCCTCCGGGCTGAGACGGCGCAGGCCCTGAGCGTAGGAGAAAGGAATGGAACATTTGCCTTGACTTAAGAAGGGGGCGGAATTAACATTCTCTAATATATTTGAAAAATTCTGTTGGTCGTTTGTCTTTAATGCATAAAGGGTAATCGAACGATGACAGTTAACGACCGGCGCACGCAAGAAACCAAGGGGCAGAGGTTTGCACGACTATATCTGGAAAACTGGCGCAACTTCCAGAAGGCCGATCTTGCGCTTCAGCGGCGTGTGTTTCTCATTGGACCGAATGCATCAGGTAAGTCAAATTTGCTCGACGTTTTTCGGTTCTTACATGATATCGTGGTGGTGGGTGGCGGCTTCCAGCAGGCCGTCAAGAAGCGCGGTGGAGTTTCGGCTATTCGGCGCCTGGCGGCGAGAAAGCACCCGGATATTGTTATTCGGGCTGAACTGGCCGGCGACAAGGCGGGTGGAACGGCCAGCTACGAGTTACGCTTTAAGCAGGATAGCATCAGTCGCCCGGTTATAGGGAAGGAGTGTGTCATAAAGAATGGCAAGAAGATTCTTAGCCGTCCTGATGATGATGACAAAGCAGATCCTGAGCGTCTCACACAAACGTATTTGGAGCAGGTCAATGTAAACCGGGAGTTTCGTGATATCGCGGAATTCTTTAGTTCAGTTCGCTACCTGCATGAAGTTTTCCTTCTTGTCCCCGGCAAGGAGGGAACTGAGACAAACCCGGCCAGCAGTTTCCGAACTGCGCCGAACTTGGATTCAGAAAAAGTCATCAAAGTTATGTTTCCGGGTTGCTGTACGGGAGATGGAAGCCTGGTTGCTCGCTGATCGAGAGCATATCGCCAAGTTCCTTTCCATCCCGTTATCCTTGCTGCCTCGGGATCCGGAAGCTGAGGACAACCCCAAGCAACTCATGGTCAAACTGGCCGGGCAGTCCAGGCGCAGAGACATCCGTGAGGACATGGTTCCGCGGCCCGGCAGCGGCAGGGCAGTGGGGCAGGCATACTCATCCAGGCTTAATGAATTCATCAACAAATATTGGCGGCCAAGGCATGCAGCAAGAAACTCCGACAGTTTGCAGCGGTGTCTTAATTGTTTGAAAGGGCTGGTTCAAGGGGAACAGGGATGGAAACGAGCTTCCCCAAGGTCTTAAGATTCGACGGCTTTTCATAACGGCGGGGTGATGGTGACCAGGACCTTCATCTCGGTCTTGGCCTTGATTCCGTGGGGCACGCGCACCCGGCCGATCAGGATGTCCCCTTTTCTGACCCCGATCTCCTTGCCCTTTTTCCTTGCAGGGGGATCATCCGGCGTGATATTTTCTCTGGGTGGCGAAGAAAAAATCCTTTATAAAACGGTTCATTCTCTTTTTGGTTCTTGCGCTTTTCGGACTCACTGCCTTCCAGTTCGTCTACCCGGATGTGTCCAGCCTTGCCAAAGAAAATCCCGGGAAGACGGCTTTCATGAAATACCGCGAGAAGGAATGGAAGATCATGGGTAAGCATGATACGATCAGCCGGATATGGGTCCCCTACAGGGCCATATCGCCTTATCTCATCAAGGCCGTGCTCATTGCCGAAGACGACAAATTCTGGAGCCACGAGGGCTTTGATTACGAGGCCCTGCAGGAGGCCGTGGAAAAGGATATCCAGGCAAAAAAATTTAAACTGGGCGGGAGCACGATCAGCCAGCAGCTTGCAAAGAACCTCTATCTCTCGCCTTCCAAGAACCCGGTCAGAAAGATCCGTGAGGCGATCATTACATGGCGCATGGAGAAAACCCTGAAGAAGAAGAGGATGCTCGAGATCTATCTCAATGTGGCCGAATGGGGCGACCGGGGGATCTTCGGCATTGAAGCCGCATCCAGAAGGTATTACGGCAAGCCCGCCTCAGCGCTCGGACCTGAAGAGGCTGCGAGACTGGCCGCCGTGCTGCCGAACCCGAGGAAATACAATCCGATCGGCCATTCAAGATTTGTGGCACGCCGGGCCGCTCACATCTATCATATTATGTTAAAACGGGGGATCGTGGAGCCGGAATATGAATAAGTCTAAAGAAAACTGCCCGTTATGCCGATAAAGGTACCAATTCATAAATTCAACTTCATGCATGGTTGTTCGGCAAGACAAGTCAGGAGGGTGATTGGATATGAAGAAAATTCTGATCGTGGATGACAGCATCTCCGTGAGCCGCCGGCTTGAAAAAATTATTGTTAGTACGGGTGAATTTGAGGTGATGGACCGGGCAAAGAACGGCGCAGAGGCCATCATGAAGTATCAGGCCGGACATCCGGACATTGTTTGCATGGATATGAATATGCCCACGATGGATGGGTTGACTGCATTACGAAGTCTGATCGCCTTTGACCAGAATGCGAAAATCGTCATGGTGACCTCGCTTGGCGGGGTTAGTGACAAATTTACCGAGGCCATGAAACTCGGCGCCCGAAACGTTATATGCAAGCCCTTTGAAGCTGATGATGTGCTGCGAATTCTCCGTGAGGTGTAATAATTACGAATCATCTCCAAAAGAGTAGGTGAAAACATCAGGGGTCAAGGGGTCAAGGATTCCAGGGGTCAAGTGAAGTGCTAAAAACATAAGGGGCCGAGGGTCATAGGGTTACGCTTCTCGTGTCCCGCTTTTCTCTATACTTGCCGTCTGCGACGGCTACTACACTAAGGCATCTTGGGATCAAGGGTTCCAGTGTTTTTCTCTGGAGATTTTGCTTGCGTTCTTGTACTCGGTTTACCGGTATCAGTATTTCACTTGACCCCTTGAACCCTTGAATCCTCGAACCCTTTTTACCCACTAAATGGGAGAAGAACCATAATTACAGGGATGACGAGACGGTTTCCGGGGTAAATGTGCCCGTACGAGAGTTGTCCTATTTAAACTATTTTCAAATGAGGGAGATCCGTCATGGCGGTTAAATTTTTCGGCCAGTTTATGGTGGAGAAGGGAGTGGTTTCAAGGGAAGACCTGCTGAAAGCCGTGGAACTGCAGGATTTCGTCAACATCAAGTTCGGCGAAATGGCTCGCTCTATGGGCCTCTTAACCGATGCGGACATTGAACGCATCCATGAAGCGCAGCGGTCCGAAGATCTGCGATTCGGCGACATGTCCATCAAGTTAGGTATCCTGACCGAGGATCAGCTCAAAGAGGTCCTTGCAAAACAGAAAAGCACCCACTTGTACATTGGAGAAGCGCTGGTTAAAGTGGGCGCCATTCAAGCGGATGATCTGCCGGGTTATCTTGATGCTTTTAAAATTGATCAGGCGCCCTACATGATCGAGAAAGTGGCCATCCCTGACGGTGTGCCGGATCCCAAGGTATGGGAAGCGGCGGCAGACCTGACCTATAAGATGTTTACCCGCATTGTGAATCTTACCTTCAAGCCCGGGCAGTGTGTGGTCATTCAAAAGATGGAGCCCAATGATACCATCGTTTCCATGAACTTGACAGGGCAAGTGAAGGCACAGTACCTGCTTTCCGTCTCATCAGGCGTCAGGAAACTGATTGCAAAGGCGATTCTGAAGGAAGATGACGTGACGAATGAAACCGATGAAGTGCTGGATGACACCGTCATGGAGTTCATGAACATTGTCTGCGGCAATATCGCGGCCAAGGCGGTCCAGTTGGGAAAAACGATCGGCATTGTCCCCCCTGAGGTCCTTGACGTGAGAGGGAAAGGCGTTCATATCCCCGAGGGAGGAATGGGACTTTTGTTTCCGCTCTATGTGGCTGACGAGCAGGTTGAACTCGGCATTTTCCTGAAACCAGCGTAGCAATTATTACTTGTTGCAATGCAACAAGTAATAATTGGTGGAGGCGGCGGGAATCGAACCCGCGTCCGGAAATGGTCCGCCACGACCTCTACATGCTTACCCTTGGATTTGGGATTCGCCCGGAGGCACGCCCCAAGGGCGGGCTTAGCCTCGTCGCTATCTCCTGATGTTTCGCCTTTGGGGCCGGAGCCCTCCCCGCTTGGCTATCCTGTGAATATTGCGCCCTGACTCCCCCCCACAGGCAGGAGAAAGAGGACGGGTTGCTTAATTAAGCAGCCAGTGCCAGTTCGTTGTTGGCAGTTGTGTTTTCCCGATTGTTTAACGAGCCACCGGGACCTCGGCATGCAGCCGGGGCTTTCTCACCCCCGTCGAGACCAATCGCCCCCCTTCTTTGGATGATGTAGTATAACTATACACCTTTTTCAGAATTTTTCAACCTTATCGGCCAACTTATCGGCCAATTTTTACGCCTTGCGCTCAAAGACACCGCTTTTCCCGCCGCTCTTTTTCATAAGCCGGATATCCGAAATCACCATCCCCCGGTCCACGGCCTTGGCCATGTCGTAGATAGTGAGGGCCGCGGCCGAGACCGCGGTCAGCGCCTCCATCTCGACCCCGGTTTTGCCTGTGATTCTGACCCGGGCCTCGATCTCAATCCTGCTCTTCTCGGGATCCGGGTAGAAGAGGATCTCAATTCCCGTAATACTGAGCGGGTGGCACATGGGGATCAGCTCGGCCGTGCGTTTTGCCGCCATAATCCCGGCCACACGGGCCACGCCCAGGACGTCCCCTTTACTGATCTTCCTGTCCTGAATCAGCTCGAAGGTCCGGGGCTGCATGGAGATCGCGCCGTGCGCCACGGCCTCCCGAAGGGTCTCTTTCTTGTCCGAGACATCCACCATGCGGGAACGCCCCTCTTCATCAAAATGGCTGAGATCCGCCAAGGTCTCTCCTCCTTAATAAGGTTTTAAAAATCCTATATCATCCCATCAGGAAAATCAAGCTTTCAAAAAGGGTCCGGGTGTGCGGTAAATTTATGGATAAATATTTTTTATTAAGAGCGTCATTCCCCGACTTGATCGGGGAATCCAGACAATAAAAGACTGGATTGTCCGGTCAAGCCGGACAATGACAACATATCAATCCTGAGGTCTACCCATATTTTTATCGCAGACCGAAAGGGACGGACCCTAATACATATTCAAAAAAAGCCCCTCCGTCCCTTTTTATCAAACATATTGCCCGGAGTTTTGTGTTTATGTTACTGTAGATCAATACAAAAAGAGACCGGGAGATGTCATGGAAGGAAAAAAGATCGTCTGCACCAACCGCAAGGCCCACAGGGATTACTTCCTGGTGGAAAAATACGAGGCGGGCATGATCCTGACCGGGACCGAAGTCAAATCCCTGCGCAACGGGCAGGCCAATCTCAAAGACAGTTATGCGGGTTTAAAGGGGGAAGAGCTCTACCTCTATCAGATGCATATCAGCCCCTACACACACGGGAACATCTCAAACCACGATCCCATCCGGACCCGCAAACTTCTCATGCATAAAAGGGAGATCCGCCGGATGATCGGCAAGATCCGGGAGAAAGGGTTCTCCCTGATTCCCGTGACCGTCTATTTCTCCAGGGGTCTGGCCAAGGTGGAACTCGCTCTGGCCAAGGGGAAGCGCGAGTACGACAAGAGAGAGGATATCAAGAAGCGGGAAGAGGTTCGGGAGATCGAAAAGGCAATGAAATCAAGACGGCATAGGTAAAAAAAATAACTCAACTTTTTTATCTTCTTGACATGCTGCAACATGGCTATTATAATAGCGCTATTAGGAGGCGTCTTTTATGAGAGTGGCCAATACGGTTGAATTAAAGAACAAAACGAATGAACTGTTGCGCGAGGTGGTGAAGGGAAAACCTGTGATCATCACCTATAGAGGAAAACCGGCGGCATCTCTTACCCGGCTTACTGAAGACGATCTTGAAGACTTTATCATTGAGAACAGCCCGGCCATACGAAAGAAGATAGCAAAAGCGGAAGCGGATATAAAGGCCGGCAGAGTTATTTCACTGGATGACTACCTATCATAAAAAGTCCTCAAATGAGGCGGCAAAGTAAAAAGCTCCTATAGCTCCGCGCGCAAGTCCTGAGGAATGAGGCGTACTTACAGCTACGCTGCAATGACGAAGGACGCAGCGCACCCCAAGATACATTAATGTTAAAGCCGCCGTAGGCGGCATGGATAATGCAAAGCGGGGCACGCGGCGCTCTGAACTCTGTTCGGAGCGGAAAGCGTAACCTGCAGATGGACTTTTTACAAAGCCGCAAGATTAATGGATGAATTCATTGTCCAATTAGCCCGCGCAGCCATTGATGACCTAAATGATATTCCAAAAGCTTTCCGTGATCAGGTCATCTCGGAGATAAAATCTCTTTCCATAAATCCCTTGCCCGGAGGATCCGGAATCAAGAAACTGAAAGGATTCAAACCGCCTCTCTACCGGCTTCGTTCCGGAGATTACAGGGTTCTATACAGGTTGCAAAGCCATACCATAACCATTATGAGAATCATTAACAGAAAAGAACTCGAAAAGATCATTAAGCGGGCAAACCTGTAGCATGGATCCCGCAGTTGTCATTGTCCGGCCCCCCGATCAAGTCGGAGGGCATGCTTGACCGGACAATCCATGGTTCGACAATCTCACTATGACAATTGTCACCCTGAGCCTGCCGAAGGGTGGATTCCCCGATCCAGAGGCTGTGTCGCAATGCAACGCTATTTTAAGAAGTGGGGAATGAGCGCTTACATGAGCAACCAACTTGCTTGTCGATTCCACAACATAACTTCCCCTGGTTAAAATGTGGGGAACAATTTTTTATTTTTCGCTCCAGAATGCATTGCGACACAGCCTCCAAGTCGGAGGACAGGCCCGATCGGGGGGTCGGAGAATGACGCTCTTAGAGAAATGTTACCCATAAATTTGTTGCACACCCACACATAAACACACATAAACACAACCTTGACATGTCACGGGACCTGGTGTATCTTTAAGCATCTTTTTCATCGGATCTTTCCCTGCTGTCGGCTGTGGGACGCATGAATGCTCCATGTTTTCATGACCGCTGCACCAGGAGGACTTTCCAAAAATGAAAATCAAGCTGATAGACCCGGCCCTCAAAGGCTCACACATGCGGCATACCGGAAAGGAAGTCCGGGCCATCTGGTTCCCCAGGCTCAGCCTCCCGATCATCGCCGCCCTCACGCCGCCGGAGCACGAGGTCTCGATCACGGATGAGACCGTGGAGGCGCTGGACCTGAACGAGCCGGTGGATCTCGTAGGCATCGGGACTATGAGCACCTATATCCCAAGGGCCTATGAGATTGCGGAGACCTACCGGGCCAAAGGGGTGCCCGTGGTCATGGGAGGAATCCATGCCTCGCTCATGCCCGATGAGGCGCTAGCCCATGCGGACGCCGTGGTGGTGGGGGAGGCTGAAAATGTCTGGGGCAAGGTGATCGAGGACGCTCAACACGGGCGTATGAAGGGGATCTACAAATCCGAAAAACCCGTTGATATGAGCCGAATCCCCATGCCGCGCCTGGACCTTCTGAAACGGGACCGGTACATGACCGCCAACTCGCTTCAGACCACACGGGGGTGCCCGTTTTCCTGCGATTTCTGTTCCGTAACCGAATTCTTCGGGAACACCTACCGTTTCCGTCCGGTCGAACAGGTGGCGGCCGAGGTGCGGCAGCTCAAGGAAAGGTTCAATGCGAAGTTCGTGGCCTTTGTGGACGACAACATCGTGGGCAACCGGAAATATGCCAGGGAACTCTTCACCGCTCTGATCCCGCTCAAGATCAAGTGGGGGAGCCAGGGGTCGCTCACCATGGCCAAGGATGATGAACTCCTTAAACTTGCTATGATGAGCGGGTGCGTCTCCATGTTCGTGGGGATCGAGTCCCTGTCGGACGAGACCCTGAAGGCCGCAAACAAAAAGATCAATAAGGTCTCGGAATATGAAGAATCCATCAGGAAGATCCATGACCACGGGATCATGATCAACGCGGGGTTCATCTTCGGGTTCGATACCGACGATGAGGGGGTTTTTGAGCGCACGGTCCGCTTTGTGCAGAAGAACCGGATCGCCCTCCCCACCTATCATATCCTGACCCCGCTCCCGGGGACCAAGCTGTTTCACAAGCTTCAGGACCAGGGGAGGATATTCGATTATGACTGGGGGAAGTATAATTCCGGAAACGCGGTCTTTTACCCCAAACTCATGACGCCGGAGACGCTTCAGGAGGGATACTTCTGGGCATTCCACGAGACCTACAAAATAAGCTCCATCGCGAGGCGTGTCCTGCATCCTCAGCCGAGGCTCTTCCCCAGGCTCGCCCTGAACTACGGCTATCGGCGGATCGTGGAAAGGAGTCCGGAAGGGAAGGTTCCCCGGTTCTCGAAGATCTTCAACAGGATTCCGGAGATCATCCACTCTAAGGAGAAGATCACGGCCGCTCTCGATCACACGGCCAAAGGCGCCGTGGAGACCTCGGCAAAGATCATGGACTTCCTCAGGATTCGGATCCGGAAGATCGGGACCGAGCCGGTCTTCCAGTTGGACCTGCAAGGCGTGCTGGACAAGGTTTCCGCCCGCAAACTCTGGAGCAAGAGCCGGCAGGCGATCCGGCAGGGGGCCAAGACCGTGATCATCAATTTTCAGGAGGTCCGCGCGATCACCCCGATGGCGTTCAAGATCCTCCTTTTCAGGAAACGCATGATCAAACGGTACAAGAAACGGATCCAATTGATTAACATCGATCCCCGTTACGCGGAGGTCATCCGGGGGATCACTGGATTTCAGATCTATCACGGAAAGGAGACCCATTAGATGTCCGTTATTCCACCGCTTTGCGGCCGCGCCCTCAGGGGCCTTGTTCTTTTCATGTTCATCACCGCCATTCTCATTTCCTTCACCTCCATCACCGCCCATGCAAAGACAGACGCCTATCAGGAGATCACCTCACGGATCCTTCACCTCTTCCCGGTCTTTTCCGGTAAAGTTCAGGATGTGCAAGGGTCCACGGTGGTGATCCAGACGGCGCCGGGTTCCCCGGTCGTATCCGGCGCCTATCTCATGATCAAAAAAGAGACGGCCAAAGGAGCTCTCCCTCAGCCGGCGGCCCTGGTCCGCGTAACCGGGGTTTCCGGCCAGGAAATCCGGGCGGAAAGGATCAGAAAACAGGAGATCAAAAAAGGCGATCCGGTCACGGGATGGCCGAGACCCCTCCCGGTCGCTCTGGTCCCCATGTCCAGGGAAGCGCTCGGTCTTCTTCTTGAATACTCACCGCCCAAGGGAGACATCGACCCGGTACGGACCGAAGACGTGCTCACGGCCATGATCCAGAACCACTACGCGGACTTCTCTGCCCTCGAGCAGATGGACCTTTCGGTACTGGGGCCCGCACTGAAGACCCCTCTCATCTTACAGGTCAAGGTCCTCTCGGGTTTCGGAGAAAACATTCTGCAAATGGCGCCCTATGCCGTGGAAACAGGAGCGGGGCTCGACACCTTTTCGGTCCTGCTTTCGTCCCGGAGTACTTCCATGGCTGAGGCGCGGCCAGCATCCAAGACGGCCCAGCCCCTGCCTGCCGCAGTCCCGGCTGAAACCATGGCCTCCGCTCCCCCTCAGCAGGGCGCAGATATCCTTTCCGCTGACAGACCGGAAAGCGAGGAGGCCGCCGCGCCTTTGGCGCTCCCCATGGCCGCAGCCGGCGGCGCCGTTCTGCCGGCCATGCCCAAGCTCCCCCCATTGCAAGGATTTCATGATCCGGCACACTGGGTCCGAATCCTCAAACTGGACAAACGGATCATGTCCATGGCCGCAGGAAACTTCATGGGAGAGGGCAATCGGGCTTTGGCCGTCGGGACACCGGGGAAGATCCAGATTTATACGTTCCGTCAGGGAATGCTGAGGGTGGGCCAAAGACTCGAAGATCAGGATCTCTCCACGCTTTTCTGGCTGGAAGCCTCTGACTTGAACGGAGACGGCGTGGACGAGATCATCGTCAACACGGACGAAGGAGTCCTTGTGATCACACAGCAGCAAGGAGCCCTCCGGATCGTACACCGCCGGAAAGGGCTTTTCATCCGCAGCATCGGAAGCGAACTCTATGCCCAGACCCTTTCCGGCCTGCAGCTCGGAGAAAGTCCCGTGCATGCCGTACGGTGGAGCAACAATGACTGGCAGGAGGGAGAGGAACTCAAAGGTCCAGGTTCGGAGAATCTCTTTGCCCTCGTTGAGGCCTCTTCGGAGCCCGGGCTTTATCTGAGCGCAGAACATCATCTTATGAAGGCTGAAATACCTGTCTCCGATGAGACATGCGGTCAGACCGATGCCCCTGCGCTGATTGCGGTGGACTATCCATTGTTTGCGCGATGCATCGCGGCCTCCGGCGGCGCCCTCTGCCTCAAGAACCGCGATACGGGTTGGCCGCAGGTCGGGAAGATGAAATATACCGGGGGCGGAAGCGCCCTCTTTCTGCCGATCGAAGGAAAAGCGAGTCTCTCTCCTTCCTTCCGGGGCTACCTTGCGGATATCGCCCTTGATGACTTAGACGGGGACGGCGAAGGGGAGATTCTCGTCTTACAGGTCATCAAAGGCATCTCCGGCGGGGCCTACGTATTGATGTACCGATAGCGCCTTATCGGCTCTCGGATGTCATACCCCCTATCCCATACTCTGTCCGAACTGCTGACAACGCATCCATAAAAGAAAAACCCCTCTTCCCCGAACGGGGAGAGGGGTTTTTGAGTTCCGTATAAAACTCTAAAATTAGAACATGAACTGCAACTCCACATCCCAGATGTTGTTCTGCTCACCGAACTTGGTTCCTGACTTTGTGCTGGTGAGAGAAGTGTCATCTGATGTATCCAGCGTATAGGAGGTGGTCAACTTCACGTTTTCCCTGGGCGTATAGACCACACCGAGGGCCCATGTCTTGGTTTTCGAATCCCCTGAAGTGATGGTCCCATCCTCAAAGGAGTCATACCTCAGAATCCCCATGAGGTTTTTCATCACCTTGTAATCGGCCTCAACCACGTAGCCTTTGTCGTCATCCTGACTGGGCGAGCCTGTGGCCTCCTGATTCAAATCGCTGTCCCACACATAGGCGGCCAAAAGATCGAGGGGTCCCATCCGGAGATTGGCGGAGAGGTCATAGACCTTGAAGGACGCATCCGTCTTGGATGGACTCGCAGGATCGTTGGGATCATAATCATCGGACCCTACATTGGCCCAGTAGCTCAGAAGGGAGATGGAACTTCCCTCAATGGGACCCTCCGGCATCTCGCCTCTCAACACCAGATACCAGTCCTTGTTGCTGTCATCAGAAGAGTCGGCATCATAGTTCGCGCCCATCTTATCGTTGACACCCAAGGCCCAGAAGGCCGGCCCGGTATATCCATAATATTCAATGCCCGTATGGGTGCGGAGATTGTAAGGATTTGTCGAGCTCTTGCTGAATGACGAGGGACGTAAGGCGCCCGGATGAGATACCGGTCCGTCAAAGGCCCGCTTCTGGTCCGAAAATGACGTCCACTCCGTAGGGGTGAATCCGCCGACACGGAGGTTGGCGAGGGTCGTTCCGCCGATATTGTTCCAGCCCACAAAGTAGTTGTGGAGTTCGGTCTCACTCGTTGATGTATTCGTCTCCATCTCCACCCAGACCGGAATATTCTCGGCGATGGTGCCGGAGGCGAAGATCGCCCCGAAGACCGTGCTTCCCAATGTGGAGGGGATGCTGTCACCGGATGAATCCTCCCCCTGTTGTTTCTCAATAATCCGGATCTTGCCTCGAACACCCATCATGTCCCCGAGACGCTCGTCCAGGGTCAGATCATCGGCGATAGCGGCCTTGCCTTTGGTGGATCCATCCTGCCCACCGGGGATCTGGAACCCGTTCCGCATGAATTTTTCCCCGTAGTAGTTGAGGCGTGGGAAGGCAACGGTATGGCAGGTGTTGCAGGCAAGTCCGTACTTTCTGGCAAAAGCGGACGTGGCCCATGCATTTGGGGAGAGCATGACCATGCTCATTGCAAACACAAACAGACCGATGATTGAACCTTTTAAAATTCCTTTCATAACTGTCCTCCTTTATTCATTTTTGTTTAAGTTTCAAATCAGATGCAAAGAAATTTGACCTCCCTTTCACCCCCTTTCAATCTCATTTAGCTAAGTGGCCCTATTCGTAAATACGGTGGCATTCGAATGCCGTAGGGCTGGCTCATCGGCGTTCCGCTCCTTACGGTGTACCAGAAAGGTACGCCTCAGTCGCGCGCCTTGATGTGCCCGCCCTACGACCCTCTCGGTACGTTACCCTATTTACGAACAGGACCACTAAGAGCTGACCGCTCTCTGGTTTTTCACGTCTGAGACAAACCGTTTTCTCTCAATGGTCGGTCTTGAAAATAACTAAAAAATAATCAATTGATACTTGTAGTTATAAGGAACACTTAAAAAACAGGTTAAAATATATCAAGGCCATTTTCATCTGCCAAGGGGAAAAGCCAATCTATGGTTAACAACAATTTGTAAAAAAGAGATTATCAGATATAAACTGCAAAAAATATAGATATTAGGAGATCTATTTTCTAATTGGCCTGACCATAGAGATTATTTAT